>Ga0209220_1000178_pt1 | contig 26877 bp, 34 predicted proteins | sample BlaSpr_A8_OM3_M3_FD_187984 | JGI IMG/M metagenome (GOLD analysis project Ga0209220, IMG submission 187984) | Forest soil microbial communities from Thunder Bay, Ontario, Canada - Black Spruce, Ontario site 2_A8_OM3_M3 (SPAdes) (version 2) | ecosystem: Environmental > Terrestrial > Soil > Boreal... | reverse complement strand
GATTCCGGGTTCGAAGCCGAGTCCTGAACTGTAATATGTGCGCCCGATGGTAACTGGGGCGATCGAGGCGCCCAAGCGTCTCGAGGATCTTCACGTCAGGCGTGACCTCGTGGCGAGCCTCCTTCTCCGTACGCTTGCCTTCGCCGACCAGCTGACCGGCGCAACCCTCGAGCAGCGGCTTGGGCTGCCCTTCGAGACTTTCTCGCCAATCATCGACGAGTTCGAGAAGAACCAGCTGATGGACACCCGCGGCGTGTCCAACGACCCAGGCCTGGAGGGCCGGCCTTACCCGGTCAAGATGAACTACTCCATCTCCGGCGCCGGCCGCCAGCGCGCAGCCGAGATGTCCGCGGTGCAGACCCGGTACCTCGGGCCGTGCCCCGTGAACTTCGACGACTACCTGGCACTGATCCGCTCCCAGGTCTCGGGCAAGTCACCGGTCACCGACTCACAGCTCAAGCGAGCGCTCGGCGAGCTCGAGCTCGAGCAGCATGTCATCGATCAGATCGGCGGCGCGATGGTCTCGCGGGCGTCGCTGTTCATCTTCGGAGCGCCTGGAAACGGCAAGAGCACCATCACCGAGCGCATGGCGCTGCTGATGGGCGAGCCTATCGAGATCCCCCACGCGGTCGCGATCGGCGACGAGATCATCCGCGTGATCGACCCGGTGTACCACAAGATCGCCGAGGGCGACCAACCGATCGACCGCCGCCTGGTCAAGGTCGAGCGACCGGTCGTCACCGCCGGGGGCGAGCTGAAGCTGCAGCAGCTGGACCTCACGTACGACCAGCAGAACCGCTACTACGAAGCACCTCTGCAGTGGAAGGCCAACGCGGGCGTGTTCGTCATCGACGACTTCGGCCGCCAGGAGGTGCCCCCGATGCGCCTCCTCAACCGCTTCATCGTGCCGATGGAGAAGAAGATCGACTACCTTGACCTCTCGGCTTCCGGCCGCAAGATCGAGCTGCCGTTCCTCTGCCAGGTCGTCTTCTCGACGAACCTCTCGCCGACCGAGCTGGTCGACGAGGCCTTCCTCCGCCGCATGGCTTACAAGATCGGTATCGGCAACCCTTCGCCCGAGGCGTTCGCCCGCATCCTGCGCTACGAATGCGAGCGGCAAGGCGTGCCCTGGGACGAGAAGGCGGTCGGATACTTGCTCAACAATCTCTATGGAAAGAAGCCTCTTCGCGGTTCCCACCCGAGAGCTTTGATGGCGCGCCTGGTCGACCTGGCGAACTACCGCCAGCAGCCGCCGCGCCTCACGCCGCAGTCGCTGAAGGAGGCCTTCGACGCCTGCTTCAACCCTGCGCTCGGCAGCCTGGTCGAGGACGACTGGGCGCGCCCCGCGATCGGCTAGACCGGAGCAGTCACCCCTGCCAGCCGGGATCGCCATGCATCGAGGTCGCTGAAGGCCCCGCGCTTTTCCGGCGGCAAAAGCCCGGCGATCTCGACCATGATCGCCTCGGCTGCCTCCTCATACGAGACGCGTTCGCCCGTGGGACGGCGCTGCAGCACGACGAAGGGCTTGCCAAACCGGACGGTGACGGGAACGCGCCGCGGCCACAGCTTGCCCTTGGGCAGACATTCCCGTGTTCCGGTCAACCCCACAGGCACCACCGGGCATGCGCAACGCTGCGCGATGAAGCCCGCCCCGGGCTCCGGCTCAGCAAGGACCCCTGACTCGACGCGCGTGCCCTCGGGGAAGATGATCAGGCACTGTCCGGCTTTGAGCAGATCGAACGAGCGCCGCAACGCCGCCCGGTCGGCGGTGTGCCGCACGACCGGGAATGCGTGGTAGGCGCGGAACAGCCAGCTCATCCAGCGCCTACGGAAGAATTCGGACTTGGCCATGCTCCATGTGTCGGATCGCGGCACGAACGCCGGCATCAGCGGCGGGTCGATGGTGCCGGTGTGGTTGGGGCACACGATCAGCGGACCAGTGACCGGCACGTTCTCGATGCCCTCGATCCTGAACAGGCCGCCGAAGAGGAAACCGCGGGTGATCGTCCGCATGACGCCGCGAAGGAAGGCGTACATCACTTTCGCGCCCGCACGTGCTCGACGATGCGGTCGACGACCTCGTCGAGATCGAGGTGGTCCGTGTCGATGACGACCGCGTCGCCGGCCGGTCGCAGCGGCGCCACCGGGCGCTCGGAGTCGATCCGGTCTCGCGTCTCAACTTCCTTGCGCATGGCCTCCTGGTCGATCGGCTCTCCGCGACGCTCGTACTGCGCGGCGCGACGCCGCACCTTCTCCTCGGGGCTCGCGACCAGGAAGAACTTGTGGTCGGCATTCGGAAACACGACCGTGCCGATGTCTCGGCCCGCCATCACAACCCCGGATTCGCCCATGCGACGCTGCTGCTCGACAAGGGCCCTGCGTACGCCGGGTGTCGCGGAGATCACTGGCAGCGCGTCAGCGTAGTCCGTGTCGTAGATGCCCTCGGTCAGCTCCTGGCCACCGGCCCAAACGTGCTCGCCTTCGACGCGAATCGGCGTGTCTTCGGCGAGGCGCGTCACCGCGGCGGAATCGTGCGGGTCCATGCCGCGATCGGTGACGATCCGCGTGATGGCGCGATACATCAGGCCGCTGTCGATGAACGGGAGCCCGAGCCCCTCGGCGACGCGCCGGCCGACTGCGGACTTGCCCGTCGCCACTCCGCCGTCGATGGTGACGATCACGCCGTCTCGAGACCAGTCGCGCGGTGCAGTGCGGCGATCTCACCGGGCGACAGAACTCGCCAACCGCCCCGCTTCAGCCGGCCCATGCGCAGCGGGCCGAACGCTGTCCTCTCCAGCGCCAGCACCCTGTGCTCGACTGCCTCGAACATCCGGCGCACCTGCCGATTGCGCCCCTCGTGGATCACGAGGCGGATTTCCGCCTGACGCGAATCGCGGTCGCCGGTCGTGGCCCGCATCAGCTGCACCTCTGCCGGCGCGGTGACGCCATCCGAGAGCTTCACGCCGTCGCGCAGCGCCTGCAGGTCTTTCGTCGTCGGTACCCCAGCGACAAGCGCAAGGTATTCCTTCGCCACTTTGTAGCGCGGATGCGTGAGGCGAAACGAGAGGTCGCCGTCATCCATCAGCAGGAGCAGCCCCGTGCTGTCGCCGTCGAGGCGCCCTACCGGGAACAGGCGGTGGCCGTGCTTTCCTTCCTCTCCCACCACGTCGAGCACGGTCCTCCGCGACGACTCGTCACTGGCGGTCGTGATGACGCCGAGCGGCTTGTTGAGCATCAGGTAGCGGTGAGCGGCCCGCGGCCGTACCGCCTGGCCGTCGACCGTGACCTCATCCTTGTCCGGATCGATCACCAGCCCCGTGGGCGGCGGCCGGTGTCCGTTGACGCGAACGGCTCCGGAGGCGATCAACGCGTCGGCGGCGCGGCGGCTTGCCACGCCCGACCGCGCGAGAAAGCGGTTCAGGCGCTCCTGGGGCCCGCCCCCGCGGCCCTCAGGCGAGCGCGTCAGCTTCGGGCCGCGGTGTGGGCAGGTGATCGAGCGACTCGAGGCCCATCACCTGCAGGAATCGCATCGTGGTCCCGTAGAGCTTGGGCTGCCCCGGCCCGGAGCCTCGACCCACCTCGGTGATCAGGTCGCGTAGCTCGAGGTTGCCCAGCACGCTCTCACAGTTCACGCCTCGCACCTCTTCCACGCGCGCTCGCGAAACAGGCTGCTGGTAGGCGACGATCGCAAGCGTCTCGTAGGCCGCCTGCGAAAGCCTCCCCGAGACCTCTGGGCGCAGGGCGCGCCGCACCGCGGACGCATATTCAGGACGCGTGGCGAGGTGGATCTCGTCATGGTGTCGCATGAGCATCACGCCGCGGCCCTCGAGGTTCTCTCGCAGCTTCTCGATCGCCCCCTCGAGGCTGTTCCGGTCGGAGTCGGTCGCCTGCTGCAGCTCGCGCAGCTTCAGGGGTCGGTTGGAGCTGAACAGGATCGCCTCGAGCGCGGCCGAAACATCGTTGGACCCCACGAAATCAGAGGCTTTGCCGTGATCTCGCGGGGACCCCGTTGTCAAGCGGCGTCCTCCCTGAGCTCCATGTGTATGGGGCCGAACCGCTCCTTCTGCTTGACCCGGATCGCCGACCGCCGCAGCAGCTCGAGCACTGCCACGAACGTGACCACGGCTTCGAGCCGATCCTCCGACTCGAGGATCAGCTCGGTGAGCTCGATGGGTCCGCGGCGAAGCCGGTCAGAGATCAGCTCGAGCTTCTCCTGCAGTGTCCAGGTGCGCCCGCGCACGACCAGCGGCCGAGGCGGGATGCGCGCCAGCACGCTGTTGAAGGCGACGACCAGCAGCTCGACGTCGAGCGGCTCTTCCTGGCCGCCGGCTTCGACCGGCCGCGCCGGAGGCGGGAACGAGAAGGTCTCCTGCTGTGCGCGCTCCAACAGCTCGCCTGCGATCTCCTTGTAGGCGCGGTATTCCTCGAGGCGCTGCCTGACCTCGTCCTCCCAGCCGAGCAGCTCGCTCTCTTCGTCGGTCGGCGTCTCGCCCGGGAGCAACCTGATGGACTTCAGGAGCAGCAGCCGCGCCGCCATCCACAGGAACTCGGCCATCTCCTTCGCGTCCGGGATCTCGCGTAATGCGATTTCGGCGAGGTACGCATCGGTCACCTTCGCGAGTGAGACCTTGAAGATATCGACCTCCTCGCGCTCGACCAGCGCGAGAAGCAGTTCCAGAGGTCCTTCGAAGACCGGCGTGCTGACGTCGAGCCGGTTGGTCTGTTGCAGAGATGCGCCCTGCGCGCGCCCGGCGCCCGCTTCCACGAGGCCCAAGCCTATCTGAGATTCAAGTCGAGGGAACCTCAAGGTTCCCTCTACTACGGGGCGCTCAACGGCCGTGGACTGGAAGCGGGCAGCGGCCGGGGTGAACCCGGCCGCCAATTGCGACGCCCTACCTGAGATTCACTTGATGGAACTTTTCGATCCGCCCGATGCTGCGCCATCGCCGGGCCAGCGTCGCCGGGTTTCCGGTCTGGCTGGTATGCGCGAGGCGCGCCTCGATCTTGGAAGCGATCACCTCTGTGACGTCGACCTCGAGGTTCGGTTGCACGCCGCCGAAGCACCATGCCTCGGCCGTTTCGTGAGGCTCGCCGGCCTTCGGATAGGTGAGCGGGTCGCGCGCGCAAGGCCACGCAGCGTCCAGCGCCACGCGGCCCACCACGCGGTGGTCTGGGTGGAACCGGTATGGGACGTTGGGGTCGAAGGTCAGCATCACGTCCGGCTTCGACGTGCGAATCTCGCGTACGAGCTCCTCGCGAAGCTCGAGGCCTTCAACGAGCTCTGCGTCCGGATGGCGGAGAAACGCGACGCGCTTGACGCCGAGCAGGTCGGCGGCGATCTCCTGCTCCCGCTCGCGAGTGCGCGCGACCTTAGCGCGAGATTTCTTCGCGTCGCGCGTCCCTTTATCTCCTGAGGTCGCGACGACGAAATCCACGATGGCGCCGCGACGCGTCATCAGGAGCACGGCGCCGGCGCAGTAGAACTCGATGTCGTCAGGGTGCGCGACGATGCATAGCGCTCGCTTGATGCGCCTGTCCTGAGGACCGGCGAACAACCGAGGCCCTGCCACTAGGCGCGCGCCTCCTCGAGCAGCTCGTGAGCCCGCGCCACCGCTTTCGCGGTCACACCGCCGCTCATCATTCGCGCAAGCTCGCGGGCCCGTTCCTCTTGTCCGGCCAGCTCGCGCACGGTCACTACGTTGCGGCCGTCTTTGGCCGGGCTCTTCTCGACGACGAGATGGTGGTCGGCAAACGAGGCGATCTGCGCCAGGTGCGTGACCACGAGGACCTGGTGGCGTTCGCCGAGCTTCTTCAGCCGCAGGCCGACCTGGATCGCGGCCTCTCCCCCGATCCCCGCATCGACCTCGTCGAACACAAGCGTCGGTAGGCGGTCCGCGTCCGCGCCGACGGTCTTGATGGCGAGCATCACGCGCGCCAGCTCTCCGCCCGAGGCAACGCGCGCGAGGGGCGCGAGGGGTTCGCCGGGGTTGGCGGAGAACATCATCTCGGCCACCTCCGCGCCGGCCGCGCCGATCTCTGGCTGGCCGCGAAGGGCGACGTCGAACCGCGCGCCCTCGAGGCGCAGGCCCTGAAGCTCTCCGGCGACCGCGTCCTTCATCCGCCGGGCCCCGGCGGTACGTGCCCTCGTGAGGCGCACGGCCGCGGCTTCCAGGTCCGCGCGCCGAGCATCCTGCTCCGCGGTTGCGGCCGCCACCGCCCCCTCAAGGTCCGCGGTCGCGCCGACCTGGCGCTCCAGTCGGCTGAGCTCTTCGAGGGCGCCCTCGATCGAGCCGCCGTACTTGCGCTTGATGGTGTCGAGCACGGCCAGCCGCGACTCGATGGCTTCGAGGCGGTTGGGGTCGGAGTCGAGCACCTCGGCGTAGCGGCGGACGGCCGCCGCGACATCCGCCGTCTCTTCGGCCAGCCCATCCAGTCGCGCCGCATCGGCGGCGAGCCTCGGGTCGAGCTCCGCGGCCGTGCCGAGCGCCACAGCGGCCCGCGCGACGCTTTCTTCGCGCAGCGCCTCGATCGCCTCCTGCCCGAGCTGCGCCAGGCGCGCGGCGTGGCGCATGGCCGTCCGCTCGACGCCAAGCGAGGAGTCTTCGCCTGGCTTGAGGTCAGCGGAACGCAGCTCTTCGAGCTGCCACCGGAGGTACTCCTCCTCGCGCCGGCCCCGCGACCGCAGCTGCTCGAGGTCGCGCACCGCGGACACCGCCACAAGCCAAGCCCCATGCGCGACTGCCACCACGCCTCGCAGCTCGAGGGCGCCCGAGTATGCATCCAGGAGCTCGGTCTGCGTGTCGGTGTCAAGCAGCGCGTGATGCTCGTGCTGGCCGTGAATCGCGACCAGGCTGTTGCCCAGCTCGCGGAGCTGAGCCGGGCCGGCCGGGCGGCCATCGATCCGTGCTGCTCCCTTCCGCCCCACCTCCCGCTGCAAGACGACGGAGTCGAAGACGGCCTCGATGCTTGCGCGTTCGGCGCCGTGCCTCACCTGGTCCGCATTTCCGCGCGCGCCGAGGGCGAGGCTCAGCGCGTCGATGATCAGCGACTTTCCGCTGCCGGTCTCACCGGTGAGGAGGTTTAGGCCAGGCCCGAACCGCACGGTCGACTCCGCGACCAGCGCCAGGTCGCGGACCTTGAGCTCCTTGAGCAATCTATTGCTTCGGGACCAGCGGGCGGCCCCACCCGAGCTTTTCGCCGAGCCGGCGGTAGAAGGCTTCCGGCGGGGTGAAACGCACGACCTTGAGCTGCCGCGGGTGGGATCCGCAGCGGATCACGTCCCCGGTGGAGACGGCCTTGCCGCGACGTCCACCGTCGACTCGCATCTCGGCTGGACCTTTCACCACTTTGAGGGTGATGTCCTGGCCCGGCGCGAACACGATCGGCCGCACCGTCAGGGCGAACGGGCTCATCGGGACGAGCACCAGGTCCCGGAGCGTAGGCTCGAGGATCGGGCCGCCGCTCGCCAGGGCGTAGGCGGTCGAGCCGGTCGCTGTCGCGACGATCGCGCCGTCCGCGTCGATGATGCCGACCGGCTGGCCCCCGACGTCAATCTCCAGGCGCAGCATTCGAGCCTCGCCCGAGTGATCCACGACCACCTCGTTGAGCCCGATGCCCTTGGTCAGGCTGCGGCCGCCGCGGAGCAGCTCGACCTGGAGCATCGTCCGTTCTTCGATCCGGAACGCACCGTCGAGGAAACGGCCGAGGCCTTCCTCCATCTCGTCAGCCTCGAGCTCGGTCATGAACCCGAGCCGGCCGAGGTTGACGCCCAGGATCGGGATCCCGCGCGGCGCGGCCAATCGAGCGCCCGCCAGGAACGTTCCATCTCCTCCGAGCGTGACGAGGAGGCCGGCGTCCTTCAGGTGAGCCGCGTGGTTGGCGACAGAGCCGTCTCGCTCGACCTCCACCGCGCCGACCTGACGCGATGCGAGCGTGGCGTGAAGCCTGTCGACGACCGCCTGCTCCGCCCGCGGGCCGCGAAGGACGAAGACCTTCATCGCGGCCTGAGGTGCAAGAAGATCTCGCGGTTGCCGTCGGTCCCCGCGACCTCCGATTGCACTTCGGCCTGGACCGTGTAGCCCTCCGCGGCGCACCACTCGCGGAATCGTGTAACGGCCAGGGCGACCAGTGCGGTATCGCGCACGACGCCACCCTTCCCCACCTCGGCGCGCCCCACCTCGAACTGCGGCTTGAACAGCGCGACGACCTCAGAGTCAGGCGCCGCGCGGTGCACCGCCGGCAGGACCTTCGTCAGGCTGATGAAGGACACGTCGATCACGACCAGGCTCACCGCTTCGGGAAACGACTCGAGTGAGCGGGCGTTGACCCGCTCGATGACGACGACACGCGGATCCTGGCGCAGGCGCCAGTGCAGGAGCCCGCGACCAACGTCGAGGGCGTATACCCTGGCCGCTCCGCGGCGGAGGAGGACGTCGGTGAACCCTCCTGTGGAGGCTCCGATGTCGGCGCAGACGCGACCAAGCGGATCGACCCCGAAGCGGTCGAGGGCCGGCGCGAGCTTCAGGGCGCCGCGGCTTGCGTATCCGGGCTCCGAGTCGACGTCGATGGCCGCGTCTTCTCGCACCGCGCGGTCGGGGCTGCGCACCGTCTCGCCGGCGACGCGGACCTTGCCGGCGAGGATCAAGGCTTGCGCGCGCGCTCGCGATTCGACGAGGCCGCTCTTCGTCACCAGCACGTCAAGTCTCAACCTCAGCGCACCGGCAGGAAGATCCCGACCGCAAGCCCTATCACGGCGCCGATCAGGACCTCGAACGGCGTGTGGCCGAGCAGCTCGCGCAGCCGGGCTTCCTGGACCCCTCGCATGTGGACGAGGTCTTCGACCAGGCGATTCAGCACCTCGGCCTGCCGCCCGGCCGCCCGGCGAAGCCCGGCGGCGTCGTACATCACCACGAACGTGAAGATAAGGGCGATCGCGAAGGCGGCGGAAGCCAGGCCGGAATATTTACCGACCGCTGCGGTCAGGCCCATGACGATGGCGCTGTGGCTGCTCGGCATGCCCCCCGTCTCGGCAAGCACCCGAAGGTTGAGCCGCCGCTGCCGAACCGATGTCAACGTCACCTTGGCCGCCTGCGCGATGACCCAGGCGACCAGCGGGGGAAGGAGATATCTCACTCGGACAGCAATTTTGCGGTTTCGTCTGCGCGAGCCTTCAACTTGGCCAGGCGCGATTGAGCCTCGGCCAGCAGCTTGAGCGCCTCCTGGTGGGCCGCCACCAGCTCCTCCAGAGGAGCGGTGCCGCCCGCAAGCCTGGCCATGGTCCGCTCCAGGTCGGCCAGGAGGTCGTCCAGCCCGCGCTCGCTCAAGTCGCAGTCGCCGCCACACGTCCGAGGATGCCGTTGACGAAGCGGCCCGCCTCCTCGCCGGAGAACGTCTTGGCGAGCTCGATCGATTCGTTGATCGCGGCCTTGGTCGGAACTCGGCGGTCGATCGCGATCTCGTACACCGCGATGCGAAGGATGATGCGGTCGACCTTCGCCATCTGCTCGAGCTTCCAATGCTCCGACGCCTCGCTGAGGATCGCGTCGAGCTTCTCGCGATTCGCGATCACGCCGCTGACGAGCTGACCGGCGAAGTTGGCGACGTCCTCGGTCGAGCCTCCTTCGGACGCGTGATAAGCGAGCACCTCGTGGGGATCGTCACCGGTGCCTTCCAGCTGAAACAGAACCTTGAGCGCCAGCTCCCTTGCCTGGTGGCGCTTGCCCACGCTTCGGTTACGTGGCGAAGGCGACGCTCGAGACGAAGACATTCACCTCACCGACCTCGAGGCCGAGCATTCGCTCCGTCGCCTCGACGACGTTGGCCTGCACCGCGGCCGCCACATCCGCAAGCTTGGCCTCCGACGCGACCGTGATGAACACCTCGAGATGAATCGAACGATCGCCCTCGATGTGCACGCGGACTCCGCGATGCGCCGCCTGCCGCCGAACGAAGTCACCGAAGTGACGGGCCGAAGCCTCGTCCATGCCCTCCACACCTTCGACCTCGCACGCAGCCAGCGCGGCGATGCTTGCGATCACCTCGTTGGCCACACGAACCGCCCCCAGCGAACCGTTCTCACCCATAACCGCCTGATCCTACGCCTCGCGCCCTGCGGTCGGGCAGTGAACCGGTTTACGCACGTTCGATATATGAGTGGTCTCGCGTGTCGACACGGATGACGTCGCCCGACTTGATGAACAGCGGCACCTGGATCGTCGCACCCGTCTCGAGCTTCGCGGGCTTGGTCGCGCCGGACACGGTGTCACCCTTGAAGCCCGCATCCGTGGAAACGACCTTCAGGTCCACGTTGATGGGCAGCTCGACGCCGATCAGCTTGTTCTGGTAGCGCTGGAGAAAAACCGTGCTGCCCTCTTTCAGCATGGGAAGCACCGATTCCAGCATGTCGTCGTCGACCGGGATCTGGTCGTACGTCTGCGTGTCCATGAAGTAGTGATGGCTGCCGTCGGAGTAGCTGTAGGTCGCCTCCTGGCTGTCGATGCGAACCGTCTTGTATTTGTCCCCGCTGCGGAAGCTGTGCTCGAAGATCGAGCCGGTGAGCACGTTGCGGAGCTTGGCTTTGATCACCGCGCCCGCGCGCGCGAGCTTGATGTGCTCAACGCCCACGATGGACAGCAACTGGCCGTCCATCTCGAACATCATGCCGTTGCGAAAGTCGTTGGTGGAAATCATTGCAGCGTTGCCAGAAACTCCAGTGCCATCTCATATCCCACAAATCCGAGCCCCGTGATCACGCCGCGGGCGGCGCGCCCGGTCACGCTCCTGGAGCGGAATTCCTCGCGCGCGTGGATGTTCGAGAGGTGCACCTCCACGACTGGGAGCGCGAGCGCCTGGAGGCAGTCGAAAAGCGCCAGCGAGTAGTGGGACAGGGCCCCGGGATTGATGACGACGCCGGCCGAGCCGGGGGCCTCCTTCTGCAGGAAGTCGATGATCTCGCCCTCGTGGTTGCTCTGGAAGAGGCTGACCTCGAGGCCCAGCTTCTGGGCTTTGGCGCGCACGGTCTGGTTGAGGTCGTCGAGGGAGCGCGTCCCGTAGATGTGCGGCTCCCGCCTGCCGAGCAGGTTCAGGTTCGGCCCGTGGACGACGACGACCCGCTTCACGCCAGCGCCTTGGTGACCACCCGGCGGACGATCCCGGCCGGGACCGCGTGGCCGATCTCCGCGTGGCCCATTCGGCGCGGCATCACCCACGCCACCTTGCCGCGTCTCGCCTTCTTGTCGAGGGCTATCGCGGCCAGGACTCTCTTCGGGTCGACGCGTGGCGGCTTGTCGGGCAGGCCGAAGGCGTCGAGCAGTGCGTCCTGCGTCTCGACGAACCGCTTGCTGCACAGGTCCATCGACAGCCCGATGCGGGCCGCGACGCGCATGCCGAACGCGACGGCTCGCCCGTGCGTGATGCGGAAGCCGGTCGCCGCCTCCAGCGCGTGGCCCGCCGTGTGCCCGTAGTTCAGGATTGCCCGCGGACCACGGTCACGTTCGTCTTTGGCGACGATCAGGGCCTTGGCGGCGACGCAGCGGAACACCACCCGCTCGAGCATCGACGTGTCGCCGTCGAGGAGCCGCGGGCTGTTGCGCTGCAGCAGGTCGTAGAGGCCTCGGTCCAACGTGACGGCGTACTTTACAACCTCGGCGAAGGCGTCCCGATAGCTTGCCGGCGGCAGGGTTTCGATCGCCGCGAGATCGGCCAGAACGGCAGACGGCTGCCAGAAGGTGCCGATCGCATTCTTGGAGCGGCGGCCGTTGACCCCGGTCTTGCCGCCGATGCTCGAGTCGACCATGGCGAGAAGCGTTGTGGGCACCGCGACAAGTCGCACCCCGCGCTGCCAGACGGACGCCGCCAGGCCGGCCAGGTCGCCTACCGCGCCCCCTCCGACCGCGATGACGCATCCGCCGCGGTCGATCTGATTCCGCTCGAGGAACCAGAGGACGTCCTCGAGCCGGCCGACGGACTTCGACCTCTCGCCGGCCGGGACCACGTGAATCGAGGTCTTCAAACCCGCGCGCTTGATCGCCTTCGCCACCTTGACCGCCCACGGCCGCACGTTGGAGTCGGTGATGATCGCGGCTCCCGTCGGGTCGAGCCGAGTAATGGTGTTGCGCAGCTCGCGCTGCAGGTTCGTGCCGATCAAGACCGGGTAACTGCCCGAGGACGAGTCGAGGATCAGCCGGACCACAGCTTCAGCACCTCGTCCGCGACATCGCCCGCCGCGCGGGTCCCGTCCACACGGTGGTCCGCCTGCTGGTAGCGTGCGAGCCGGCGCTCATAGATGGCTTCGATCTCGGACTTCGTTCGGTTGAAGATCAACGGCCTCCCGGGCAGGTGGTGGATTCGTTGCCAGATCGTCTCGAAGGGTACTTCGAGATAAACCGTGAGCGCCCGGCTCGCGATCAGGCGCCAGTTGCCATCGTCGACGACGACGCCCCCGCCGAGGGCCACGACCGAGCCGGGCTGCAGCACGCCGGGCAGTGTCTCCTTCTCAAAAGCGCGGAAGGCCTCCTCGCTGTGCGTAGCGAAGATTTCGGCGATCGACATCCCGGCCTTGTCCTCGACCAGGTGATCCAGGTCGAAGAACGGCGTGTGGCCTCGTTGGGCGACAAGCGCACCCACGACCGTCTTGCCCGACCCCATGAAGCCGAGCAGGGCGAGAGGTAGGCGCGCCGCGCTATCAGACCCCGCTGGGATTCGCGGGGATCCGAGGAGCGGCCGAAGCAGCCTGCGCGCCGCCGCGCCGCCTTTCCGACTGCAGGAAAACCTGATCGCGAAACTCGCCTGGCTTAGGCAGATAGGCAAGCACCTCCGCGCCCTGAGCGCCTGCGGCGTCGATCTCGATCCGCCCGAAGCCGAACACGCGCCCCAGGAGAGACTGCTTGGTCGTGCAGTCCTGAATCCGGTCGATCGGAATGACCTTCTCCTGCCGGCTGAAAATCCCAGACTCGATCGTGATCCGCTGGTCGCTCAGTGTGTACGTGATCGACCTCCAGCCGATCCAAACGGCAATGAGCCAGAGCAGCGCCAGCGCGGCTATGCCAAGGCTGAGGATTGTGCGGAGGTGCGGGACATAGATGCTGTTCACATTGTTAGGGCTGAAGATCGTGAAGTCGGCGATAGCGACCCCGATGACCAGAACAACGGGCAGGATCAAACTGCCGACGATCGTGACCCAGTGCGGGTGGCTTTTCAAAACGAGGTTTTCGCCGGGAAGGAGCTTGCTCATGGGCGCGTATTGTCCCTCACTCTCAGGGAAGCTGTAAAAGCATGAACAGGGCCCCCGCGGCGAGGTAGGGGCCGTAGGCGATCGTGCCCTTCATGGAACGGTGCCAGATGATGTACACGACCGCGCCAATCGCGGCGAGGAACACGCCATAGAAAAGTGCGGTGAATATGTACGGCCACCCGAGGAGGAGACCGAGGAACACCGCGAGCTTCACGTCTCCGAACCCCATCGCCTCGCTCTTGAAGATCGCCGCGCCGGCCAGCGCGATGATCACGAATATCAGGCCCGCGGCAACTCCCATCGCGATGCCCATCCACCACTCCTCGCCCCACAGTCCCACGCGACCCCCGAAGACGCTGACGAGGAGCGCGAGCAGCATCGAGGGAAAGATCACGCGGTCAAGGATCAGGTGATATTCGAAGTCGAAAAAGATGATCTGCACCAAGACCAGCGCGAAAACGCTGCGCACGACCAGCACCGGCAGCGATGTGATCTGAAACGCGTAGACGGCAAACACAATCGCGGCCAGGATCGGCGGTCCGTACTCCTGCCACAGCTTGTGGTCGGGTTCGAGCCCTCCTTCGAGCAGCGCGAGCCTGACCGCGCCCCAGCGCACGAACCAGCCGGCAGCAGCGCCGACGACCGCCCACGCGACCGCCAGCAGGTAGTGGTTCACGGCAGGAGAGTTTCGCGCATCGCGTCGACCGGCGCGCTGCGGCCGGTCCACATCTCGAACGAGCGCGCACCCTGCGCGAGCAGGATCTCCCACCCGTCGGCGGTGCGAAGGCCGAGCGACCGAGCCTTGCGCACGAGCGGCGTGCCACCCGTGACGTAGACGAGGTCGATCACCGCCCCCGCCCGCGGAAGCGCCCCTGGACGCACCGGCATCTCCTCCCGCCGACCGAGAGGCGTCGCATTGACGAGAACGTCGGCCGAGCGGGTCAGCGACGGGAGCAGCGGATCATCCCAGGACATGACCCTGCCGGGCACGTCCACATCGTCCGGATGCCGCGAGACGAACGTCAGGTGCGCTCCTTCCAGGGCGAGCGCGGCTGCGCGCGCCGAGCCCCCGGCGCCGAGGATGACCGCCTTCGCGTCGCGTGGATCGACGCCCACCTGCTCGACCGCGGCCCGGATCGCGCCCACGTCGGTGTTGGCGCCCTCCAGCCGGCGGTCGTGGTTCGCGATGGTGTTGACCGCGCGCGCGCGCACGGCGGCGGGTTCAACGGCGTCCAGCTGATCCATCACGGCTTGCTTGTATGGGATCGTGACGTTCGCGCCGGCGACATCCGGTGCCCTCAGCCGTTCGACGGCAGCCGGCAGCTCATCCGGCGGCACGTCGAGCAGGTCGTAGGTCCAGTCCATCCCCAGCGCGCGGAACGCCGCCTTGTGCATGGCCGGGCTGTGCGAATAGGAGATTCCATGGCCGAGGAGAAAAAGCCTCAGCTTCCGCTCACGCCGTACTTCACGATGTCGCTGTCGAAGGCCGACTTATTGGTCTCGAAGTGCGTCGTGCCCGCGCGGTCCGTGAAGTAGAAGAGATAGCTCGTCTTGGGCGGGTTCACGCAGGCCATGATCGCCGCCCTGCCCGGGTTGCTGATCGGGCTCGGCGGCAGGCCAGCGTGCTTTCGGGTGTTGTACGGATTATCGAGACCAAGCTCTGTACCGGTAGGCTCGGGCGACAGGCGAGGGGGGGTCACTCCGTACAGGAGAGTCGCGTCGACTCCGAGCGGCATGTTGATGGCGAGCCGGTTGTAGTACACGCTGCAGACGTTGCCGCGGTCGGTCGCCGTGTTCGCCTCGCGGTCGACCATCGAGGCAAGCGTGACGATGGTGTCGATGGTCTCTGCGGGGCGCGCCGCCGTCGCTTTTGCAATCTGGGCACGAAGGTCCGGCGTAAACACCGTGCCGAACTGGTCGAGCTGGGCCTTCACGAGCGAAGTCGCGCCTGACGAAGGATTGATCAGGTACGTGTCGGGAAACAGGTACCCCTCGTACGGGTAGTCGGGATTGCCCGGCTGCGCCGGCAGGAACGTGTAGGTCGCCGGCAGAGCAGGGCTCTTCGCCGCCTTCAGGTAGTCCGCACCCGCGATGCCCACTTTCTTGTCGTCGAGGATCTGGGCCTCGCGCCACAGCGGGTATCCCTCGATGAACGTGACCGTCTTCTGGTCTGGACGCCCGTGCTGAAGCGCGCCGACGATATCGGTCATGGACATGTTGGTGTTGAGGACGAACGAGCCTGCCTGGAACTTCGGCCCGGCGTTGGTCGCCCGCTCGTAGATGTCGAAGGCGAGCGTGCTGCGAATGAGGTGGAGGTTGTAGAGGTTGCTGCCGATCTCTGACGGAGTCTCGCCCGGGTCGATGTGAAAAGCCACGGTGTGGCTGGTGCTGGAGATCGGCGTGTTGACGTTGAGGTTCCACCAGTCGAGCGCCCGCGAGGTGCCGAAACCGAGCAGCGCGAGGATGACGATGAGCGCGACGAGGCGTCTCATTCCACCTCTTCCTTTTCCAGCGCGTCCATCACACGCTTGAACTCGTCGCCGTCAACCGTCTCCAGCCCATCGCCCGTCTCGCGCAGGAGCAGGACACGATCCGGCTCCTTCACGTCCTCGACCAGATAGTAGGCGACCTCCTCGAGGTCGAAGGCGTCATGCAGCCTGAACCGGCGCTCAACGCCCGACTCGTCGATCAGGGTGATCTGCTCGGGATCAGCCACGTTTGCGATCGAGGTGTGATTGGAGGAGGAGGGCGGCCGCCACCTGGTCGATGCTCTCACGCCGTTTCGCGCGGCTGGCGCCGCCTTCGATCATGGCCCGTTCGGCCGCGACCGTTGTCAGCCGCTCGTCGACCAGCTCGACCGGAAGGCCTGAAGCCTCGCGCAGGCTGTCGGCCAGCTCACGCGCGGACTTCGCCTCAGGGCCGTAGGAGCCGTCAAGCCGGCGGGGCAGGCCGACGACTATGCGGGCGGCCTCCTTCTCCTTCGCCAGGTCCGCGAGGCGCGCCGGCAGTGTGTCTCGCGGCTCGGCCGCCAGCGTGGTCAGCCCCTGGGCGATCATCCCGGTCGGGTCGCTCAACGCCACCCCCACCCTCTTCGACCCCGGATCGACCGCGAGGATCCGCACCCTCAACTACGGCGATGGTTTCGGCGACGGCGAGGGATGCGGTGACGGCGCGCTCTGCGCCGAGGAAGGCGCGGGAGCGTTCGAATCGATGACGTAGGTCAGCGAGATGCGGCGATCGAGCAGCGGCATCAGCGGCAGGGCCAGGGGCTGCTCCTTGATCGCGACGGAGCGGATGGGCAGCTTCTCCAGGTAGAAGCGCGCCTGCGCCACGGGGCGCCCGACGATCTGGGAGAGGATCTTTTGCTCATCGAGCTTCGGCGCGATGTAAGCCGACGCCGTGCCGACGAACACCAGGTAGCCTCCCTTCGCCGCGCTCAGCAAGCGGTACTGGACCTGGATCGGGCTCGAGGTCAGCAGCTGCTGGTCGTTGGGCACCCTCTGCGTCAGGTAGGTCTTGTAGGCGTTGATGACATCGGCGTCGACGTAGAAGTCGCCCTCGCCGCTCACGGTCATCGTGCCCGTGAAGCTCGGAACCTTGTCGGCGGGCTGATGGTCGGTCGTGAACTGCGGCGGTCCGAAGATGATCGTTTCGCTCAGCTTCTCGCCTGGCTGGCCGCCGGCCTGGAGCTCCTGCGCGATCGCCTGGTGGAGCTCTTGCTCGAGCTGTGCGCGGGCGGCGTCGAAATCGGCCTCCGTCATGACCGGGGTCGACGACGGATCGGTTCCACCACCCGTCGCCTGATTGTTGTTGACGGTGAGCTGGTCGAAGGGGTTGCTTTCAATTTGCGTGATCGTGTCGTGGCCGACGTTTCCGCTGGGGCCGGGTTTGACGGCGATCACCCACACCTGCACCACTCCAGGGCCTGTTGACGTCTTCCACGGCACGATGACGTCGCCTGTCGTCTGCGCGAATTCCAGACCGTTCGTGTTCATGAGCCGCTGGCCGTACGGGACCAGGATTCCGGGTGAACGGCAGTCGAGTATCCCGGGGGTGCAACTCGGCTTGTTTATGTTGTTCGTGTAGAAGACCGTCCCGATTGCCGGTGCGAGGGGCACGTCGATCGAGCCTGTGACCTTGAAACCCTGCGAGTTTGAATGCGCGATCACCACCGCGCGCACTTTGATCGGCGGCTTGCCGGCCTGCGCCTGGATCTCCACGTCCTTGGCGTTGAACGGCTGCGCCTGCGCGACCAGCGTCACCGACGCCGAGGGCACGAAAACGGCCGCGGCGAACAGGCCGACCAGGATCAGCGTCACCGCGGTGACATAGAGCAGGAAACGCCCCGGCTTCAGCTCGGTCGCGGTCTTGGTCAGGAGCCTCGTCGGTGCGGCGATCCCGATGTGCGTCGTCGGCGCGACGCGCTTGCGCTGCCACCACTTCCGGACCGCGGGCAGGACCTCGGCCTCGGAGGGGATGCCTTCGCCCTGCGGGCCCACTGCGCCGAACACGGGAAAACCGCTTTCCGATGCCATCTTCTGCACGGCCGGGTCGTCGCAAACTACCGTGACCCGCTTGCCCAGGCGAGCGGAGTAATTCCGCAGCAGCTGGAAGTTGAAGCGGCTCTGCCCGATGCGCGAGCGCATAGGCAGGACGAGCATCGTGTCCTCGCCGTGATAGCGCCGGAGGCGCTCCACGAGCTCAGGAATCTCTTCCTCTGTTTCGACGTAAATCGGGTTCGTTGCCATGTCGGTTATTGGTCTCCTGAGTGTCTGGTCAGACTTTTATAGCGCTTAGGACCCGTCTCATGACGGTATTGACCGTGTCGCGCTCCTCGGCTTCAGTTCGCAAAGCGTGGTTTGCCAGGCCCATCGGGGCGATGTCCTGGGGGCTGGACAGCTGCCCGGTCGAGTCCGTGAGGTTCCGCACGTCGGCAGGCACGAGGTGCCTCACGCGGGGCTCTCGGGGGAATGGGAGGCCCGCCGCCCAGTTGCCCTTCACGATCTCGAGGGTCAGCTCCGGAAGCAGGCTTCCGCCTCCGCACAGGTAGATGCTCGCGGGCAGCCGCTCACCGCGTGAGAGCTCCTTGATGCTCAACGCGAGGCCCTGCAGCAGGACCTCGGCGTCGGCGCTCAGCAGCTCCGAGACCTGGCGATGCTGTTCTGCGGACAGGAGGCCTTCGGAGTGGCGGAGCTTGCGCGCCTCGGCCTCCTCGTAGCTCAGCCCGAATGCAAGGGCGAGCCGGCGAGTGAAGGCGCGGCCGCCGAGGTTGAACATGCGCGTCCCCTCGACGCCTCCATCGCGGATGAGCGCGACGTCGGTCGTCCCGCCGCCCACGTCGACGAAGATGCCGCCCTCGGCCCACACCTCTTCGTTGGCGCACGCGCGGGCCAGCGCGTAGGGCTGCGCGACCGCGGCCGCCAGCTCGAGGTCGAGCTCGCGGACCACGCTCTCGACCGCGTCGATGTGAGTCATCGGGGCGAAGGTGTTGAAGACGGTGACCTCGAGGTTCTTCCCCGTGAAGCCGACCGGGTTCGTGACCGGGTATCCGTCGACGCGGACGCTCGTGATCGCCGAGTGCACCAGACGAGCCTCCAGCTGGCCGTAGCTGCGCTCCAACTCGAGCAGGTGCTGCGCCTCGCGCAGGGCACGGCGCTGCACCATCTGCAGCATCGTCGACATCTCGCCCGACCGAACCCGCGACTTCGAGTTCTCCCGCGGGTACGCGATCGTCGAGGAGAAGCCCTTGATCAGCTCGCCGGCGATCCCGACCACGACCTGGCCCGGCACGGTCCGCGCCATGTCCTCGGCGGCCTCGAGCGCGCGGTTGCAGGACTGGATGACCGATTCGAGGTCGGCGATCGCGCCGCCCGACATCGCCGCCGGCGCCTGCGGCTCGCGGCCGACTCCAAGCACCTCACCATCAGGGCCCTCGCGCCGGACGACCAGGACCTTGATGAGGTCGGTGCCGATGTCAAGCACGGTGAAGTGCCGGTAGTAATCGCTGCGCTTGCGCAGGAACTTGAATTTCGTCATTTGAGGGCCTCTTCGAGGCGCTTGAACGCTTCGTCCGCCGGGACGGTCAACTTTCCGCTGACAAGCTGAGGACGCCCGCCGCCGTTGCCAAACAGTTCCTTGAGGCGCGTGGCATCGTACTGGGGAACGAGGTCATTCGACACCTTGATCACAAACTTGTCTCCGGCGATAAGGGTTACGACCCCAGATTTCACCCGCTCGAGGTAGCGATCGGCGTAGGCCCTCAGCTCCTCGACGCTGGCAGCGTCCACAGTCTGCGCTACGTAGTCGACACGGCCGTGCTTGACTGCCACCCCGCCATCCGTCCCACCCACCCGGGCCGTGCGGAGCTGGTCCCTCAGCCTGGCGAGCTCCCGCTCGGCATCCTTCAATTGAGCGCGCAGCGCCTGGACGCGCTCGGGTAGCTGCTCGGGAGTGGCGTTGAACGACTTCGCGAGCTCCGCCAGCAGGTCGCGGTCGCGCCTTACCAGCTCGTCCGCGGCCTCGCCCACGACTATGTCGATGCGGCGCACGCCGGAGCCGATGCTCGATTCGGAAAGGATGATCGCCGTGCCGATGTCGGCCGTGTTCTTGACATGCGTGCCGCCGCACAGCTCGCACGTCCAGTCGCCGAAGCACACGACGCGGACCACGTCGCCGTACTTCTCCTCGAAGAGGTGCATCGCGCCCTGCGCGACGGCTTCCTTGTACGGCTTCTGACTCTCGTGAAACGGCAGCGCCTCGCGCACCTTCTCCATGACGCGCCGGTTGATCCGTTCGAGCTCGTCCTTTGCGATCGCTCGGTTGAGCGGGATGTCGAAGGTCGTGTGGTCGGGACCGACCCACGAACCCTTCTGCACCACCTGCTCGCCGAGCGTCTCGCGCAGCGCCTTGTGGAGAAGGTGCGTCGCCGAGTGGTGGCGCATGATCTGACGCCGGCGCCTCTCGTCCACGGCTGCGATCGCCTTCTCGCCAGGCATGATCTCGCCTGTGATCACCGTGCCAATGTGCGCGATCGCGCCTTCCACAGGCTTTTGCGTGTCCTCCACGCGGACGCGACCGCTCGGCGTCGTGATGGTGCCTGTGTCCCCGATCTGTCCGCCCGACTCGGCGTAGAAGGGCGTCTGCTCGAGGAAGACCTCGACCTCGTCGCCCTCGTGGGCGCTGTCAGCCAGAGCGCCGCTCCCGCGAAGAGCCGCGACCCTGGTTTCGGCGACCAGCTCGCGGTAGCCCGTGAACTCGGATTTTGGGATGTCCTTCGGGAGCGCCCACTGATGCGGCGTCGCACGCCGCGAGCGCTCGCGCTGAAGAGTCATCTCGACTCGGAAGCCGTCCTCGTCGACCTGCATCCCGCGGTCCGTCGCAAGCTCGCGCGTCAGCTCGAGGGGAAAACCAAACGTGTCGTGCAGCCGGAAAGCGTCGACGCCGGAGACGATCTTCGCGCCGCGGCTCGCCACCTTCTCAAACTGCTCCATGCCCTTCTCGAGGGTTTGATTGAAGCGAACGAGCTCTTCGCCCAACAATCCGACCGTGGTCGCTATGCGAGCCTGAACCTCGGGATATGCGTCATGCACATCCGCACCGACCATCACGGCCATGTCGGTCAGTGGACGCGCCAGTCCTACGCGCAACGCGTGAAGACCCGCCCGGCGGATGAGTCTGCGCAGGACGTAGCCCCGCCCCTCGTTTGATGGCCGTACACCGTCGGTGATGCAAAACGTGGCTGCACGAATGTGATCAGCGACGATGCGCTCGGAAACCGTCGTCGCCTTCTTGCTGTGTTGGCGGACAAACCCAACCAGTGGAGCGAGAAGGTCGGCCTCGAAGATATTCGTCTTGCCCTGCAGGACATAACTGATCCGATCCAGGCCCATTCCGGTGTCTATGGCGGGGCGCTGCAGCGGCACGAGGGCACCGTCGGCGATGCCACGCGTAATCGCTTCGGCGGTCGATGGTGGTCCGGTCAAGTCGCCGCGCTGGTCGTACTGCGGGAACACCAGGTTCCAGATCTCGGTGAAGCGGTCGCAGTGGTCGGGGTAACAATCGGGCTGCCCGCATCCCGCCTCGACGCCTCTGTCCCACCAGATCTCCGAGTCGGGGCCGCACGGTCCGCGGCCGAGCCCCCACCAGTTGTCGCCGAGCCGGGTCACGTGGCCGGCGGTCATGCCCGGTTGTCGAACCCAGATCTCATGCGCCGCGTCGTCCGACGGATGGATGGTGACCCGCAGCCGATCGACGGGCATCCCGAAGCCTGTGGTCACCAGCTCCCACGCGAGCGGGATGGCGGTCTCTTTGAAGTAGTCGCCGGTCGGCGCGAAGTTACCGAGCATCTCGAAGAACGTCGCGTGGCGATCGGTCTTCCCCACCTCTTCGATGTCGCCCGTGCGCAAGCATTTCTGCGAGCTCGCCAGCCTGGGCGCGGGCGGCCGGCTCGAGCCCAGGTAGTAGGGCTGGAGCGGCTGCATTCCGGCCGAGATGAAGAGCGTGCTCGGGTCGCCGTGCGGCACCAGCGGCGCGCTAGGCAGGACCAGATGCTCCCGACTCGCGAAATGCTCTAGAAAACGTTTGCGGATCTCGTTCCCGGTCACGGGGCGAGTTCAGTTTAGGGGGCGAGCCGTTCGATGCGCCACGCGCCCTTCGTGCCCCTGATGTAGCGGAGGCGGTCGTGGAGGCGGTCCTCGCGACTTTCCCAGAACTCGATCCAGCGCGGCCGCAGCGCATAGCCACCCCAATCAGGTGGCAGCGGCACGTCATCCGGATACCGGGCGGCCAGGGCCAGGGCGGCTTTCTCCAGAACGTCGCGCGACCGCACGACATGGCTCTGTCTCGACGCGAGCGCCGACAGCTGCGCGCCGCGCGGGCGCGTGGAAAAGTAGTCCGCCGACGCTGCTCGGCGCACCCGGCGCGTGGTGCCTGAGACCCTTACCTGGTGACGCGTCGCGAACCAGTAGAAGACCAGCGCGGCGCGGTCGTCGGTTGCGAGGTCCACGCCTTTGCGGCTGCCGTAGTTGGAATAGAAAAGGAAGGAGCCGTCCTCCACTCCCTTGAACAGCACCATGCGCGCGGACGGCCCGCGCGGTCCCGATGTGGCCAGCGCCATCGCGTCAGGTTGGGGTGCGCCTGCCTTCTCCGCCTGGGCGTACCAGCGGCGGAAAAGCTCCAGCGGATCACGCGGCGCCTCCGACTCGAGCAGCGGCAACCTATTCCTGCGCGCTTTCAACCGGCACGTACTTGCGCAGCTGCTCGAGCGCCGCTCGCTGCAGGCGCGACACATGCATCTGGCTGATCCCGAGGCGTCGCGCGATCTCCGACTGGGACATCTGCTCGTAGAACCTCATGGCCATGATGGACCGCTCACGCGGCGTCAGGTGCTCCATCGCGCGGTCCAGCACGTCGCGCATCTCGACGCGGTCGAGCTCCGGGTCGGCGCCCCCGATCTGCTCAGCGATCGCGCGGTTGTCCTGGCCGTCGCCGCTCGCGATCGGCTGGTCAAGCGACAGCGGCATGTAGGCCGGGCCGATCTCCATCGCCTCCGTCACGTCGTCGGGCGTGACGCCGAGACGTTCGGCCAGCTCACCCACGGTCGGCTCGCGACCGAGCTCGTTCTTCATCTGCTCGTTGACCCGGAGCACCGACTGATGCAGCTCCTGCAGCCGGCGCGGGAATCGGATCGCGGTTCCCTTGTCGCGGAAGTAACGCTTGATCTCGCCGGCGACGGTCAGCGTCGCGAAGGTCGTGAACTCGTAGCCCAGGTCCGGGTCGAAACGCTCGATCGCCTTGATCAGGCCGAGGTATCCGACCTGCACGATGTCGTCCAGCGGCTCGCCGCGGTTTTGAAACTTGCGCGCCAGGAAGTAGACGAAGTCGTGATACGCATCGACCAGCTGGGCGCGGATACGGTCCCGTTCGGCCGGGTCCTTGCTCTCTTTGTAGCGGCGATGGAGGGCCCGCAGCTCTTCGCGCGGGATCCGCGTCGACGTCGAAGACACCTAACTAGTTAACGCGCTTGGCGAAGTTCAGCCGGCCAGGTGCTTGACCATCCGGAAGCTCACGTGACCCGTACGTGGCTCGATGACCGGTCGAAAGTCATCGACGAAGCAGCGGATCATCTCGTAGGCGAGGCGCTGCAGCTCCGGGTCGATTTGCGAGTCTTGCTTGGCCACCGGCAGTGACAGCGCGTCGCCGGTCGGTATCAGGTCGACGTCCACGACAAGCGCCCTGGTAGTCGCGAAGTACGTCAGCTTCAGGTCGGCCGGAGTGCCCAGGTCTGCGGCCGCCCCGATCGCACTATCGCATGCCTGCGTCAGGGCGATTGACAGCTCGTCGAGATCCATGAGGCTGAGCCCGAGCTGGCCGCCCAGAGTCGTCGCCACGCGCTTCGCCACCGGGATGAACGCCGGTGTCGCGGGGATCTTGAGCTCGGCCAGGTGGCGCTTTGCCATGTGCGGTTGCCTATTCCTCCAGGTTGGTCCGCTGCATCTTGCGCGCGGCTCCCGCCTCGAGCTCCTCTCGCTTTCGCTTGGCCGCCGCGACCCCATCCTGGATCGCCTTGCCTACGGGGTGGTTCGGATCGCTGACCATCTCGCGGGCCCGCCCGGCCGCCTCGCGCGCCCGCTGGACCGGCTCGCTGCCGCTCAGCTCGATGGTCTTGCTGCGCAGGCTGTCGATCTGCTCCTTGCCGGGACCGGACGCGATGTACGCGCCGACGGCCACACCGATCAAGCCGCCCAGGATGAACCAGCCGAAACCGCCGCCGCCACCGTTGCTCTCGTCAGCCATCGCTAACCTCCCTTCACTGAGCGGACAAGACTTTCACCCGCCACCTTGACTCCATGAACCGCGGCCTTGACACCACGCCCGAACGCGGCCAATCCACGACCTCCGGTCCGCAGTCCGACGTTGACGCCCGACGTGATGTCGTTTACGTTCACGATCGTCTGCCGCACCTCGGGCAATGTCTCTTTCATCTCTTCGTTGGTCGTGTCCAGCAGTTCTTCAACCGCACCAAGGGTGCCGCGCAGCCTGAACAACAGCGCGGCCAGGGCCAGCGCCACCACCAGGGCGGCCACCCCGAACGCAATCCACATGAAGCTCTGGCTGTTCATCGACTGAATACCCTTCGTGCCGCGGCCGCAAACACACTGGCAATCTTAAGTGCGCGGGTTCGGATTGCTCTGATCCGGTTCTTGGGGCTGTCCGCCGGGACGTGGCACGAACCGCGCGAGAGGCTGGAGCAGCAGAGCGAAGATGAGCGCCGGGAGCAGGTTCGCCTGGCCGAGCCGCCAGGACGGCAGCCCGAGATAGTCCCAGCCCTGGCCCAGCGCGAAGCCGATCGCGGTCATCAGGAGGATGGGCAGGTAGGCGCGCCGGCGGTAGCGGAGGAACGCGAAAAAGAGCTGCGAGGCGATCAAGACCAGGAGGACCGCCACGATGGTGCCCGGGGGGACGTACTTCAACAGAGGCAACTGCTCCCTCTCCCCTGAAGGGGAGAGGGATGTGGGGTGAGGGGCATGGGAGAAAGCGCTCCCTCCGACGGGCGGCGGTGGGTTGTCCTGAGCATGCTCAGGTGGGTCCTCTGCCTGGGCTCTCCAAGTCCCGTCGAAAGCGGGCATTTGGTCGGCCGTCCGGACTCCGAGGTCCCTAATGAATGACTGTTGGGCAACGCGCACATGGCCGCAGTCTTCGGGAGCAGCCCCAATCCTACGACGGGGACTTCTTAGGCGGCACCACCTGGATGCGCAGCTCCTCGAGCTGTTCCGGGTCCACCTCGGAGGGCGCACCAAGCATCAGGTCGGACATCGACTGCGTCTTCGGAAACGCGATCACGTCCCGGATGTTGTCCGTCCCGCCCAGCATCATCACGATCCTGTCGATGCCCGGAGCGATGCCCCCATGCGGCGGCACGCCGTATGTGAATGCCTGCAGCAGGGTCCCAAAGCGTGCGCGAATCGTTTCGAGCGGCATGCCCAGAAGCTGAAACACCCGCTCCTGCATAGCCGGGTCGTAGATCCTCAGGCTGCCTCCCCCCAGCTCGTAGCCGTTGCACACGATGTCGTACGCGTGCGCCCTCACGTCGTAGGGCCGCTCCTCGACGGACGACATGTCCTCATCGAAGGGCCGCGTGAAGGGGTGATGCGCATACGTGAGCTTGCCCTGGTCGTCCTCTTCAAATAGGTATGTGGGGTTGATCCAGAGGAACCTCCACTCGCCTTCGCGGACGAGCTTCCGGCGGCGCGCGACCTCCTGGCGGATCAAGCCCATCACCGTCTCCGCCTTCCTCCGGCGATCCGCCACGACGAGGACGAGGTCGTTTCCGCCGGCACCCGTCGCGCGCCGGATCTCGCTCATCTCGACTTCGGTGAGGAACTTGTCCAGCGGCCCCGGCAGCCAGGCCAGGCCTTGCCCGCCCGCACCTTTCGCCACGGTCACGAGCTCATCGAGCTCGCGCCTCGCGAGCTCCTTGCCTCCGGGCACCGAGAGTGCGCGCACGACGCCACCAGAGGCGAGAACCTTGCGAAAGATCTCGGCCTTCGTCTCGCGGAGCACTACTCCAAGGTCGGCGATTTCCAGCTCGTAGCGAAGGTCCGGCTTGTCCGTCCCGTAGCGGAGGTAGGACTCCTTGATGTCCAGGCGCGGAAACGGCACCGGCAGCGTGACGCCCAGGATCGCCTGCCACAGCTCGGCGAAGAGTCCCTCGATCAGCGAGAAGACGTCCTCCTCGTCGCAGAAGGACATCTCGAGGTCGAGCTGTGTGAACTCAGGCTGCCGGTCGGCCCTCAGGTTCTCGTCGCGGAAGCACCGCGCGATCTGGTAGTACCGCTGGACACCTGAGACCATGAGCAGCTGCTTCAGCATCTGCGGCGCTTGCGGCAGCGCATAGAAGCTCCCCGGGTGGAGGCGCGATGGCACGAGGAAGTCGCGAGCGCCGGACGGCGAGCTTCGGGTCAGGATCGGCGTCTCGACCTCGATGAACTCGTTGCGCTCCATGAAGTCGCGGATGATCTTGTTGACCCTGCTTCGCAGCTCGAGCATCCTCGTCATATGCGGTCGCCGCAGGTCGAGGTAGCGGTACTCGAGCCGAGTCTTCTCGTCCGGTTCCTCGAGGTCGTCGATCGGGAACGGCGTCGTCTCCGACGCGCTGAGCACCTCGATGTCGGAAGCCACGACCTCGACCTCGCCGGTCGCCAGCCGCGGATTCTCTGCGCCGGGGCGGCGGCGCGCCACCACGCCAGTCACCCGCACGACATACTCCGACCTCAGGTCGGACGCCTTCGCGTGTGCCTGCGGTGCGGTGGATTGGTTGAACACAACTTGCACGGAACCCCACCGGTCGCGCAGGTCGATGAAGATCAGGCCGCCCTGGTCGCGCCGGCGTGCAACCCAGCCGAAGAGCTCCACCTCTTTGCCTTCGTCGGTCGCTCGCAGCGAGCCGCAGTGCGGAGCCGTGAAGCCGCTCATGCGAGAAGGGTTGGCAGCTCTGCCCATGCGAGGTCAGTCTGCTCGCCGCTCGACATGTCGCGTACGCGCGCGGTCCGGCCGGCCGCGTCCGCTGAGGTGAGCAGCACGACGAACTTCGCGCCGACCTTGTTCGCGGCGCGCATCTTCGCCGCCAGGCTCTTCGGCTCGTAGTC
>Ga0209220_1000176_pt1 | contig 27348 bp, 23 predicted proteins | sample BlaSpr_A8_OM3_M3_FD_187984 | JGI IMG/M metagenome (GOLD analysis project Ga0209220, IMG submission 187984) | Forest soil microbial communities from Thunder Bay, Ontario, Canada - Black Spruce, Ontario site 2_A8_OM3_M3 (SPAdes) (version 2) | ecosystem: Environmental > Terrestrial > Soil > Boreal... | reverse complement strand
GAGGCTGAAGAGCGCCTCGTCCTGGTCGACGTCGTTACTCAGGCCGTTGCCGCCGAGCTGGTACTGCCAGGCCTCGATGTTGCCCGCGCAGCCGGTGTCATAGGGTGAGTAGTTCGGCGCGTTCGCTTTGTAATAGCTGCCGAGCAGGGATGGCTCGAAGGACCACAGGTCGGAGCCGGTGGCGATATTCGGAACAGCCGCGACGGCCGCGCACCACGCCGAGGCGAACTCGCTGCCCGACGTGCCGTTGCCGTAATAGCCCGGGACGTATCCGGCCTGGGTCACGCCGTCGTACCAGCCCTCGATGAATCCTGAGTCGACGTTGCCGGCCCCGGGGCATGCCGCGCCGTAAGGCTCGATGTCGATGACGAGCAGCCGGCCCTTGGGGATGCCCAAGCGTGCTGCCGCGGCCGTGGCCGCCACGCCGTAGCCGTGGCCGGTGGAGTAGTAGGAGACGTTCGAGCAGTTGTAGTCGTTGTAGATCGGCAGGATCCCCATGTGGTTCTGCGCGGCGAGGGCGATCTCGGAGGAGCTGATGCCCGGGCAGACCGTGTCGGTCAGGTAGCGGCCCCAGAAGTCGGGCTTGCCGAGAGCCCTTGTGATCGCCGGGTAGAGGTCACCGGTCGCGTCGCCAATGAACGCCTTGCAGGAATCGACGCCCCACAGAAGGTGTGTCGGCTGGATCGCGGCCGACTTTGCCTGCACGTCGCCGAGCCCGGGCGCGGGCGAGGCGCCGTTGGGGTGAGTCTTCTGCCCCGAAGAGGCGGCCTGGTTCGTGGGCAGCGTGCCGATCATCGCCGTATAGGTCGGCGTCGTCCCCCCGCTCATCCACGCCTGCACGCTGCAGGTGTTTCCGGTCTTGCAGGCATGGTCGACCAGGCGGCCCTGCTCGTCGTAGATCCCGACGACCCACGGCGTGTTGGACAGGTCCGCGTTGGTCGTCGCCTTGAGATAGACGGAACCTCCCGTCTTGGGGCCGATCGACGTCGCCGAGAGCGTGACCGAGAGCCACGTCAGGTAGATGGGCGCGGACACCGCTTCCGGCTGCCCGGTGACGTAGCCGACGAGCTCATGGACCCCTCCGGCGGACTGCTTCATGGACGTGGTGCAGACCGTGCCGCGGGCGCAGTAGGTCACGCGAGAGCTGGTGGTCAGGTCGTAGATCTCGAGCCACCTGCCCGTCTGGCGCACGTCGACGGTCGACGTGGCGGTGAGGACGATCGGCAGGCCGGGGCCGACGATGCTCCGGCTCGCCGTGATCGACGTGTCGAGCCAGCCGACGTTCACCTCGTTGGAGCGCAGCGCGACAGAGTCCGCAGGGATCGTCGAGGTCGGAGGGGTGATGAACGCCACGAAGTGGTGGACCCCAGATATGGCGGAGTAGGCGACGCTGCACTGGCTGCCCTGGGCACAGGCGCCGGCCAGCGTATTGGATGTCAGGTCGAAGATCTCGATCGCCGCGCTCGTTCCGGTCAAAGTCGAGCTTGCTGTGGCGGTGAACACCGCGGGCTTGCCGCTCCTGGCGGTGTCGGCGCCGGCGGCCAGGGTGAGGCGCTTGGGAAGCTGGTTGCCGAGCGACTCGACTGGGACGCTCGGAGCCACGACTGGCGTCGTGTCGCCCGAGGCCCCAAGGCCGGCCGGGGCGGCCGCCGGCAGGATGGTGTCGCTGCACGCGGCCGGCGTGGTGGGCAGAGCCTTGTCGGTGGTGATCGCGCACGGCTGCCGGCCATCGGGCATCGAGCTCGAGCCCGGCACCGTATCCGTGGACGCGTTCACTGTGCCGCATGCAGCCGCCGGCCCGGACTCGCCGCACTGCTTCATGCCGTCCGGCAGGCTGAGGGTCGTGTCGGGCTGCGCCGCCGCAGCCGGGTTGCAATCGCCCTCTTGCGAGCACGCCATCTGGCCGGGGTGCTCGGCCGCGGGCAGCGACACCACGGCAGGCGCGGCGGCGAGGGCCACCATGCTCATGTGGTTGATCGCGACGAACACGATCGCGAGATGCGTCTTCGGACGCGAACGAACATTGAAGAGAAGCTTTCGAAGTGAATGCACTGATACCCCCGTTTGCGCTCCCGGAGAGCGCTCGATGTCGGGGGCAAGCTACGGTCGGCCTGGCGGTGCATCCACGACGGATGGGTTAAGAAGCTTCAAGCCTTGTGAATTGGCCCGAAACGACGAGGAAACGGGCCGTTATGGCGGCTTGGTTGCCCTCAGCAGGTCCGTTTTGGAGCGATCGAATTCTGACGCACCGGTCGCTCGTTCACGCCGAAAATGGCGAAGCAGCCCGGGGCAGTGGGCTGCTTCATCAATTACAACGCGGCCTCGAGTTGCGCTACCTCTTAGGGGGCGGCGTGCACGGCGCCGAGGACGTTTCCGTACATCACGCCCAGCGCGAGGAGCCCGAGTAGGGACAGAAGAACCAGGATGAAGGTGCGAGCGCACGTGTCGATCAACCAGGAGTCTTCGGTGCGGTCGGACTCGGCAACGTTCCACCTTCGGCCGTACAGCCCGGCCCTCAAGGAGAGCCCGATCGTCGCCAGCAAGATGACCAAGAGCACTGCCATGGAACAAGGGCGCGGCCGCCGAGCGGGTCAGCGCCCGCGCCATCCAGAACAACGCGCAAGTATGAGAGGGAACCCAGAAGTATGAGAGGGAACCCAAATGGTTCCCTCTCATCGGCCGGTCGCTTCGCGACGGGCCTGCTCTCTTTCCGGTATACGGTTCGGATTGTCTAAGTAGTTACTCGGTGCGACGCCTGGCAGACCTTTAGGCATAGTCGCGGCCGGGGTGAACCCGGCCGCCATTGCGACGCTGGTAACAGGAATCTGCCCCTTCGTCATTGGCCATTAACGGACGCGCGGCTTCGCGTGGTCCGCCAATACTCGTGGCCGCGGGCGCGTTCTTTATGGCGTGGAAGGCCCGCTCCTGCAGTTCTCGATCGCTCTCTTCACGGGCCTGGTGGCAGCGACGTTCCTGCCCAGCGTACGCCGATCCATCCCACTCTTTGTCGAGGTCCTCTTCTGGATCGGCCTCGTCGTCGCATGCACTATCGGCGTGATCAGCATCACCGATCCGAATGCCCGTGAGCTGAGCGCATCCGCCGCGTGGGGGGTCGACCAGCTCATCAGCACCATGGTCGCGCTGTCCATGGGGGGCGTGGTCTCCTGGTTTTCGGAGAACCGCTTCGCCCTCGCGAGCTGGCTTGTGATCATCGCCGGCGTCGACATCTTCGTTCTGATTCTCCGCTCGTCGATGCGGAGCGGAATGGGGTGGCAGCCTCGGGTTCGGCTTGGCGAATGGATGGAGCTGCCGGTGCCCGCGGCGCCAGGGCGACAGCCCGCGCCGGTGACCGATCCCCTCGCGGCCCTGAACCGCAGGATCGCCGCCGGAATGGCTGTGCTGGGCGCGACGGCGCTCGCGAAGTTCGTCTTCCTGTTGATCTGGATCCGCGACGTCGCTGTCCCGCGAGAGGCTCAGCGACTCGCGCACGCGGCCGAAGCGGGCCGAGTCGAATCACGCGCCCGGCTCGAATCGCTTAGGGACGCGACTACGCACCTGCAGTTTGCCGCGCGCGCTTGGTACGCCGCGGCGGGTCAGCCGGCGGTCAACACCCTCGCCGTCAAGGCGACCGACGCGGTACGTACGGCCAGGGCCGCTCAGCGCGGATTCCGGCCGCCCGCACTTCGACCGGGGCAGGTCATCGACATCCAGGCATTGCTGAGCGCTCAGTCGATCGGTTGGTACGGGCCGTTGAACGCTTTACCAACACCACAAATGGATGGAGATGACGATGCGGCTGAATCGCAAGAATCAGATCGTCTGGCCTCTTAGGCCGAACGGCATGCGGCGGCGCGCCAGCGCCCCGCAGACGCTGACCAAGGGCAGGATCTCGAGGCCCGCTGGTTGGATGCTGCGACTGCTGGCGCTGCTCCTCATCGCCGTGCCCAGCCTGATCGTGACCTCACCCGGCTATGTCGCCTTCGCAAACAACCTGCCCGATCCGAATCAGCTGACGTCGGCGGTGCCGGAAGACACGCTGATCTATACACGCGACGACAAGACAATGCTCGCGGACCTCCACCCGCCGGGCTATCAGAGCTACTACGAGCCGCTTGCCAACATGGGGACGCTGCTGCCCAACGCGGTCATCTCGATCGAGGACCGCAACTTCTACTCGGAGCCCGGCGTCGACCCGCAGGGCATCGCACGGGCGACCCTTGTCGACTGGAAGTCGCATTCCCCGACGGAGGGGGCGTCGACCCTCACTCAGCAGCTTGTGAAACTGCGACTGGTCGGCAACAAGGCGACTCTCGACCGCAAGATGCGTGAAGCTCTGCTCGCGTTCGAGATCGAGCGACGCTATACCAAGTCACAGATCCTCGAGTGGTACCTGAACAGCGTGTTCTTCGCCAACACCGCGTGGGGCACGGCGGCCGCGTCGCAGATCTACTTCCACAAGCACACCAAAGACCTCGACCTCGCGCAGGCATCGATGCTCGCCGGAATCATCCGCGGGCCGACGATCTACAACCCGCTGGTCAACTGGACGTCGGCCAAGCAGCGGCAGAAGGCCGTGCTCGACGCGATGATCCGCGACGGCAAGATCACAGCCGCGGACGCCTCGAAGGCCTTCGCCGAAGATCTGGCGCCGCCCACGCACATGTTCACACCGCAAAACCAGGTTCTTGCGTCAGCCTTCGTCAGCTACGTGATCTCAGAGCTCATCGCGCGGTTCGGCAAGGAGACGACTTACGGCGGAGGCTTGCACGTTGTGACGACGCTGAATCCAACGCTGCAGCAGATCGGGCAGAACGTCGTGTCGGGCGTGATCGGATCGCTGTGGCAGCGCAACGTGACGCAAGGCGCGCTGGTAGCTCTCGACCCGACCACGGGCGCAATCATCACAATGGTCGGCTCGGCCAACTCGAACGCCAACGGCGGTCAATACAACCTTGCCGTATATCCGCCGAGGAACCCCGGGTCTTCGATGAAGATCTTCACTTACACCACGGCCATCGCACAAGGCAAGTACACGATGACGACACAGATTCAGGACAGCTCGTTCAGCTACCGAGATCCAATGTCGGGTGAGGTCTACAAGCCGCAGAACTACGACGGCAAGTTTCACGGCACATGCGAGCTCCAGGTTTGCATGGGCAACTCGCTGAACATCCCGGCCGTCAAGGTCGAGCTGGGTGTTGGTGTGGCATCCGTCGTGCAGACAGCACGAAACATGGGGGCGCCTCCCTACCAGCTTCACGGCACCGACGCCAATGGATTTCCGATCTACACCCAGGACGACCCGCTCAATACGTTTGGGCCTTCGCTGACCCTTGGGGGGTACCCCGAGACCCCGCTGCAGATGGCAACCGGCGCCTCGGTCCTGGCCACCCAGGGTTTGCTACGGCAGCCGTATGCGATCAACCTCGTGACCCAGGGCGGCTATGTGCTCTATGAGCACCAGTACGAGCCGGGCACTCGCGTGCTCGACGCGCGGGTCGCGTACATCATGGAGCAGATCATGTCCAACGACAACAACAGGGCCATGATCTTCGGGCGCGGATCGCTCCTCACCCTGGGCTACCGCCACGTCGGCGTGAAGACCGGAACGTCGGACTCCTTCGCCGACGCATGGACCGTGGGATATACGCCGCACATCGTGACGGCTGTCTGGGGTGGCAACGCCGACTGGCGCGTCAAGATGACGGGCGGCTCGGACAGCTACTTCATCGCGGCGCCGATGTGGCACCCGTTCATGCAGCAGGCGCTCGACGCGATGGGCATCGGCGACGAGTGGTACTCGGAACCGCCGGGCCTCATCAACCAGGCCTGCCACGGTCAGATGGCGTACTACCTGCCCGGCACCCACTGCTAGCCGGCCAGCGCCGGCGTCCGAGATGAGAGAGGCGATTCACGCAAGGTTCGACAAGCAGGGAAATCGCCTCCCGGTCACCGGGCATGGATGCGGCTGCAAGCTGTGCGCCGAATCCAACGCCCCGCGCTACGAGCGCCGGACCGAGGGTCTCCGCTCAGAGGCGGCGGCCTGGAATCCCCAGCGGCGGCGCCTGGTCCGCCTGGTCCGGAGCCTGCGGCTGCTGCGACGACCGCAAGCGGCGTGATGCGGCGGGCGATCCTGGGGTCCATCGCTGTGGGCAGCCTGGCGTAGAAGACGGCCGGAAAAGGAAAGGGCCTGGCGATCGGCCAGGCCCTCTTTCTCGCTGCTAGGTGATTGTCAGTCCGCTACCGCGAATCCACGTTCGGCGGCCGCTTCCTCCATCGCCGCCTGCGGTCCGTACGAGTGCTTGAGCATCACGCGCAGCCGCTCCTTGGCCACCGCGAGCCTCGACGCGACGGTCCGCTCAGGAATCCCGAGGGCCTGCGCGATGGCGCGGTTCGTGTAGCCGTGGTAGTGACGGAGCACTATCGCCGCGGCCTGCTTGGGCGGCAGCTTCGAGAGCGCCGTCGCCAGGTCGCGATGCTCGACGACCTCCTGCGGATCCGGGGCGAGGCCCGGCCGGCCGATGCGGCGAATCACCTCACCGACCTCGCGCAGCCGCATCTTGCGCTGGTACGAGACCGCGGCGTTGATCGCGATCCTGTGCACCCACGCTTCAGCCGGGGCGATCGGCTGCCACGTCGCCCACTTCTTGTAAGCGCGCTCGAACGCGTCTTGCGCACAGTCCTCGGCGGCCGCGCGATCGCCGAGCATCGCGGTCAGCGTGCCGAGGATCTTTCCATACGACGCCTGGTAGAGACGCTCGAAATCTGCCTCGTTGCCGGCTTCGTACGAGTTCGGAGACTCGCGTGTGTTTCCCGCTGTCTCCGTGATCGGCTCCGACATTGTTGCGTTGTCACCCCCCCTTGATTCGGCGAGCCATGACGCTCACCTGGCGATAACTGTCGCCCACGACGGGGGTTCCGGTCGCCGTACCAATGCGCGGATTTTGCCTAACTCACTTGAGGTACCAGCCGGATCGCGGCGGTCAGGTGTCGCTGCGCCCCGCAACGTTCTAAGGGAGATGAATCCCGGCGCAGACTCAGGCGGCCCCTACGCGGCCGACGTGCTCGCGACGCTCGCGAGCGGACTCGGCGTGGACTCCATCAAGAGCGGCAGGAAGGCGCTCGAGGTGGTCCGCAAGCGCACGCCCGAGCTGGTCGTCCTCAGCGAGCAGACAGGAGAGGACCTCGCGGTCGTGTCGGCGGGCTTCATCGAGATGATGCTCACGTCGCTGCGTCCTGACGTCGAGCTCACCTGGTCCACCTTCGAGCAGCGTTCGCGTGAGTACGGGCGCCTGCGGGCGGCGCAGGGCGTTGCGCTCGAGTCGCTCATCGACGTGCTGGCCATCTACCGTCGCGCAACGATCGAGCTCCTCACACGGCCCATCCAGGGCAAGCCGCGCTACGACGAGATCGTCGCGCTGGCGCAAAGCCGCCTCGAAGACATCACGGAGCGCATAACGGCCGCGATTGCCCGGGGATACCTGGACCACATCGACGAGGAGCACCGCGCGCGCGAAAACGAGATGTATGGGCTCGCTGCGATCGCCACCGCCATGAGCCGTTCCCTCGACCTGGGCGAAACGGCCGAGGTCGCGCTGGTCGAGTCCCTTGCCGCGCTCCGGCTCAGCACCGGAGCGCTGTGGCTGCGCGAACGATCCTCCTACAAGCTGCTCCATACGGTCGGTCTCGACCAGGACCAGGTCGAGGGCTTCGCCCGCCAGGTCGGGCCCCATGTCAAGGCATCGGCGTCTGCGACCGGCAGGTCGGAGTCGCAGGTCGACCGCGTCGCGAGCAAGGAGTGGAATGCCCTCCGCGCGCAGCTGAAGGTACGCGGAAGGACGGTGGCGATGATGACGGTCGGCACGATGGTGGGTAGAGTCTTCAACGCTGGAGACCTTCTGTTCATGGCGGCGGTCGCCGACCAGGTCGCGATCGCCATCGACCGCGCGCGACAGTTTGCGAGCGAGGCCCGCACCGATCATCTGACCGGGCTAGCCAATCGCCGTGAGTTCGAGCGTGTGATGGAGCGAGAGGTCGCGCTCGCCGAGCGACATGGCCGGCGGTTGTCGCTGATGATGATCGACCTCGACAACCTCAAGCGCATCAACGACAGGCAGGGTCACGGGGCCGGCGATGGTGCGCTGCGAATCGTCGCGCAGCAGCTGCAGCGCGTGGTGCGGGCGTCCGACCTCTGCGCGCGAGTCGGAGGGGATGAGTTCGCGGTGGCGATGCCGGAGACCGACATCGACCGCGCGCGCGACGTCGCTGTGCGGCTGAGGCGCGCCGTCGACCACGCCGCCATGAGCATGAAGGCTCCCGAGCAGGTCGAGGTCAGCATCGGGATCGCGAGGTGGCGCCCGGGCCAGGATTGGCAGGCCGTCTACCAGGCTGCCGACATCGACCTGTATGAAGACAAGCGGCGCCGCAAGACGGTGCGGCGATGGCAGCAGGAGGACCAGGCTCCGGCGATCAGGCTGCTGGGCCGGGCGGGCGGCCGGCGAAGGGTATCCGGGGCCTAGCTCTGCGGCGTTTCTATTCGACCAGGGCGAGCTCGCGCGCCTTCACTATCGCTTCGAGCTTGGAGTGCACTCCCAGCTTGCTTCCGAGGCTGCGGATGTGCGTGCGCACCGTCGTGTAGCTGATGCCGAGGCGGCTCGCGATGTCGCGGCTCGACGTGCCTTCGGCCATGAGCCGAAGCACCTCTTTCTCGCGAGGCGTGAGCCTCTCGAGCTGAGCCTCGATCTCGCGCCGGCTGTTCAGGAGCTGCGAAATCGAACGTGGGGTGAAGAGTGAACCTCCCTGCGCCACGGTTCGAATGGCCTCGACAACCTCTTGCGCCGCGCGCGACTTGTGAATGAAGGCGCTCGCGCCCGACTCGAGCGCGGCGAAGCGCGCGGCGTCGCTGTCCTCTCGGGTGAGGAAGATCAGCTTCGTTTCGGGCCGCGTCTCGCGGATACCGCTTGCGGCGTCGGCTCCAGTCCCGTCGGTGAGCCGGAAGTCCAAGAGCACGAGGTCGGGCTGCAGCTCGGCCGTGCGGGTGATCGACTCGGCGACCGAGCCCACGTGCCCCACGACCTCCATGTCCTTCTGGTCGTTGATCAGGGCGGCAAGCCCCTCTGCGACGACCTGGTGATCCTCGACGATCAGAACTCTTGTAGGGCTACTCACGAATTAGATTCTGATAGAGGCAGCCAAAACTCGATGGTCGTACCCAGCCCGGGCTCGCTTTCGATCTTGTTCCAGCCGCCCGCCAGCAGGGCGCGCTCGTTGAGCGCCAGGAGGCCGAGGTGGCCGGGCAGGTGGTCGCGCTCCGCAACGACGAAGCCCCGGCCGTTGTCCTCCACCAGGCCGTGAATGCCGCCGTCGTTCCTGTGCAGCTCGACGCGGATACGCGTCGCCGCTGCGTGCTTCTCGATGTTGGCCATCGCCTCGGCGAGCTGCCGGAAGAGCATCGAACGGTGCTCGTACGCCATGTCGTCAGGCAGGTCGATGGCCACCTCGACCTCGGCACCGGTGCGCGAACGCAGCATCTTGATCCGCTCGCGGATCGTCTCGTCGAAACCACCGGGCATCTCGAGAGCCGGCGGACGAACCTCAAAGAGAAGCCGCCGCAAGGCTTCCTCTGTCTGGACCAGGAGCGCCTGAGCTTCGGTCAGCAGCTCTCCGCTGTCGGTCTTCGGGTCCTGGAGGCGCTGCAGCTGCAGCTCGGCGGCGGTCAGCTTCTGCAGGGCGTCGTCGTGGAGGTCACCGGCGAAACGCTTGCGCGCCGTGTCGACGGCGGTGGAGACGTTTCTGAGCAGCATCTGCCGCGCGGCATCCACCTTCTCCAGGCGCTCGGCGGTCTTCTTCAGATCGCTCTCGGCGTACCGGAGCTGCCAGACGAGGCCCGCGGCGAGGCCGGCCTTTTGCAGGACCCATGTGTCCTCGCGCGAAAAACCATCAGGGCGGCGCGAGTCGTACGCGGCGACAAGGCCGAGGCGCAGGTCGCCGGCGCGCCACGGGACCGAGATCGCGCTGGACACATGGAGTGCGTCGAGCACGTACGTGAACTCGTCGGAGGCGTCGGTGCGGGACGCTCGAAACATGAAGTCGTGGAAGACGACCCGGCTCGCCAGGTCATCGCGTTCGGGCGCGCAAGGCACTAAACGCATGTCCGTGAGGAAATCGCCGCCGATGCCATGCGCCCCAGGGATCGGAACGAGCAAGCCCTCTTCGTTGACCTGCCAGAACATCACCTTGCCCGCCCCGACGAGCTCGGCGATGCTGTGCGTCAGCCGCCTGTAGAAGTCCGCGAGCCCGTGATCGGAGCGGGCGTGCCTGGACACCGCAAGCAGGGCGTCGACGGCCGCCTCGTGAGCCCGCTCCACGCGTTCCGCGCTCCGCGCGCGCTCCTCGTTGATCAGCCGCTGCTTCTCGCTGCGATCGAGCTCCTCGCGCAGGTTGACCAGGGTGCCGACCATCTGCTGCCGCCGCTCGTTGAGCTCCGCGAGCCCGATTGCGGCCGCGACCTGGTAGGCGAGGATGGTGAACCCGCGCTCCTGGAAGGCGGTGTATCCAGACGGGCTGGCGACCCCGATCGTGCCGAGGATCCGCCCCCCGGCGTGCAGCGGTTGTCCGAGGTAAGACTTGATCGCCGGCAGACCTCGGCCGGTCGGCGCAGTCCAGGGAGTCGTGTTGGCCACCGGGCTCGGAAAGGTCCCGGCGGCGGCGAACATCCGGTCAATCTCGTCCGGCGGGATGGCTTGTTCGGGGTCGGCCGCCCGGGAGTAGACCTGCGTCTTTTCGCCGTTGGCATCCATCAGCGCGATGAACGCGACCGTGGATCGCGTGAGATCCAGGGCGACGACCAGCGCCGCCTCGGCGACGGCGCCCATGGTGCGATGACGCGAAAGCTCGGCCGACGCCGACAGATACGCTTCGAGCGCGGTGCCATCGGCAACGGTGTCGCCGCCGTAACCGGTGTCGAGTTGCCCGACAGTTTCCATGTCTCCCCCTGCACAGGAGTTTACTTCTATGCGCCGCGTGTAAGCAAAACATCTTCACCTGTACGCGCGAGTACAGGATCGGCGGGCAGCGTTCATCTGGCGAGGGGGCTTCGCTGGTTGCTGCAGGGGAGCTCCTCAGGATGGGGCAAGGCTTGGCTCATAGAGAGGGTGATGGAGTGGTTCAGCGGTACTCGTCAGACGGGCGGCGTTCTCTAATCGCGATGAGAGGAGCGGCGCGGAGAAATGGTACGGCCGGCCTGCACAGGGTCAGGCCGCTCATGCGCCCCTTCGTCGTCATGGCGGCCAAGGTGCTTGGTCCGGGACCCATGCGGCTCAAGATGGTCAAGCTGGCGCACAACCTGAACGACGGCGGGGTCGTCGTGGCGCCGGTCGGAGGCTTCGGCGGTGAAGAGCTGGGGCCGGCCGCTCAGCCCACCTCACGCGCGGCGTAGGCTGATCCTGCCCGCCCTGTGGCGGGAGGCCTGCGGATCGCCCAAAAAATCTGCTGCCACAGCGGGTACTGCCTTTGGGGGAGGCGTTTCTGCTACAGATGAACGACTTCGATCAGACCCTGGAGCTCAAGCTGCGGTACCTGCTCGACCCCGTGGTCGCCACGACACCCCCGCCTCGGAGGGGGTCGAAAAAGGCGATCCAGCCGATCCTGGCCATCGTCCAGGCCACGATTGAGCCGATCGCCGAGGCGATCCCGGCCTTGGAGCCCGTCGTGGTGACGGTCCCCGCCGCCCTGCGCGTCCTCTAGCAGAACCCCTTCCTTCCTCTCGCGAGGCCGGGTCGCAAGACTCGGCCTCTTATGCTTGGGGAGCTTGAGCGCCCGCACAGCACCGCTGAAGTTCGCGATTCAACACGTACGCGAGCGCGTACCTGCGGCCGAACGGGAGAGGCGCCTGGCCAACCCGGGTTTCGGCCGGATCTTCACTGAGCACATGGTCCGCATCCGCTGGGAGGCCGAGCGGGGCTGGCACAGCGCGGAGCTGACCGCCTACGCTCCGCTCTCCCTGGATCCTGGGACCGCCGTCCTCCATTACGCGCAGGCGGTCTTCGAGGGGCTCAAGGCGTTCCGCCACGCAGACGGGGGTGTCGCCGCGTTTCGGCCTGACGCGCACGCGAGGCGTTTCCGGACCTCGGCCCGACGGCTGGCGCTTCCCGAGCTTCCGGAGGAAGTGTTCCTCGAGGCCATAGACCTGGTCTTGGCCGCCGACCGCGATTGGGTGCCGTCGGCACCCGATCACAGCCTGTACCTCCGTCCCCTGATGTATGCGAGCGAGGTCTCGCTCTCCGTCCATCCGTCGCACGAGGTGATCTTCTTCCTGATCGCTTCGCCGTCAGGCCCGTACTTCCCGAGCGGGGTGAAGCCGGTCACCGTCTGGCTCTCCGAGGATTTCAGCCGGGCGGCGCCGGGTGGGACCGGCGCGGCCAAGACCGGCGGCAACTACGCCGGCGGCCTGCTCGCCCAGGCCCAGGCGGCGGAGCACGGCTGCGACCAGGTCGTGTGGCTGGACTCGCACGAGCACCGCTGGGTCGAGGAGATGGGAGGGATGAACCTCTTCTTCGTGTTCGGACGCGAAAACCCGGCGAGGCTCATGACCCCCGCGCTCACCGGCACTCTGCTCCCGGGCATCACGCGCGACTCGCTGCTCGTGCTCGGTCGCGAGCGCGGCTTCGCGGTCGAGGAGGGACGGCTGAGCGTCGATGAATGGAGAGCTGCATGCGAGGACGGAACCTTGACCGAGGTTTTCGCCTGCGGCACGGCCGCGGTGATCACTCCGGTTGGAGCTGTGCGCTCCGCGCGTGGCTCGTGGACCGTCGGCGACGGCGGGCCGGGCACGGTCAGCATGGGTCTGCGCCGAGCGCTCGTCGACATCCAGCGCGGAGCCGCGCCCGACGTGCACGGGTGGATGTACCGGCCGCGCGGATCGTGAGCTAGATGGCGCGGGTGGTCATCGTCGGAGGCGGCGGCACGGGCGACTATGCAGCTTTCGCGCTGCGCAAGCGGGGCTTCGAGGGCGAGGTCGTGATCCTGAGCGCCGACCACGACCGGCCATACGATCGACCCTATCTCTCCAAGGAGTTTCTGCGCGGAGAGGTCGACTTGCCGAAGGTCTACCTCCATCCGGAAGCGGACTACGGCAAGGAGAGGATCGAGCTGCGGCTCGACCAGCGGGTCAGCGGCGGTTCGCTCGCGGAGCGCCGGGTCTTGGTCGAGGGCGGCGGCGAGGTCACGTTCGACGTGCTCGTGCTAGGACTCGGCGGCACGCCCCGCCGGCCGCCCGGAATCCCGAGCGCGGAAAACGTCTTCACGCTTCGCTCGCTGCGCGACAGCCAGGCGATCCGCCAGGCGCTGCAAGGCGGGTCACGCCTCCTGCTCGTGGGCGCGGGCTTCATCGGCGCCGAGGTCGCCGCCTCTGCCCGCGAGCTGGGCAAGGAGGTCCTGCTGCTCGAGGCTGCACACGTGCCGTTGGAACGGGCCCTGGGCAGCGAGGTCGGCGAGATCTACGCCACCATCCACCGCAAGCACGGCGTGGACCTTCGGACGGACACGACGGTGTCGGAGTGGCATGTCGACCGCGGCCGAATCAAGGGAGTGACGCTGTCGGACGGCACCCGCGAAGACGCCGACGTCGTGCTGATTGCAGCCGGCATTGAGCCGAACGTCGATCTACCCAAAGCGCTCGGCCTTCCATCTGAGGGCGGCGGGGTTGCGGTCGACGAGGGGCTTCGCGCCGCGCCGCATGTCTACGTCGGCGGCGACGTGGCGCTGCATCGCCACCCCGTGCTCAAGCGTTCCGTGCGCGTCGAGCACTGGGAGGTCGCCAAGGGCCACGGCCGAGGCATCAGCGCGGCGATCGCCGGTGGGGATGCGCCGTACACGAAGCTTCCGTACTTCTGGTCGGATCAGTACGACGTCAGCCTCGAGTACCGCGGCCATGCCTCCGGCCAGGACGTCGCCGTTTGGCGCGGCGACCGCGAATCCCTGTCCTTCACCGTCTTCTACCTCCGCGACGACCTCGTGGAGGGAGTGCTCTCGATGAATGACGCCAAGACGAACGAGCTGGGCGGAAAGCTGATCGAGGCGCGGCGCGCGGTCGACAAGAGAGCGCTTGCGAGGAGCGATTTAGACCTCGCCGAGCTGGTGCCCGCGGCCTCCTAGTCCGGCTGGTTTTCCTCCGGCAGCAGCCAGGGGAGTGCTTCCGAGAGCGGGCGCATCAGCGTGGCCGCATGCTCCTTGCTGATCAGGTTGCCCGCGACGAGGCCGAGCGCGGCCATGAACGCGGCGTCCTCCGCCTTGTGGCCGATCTCTCCGTGCTCCGCCTTCCAGCTGATCAGCGCGCCGCCCGACTCGGTCAGGCCGAAGAGGCTGCGCCGGATCTCGTCCCACGCGGCGCCCCGGTCGGCCTGCTCGATCGCATGCACTGCCGCCTTCTCCGCGGCGTGGATCTCATCCAGCCCGTGGAGCCGAGCGTGCTTGTCCCACCCCTGCGCCGCCCTCTCGACCCCGGCGGGGGAAAGGACGCGGATGTCGTCGATCAGGCGCTGTAGGGTCCGCTGGTGCTCGGGAAAGCCGTAGCCTTCGGCGTCGACGCTCACGAGGCCTAAGGCTAACCGCTCAGCGCAGCCACGCGGGGATCCAGCCGAACCGGCCCAGGGCGATCGGCCCGGGGCCCGACACGATGATCTGGGCATTGGCGATCACCGCCAGGTAGTACATCCAGCGAAAGCCGTCGTCGCTGATGGCAAACGCAATCGTCAGCGCGAGGTTCACGGCCAGCAGGAACCCAAGCACGCCGGCCCACCGGCCCGCGAGGCCCAGGATTAGAAGCACCGCAACCACGGTTTCGGCCGCCGACTGCGCCAGCGAGAAGGGCACCCAATTGGGGACGACGACCGAGACCAGGAGCTCGTGCAGGCCGGGGATAGGGTTCGCGCGCGCGGCCGACTCCAGGACTGGTTTCATCCATCCGATGCCCTGCCACTTCTGGCTCGCGAAGTAGAGCCAGTAGAGCCCGACCGCGATCCGGAACAGGCTCGGCCAGATCTCCGCCAAGCGGAGCCAGAAGCCCACCGTCTTACTTCATCACTCGAAGCACCGGATCGGTCGCGAGCTGGAACGCCCTGGCCGCGGGGCGCATGCGCATCTTGTTGAGGCGGTGCTGGATCGCGCCTTTCAAAATCGCCGCGCGCAGCTTGTTCTCCGAAAAGTCTGTGTTGAATAGCAGGCGGTTGTGGCGCACCTTGTGCCACTCGCCGCGCATCCTCCGCTCGCCGACGCGCTCGTAGAACCCCGTTCCGGGAAGTGGGTACGCGATCGTGTAGCTCACGTAGTCGAGCGGAAGGCTGCTCGAGAAATTGATGCTGCGAATGAGCGAATCGGTGGTCTCGCCGAGATAGCCGACCATGAAGAAACCGGCGGCCTTGATCCGCGCGGCGACGCAGGCCTCGACGGCGGCACGGGCCTGGTCTGGTGTGATGCCCTTCTTCATCTCCTTCAGCACGTTCTCATCGCCCGACTCGATGCCGAAGAAGATTCGTTTGCAACCGGCGCGGTGCATCTGCTCGAAGAGCGGCTGGTCGACGTGCGTGACGCGGCTCAGGCATTCCCAGGTCAGCGGCAGGTGCGCCTCCTCGATCGCCCGCGCCAGCTCGAAGGTGCGCTTGTAGTTGAGCGTGAAAAGGTCGTCCGACATCCATACGTGCTCGTAGCCGAGCTCCGCGATCTCGCGCAGCTCCGCGACGACCGACTCCACCGGCCGCGCGCTGAACAGGTCGCCGAAAACGGACTTGTGGCAGAAGTCGCAGCGGAACGGACACCCGCGCGTCGACATGAGCGGTGTGGTCGCGTCCTTCCAGTGCTTGCGCCAGTAGGCGATGTACTGGTCGTTGGGGACGTCGCCGCGATAGGGCAGCGGCAGGTTGGTCATGTCCTTGATCCGATGGCGTGCCGTGCTCTTCACGACCTCGCCGTGGCGCTTGAACACCACACCGGGGATCTCCTCGAAACGGCGGTCGTCGAGGTGCTCCATGATCGAGACGATCGTCTCCTCGCCCTCGCCGACGGCGACGAGGTCGAACTGGTCGACGAACGTCTCCGGCTCGCCGGACGGATACGGGCCCCCGACCACGGTGAGCGCCTTGCCGCGCACCTGCTCGGCGAGCGACAGCGCCTCGTCCTGCATCGTGATCATGCAGTAGATGCCGATGACCGATGGCTTGAGCTGTTCGATCTCGGCGAGGACCTCGCTTCGCTCCATGAACGTGTGGTCGATGTGGCGCACGGAATACCCGGCGCGACGCAGCGACGCGCTGAGGTACATGAGGCCGAGAGAAGGCATGATCCAGTGCCGCCCCTGGCGCGGCACGCGCTGCGGATAAACGAGGACAACATCGGTGCTCATAGCGCGGCCTCCAGGTTGATGTGATAGGTGGCTCCGCTGAAGCTGCCCGCGAAGATGTAGTCGAGGCCGGCCCAGTCGAAGTCGGGGGGTTGATGCTCGCGACCGCCGTACAGGCTCGCGCCCGCGAGCGCGGGCACCGAGAACTCCACGCCCATCGCGCCAGAGCGGAGCCGTGCCCACTGGCCGGTTACCGGGACCCAGTTTCCGAACGCGGGCCCGGTCAGCGTCGACTGCCCGTCTGCGGCGAAATCGTCGAAGGTGGAGGACTGCTCGTTGAGCACTCCGACTTCGGTGTAACCGGGAGCGAGCCAGAGCGGCTTGACGGTGATCGACAGCCCTGTCGCGTCGAGCGTGTACGTGACCTCGATCGAGCCGCGTGAAGCGATCGGCAAGAACCGGTAGCTGTGCGCGGCGTCGCCGCCGATCTCATCGAGCGCGAAGGTCCGCCGCCACACGGTTTTGCCGGCCGTCGATAGGTCCATATCGCTCTTCGTGCGCGCGTAGACCCAGCCATCTGGGTAGTGCGCGATGGGGACACCGAATCCCATGCCCTCGCCGGTGCCCGACGCGCCAATGGTCACGCCCTTGGCAAGCGGCGCCGTCTTGCCGCTCGCAACCAACCCGAGTTGGAGGGATGGGAGGAGCCGATAGGCAAAGACCTGCTTCCCCCCACTGACGTTGTAGTCGCCGCCGAGCGGCGTGAAGGGCACCGTGGCGGATCCCGCCGCGAGGTCCGGAAAGACCGTAGTGGCGCGGTAGTAGCTGATGTTTTCGAGCACCGCGACGTTGACGTCGTGCGACCGCATCCACGCCAGCGCGTGGCCGCGGTCGAGCGGCAGAGCCTGCGAGCCGGTGACCAGGGATGGAGGCTTGCCACTGTAGTAGGCGGCAACCGGCGAGTCCGTGAGCAGCACACCGGGCGTGCCAGATGAAGCGCGTCCCGCGGCGATAAGCCCCGCATTGTCCGCCGCAAAGCTCCAGAAAACAGGCAGGAAGCCGATGGCGAGGATGGCGCTCGCGGCGATCGTGGCCAGCCGCGCCACGGCGTGCCGGTCGAGCGCGGCCGCGGCAAGTAGGGCGAGCGCGGGCAGGGCGGGATAGAGGTAGCGGTGGCTGCCGCTGTACACCCCGAGCGCGACGAGGCCTCCGATCACGGCCAGGTAGACGATGGCGGGGACGTAGACGAAGCGCCAAAGGGGCGCGGCATGGCGGCGGGCCGCGACGATCAGCCCCGGCACCGCGAATCCCAGCAGAGGCAAGGCGGCCAGGCCATAGGTGGCCACCAGCTCGGCCAGCCGCCCAAGACCGCCCGCGGGAAGGCTGCCCCGGGCGGTCGCGGACATGACCTCGACGGTCCCGCGCGCCACCGAATGGCTGGCCGGGGCAAAACCGAGCTGAAGGAAGACGAGCAGGGCAAGCGCCGGGACGGCCCATGCCACCGCCGGAATCCGCTTTCTCGAGCGCACGGTCTCCACCAGGGCGAAGGCGGCCGCCGCGCCGACCCATATCCAGGCCTTGGTCGATGTCGCGCAGGCCAGCACGGCGAACAGTGCGGCGAGTTTCATCCGGCTGCGCGAGGCGGCGAGGGCGGCGACCATCAGGAGCGTGGTCACCAGGGGCTCGACAACAGCAGAACCTGAGGTGAAGAGAAACACGGGATTCAGCACGAGCAGGACGACCGCGAGCCGCGCCTGTCGCGGGTTCGGCGCGAGGGCGTAAACGCAGGCGGCGGTCGCCAGCCCCAACATCGCCCCGAGCGCCTTGAGCGCGCCGAGCTGCCACAGGCCGAAGGTCTTGAGGACCGCCGCGGCCAGGACGTGATATCCGGGCAGCCAGGTGTCCTCCATGCCGAAAAGTGGATCGTGGAGGTGACCCGTCGACGCGAGATTGGCCGCGATCAGCCAGTGGCCGTAGCCGTCCTCGAACGGTTCCGGCATCTGGGCCGCGACCAGGAGGAGCGCCCCGGCGAAAGCGAGAAGCACCGCGGCGGGCGCGAGCGCGCGAGCGCGGCGAAGTGCTCGCCAACCACGCCGGCGGAGCGCCATGACCTCGAAGAACTCGATCGTGCTCAGGCCGGACACGACCAGGAACCCGAGCGCGAACACGCCCGCGTAAGCGGCGAGCATCCCCTGCCCGTTGGCGAGCGCGACGGGCACGATCGCGAGGGCCAGCAGGCCGAACATCGCCTCGACGGCGGCGCGCCAGTCGCCCGCGTGCACGTACGCCTGGTCCATCCACTCCTGGCCAGGACGGACGATGTGGTGCTTGGGAGTGCGCACGAAGACCCCGCCCGGCTTCAGGGCGCGAGTCAGCGCGACCATCGTGTTGAGCGACATGCCGGCCCCGACGATCTGGCAGAGCACCGATGGCAGGCCCGTCCACCAGCGGCGTCCCCGTCTCGTCTGCGCGACGACGAAGCCGAAGGTGGGCGCGACCGCGATGACGGCCACCAGCATCGAGGCGTCCGCAAGCTGCCACGGGAGACCGTGCCGCCCGACGGTGAGAAGGAGAGCCGGGTAGCAGACGAGCTGGATCAGCATCAGCGGCCCGATGCCATACGCAAGGAGGTGTACGGCCGCCTGGAACTTGACCGCGGCGCGGTTGTCGCTACGCAAGACCGACCCCAGCAAGCGGAAGGCTGATTGGAAGCTCCCCGTCGCCCAGCGCGACTGCTGCCGCCTGTATGCATCGACGGAAACCGGGAGCTCCTCCGGCACGACCAGGTCCTCGACGTAGGCCGCCTTCCAGCCGCGCAGCTGCGCCCGATAGCTCAGGTCGAGGTCTTCTGTCAGCGTCCGCGAGCTCCAGCCTCCCGAGTCGACGATCGCTTCGCGCCGCCAGACCCCGGCGGTCCCCGTGAAGTTGGTGAAGTAACCGCTCGCCGTACGCACTGACTGCTCGATCAGAAAGTGGAAGTCGATGGCCATGGCCTGCAGCCGCGTGAAGAATGAGTACCCCTCGTCGAGATGGCCCCACCTCGCCTGCGCGAAGCCGACCGAGCGATCGTCGAAGGCTGCGACCATGCGGCGCAGGAAGTCTGGCGGCGGCACGAAGTCGGCGTCGAAGATCGCCATTAGCGGCGCATCCGTCTGCTCGAGTCCGTAGGCGAGCGCGCCCGCTTTGAAGCCGTCGCGGGTTCCCCGACGTACGTGAGTGACCTGGATTCCTCTCCGCCGCCAGCGCGCGACGCGCCGCGCCACGATCCCGATGGTCTCGTCGTCCGAGTCGTCGAGCACCTGGACCTCGAATCGATCCCGCGGCCAGTCGATCGCGCACACCGCGTCGAGGACGCGTTCCGCAACGTAGCGCTCGTTGTAGATCGGCACCTGCACGCAGACTCGCGGTTCATCGCGATCGACGATCGCAAGAGCTGTACGAGGTTTGGAGCGCGTCGCGCGCAGCGAGAGGTAGACGAGGTTCACGCCGAACGCAAGCAAAAGCACGCTGGTGGCCAGCAGCACGGAGACCGTGATGAGAAGAATCAACTTCTGTCGAAGAGCGTGTAAGGGCGCATGGTCGCGCGCACGAAGGCCACGCGCGCGAGCGCGTCCGGCTTGTGGCGGCGAGTCCACTGCATGTAGCGCCATGCGGTCTCTCCGACGACTCGCGATGGGACGTCGAGGAAGCGAGGGACGAGCGTGCGCGTCAGCCGCTTGGGCGACTCGATGAGCAGGGGGGCGGCCTTGCCGGCGAGCTGCGGAAAATGGTCGAGCAGGCTGGGGTTCTCGTCGACTACTTCGCGAATCGCGTCGATCCCGAACACCGGCTCCGCGACCAGCAGCTCGAAGGCCATGTCCGCGTCCAGCCTTTGCAGCGGCCGGCACTGAGAGCGTTCGAGGATCAGGTTCGCGGTCATCAGGCGTGGCGCGAGCGGGCGACGGGTCAGGTCATCGACCGGCTTCCCGCGATGACGCAGCGCATGCAGCACTCCGAGCAGGTTGACCGCAACGTACGCAACATGGCGGTATCCGTCGTCGACGAGGAGGTTTAGGTCGACGTCGTCCGACGCGCGAAAACCGCCGCTCGCCAGCGAACCGGCGATCGATACGCCGCGTACGAACGGGGCCGCCGCGACCAGCGTGCGGATGAAACCGATCGCCATGTCGATGTAGGCGGCCGATTCGACCTGGTGCCTGTTGGCCCGCTCGACGATGGCCCGCGTCCGGTCGCGGTCACAGCACTCGTCGCGCTCCACGACGAGCCCATCCTCCACCGTGAGCTCTTCCGTCGAGGCAACGGCCCAGCGAACATCCGAATCCGGCACCTGCCCGCCCAGGCAAAGCTCGCCGAGCCGCGCCGGACCCACGGCGTAACCGCGCCCTCGCAGGAGCGCGACGGTTTGACGGACGCGCTCCGTCGTGGAGCCGGCAGGCGCGGGCGCATAGCCGAGGCTCACCGGATGGGATACGGGTTTGGGTTACGTGGGATGATCGAGGCGCCCAGCACAAAAGCGAAGGAGAGAGGATGACCGCCGACGGACATTTTCAAGTTCCCCAGCCGACCAACGAGCCGGTGCGCTCCTACGCGCCCAGCGATCCGCAGCGCAGCAGCATCCGCTCTAGGCTGGCGGAGCTGACCGATGCCCGCACCGAGGTCCCGATGCAGATCGGCGGCGAGCGGCGGTGGGGAGCCTCCCGCGGCGACATCCGGGCGCCGCACCGTCACGAGCTGGCCATCGCCGAGTACGCGGTGGGCGGCTCGAAGGACATCGACGACGCGATCAACGCGGCTCTTGCCGCGAGAAGGATGTGGGCGGACACGTCATTCCACGAGCGAGCGGCCGTCCTGCTCCGCGCGGCATCGCTTCTCGCGGGACCGTGGCGCGACACGATCAACGCGGCGACCATGCTCGGCCAGTCAAAGACCGTCCACCAGGCGGAGATCGACGCGGCCTGCGAGACCATCGACTTCTGGCGCTACAACGCGTTCTTCGGTGATCAGCTGCTGCGGAATCAACCGTACAACGACGGCACCGCCTGGAACCGCCTCGAATATCGCCCCCTAGAAGGCTTTGTCTTCGCCGTGAGCCCGTTCAACTTCACCTCGATCGCAGGCAACCTTCCGACGGCGCCGATGCTAATGGGCAACACGGTCGTATTCAAGCCCGCCACGCAGACGCTGCTCGTCTGTCATTTCCTGATGGAGATCCTGCTCGAGGCCGGCATGCCGCCCGGCGTGATCAACATGGTGAGCGGCAGCGCCCCGGAGATCTCGCAGACGGTGCTCAATCACCGCGAGCTCGCCGGGATCCACTTCACCGGCTCGACCGAGGTCTTCCACGGCATGTGGCGCGAGGTTGGCCAGCACATCGGTCGCTACCGGACCTACCCGCGCCTGGTGGGCGAGACGGGTGGCAAGGACTTCGTGGTGGCCCACGAATCCGCCGACGCAGCAGCCCTGCGCACCGCCCTGGTCCGCGGCGCATTCGAGTACCAGGGACAGAAGTGCTCAGCCGCGTCGCGCGCATACATCCCGCAATCGATGTGGAAGGCCATCAAGAACGATCTCGTCGACCTGGTGGACGCGATACCGCAAGGGGACGTCGCGGACTTTCGTAACTTCATGGGCGCCGTCATCGACGGCCGCGCCTACGCGAATCACATGAGCGCGATCGAGTTCGCGCGCAAGACCGAGAGCGCCAAGGTCATCGCGGGCGGCAAAGGCGATGACAAGGTGGGCTGGTTCATCCGGCCGACGGTGATCGAGACGACCGACCCGGACTTCAAGCTGCTGCGCGAGGAGCTGTTCGGGCCCATCCTCACGGTCTATCCGTATGCCGACGGCAAGTTCGACGAGACGCTCGAGCTGTGCGACCGGACGAGCCCGTATGGCCTGACCGGTGCCGTGTTCGCGCGCGACCGGCAGGCAATCACCAAAGCGTCGGAAAAGCTCGTCAACGCGGCGGGCAACTTCTACATCAACGACAAGCCGACCGGCGCCGTGGTCGGGCTGCAGCCGTTCGGCGGCGCCCGCGCGTCAGGCACCAACGACAAAGCGGGTTCGTTCCTCAACTTGATTCGCTGGGTCAGCCCGCGCGTGATCAAGGAGACCTACGCGCCGCCGACCGACCATCGCTATCCGTTCATGGAGGCCGACGAAGCCGACCCAGACCGGCCGTGACAGTGAGATTCGAAATCGACGGGCCGGTGGCCACGGTCACCATCGACCGGCCCGAGGTGCGCAACGCGGTGGACGCGGAAACGGCGGCCCACCTTGCCGACGCGTTCCGCCGCTTCGATGCCGACGAAAGCCTTTCTGTCGCGATTCTTACCGGCGCCGGCCGGACCTTCTGCTCCGGTTTCGACCTGAGAGCTCTTGCGGCCGACGATGTAAGCCGCCTGAGCGACGAAGGTGATGGGCCGATGGGGCCAACGCGGATGGCACTCGACAAGCCGGTCATAGCCGCGATCGAGGGATTCGCTGTCGCGGGTGGCCTGGAGCTCGCGCTGTGGTGCGACCTTCGGGTGGCGGCGCACAACGCGAGGTTGGGTGTCTTCAACCGCAGGTTCGGAGTTCCGCTGATCGACCTTGGCACGATCAGGCTTCCTCGCATCGTCGGTCAGGGCCGCGCGCTCGACCTCATCCTCACAGGACGCAGCATCGGCGCGTCGGAAGCTCTCAGCATCGGCCTTGTCGATCGCGTCGTCACGCACGGCGCCCTCGACGCTGCGCTGCACTTGGCCCGAGAAATCGCCGCCCATCCACAGGTTGCGCTGCGCGCCGACCGGCGAAGTGTTCTCAACCAGTGGTCGCTGAGCCTCGACGAGGCGATGAAGGCGGAGTACCGCGGTGGCGTCGAGGCGCTTGCGTCAGGAGAGGCGAGGGAGGGGGCGAGGCGTTTCGTGGGCGGGGAGGGGCGGCACGCGCCGCCTGCGCAGGGCGGCGGCTGATATCAACCCCAGCGCTCCCAGCTCGGCCAGGAGGACCGGCACAGGCCCCCATACGGGCTCGCCCTCGATGACGAGGACCGCGGCCAGCACGTAAACCCACGTCCATCGCGGTGTCTGTGTGCGAAGGCACATCCACGCGGCAAGGCCGAGCATGACCAGGTCGTCGAGGTGCAGGTACGGCGTCGCGAGCATCCCGCCGACCAGCGCCGGGATGTAGATCCATTCGGGGCCACGATGACGCAGGCGGTACACGAGCACGAGCGATCCGAGCGCGATGGCGGCCTGTGACGCGCGCGTCACCGTCCCGCCCCCGAGCAGCGTGGCGAGGGTGAGATCCCGGTTCACCGGAACGGTCGCCGCAAAGCTCAGGCGCGACAGATACGTGCTGATCCCGTCTGGGCCCAGCGCGATCGCCGACGCGACCGCAAGCACGCCGAGCGCGAGGACGCTGCCGAGAAACGCGCGGTCCTGGCGAGCGGCAAGCAGCGCAAGTGGCACGAGGAAGGCCAGCTGGGGTTTCAGCGCCAGCGTGCCGAGCGCGACGCCCGCCCACACGGGCTTTTGAGCCCGAATCAGGGCGCATGACACCGCCACACCGGTGGCGACGAACAGGCCCGGCTGGCCGAGCTGAAGACCGTAGATGACGGGCAGCCAACCCACGGCTGCGGCGAGGTAGATGAGTCGCCCCAGCGAAGCGTCTGGCGCGGCCACGTACCACGCGAGTCCGAGCGCCGCCAGCAGCAGCACGCTCCACGTCCAGTACGCAACCGGATAAGGCAGCGCCGTCAGCGGCAGCGCCGTCCACGCGACCGGTGGCGGGCTGATGTAGCGGGCGAGCTGCGCGATCGTGATGCCTGAACCCATCGCGTCGAGCTGCGCCTGCTGAAGGGGCAGGTCGTAGATCGACGCCCAGCCATGAGCGAGTCCGATCTTCGCCGCCGCGTAATAGAACGTGAAGTCGTTGTGGAAGCGGTCTGACCCGTATGCGACAGCCCATTGGTAGAGGTCGAACAGGGCGAAAAGGCCCGCGGTGGCCGCCCCGGCCGCCACGCCCAGGTTGCGCCAGCGCCTGGAAGCTGCCATCACGGCGGGAGGTTACCTTGTGTGGTGGTGACTTCGACCGGTTTTGAGCCTCGCACCGTCGAGCTCGGAGAGGGCACGAAGGTGCACCTGCGCCCAATCGTTCCCGAGGACGAGGCGCTGCTCCATGAGGCGGTGGCCGCGATGTCCGAGCGCACCGTGTACTTCCGGTTCCTCTCGCCGATCAAGCGAATGTCCGACGCGCTCGCTCACCGCCTCGCGGTCGTCGACTACAACGACCGCTTCGCGCTGGTTGCCACCACCCACCGACCGACAGGCTCGGAGCGCATCGTCGGGGTCGCGCGTTACGACCGCGCCCAGGGCACCGACGTCGCGGAGGCGGCGGTGGCGGTGATCGACGAGTTCCAGCGCCGCGGGCTGGGCAGCATCCTGCTGACTCACCTGGCTCGAGTCGCCCGCCAGCATGGGATCAAGATGTTTCAGCTCATCGTGCTGCCGGAGAACCGCGAGATGCTGTCCCTCCTGCGCAAGATGGGCTGGATACACCAGGCCAAGCTGAGCGGCGGCGTGTACGAGATCTCCTTCGACCTGCCCGAGCTCGCGTGATCGACCCGCAGCTGATCGCCTTCGCCGGGGTTTCGTTGCTGCTCGCGGTGACGCCGGGTCCAGACATGGCCGTCGTGACGAAGAACGCCCTGGCGCACGGCCGCCGCGGGGTCGTCCTGACCACCAGCGGCATCGGGCTCGCGCTTGTGACCTGGGTCGTGGCGACGGCGGTCGGGCTGTCCGCGCTGCTCCGCACCTCGGGTGACGTGCTCTTCGCGCTGAAGATCGTCGGTGCCTGCTACCTCGCCTACCTCGGCATCCGCACGCTGATCGAGTCTCGGCGCCGGCCCGCGGACCTCCTCACCGGTGCCCCGGCCGCGGCACCTGCCCGCGCGGTGTTCCGACAGGGGTTCCTGTCCGCGCTCAGCAACCCGAAGCTCGGGGTCTTCTTCGTCACGTTCCTGCCGCAGTTCGTGCTGCCGGGACAAGACGTGCTGCCACGCCTGCTCGAGCTCGGCGTGATCTTCGCGCTGATCGGCTGGACCTGGATGAACGTCTACGGCCTGTTCGTCACGCGGCTTCGCGAGGTCATCACCACCCCACGGGTGAGGCAGTGGATGCAGCGAGTGACGGGCGTCGTGCTCCTAGGCTTCGGCGCCCGCTTGGCAGTGGAGCGCCTCTAACCAATAAATAGGACGGATGGCGGCAGTAGGCCGGATTTACTCCGGCCGAAACCCAGCGTGGGTGTACCGAACGCCTCCACGCATTGTGTGACTTCGGCGGGGGTTCCACGGGGGAGGCCTGCCTCCCCCGTGCCTTTTAGCCCCAGACGAATTCCGTGCACATGTAGTCGAACGCCTGAGCTTCGGGCATTCCGTTGGGCGAGTTCTTGGGATCGGCCGGGTCGACCGCGAAGAGGACGACGGTCACGCCGCCCCGGCTCGCGGCGATCACGGCAAACCGCACTTTGACCGCCGTCTGCGAGGCGCCCAGCAGGTCGGCCGAGTAAACGGCGCCGCTTCCGTCCTGGTCGGCGAGGTGCGCACCCTTGACGTCGGTGACCAGCTTGACGTTCTGCCACTTTGTGGAAGGCAGCGCTGAAACCGTCGACTGGACGACCGCATCCGGGTTGCCGCCGCTCATGCCCGTCACTGTGACCGAGCCGACCTTGGTGCCGAGCGTGACGCCGTTAGCGTCCTGGGCTCGAACCGTCCAGTCCGACCGGTAGTTGACCGTGTACTTGAACGCGGAGCTGCGGTACGACGACTCCTCCGGCAGGGGTGTGGCGAACTTCGGCGCACAGTCCTGCGTGCATCTCGAGCGCGTCGTGTTGTTGAACTGCGACACGGCGAACCCACCGACGGCGATCGCCACGGCCACGAGGATGAGGACGAGTCCGCCCGCGATCCATACCGGCGTGAGCTTGCTCTGGCGCGCGCGTCCGTAAGCCGCGGGCGGGGCCTGCGGGTAGCGATACATCGGCTGCGCCGGCACGGACTGCGCCACGACAGGTGTCCCGCAGCGCCCGCAGTACGGTGCTCCGGGCGCAAGCGGCACCCCGCACCGGCCGCAGAAGCGACTCGGCTGCGCCTGGACCGCCATCAGGCCAACCTCGGGCGGCCCTGCTTGGCCGCGGCGGCTCGCGCCGCTCCGCATGCGGGACAGAACGCCATCGTCGGCACCATGCGGTGGCATTCCGGGCACGGAGAGTCGGGACCGATGTCGTGCTCCGCCCCCTCGACGAGCAGCGCGTCGTGGATGACAAACCGAAGGAAGAGGAGAAGCACCGCGGCCGCGATCGCCAGGATCGCGAGGTCGGCGACCGCGTCGGCCAGGGCAAACGCGATCATGCCGAGGGCGATCTGCACGCCGAAGGCGATGACGAGCGCCGTCAGCACGTTCGACTGCCATGGGCGATGGCCGGCGCGCCGGTCGTAGCGGTGCAGCCAGAGAGCGGCCGCGACGAGCGCCGTGGTGCTCGCGTTGACGAGCGCGATGAGCAGGCCCGCGCGCGTCAGGCGGACCGCCCAGTCGAGCGGCGCGTCGCTTCCGACCAGGGAGTCACCCGAGATCAGCGGCCACAGCGCCACGAGCGAGCTCGTCAGCGTGAACCCGAGAGCCGAGGCGGCGCCGAAGGTGAGGCCGTCGAGCGGCTCGCGGAAGCCGGCCCGAAAGAAATAAAGGAACAGCGGGCCCGCCAGCATCAACACCTGCGATGCGACGGGAATGACGAGGCCCGCCAGCACCAGGCCCGTGTCGCGGTCGCCTGTGATGTTCAGCTGCGACAGCGCGCGGGCGGTGACGTTGGTGAACGCGAGGCCGAGCAAGGCGCCGATCACCATGGTCGCCCCGACGACCAGCCACGGCTCGGACTCGTAGACCTCCACCTCGTAGAGGTACATGAGGTAGAGGACGGGCAGCGCGAACACCGCGGCCACGGTCGCCATTGCGTAGAGGTGCAGCGCCGCCAACAGG
>Ga0209220_1000175_pt1 | contig 27505 bp, 25 predicted proteins | sample BlaSpr_A8_OM3_M3_FD_187984 | JGI IMG/M metagenome (GOLD analysis project Ga0209220, IMG submission 187984) | Forest soil microbial communities from Thunder Bay, Ontario, Canada - Black Spruce, Ontario site 2_A8_OM3_M3 (SPAdes) (version 2) | ecosystem: Environmental > Terrestrial > Soil > Boreal... | reverse complement strand
GGAGAGGTGGCCGAGTCCGGTTGAAGGCGACGGTCTCGAAAACCGTTATGGGTCACTGGCCCATCGAGAGTTCAAATCTCTCCCTCTCCGCCACACTTTCTGAGAGGGGACCCTCCTCGTAATCTGAATTCAGAAGACCGGCCGCAAGGCCGGTTTTCGTCGTTTTCGGGCACCTGTATGGCCGGTGCTCAGAAAGGGGCGATGGAGGGTCAAAGCTGTGGAAAAAATCCAAAAACCGTATTTCATTTCGCAAACCGTTATGCCTCCTTTTGGGACTGAGCGGCGCCATCCCGGGCGCCCGGCCAAGGTGGCGCCATCACCAGCAGCGACGGCCGCGGTCGCCATCGACGGCGACGTGGCAAGGGACAGAGTCAGACCCCTCGGTGGACTGCATCCGCTCAAGCCTTTAATCCGCGAGTGGCTGCTGGAACTGAAGGTGATGGGCCGCAGCCAGCGAACCATCAAGTGGTATGAGCAGAAGCTGGACTGGTACTTCCGTGCCGACGGCGTCGTGAACCTGGAGGCACTGACCGCCTTCGAGCTCAAACGCTTCCTCGCCGAGCAGCAGGAGCGCGGGCTCTCTGACAACACCATCCACGGCTTCTTCCAGGTCATCCGCACCTTCGCGAACTGGTGTCTGCGTGAGGAGTACCCGGTCGACCGGACCCTGCTCCGGGTCCGACCGCCGAAGGAGATGTCGACCTACACCGACGACCAGGTGAGCGCGATCTTCAACGAAGCCCCCGCAGGCTGGCCGCAGCTTGCGGTCCGGATCCTGCTCGGCACCGGCGTCCGAGTCGGGGAGCTCGTCAACCTCGAGCTGGAAGACGTTGAGGACGATGGCGAGGGCATGTTCCTGAAGATCAAGAGGGGCAAGGGGGCCAAGTTCCGCCGCGTGCCGGCCACCCAGCGCCTACGCCGGGAGATCATCCGCTATGTCAACCGGTACCGGCCAGAGACGAAGGCGATCAACCTCCTGGTGCAGAGGGACGGGCGCCCGTTGATGGTCCAGACCGCCTGCAACATGCTGCAGCGGATCCGGGCCAAGGTTGGCTTTCCGCTCCACGCCCACCGCTTCCGCCACACCTTCGCCACCGAGTACCTGCGGCGTGGGGGAGAGATGGAGCGGCTACGCCGGATCCTCGGCCACACGACCTACGTGATGGTCATGCGCTACGTGCACCTCGACAAGGGAGACCTGGGCCGGGACTTCGACGAGCGCTCCCCCTTTTGACGTTTGCCGGATTTTTACGTTCAGCAGGGCGGCAGGTTCTCTAGGTTGTCCGGACGTGACTTGTCCGCCTTTGTAGTGAGGTAGGGGCTATGGATACAAGACGAGTGCGGGCAGAACCTGAGCGGCTCGATGACCGCGCTTGAGCTGTCCGCAGCCAAGGTCTTCCACTCCTGGCCGGCTTTGATCGAGGTGACAACCTGGGAGTTCGAATAGAAGGCGCCCCCAGCAACGCATACACCGACGATGTGGCTGTGGCGGCTCTCGCCCGATCCAGCCGACTCCTTTCGAACTCTGGTTACATAAACCGCCAATCTGATCACCTCCAGGGAGCAAACTCACTCAAAGCGGCCGTACCCCAACCCGCCTAGCGGGGCTCCACCTGGCGTACCGCTTTAGTTCACCTCATGTTACACTGGTCAGCACCAAGCCAAGGAGGGTGGGAGAAGCCCGATGCCAGCCAGTTTCGATCTTCCAGTGGTCGTGTCAGGTCAGGGGTTGCGGATTCGCGTCAGCGAGAATCAGGTGCTCTCGCAGGTCGTTCACGAGGCGCTTCAGAAGAGCGGGAACGTTGGGCAGAATCCTTCGGACTGGGAGTTGCGACTCAACGGCAACTTGCTTTCGTTGACAATTTCGGTCAGCCAGGCGGGGCTCTCCGCACAGACCACAGTGTTTCTGAGTCCCAAGACGGGCTCGGGTGGTTGATTCGGCCCCGATCCTCGTAGATCCCGAAGTAAGTCGCGCCAAGCTAGCTCGTCAGCTTCAGTATTGGGATGCGGAGCGCGAGGAATGGGATCGGCGTGGGTATTTCATCACCCACCAGGAAGATCTTCGCGTCACAGTCGCCTTCGCTGCACGAGTTGTGATGCAACCCGCCCTACCAGCGATTCCCCTGGTGCTTGTCAATGCCGAGATCGACTTTGCCAATTACGATCTATGGGCGCCGTCGGTGAAAATGGTTGGCTTCCTTTCCCGGACGCCAAGCATCCCGCCGATTCCGATCCAACAGGTCGATAACGGTCAACCGGTGAACGTGCTGCTGACCGAGCACCCAGTCACAGGACTCCCTTTCCTTTGCTTGCGCGGCATTCGCGAGTACCACGTCCATCCCCAGCATTCAGGCGACGATTGGTTGCTGTATCGCGACAGCGGCCACGGAACCCTGATAAGCATCTGTGATGCGATTTGGAAGTTCTCGACGAGGCGCGTTGGAGGCCTTGGGTTCAACGCCATCAACCACCCGATTCTGGGCCCACAGTTCCAGCCGGTCTTGCTCTACAACTTCGATGAGCTAGCTTCGTTGCCACTGGGAGCCTCTCCTTCCCGTAAGCAAGGAGCTGCTTGAAGGCTCCGCTCGATTCGGAGCGTAGGGGATTGGCAGGAGTCAGCCACTTTCGAATCGAATCGTCGGTCATCGACTACAGCTTGGGTTGTTTGCGCGAAGCCGGCCAGCGCAGGCTTGAGGCGTTCGTGTTATGGGGTGGTCAATTCGAAGGCGATCCCTCTTTGTTCCGATTCAATTCAGCGATGTTCCCCGAGCAGACGGCGGTTGACACCGAAGAAGGTCTGATGGTGTCGATCAGTGGCCATGCCCTACATGCGGCAAATGAGTTCTTCTATAACCGAGGCGAGATCATGGCGGGTCAGGTGCACAGCCATCCCACGGACGCCTTTCACTCCAGCCTGGACGATCTACTGCCCTGTATCACGATCCTGGGTGGCCTGAGCGTGGTAGTGCCTGATTTCGGAGCCAACGGTTGGCAGGACATCACAAACTGGGCTTGGTTTCGACTTCGCGGCTACAGAGCCTGGGAACCCCTTAGTGACGGAACCAGGATCGAAGTCTGCTGATGGGGCTACCGCGTTTCTTCGACCGAGTCGCGGATTCAGTGTTGCCCGTCATGAATGGGGTCCGCCGAGATGACTTTGCTGCAAAGCTGGCAGCCACTGCCGTCACGTTAGAGGCACCGGCTAGGAGCCACGAAGCGAACCTGAGTCTAGGGTTCCTACTTGCGGCCAATCTATGTGCGCGAGTCTATCCCGCGATCGGACTCATCGGTCCCTCGGAGCTGACGGACAACGCAGCAGAGTTGATTCGATGGGTGAACCCAAAGTGTGATCTCACGACGGGGGTGGACCCCAGCCCGAGGCTTTCATTCCGAAAACAGCCAGAGAGTCCCGGGGTGTTTGTCACTGCCTCCGGTTGGAATGCTGTCATCGATAGCATGCCGAGAAAACCGGAGCCGGCCCAGGTCCCAGCTGCCCTGGCGGCTGGCGCACTCGGAGCAAGCGAGTTGTTCCGCACAGTATTCGGACCACTTCTCGGCAACCGAGCTCGCACAAAACCGACCGCAGGCGGATTCAACTTGGTGACACTCGCGAAATGCTCGTCTCGGGTGGACAGTCTCGAGGACGGCTTAGACCTAGGTGACTTCCACTTGGTGGGCGCTGGTGCGGTCGGGGAAGCTGCCGCAGAAGTGTTGCGACGAGTCAACGTGCGAGGTCACATCACGGTTGTCGACGACGAGTATGTGACCGAAGCGAATCTACAACGCTATGTACTGGCCGGAGATGTAGATGAAGGCGACCTCAAGACCACGGTAATCGACCGAGCGTTATCTGGTGGACAGCTGATCGTGAACCCCGTTTCAGCAAAATGGGGAGCTGACCCTGCAGCCCAGCCTAACGCGGTCACCACGGTCCTTGTGGCCGTAGATAGCGCAGGGAGCCGCATTGCGATTCAGGCGGCTTTGCCGTTGCGGATCTACAACGCGTTTACAGGGCGTCTCGATTTGGGTTGGTCACGACACGAACACTTCGGAGTGGATCCATGCTTGGCCTGTCTGTACTGGCCGGACAGTCCTCGACAAAATCGACATGAAGAGATCGCGAGCTCTCTTGGACAACATCCCCTTAGGGTGCTTGGTTACCTAGCGTCCGGCCAACCAGTTGGGACCCCGCTGAGACAAGTAGGAGATGTTCCTGGACTTGAAAAGCCACCGGACTGGCAGATGTGGCTGAACTCTTCACTCCTGGCTGACATTGGAAGCGCGAGCGGCCTTCAAGCCGGGGAGCTTGAGGGCTGGGCCGACAAGTCCATCGACTTCTTGTACCGCGAAGGGGTTTGCGGCGGGACCATAATCCTCAGTCAGACCGACGGAAGTACCAGGGTGATGGAGGTTCCCCTTGCCCATCAATCAGCTCTAGCTGGCATCATGCTTGCAACGGAGTTCTTGATCGCGTCATCGCCACACTTGATTTCTCTACGTTCTGAACTAATGGAGGCACGATATGACGTCCTTGGAGAACCGAACCAAATCCTGGCCAGACCTCGCTCACGACGTCCACGCTGCATGTGCGGCGATTCTGATTACCTTGAGCGGTACGCGAATCGCTGGAACCAAGCCCCCCTTCAACCCCGCTAGGGCCCGACAGAGCCGGCGCGACGCAGAGGCGAACTGATGCCTGATGAACTCCGAGTTGGAGAAAGAATCCGAGCGGAGCGTGAGCGCTCGCGTGCTTCACTGGCGAAACTCGCGGACATGACTGGCTTATCGAAGAGCTATTTGGTCAGACTTGAAACCGATGCCGCCAGTAATCCTTCTCTCGAGGTCCTATACCGCATCGCTGAAGCCCTCGATACGACGGTCGCGGATCTTCTTGGGCGCGCGCCGGTCCGAATTGAACCAAACGAACTTCCGATTCAGTCATCGCTCCGGGCTTTTGCTGACGAGGCAGGTCTCTCGACTAGGGATCTCCAGATGCTGGCTAGCATCCGGTGGCGAAAAGGTGAAGAGCCCCAAACGCCTGAGCGCTGGCGTTATGTGCTTAATTCGCTGAAGATGAGTAAGCAGCTGGATGATCGTAAGTAGATCCGGATCCACGGAACCATTGGTTGACCGCCTCAACGCCCGGTTCCGAGCGAAGAACGGCGAGGAGGCCATAGAAAAGTTCGTAAGCGGCATTCTGATCGAGACTCGACAGGAAAGCCTTCCAATTCGGGTGAATGCCGTCGCGTCATTTCTTGGGATTAGTTGCCGTAGCGGATCCTTTCCATTTGCCGGGCGGATCTACTCCGAACCGTCAGGCCAACTGGTGATGGACCTCAACTCGGACGATAACAAGGCTCGCCAACGATTCACTTGCGGCCACGAGATTGTTCATACCGCCTTCCCAGGTTTCACCCGCGAGGCTCGTTATCGGGTCGACGTAAGCGTTGGACGCAACCCCCCAGGGCGTTCCACGGAAGAGTACCTCTGCGACTTAGGAGCCTCACTGCTTCTAATGCCGGCCGAGCTAATCAAGGACCGTTACCGCATTGAGCAAGGCTTGAAGGCCATTGAGCAACTAGCCGACGATGCGCAGGTAAGCCTAGAGGCTGCTGGCAACCGCCTCGTTGGCATTTCAGAGCGTCCAGCCGCCTTCCTGGTCTTGGAAGTCGGAAACAAACCAGCTGACGCTCGCGCTGTTCGACAGGGACTCCAGGTCGAACCCAAGCTAAGGGTCCGCTACGGAACACTGAACGGCATTCGCGGGTACGTCCCGCGATTCAAATCAGTGCCCGAGAACAGCGCCTATCAGCAAGCGCTGCTCAGGCGTTCGATAGTCTCAGCAACCGGCCCTCTTCCTGGCGCTGAGCGACCAACTTTTCGAATTGAGGCCGGCTTGTATCCCAGAAGCGAAGGCGAGCGAGAAATCCCGCGAATCTTGGCGGTGGCTCTACCGTTGCAGTAAGTCCACCCGGATCCCACCGGAGGCAGCGACTCAAGGCAGCGACTCGGGGCAGGCAGCCTTTATGCGCTGCCTATAGGCCAGCCACAGCCGACGCTCGGTGAACATGCGCTGCCAGACACGTTGACCAAGCCGAAAATCGATTGCCTTGGCGCAGACCATTTCAATCAGAAGTGCTGGCGTGTCGGCGTGATCGAGATTCTTCGCTCGGCAAAGTGACTTACCGAGCTGATCATCCATACACACCAGCGGTCGGCGACCTTGGTCGACGAGCTCGAGGGCTCCATACACCGTGGCGACCTCGCCGAGGTGTTCATTGGGATGGTCGAGCTCAGTACGGTAGTTCTGCAAAAAGTCGGTTACTTCAAGGGCGTGTGCAGATGTGAGATCGTGCACGCGCTCGTCTTCGTCATCTTCGAGCCAAGCGATGGTCACTGCGAGTGAAGGCATGGAGGCATGATTGCGCTTTAGCTCGCCGAGGACTTCTCGAGTAACGATCAGTTTTGCTTGCAGGTAGTCAAGAAGCGTTTGGCCGGCACCTACCGCGCAGAACGCCATAAGAGCGGTCGCATCTGACAGAACAACGAGCGCCCCTTGGAATCGCCCGATATTGGGTCTTGCCAAGCCCCGTTAAATCTCGTCGGCTCGATTCACAGCCAGACGGTGCTGAAATGCTTGCAGCTCGTCCCGAGGCACTTGCAGCTTTGCTTCGACGTCCTCCTCGGAAAGCAGCCCCTGGTCAAGGGCTCGGAGGAGCGCGTACTCGGCTTCCGCTGGCAGCCTCCGGACTCGCCCTCTGGCTTCTACGAGTGACTCTGGCAGCAATCTAGTGTCGGGAAGGCGTACTTGCAGATGCTGTCCTTGTTCGATCGCATGCTCAATCTCTATTGCCTTCTTCGAACTCAGTCGGTGGGCTGACAGGAGCCGATAACACGCAACGAGGGCACTGACCCAGAAATCGCGTGCAAGCTCCACAACGACATTCAGGTCCGCATCCGGATAGTCGCGATCGCGAAGCCACGCATCCAAGGCTTCGAGCGGCAAGAGGAACTCGGCCGCGAAGGAGTTGGCTTCTACCTCCTTCGGCGGTTGTTTGCCTGAGATGTTTATCACCTTGTCGATTGAAAGACCGTGCTGCAGGACGTGGTGACCGTACTCGTGAGCGAGTGTGAATCTCGCTCGAACCGTAGGCATGGATCCGTTGACAAATATGAATGGGAGTCCTCGTCGCACCGCATAGGCGCCGGCAATGCCGGTAGGCCCTAGCTGCTGGACGATGACGGGAACTTTCGCGACGTTCTCGATGAGGCCGAGCAAGTCAGGAGTGGGCGCTTTTGAACTGAGGCCAAGCCTAGCCCTCTCCTCTAGTGCCCTTTCCACAGGCGTGCTCACACGAACCGAACTAAGGCCTTCGCAGAGAAGTAGTCCTGGATACCAGCCTCGAAGGCATCCAAGCACCGCTTGATCTCTTCGTCATCGGCGGCAGCGGCCCGAAGAAGCGCCGGCTCAGGTTCCTCCTCCATCACGATGGCGTCTGGCCTGACCCCGAACATCTCGGCCAGGCTGTATAGCTCATCTACTCCTAGGCCACGCTGGCCCTTGAGCAGACGGCTAACCGATGACTCGTGGATACCCAGGTGCTCGGCTAGATCCTTCTGTTCGAAGCTAGCCGCCTTCATTAGGCGGCCAATTTCAGCCCCCAAGCCGACCGGTTCACGATACCTCGCCATATTCATTACCTCCATCGCTTGCTGTTCTACCAACTTTGATGGACATATAATCCCTTGAACTTGCGATTTATGCAAGTTTGGGCGAAATGATATCTGAAGCTATCAAATCTGATAGCATATGGGCGTGGCCAGCGAAGCTCTCTTTGTTCGGATTCCGCATGAGCTCCGGGAGGCTCTAGATACGCATGCCGGAGAGAAGGGCATGAGTCTCGGCACGGCGGTCGCGGACCTTCTGACTCGGGGGCTCGAAGGGGCTGGGGCAGAGCAATCCGTCCGAGCACTGGAACAGTCGCTGGCCGAGGCGAGGACCACGTTGGCTATGCGCGACGAACAACTGAAGGACGCTGCAGCCAAGGTGGCCACTACCGAAGCCCGAGAAGGTAGCATGCGCGACTTGGCTGCGCAGCTTGAGGCAGCTCCCATCGGGCAGTGCAGTGTGTCTGGGTGCGGCGCTCCATTCAACGCCATTGACCTGGTAGTTCGGCGTCGCTGCCCTAACGGCCATGCGTTGACCCTCGTGCTTGAGGGAGCAGCCAAAGCTCCCGGGCTGAATTCGACGGACGCATTGTTCGCCCTTGCAGCGATTGGGCTCCTCATTGGCTTGGTCGCTGCCAGTCGGAGAGTCTGAACAAGGAGGTGGGAAAATGAAGATCGAACAACTTGAGAACACGCTATTGGCGACTGCCGCCATCCTCTTGGTGGCAGCCGCGGTGCTGGCGTGGCTGGCAGTTGCGCAGCACCCTTCGGCTCGGAATGTCAAGCGCGCTCTGCTGCTTAGCGTCAACGGTCTATAAACAGCGCCTCTCCCGCAACTGCTGGAATTGGCACTTACACCCGCCGCCGGACGCGAGGTTGGGCGCTGTTCCGGCCTAAGCGCGTGGCAGACGTCCGGATCTCCGATCCGACATTTTGGTTGGTGGTCTCAATCGCCTTCGTTCGCTCGACCTTCGCCTCGAGATTGCGGATAACGTCATTCAGGAAGCGAGGGAGGCGCTCGACGAACTCCTCATAGTCCTCGTAGCTGGCGAGGGCGATTCGTCGGTGCGGTCCTGGTTCGTCCGAATCGCTCTCGTCTAAGTGCGCCGTCTTCAAGGCTCGCTTTGCCGCCTCGCCACCGCAGAGGACGGCGTAGCGGTACCGATAGTGGTCGCCGACTTCCTCGTCGTACGCGGACGCGAGGCATGTATGCCGGTCAACCTCGAAGGCGTGGATCCCCACGTGCACTCTGTGGTGATGGTCCCCGGGATCCATCAGCGCAGCCAAACCCCAAGCAAGCTGTTGTGCCTGCCTCTTGATCCGACTCTCTTTCTTGCGCAGCTCGCCGCGCAGCTTTGCGGCGCGATCGAAACTCTCCTGCAGGTGGCGTGGGTTGTTGAGGTCAGGCCGCACGTCGAAGATCATTCTCCCGAAGGCGTTCGGGCTGCGCACCCTTCCAGACTGTATGTGCCGAGAAGCCGGCCAGCTCACCAAGGTGGGTGGCCCACGGGCTCGTCAAGAACTTCGCCGCGTCGACTTGGGCCTCTGGATTGACCCGGGTGCGCTTGTCGGGGCCAGGCTCATCGTGGCCGTAAGCAATGCCCACGTAGTCCGCGACCGCAAGTCTGAAGACTGCGAGGACCAATTCGCGAGCGCATGGGCCGAGGTCGCCGACCATCTCTTACGCAGCACCCAACAGCTGAGACAGCTGCGTTGAAGGCGTCTGCTCGAGCGCGTGTGCGACTTTCCAGGCTGTCCGCGCACGCACCGGTTGACCTCGCAAGGCCGCGGCCAACGTCGGACGCGAAATGCGGGCACGTCGAGCGAGCTCAGACAGACTCCAACCCCGCTCGGCGCAGGCGATTCGTACTGCGTCCGCCGACAGAACCACTACCAAACCCGCGCGCCCACTCGTGACCGCGGCCGGGCTCCTCATCTATAGACACTCCTTCGGATTAGGGGGACGGACTCTGACCCCTTGTAATTCACGAGCCCGCACCTCCGCCAGGCCTTCGCAGCCACCAGCTCGGCTTGCCGACACATGCTTCGACCTGCCGTTCCGACCGAGGCACTCCGGCCGTGTCCATCAGCCCGACTCGACGAGAGCCGTTTCCGGCCCATGCGGTTCCGAGCGGACCCGTGGCTGATATGAAGGCGGTTGTCGTAGTCCAGAAACGGCAGCTCTCGCGGTCTTTGTCGGCATGATCGGGAAGCAAGTTGAGGATCTGCCGCTCGCGTTGATCCGTTGGCGTGACGAAGAGGATTTTGTTGGCGCCGGCGCCGGGCCGATCGTTGAAGTAGCCGGCGTAGGCCGCGAGCTTGGCTCGAAGGCGACGCGGCTGCTCGGTGCCCCGATCCCACTCGAGATGGATCAGTACCTCGCGGTCTGGTGTCAGGATCCTGCCCCATCCGTCCGGGATTGGCCCCCGCTCATCGCCTTCGGCGTAAGCGCTCTGGATGCCGTGCTCGCCGACCCAGTGGTAGAGGCCGCAACCCGGGAGGCCGTGCGTCGCAGCAGCCAGGTCGACGAAGAACTGATTCGCCTCAAGCTGGTGAACCAGGTGGAATCGACGTTCAAGCGCGTGCTCGGCGCGTCGAACAGAGGGCATCGGTTCCTCGTCCAGCCATTCGGCCAGCGCAGCCGCCCCCCGCCGCGACAACAGATAGATCGAGGAACGGCACACGCGTCCTGGTCGCATTACGACTCGCCACGTACGCACGAGCCCGTGGTCGACGAGCCAGCGGAGCCTGTACTGGCAGCTCCGCGGTCCTGCGAAGAAGAGCGTCTGAAGCTGACTCCGGTCGAGGTAGCGATAGGAGTCGAGTGCCATGAGGATCGCCATGTCTCGCGGAGTGGGTGAGTAGTCGGCGCGCGGTGAGTCAGGTTCATCACCGAGTCGGAGTTCGAAAGTTCGAAAGATCCTCAGTGACGAAGTCGAGGGAGAGGACAGTCCCGGGGAAGAAACGGGCAAAGTTGAACTGCGAGTGCCATTCGCGCCATGGCGCGAAGGCACCCGCGAAGCCCCTATGAGTTGGCGGCGCGAAAGGCTGCGCGCAGCGTTCATGCGATCTCCTTGAACCCGCCGGCAGCACCGAGTCGGTTGAGGCGTGCGACGATCTCGGCCTCGACTTCGGCAACCGGGCGACCGTACCGATGCACGCTCGCGAACTTCAGCTCGGCGGCATGACCTTCACCGAATCCAGAGGGCATCGGCAGCGTCGTGCCGGTGAAAGGAGGCTCGGTGTGCCCGTCGACATTCAACCGAACCGCGATTTGAAATCGAGCGAGCGATTGCAGTTGATGAACCGTCATCGGCTCGAAGTCCCTGGCCACCAGGCGCGCGTCGTCCGGTCCGAGCTGGAACACGATCCGCGTACGCGCGTTAGAGGCGAGTGCTTGCCGGGTTGAGTCGTGGAGCTGCGCCAGATGCTGATTGGCGAGAGTCAAGCTGAGGTGGTACGCGCGCGCCTGGGCGAGTATGTCGTCGATTGACTGCGGAAGGTGCAGATAGTCGTGGAACTCGTCGAGATAGAGGTTGAAGTCCGGGCGCCATCTCTCGGGGCGGCTCGAGCGGGCAAGAGCCGCCTGCCATATCCGCGACATCACAAACGCGCCCAAGAGACGGCTCGTCTCTTCACCCAGTTCGCCTTTGGCGAGGTTGACCAACAGAATGCCCTTACGGTCAAGAACTTCGTGCAGGTCGATGGTCGACTTGCTTTGACCGAGCACACTTCGCACGGTCGGCCTAAGAAGAAACGTCCGCAACTTGTTGAGGACCGGGCCGACCATCTGCAGTCGCTGTCCCTCCGTTTGAGCCTCGTACTCCTGCCAGAACGGCTTTAGACCGATCGGATCACCAAGGTTCTTGGTCAGTCTCGAGCGCACCCGCGGGTTGAGAAGCAGAAGCGGGACCTCAGTGAGAGTTGCTCCCGGGTGGCGGAGAAGTGTGAGCAGTGCGGCGCGGAGCACGTCATCGGTCCGTGGCCCCCAGAACCGCTCGAAGGTCTTGCGGAAGATTGTTACGACGCCGTCCGTGACGAGCTCGCGCTGAATCGGATCGTTGCACTCAAGGACGTTCAAGCCAACGGGTCGCTCGCGAATCGAAGGATCGATTAGAACGATGCGATCCGAGTACTGCGGCGGGATGCGCTCCAACAACTCGCGCACCAGGTCGCCCTTGGGATCGACGACGCCGACCCCAATGCCGGCTTCGATGTCCTGTAAGGCCAGATTCAACAGCAGCGTGCTCTTGCCGACTCCGGTCGGGCCGAGGACATGAGCGTGGTGCCGCCAGTCCGCCTGACTGATTGCCACAGGCGTCGCGGGTTCGTTGTCCAATTGGCAGAAAATGCTGCCGCCGCCACTGGCGGATCCCCTTCGCGGCATGACCCGGACGCGTGCCGACTCCATCCCGACGCTGGCCAGCGGGAGGTGGAACAGCTGTGCCAGTTCCTCGGGTGATAGCACCATCGACCTTCGCCCAGGACCAAGCCGCTTCTCGACCGCGTGATCGAATCCCCGCGCCCACAACACGATCTCTGGGCGAAGACGGTTTTCGCCCTCAGCGGTGTAAAAAGCGGCAACCATCGGCTTCAACGACGCGATTGCAGCTTGCGTCTGTGGCGCCCAACAACAGAGGCGAACCTCAACTCGCCAGCAGGCCTGACCAGCCTTGTGACCTGTCGGTAGCGGCATGTCATGCCGCCGTCGCGGTGCCGATGCCCTATCTGATTCGGGATGGCTGAACCAGAACTCGTAGAACAGGTCCATGGGCATGCGTACGAGCTTCGAGATGAAGCTTTCGTGCCGATCGATCCCAGTCACCTGATCGAGCCGTTTTGCGGCACGCGCCTCCCATCCGGTATCAGGGGCCATTGCGATCTGGATCACTCCATCGACCCCTGCAGCGAGGGCTTCGGCAGCAGACGCCAGTGCGTCCGTGCGCGATTCACCGAGGGCGTACAGATCCTCACGCCAAAGGCGAAGACGGGCCCGAGCGGCGGGGATGCCTCCGAGAGGTGGTCGAAGTTCGGCCGGCACAATATCGGCGTCTGGGAGTGCGCTACGAAGCGCGGCTACGACGACTGTCTGGAAGTCTTTCGGAAACCAGCAGCTCGCGGTCAGCTGTCCGTTCCTGGCCTCCAGTTCGAACGCCAGCCAGGGCTGGCCGACGATAGCCCTCCTCCACCGGTTGAGGGCGATCGAGTAGAGCATCCTGTGGACGGCGACCCAACGTGCTGGCTCGTACAGACTCTCGGCTGGCGGGACAATCCGGACACCTGCCAGGCGAGTCTCCCAGAGCTTCCGATGGACCAGCGGCCCTGCGGCCTTGATGACCAGCCACAAGATCGCAAGCGGCAAGGCGGCAAGCGCCGCGACATGAGCCGCGACGCCGGCGGCGTGAGTCACGACGAACACCACGCCGTCAAGGGCGGCCTGGATCGCGTTGACGAGTCTTTGGAGCTGCTCTGCCTGTTGCTCGCCCGGCGGCCTTGAGACGCCGCCGGCGCCGAGTCGAGGCGCGAAAAGAGCCCCGAATGGGAAGGACGCCAAGAGGTTCCGTAGTGAGCGCTCGAAGTTGTTCATGCAATTACCCCCAATGAGATGGTCAAACGGTCGCAGGCGCCCGCCTTCGCTCCGCCTTCTGTACCTTCCAAGCGCCTTCCATCCACCTTCCGGAGGCCCTCGGAGGTCGCTTTGGGGCAGCTCGGCGCCGAGTCCCCTGAGTTCGCGACGGCCAGCTGGCGGACGAAAGCACCTTCCGTCCACCTTCCGTGGTCCTTTTCCGCCTTCCAAACGCCTTCCGTCCGCCTTCCGAGCACCTTCGCAATTCGTGCGGCGGTGCTGGTCGACCGGTTCGAGAACACGTCTGAGGCCAGGAAGCAGTCCTCACATCTACAAAATCGCACTCGGGTGCCCGGTGACAAAGCCCTTGAGCGCCCGCTGTGCTCCCGCTTTGCGCCCGCAGCCGATGGAGCGAACCGAGGCGTGCTCGTCGAGAAAAAGTCTTCATGTACTGCGTATCCCCCTGGAGGAGGCGAAAACGGACGGTCTCGACCGCACGCTGTCCGCACGCAGTGCGCACGCTGAGCGCACGCTGAACTCAAAGTGCCACCAGCAGTCGACAGCCGAGCGACACCGAAGTGAGGGGCGCGAGGAGGTGCGCGCGCGTCTGCGCGACAGTCTTCATACCTAATCAATCCCCCGCGACGGAGCCGAAAGTAACGGTCGGATCAACCCGCTGTGCACCCGCCGACAACCCGCTTAGAACCCGCTGGGAACCCGCTAAGCGCCCGCTCCCTTCGGAGGACCGGGGCTGCGGGACGAGCGAAGGTGAGAAGAGAGCCCCGCAGTGGTTCGAGCTGGGCTGCGCGAAAGTCTTCATGGGAGCAGCCTAGAAACGAGGCGCACGCTGACCGCACGCTGGGGCGGATCTGGAGACCTAGTCCGAAACTTGGCCTCGATCTCAAAGCGCACGCTGAGCGCACGCTGAGCGCACGCTGACCGTCCGCTGCCCACCTGCCGACCCCTGGACGGCGGGCCAGAGACCGCCCGGGCAGGTAGCGGGCACCGCACGGCGCCGACGGTGCCGAGTCGCCGTTTGATCGTGCGGTTAAGAGGCGGAAGACGGGTCGGGAGGAGGGCCTCGATACCGAGTCGGCACAGGTCGGAACGACTAACGCCGGCCTAGCTCAGCGGCCAAACGAGTAAGCGCCGCCAGAACGAATCGGGCGGGTTCTAGAAAGGGATCGGAGACTATTAGGACGTCGTCGGCGAGAATTCGACCGTGAGTCGGCTGGAAGCGCGTCTCTTGGTATCTGAAGCCTGGATGTGCCCGTGCCGCTGACCCTGCCCCAGCTCGAGCGTCATCTCTTCGCGGCCGCCGACATCCTCCGCGGCAAGATGGACGCCTCGGAGTTCAAGGAGTACATCTTCGGGATGCTCTTCCTGAAGCGCTGCTCAGACGTCTTCCAGGAGCGCTGGCAGGAGATCGTCGATCGCGAGCTCGGCAAGGGCCGTTCGCGCGAGGAGGCACAGAGGCGCGCCAACAACATGAGCTTCTACGCAGACACTTTCTTTGTCCCAGAAGTAGCTCGGTGGAACTACCTCCGCGACGAGCTGCACCACAACTTGGGAGATGGGCTGAACAAGGCCCTCGCCTCGCTGGAAGAGACCAACACGAAACTCGACGGAGTCCTTACGCACATCGACTTCAACCGCAAGGTCGGCCAGTCGACAATTTCGGACAAGAAGCTACGTGAACTGATCATGCATTTCTCGAAGTATCCGTTGCGCAACGAAGACTTCGAGTTCCCGGACCTTCTTGGAGCCGCTTACGAGTACCTCATCCGAGACTTCGCTGACTCTGCGGGCAAGAAAGGTGGGGAGTTCTATACCCCGCGATCGGTCGTTCGAATGATGGTGCGGATCGCGGAGCCTGATGAAGGGATGAGCATCTACGACCCCTGCTCCGGGTCAGGCGGCATGCTCATCCTGTCCAAGGAATACCTCGACGAGCATCAGCGCAACTCGAAGGACCTGCGCTTGTGCGGTCAGGAGTCAAACGGCGGCGTGTGGGCAATCTCTAAGATGAACATGCTGCTGCATGGGATCGCCGACGCTGACATAAGAAACGAAGACACGCTCGCAAGCCCAGAGCATCTCGAGTCTGGTGAGCTCATCCGTTTCGACAGGGTGATCACCAATCCGCCGTTCAGTCAGAACTACACTCGCGACGGGATTCCCTTTCCAGAGCGCTTTCGCTTCGGGTTTTGTCCGGAGTCAGGCAAGAAGGCGGATCTAATGTTCGTCCAGCACATGCTCGCGGTTTTGCGGTCGGCGGGCATGGTGGTGACGGTTATGCCTCACGGTGTGCTGTTTCGCGGTGGTGCGGAGAAACAGATTCGTACCGGTTTCCTCGATGAGGACATTCTCGATACGGTCATCGGCCTCGGACCGAACCTCTTCTACGGCACCGGCATCCCAGCGTGCATTCTTGTCCTGCGTGCGCCTGGTACCAAGCCCGTCGAGCGCAGTGGGAAGGTGCTCTTCGTTAATGCCGATCGGGAATACCAGGAGGGGCGGGCCCAGAACGAGCTTCTGCCGGAACACATCGAGAAGATCGTGAGCGCTTACGAGGCGTTCGAGGCAATCCCCGGATTCGCAACCGTGGTCGCTCGGGAGGAGCTCAGGGAGAACGACGACAACCTGAATATCCGCCGCTACGCCGACAACGCGCCTGCTCCCGAGCCGCAGAACGTGCGTGCACACCTCCACGGTGGAATCCCGAAGTCGGAAGTGGAGAATAAGGAAAGCCTCTTCGCAGCACATGGCTTGGATCCAAGACACTTCCTTGTAGATCGCGGCGATGATTGCTTCGACTTAGTTGCGGCCGTGATTGCGCGTCCCGATCTGAAGCGGCTTGTCGGACGCGACGCGGGTGTGCTCGCGCACGAGCAGGCTCTCGCGGCTGTAGTTGATGTCTGGTGGCGCGAGCACCGGGGGGGCATCAGCAGCCTCGGCAAAGACCAGCAGCTAATGCAGCTCCGCGCCGATTTGCTCTCGAGCTTCCAGGATGCAGCTCGGCCGGTGCGAGTGCTTGATCGGTTCCAGGTCGCCGGTGTAATCGCGACTTGGTGGGGCGACACCCAGAACGATCTCAAGACCATCGCCGCTCGCGGCTTCACCGGTCTGGTCGAGTCCTGGAAGGCGAGCATCCTCAACGCTCTGGATGACGCGACAGGGAAACAGATTGGAGTCGATCACAAACTAGTGAAACGCCTTCTTCCAGAGTACCTCGCCGATATCGAGGAGATGCAGGCCAAGAAGGCTGGCGTTGAGGCGACTGTAAAGGCCGCCTCTGGTGCCGGCGACGGGGACGCGGAGGATGGGGAGGGGGACCCGGAGGAACTCTCCGATGAGGAGCTTAAGGCTGTGAGGAAGGACCTCGCAACTGCCAAGAAGCAGCTCAAGAGCCTTCAGAAGGATTTCGTCGATAAGCTGCAAAGGGCCAGCTCGGAGCTGGACGAAACATCCGCGCGCGAACTCGTGATGGGCATTTTGGAAAGTGAAGTTCGGATAATCCTCGCGCGCTACGTCGCTCGCCAGCGCGAGATGGTCGTGTCAGCGTTCGAAACGTGGTGGGATAAGTACCGGGTAACACTTCCGACCATTGAGCATGACCGAGAACAAGCGGCTAAGAGGGTGAGTGGCTTCCTGAAAGAGCTGCGGTATGAGTGAGTGGCTGCCTCGGTCCCTAGCAGATCTCGCACGGCTCCAGAAAGGGCGAAAGGCTTATACGACTCCTTCGTCGAGGAACGGGTTCGTTCCCTACCTTGGCGCTAGCGCATTAGAAGGAGGGCCCACCCAGTTTGCGGCTCCGACGAATATGGTCCTCGGCACTACAAACGACGTTCTAATGCTTTGGGATGGTGAGCGGAGTGGGTTAGTTGGGCGCGGACAGAACGGAGTTGTCGGCTCGACTGTTGTAAAGCTAACACCGCTCGGGAAGACGGACGCTGGCTTCCTATTTCATGCGCTGAACAGGAAGTTCGATTGGATTCAAGCGCGGCGTACCGGCACTGGGGTTCCGCACGTGCCGAAGGATCTTGCCACCTACCTCAGACTACGGACTCCGCCCAGATCGGAAGACCAGGCCCTTGTTGCGGAGATCCTCGACACCGTTGACGAGGCGATTCGGGGCACCGAACACCTCATCTCCAAACTGGAGCTAATAAGACGGGGCCTGCTCAATGATCTGCTAACTCGCGGCATCGACGAGGATGGCACGCTGCGCGATCCGACCCAGCACCCCAAGCAATTCGGTGACTCGTTAATGGGCTTGATTCCCCGCGACTGGGAGGTTGGACGACTCTGCGATGTTGTGGACAAGATTGATGCTGGATGGAGCCCGGCCTGTGCGGAACATCCTCCGGCTACCGAGGAGTGGGGTGTCCTGAAAGTGAGTGCTGTTACCAGCGGAACCTATCTCTCAACCGAGGCAAAGACTCTGCCCAAAGCTCTGTCGCCGCGGTCCGAGATTGAGGTTTCGCCAGGAGATGTGATACTGGCTCGGGCAAATGGCGTCGCCGATCTTGTAGGAGTGACTGTTGAAGTCCTGGCAACGCCACCGCGCCTAATGTTGTCGGATAAGCTCCTGAGACTCAGGCCGAACGGCTCGCGAATGCGGGGAAGCTTCCTCGCCCTGATGATGCAATCCGCTCCAGTTCGAAAGCAGATAGGTCAGGCGCTTAGCGGAAGTAGCGGCCAGAAGAACATCTCACAGGATGCGATTCTTGGCCTCGGCGTTGCCGTTCCTCAAGTCGATGAGCAGGATCGGGTAATTCAAGTCAGCCGAAGGCTCAACAATCAAATGCGGTGCGAAACTGTCTTGCTGAAGAAGCTTCGTAGCCTGAAGCTCGGCTTGAGGGATGACCTCCTCACCGGTCGCGTCAGCGTAACCCCAAATCGTGAGGGCGACGCCGCATGAGCGGCGGGCCCGAGGCTGTTGAGGTAGAGGAGCGCTTCCTTGACCAGCTCGCAAAAATGGGCTGGAAAGTCGTCACGGGAAATCCAGACTTCCCATCTGTATCGGGACGAGCGACGTTCCGCGAGGTTCTCCTCAAAGACGATCTCCGTCGGGCTCTTCAACGAATTAACTTGCGAGACGGAAAGCCGTGGCTTGACGAAGCACGCATTTCTCAGGCTGCAAGCGCCTTGGAGCGCATCGCGTCGCGCCGCCTGATGGAGGGAAACCAAGAAGCGACCGGCCTTCTGTTAAGCGGCATCGCGGTCGAGGGCTTGTCGGACTGGGAACAAGGACGTTCGCGCACCGTCCAATACGTTGACTGGAACGATCCGGAGAACAACGTGTTCCTGGCAATCAACCAGTTCCGCGTTGACTGCCCTGGCGGGTTCGCTAAGGGTTTTGTCGTCCCGGACATCGTGCTGTTTATCAACGGAATCCCGATTGTTGTCGTCGAGTGCAAGAGTCCTGCCACATCGGAGCCCATCTCGGCCGCTATCGATCAGCTGCGTCGCTACTCGAACCAGCGGAAGGCGGCAGGTGAGGTGGAAGAGGATGAGGGAAACGAACGCCTCTTCTACACGAACCAGTTTCTCGTGGCGACAAGTTTTGACGAAGCGCGCATAGGCACCATTGGGGCTGACGTTGAGCACTACCTCGAATGGAAGGACACCGCGCCGGTTGCGATCGCGGATGTGCGGGTCGAACTAGGCAAAGAGCATCTCGCCAGCCAAAACACGCTTATCGCAGGAGCGTTGCGGCCGGCTCTCCTGCTCGACATCATCAGGCACTTCTGCATGTACCAGCAGGTGTCGGGACGCACGGTCAAGATCGTCTGTCGCTACCAGCAATTCCGCGCGGTTCAGTTCGCGGTCGAAAGGCTCCTGCATGGCAAGACGCGCAAGGAAGACGGTGAACACGACCTTCGCGGTGGGATCATCTGGCACACGCAGGGATCCGGGAAGAGCCTCTCAATGGTGTTCCTCGTTCGCAAGATGCGCTCGATGCCCGACCTTCGCCGATTCAAGGTCGTGGTTGTTACCGATCGGAAGGACCTTCAGAAACAGCTGTCCGACACGGCCACGCTGTCGGGCGAAACCGTGCAGGTTGCGCGAAGTGTTCGGGGCCTGAAGTCACTCCTCGCACAAAAGGGGCCGGGGCTGGTCTTCGCGATGCTGCAGAAGTATTCGGGATACGACTCGACACCTGGGTCGGGTCCGTCGAGTTCAGAGGTCTTCCCGCTACTTAACGAGGACGAAGCGATCGTCGTTCTCGTTGATGAGGCGCACCGCTCCCACGCGACTTCGCTGCACGCCAACCTGTTAAAGGCGTTGCCAAATGCCGCCCGCATCGGCTTCACTGGCACCCCAATCATCATGGGGGCGAAGAAGCGGACTCACGAGATCTTCGGAGACTTCATCGATCGCTACACGCTCAAGCAGTCCGAAGCCGACGGCGCGACAGTCCCAATCCTTTATGAAGGGCGAACCGCGGAGGGGGCGGTCAGCGATGGGCGCGACCTGGACCAGCTGTTCGAAGACATGTTCCACGAAAAGAGTCCTGCTGAGCTAGAAGCGATCAAGCGGAAGTACGCAACGAAGGGCAATGTCCTGGAGGCACCCAAGCTCATTGAGGCGAAGGCGCGCGACATCCTCCGGCATTACGTGGAGTTCATTCTCCCTAACGGTCTGAAGGCGCAGGTGGTCGCATACAGCCGGCTCGCAGCGGTTAGGTACCACGAAGCCCTCATGAAGGCTCGCGACGAGCTGGTTCAAGAAGCGATTGAGCTCGACGAAAACACGAGGAAGCTAGGCGACGTGGAGCTCCAGAGCAAACCCCGCAAGCTCGCCACGGCGGTTCGTGCCTGGCGAAGCTTAAAGCTCCTCAGGACGATCGAATTTGCGCCGGTAATCTCCCCCGACAACAACGATGACCCGGGATGGAGCGGATGGACCGACGCCGCGAAGATCGAGGCCCGCATCGCACGGTTCAAGAAACCGCTCGTCGACACGGACCCCAAGAAGGCTGATCCACTCGCCTTCCTGATCGTGAAGTCGATGCTCATCACCGGGTTCGACGCGCCGGTCGAAGGGGTCATGTACCTGGACCGCCCCATCAAAGAGGCTGAGCTCCTGCAAGCCATCGCCCGAGTGAACCGCCCTGAGCACGGTAAAGCGGCCGGCATTGTCGTCGACTACTACGGAGTCGCGAGGCACTTGAAAGAAGCCTTGGCGGCGTACAGCGTGGAGGACATCGAGGGGGCGCTCAGGAGCATGAAGGATGAGATCCCCAAGCTCCGCGATCGCCGTGATCGCTGTGCCGCTATTTTCATAGACCGTGGGGTAAAGAAACTGAGCGACACGGAGTCCTGCGTCGATCTACTCGAAGACGAGCGTTTGCGCGCCGACTTCACGGTAAAGCTCAAGCATTTTCTTGACAGCCTGGACCTCGTTCTGCCCCGCCCTGAAGGTCTCCCGTTTGTAAAGGACGCCAAGACTCTTGCGTTCATCTATGCGCGTGCTCGAAACCGCTACCGCGAGGGAATGCCAATGCTAGGCAAGGCGGTTGGGGGCAAGGTGCGTGAGCTCATCGACGAGCATGTCATCTCGCTTGGGATCGACCCGAAGATTCCTCCTATCTCTATCACGGATGCCAAATTCGCCGAGCACATAGGGAAGCAGGTATCACCCCGCGCGAAGGCGTCCGAGATGGAGCACGCCATTCGGCACCACATCAAGCAGCATATGGGCGAGGACCCAGTCCACTACACAAAGCTCTCCGAACGGCTCGCGGAGATCCTGCGAGAGTTCGGCAAGAACTGGACTCAGCTGGCCCTTACTCTGAAGGACTTTGTTGAGGAAGTTCAGTCTGGGAGGCAGAAGAGCGATTTCGGGCTCGACGTTCAGACCCAATCACCATTCCTTGCGGTTCTGCAGGAGGAGCGCGCAAAAGAAGGGCCTGTATCCGACTCTGACGTTACGTGGTTGGTCCGCCTGACGGTCCAACTCGTCGACCGTATTAGTGCGGAGACCGCAGTTGTGGGTTTTTGGTCCAACGCGCACGCCCAAGAAGTACTTCGCGGGCAGATTTTCACATTCCTCGATGACTACGAAATCGTGGACTTCGATCGCGCGGACGGCGTCGCCGACCGCCTGATGGAGCTCGCGAAGGCCAACAGACACAAATTGGTGAAGGTATGACATCGGTGACCGTTGGCGACCTGCGATTGGAGGTGCGGGCAAGCAATCGGCGGACCACCATGCAAGTGACGATCGATCGGAGCGGCGAGCTCATCGTGTTCGCGCCGGCCGATTACGACGCGTCGGTCGTGCGGAGGTTCGTACGGGACAAACGGCTCTGGATCTATAAGAAGCTCGCAGAGAAAGAGGCACTCCGACCCCCGGTAGTTATGAAGGAATATGTGAGCGGAGAAGGGTTCCCGTACCTCGGGCGGAGCTACAGACTGCTGCTCGTCGATGCGCAGCCGGTGCCGGTCAAGCTTGAGGCGGGACGCTTGAAGATGCCTAGATCAGCAGCGGCCAACGGTCGAGCGCATATGGTCGACTGGTACACGGCGCACGGTCAGTGGTGGCTTAGCGAGCGGGCAAAACGGATCGCCGCGCGCGTCGGCGTGACCCCATCGGGGATTCTCGTACAGGATCTGGGCTATCGATGGGGTTCGTGTGGCAGCGGTGAGAGGCTCAATTTCCACTGGAAGACCGTCATGCTGCCGCCACGGATGGCGGAGTACGTCGTCGCCCATGAGTTAGTGCACATTCGTGCGGCGCACCACACCCCAGAGTTCTGGGAGAAGCTCGAACGCGCCATGCCTGACTTCGCCGCGCGCAAAGAATGGCTCGCCATAAATGGGGCAGCCGCCACCGCGATCTGAGGCCGGTCCGCTCCCCCTTTCCACACGGATCCGGATTGAGAAGCCGTCCTACAAGGATCGAGCCTGGATCGAACCCCTGCCTGACGCCGTCTCGGCGAACTGTTTATGCGACATCTGACACCGTTTGTCTTAGCCTGAGCGCGCCCATGCATCACCTCACGACTCGGGTTGCTTGGCATGATTCGCGTTGGGACGGCACTGTGTGTCGCCAGCCCACCGAGAACCCTTACTGCCTGGCGCTTAAGCGAGTCCGCACTAATCGTAATGATGCCCGGGAGGAGGCGGTTGCCGGTTCCTCATGGCACGACCTGTCAGAGCGAGACATGCCTCCTTGTGTTACCGAATCTGGAGGCTTCATGTCGGGGAAGGACTGGGTGACGGTCTTCCGCCATCCGTACCGCAACTCGTCGGCCGATCACGCTCACTTAGCCGACACTCCAATCAAGGTGCCTGCTTACTCCGTCCTCGCAACTCCATATCGATGGATGCTGACGGACGACAGCCGCGGAGCTGCCTTGGCTGAGTTGGGGCACAAGCAGTTGCCGCCTGACTCACCACCGGATTTCGCAACTTCTTGGGTCTTTAGCCGAGCGCGCCAGGAGGTGCTCCTCGAAGAGGCTTTTCGGAGAACTCGAGTTGGTCAGCTCATCTTTCTCTACTGCAAAGACGGCCATCCTCTCGCAGATGTCCCGGGCGAACGCATCTCTCGGTTGATCGTGGCAATCGGTCGCATCACGGCGGTCGCCGAAATTAATCACTACAAGACGACAAGCAGCAGGGCAAGCTACCCAATCTGGGACAGAGTGGTCGGACACTCGATTCGACCGGGAGGTATCGAAGGATTCCTGATCCCCTATCACGATTACCTTGCACTACCAATTCCCGACGACGAGCGGCACGACCTCCTACGCCAAATCGCGGTTGTACCCGACAACGGTTCACTGTTGGACTTTTCATTCGGCGCAGAGCTCATTACGCCCGACTCAGCCCTTCCTGTGCTTGCCGGGTGCCTCGAGGCGGTCCGCCGGATCCAAAAGCACGCCCTGGTTCAAGGTAATTGGCAGCAACGTTGCGACTGGTTGAACGGATGCATCGCCGATTGTTGGACGGAGCGCGGTGCGTTTCCTGGCTTAGGCGCAGCGCTTGAGGCTTTCGGTCTTCGCAACGCGACTGCGATGCTCCTCGAGTTGACTCGTAACAACACAATCAAGTCCGGCGAGAACCCATGGCCGCTGGTCGAAGCTCTGTTTACGGGCCGCGCTGCGCCACCCGCATCCGAGTACGCAGCGGATATCGCTCAGGTCCGTTCGCAGTGGAAGGTAGTTGAGAACAAGCCAGAGAGAAAGGCGCTGCTCCAGCTTCTGTCGCGCTTTGCGCTAACGCCTCAGCAGGCCAAACGCTGGTACTCGCCATATAACCGATCGGTAAGCGATCGACAGATCATCGAGAACCCGTATCTCCTTTATGAACTGGACCGCGGTGGCGAACAAGAGCGGCCGATTAGCCTCACGACCATCGACCGGGGCGTGCTACCTGACGAAAGGGTGAGTGGTCAGTACCCACTCGAATCGCCCACCAGACTTGACTCGCCCCAAGATTCTCGGCGCGCCCGCGCTGCATTGCTGCGCGTTCTCAGAGCGGCGGCAGATCGTGGGGACACCCTCCTAGAGGCCCATGAGGCGCTGGCCAGGCTAGAGGACCTGGGGTTGACCCAGCCGATCGACCTTGGCCCGGAGTGGATTGAAGCAAATCGAGAAGAACTTGGCTCGGACGTGACGGTTCTCGACGTGCCTCAAGGTCCGCATAGGCCCGCCTCCCTGGCGGTACAGCTTGGAGACCTACACAACAACGAAGCGATGCTCCGCGCCACACTTCTCGCTCGCGCTCGAGCGGCCGCGGTCACCCTCCAGGTGGACTGGGGCGCCGAGCTTGACGCATCAACGGAGCCCACCGAGCCGGGTGATCCGCGTGTGCAAGCGTCTCGTGCTGAGCGAACGAACGCACTATCTCGCGCGACCAATTGTCGGCTTGGTGTTCTCATTGGACAGGCGGGCACCGGCAAAACGACGGTTACCGCAACCCTTGTCACTTGTCCGGATTTGCGTAGCGGCGGGGTGCTCCTTCTGGCGCCAACCGGCAAGGCTCGCGTGAGGCTGTCTAATGCTGTGCAAAACGCGCTCCGGCTCCGAGGTGCCAGTGGCGACAGCGCATCGTTCAAGCCGGCTCGAACCGTTGCTCAGTTCCTCACACACGTCAATCGCTATGACGCCAAGTCACAGTCACCTCTCTTTCGCGATGACCTGCCCAAACATCGCCAAGAGAAGACCGTCGTAATCGATGAAGCATCCATGCTCACGACCGTCGACTTGGCAGCGGTCCTGTCCGCTATCGACCTGGCGCATGTTCAGCGCGTAATCCTCGTTGGCGACCCTAACCAGCTGCCACCAATCGGACCTGGCAGACCCTTGGCGGATCTGATCGAACTTATCGACTCTGACGCCACGGGAGGGTTGGCACGGGCCCTTGGCCAGCTCCAAATCGAGATGCGCTCAAACCAACGGGAGCCGTCGGCCGCTCTCCGTCTTGCAAGCTGGTTCATGGCAGCTCCACCACCGCCTGCCGCCGACGCGATTTTCAATGCCCTTGAGCGCGGCGAGCAGTTGAACGACCTCGAGATTCGGCTTTGGACAACTCCAGACGATCTGAGGGCCAAGTTGTCCGAGCAAATCGTCAAGCAGTTGCAACTGGACGGGCCCGGGGATGTTGGTGGCTTCGATCGAGCCCTTGGCCTCGTGGATGGGCGGGTTGACTTCTTCAATCCGAGTGGTGCAGATGCTTTTCAGATTCTGTCCCCAGTGCGCATGCAAGCACACGGTGTTTTCGAATTGAACCGTTGGATCCAAGGGACCTACCGCGCAGCCGAGTTACGGGAATCGCGAAGTAAGTTTGGAGTCAGCCTCGGCGATGAAGAGATTGTTCACAAAGACAAGGTGATCCAACTGCGTAACGAGCGTCGGTTGGGCTATCGACACACCGACTCGGCGACCGAGGATCAAGACCTCGCCAATGGCGAGATCGGCTTTGCCGGCCCCAAGATGCAGAAGGGCAAAACACTCCGCATAGTCTTGTCTGACCGACCGTCGTGGACGTTCCTTTATGAATCACGGGAGTTTCCCGCCGGTGGCGGCCCACTTCAATTGGCCTACGCCCTTACCGTCCACAAGTCACAGGGTTCTGACTTTCACACGGTGTTCTTTGTATTACCTAAGGACTGCAGATTGGCGTCTCGGGAGTTGATGTACACGGCTCTCACTCGTTCGCGAGGCCGCCTGGTGCTATTTCTGCAAGGTGAAGACATCTCAGAACTGGTCGCACTGAGCGAACCACAGAACTCTGATACCGCCAAGCGGTCGACAAACCTGTTCAAGGGTGGCTTGCGGGCTTCAGACACCACACCTTATGCGGAACACCTTATTCACCGCCTCGGTACGAAGCTCTTCCGTAGTAAGTCAGAGCTGTTGATCGCTTCCGAACTGGACCATGCATCGATTCCGTATAAGTACGAGCAGCCACTCGACGGACTCGTAACAGGCGGACGCGTCTGGCCAGACTATGCGTTCGAGACGCCCGCGGGTGACGTTGTCGTCTGGGAGCATCTCGGAATGTTGACCAATGCGCGATACGCGAGCGACTGGGCGAAGAAGCTGGACTGGTATCGGGCTAACGGATACCAGCTTGGGAGGGAATTGTTCGTGACCGAGGAGGTCGGTGGGTTTGACCTTGACTCGATCCGATCCGTAATTGAGGCGGTACGTACCCGGCTGGCGCTCTAGGACTCGCATAGCGTAGGGCCGTTTTGGGCAAAGCCGATCCTCGCCGCATGGGTTAGCACCCAACTATGGCCCACGGCAGAGGCAGTCGCACCGAGCTTCGATTTGATAGTCTGTGAGCGCCTCCGGTGATGTGGAAAACGGAGACTGACGGTCGCTAACCGTTATGGAAGTGGCCTTTTCGGCCGCTTCTGAACTCAATACCGGCAGGTTGAGCTCGAAAACCGTTATGGGTCACTGGCCCATCGAGAGTTCAAATCTCTCCCTCTCCGCTCATCCAGACGCTGAGCGCGATGTCCACTCAAACTTTGCGAGGGCCAAAGCGCCGCCGAGCTATTCCCGGAAGCCTAGATCGGCTCGGACAGCTGCGATGAATTCGAGGAGCGACGTCCCACGCTCCGGGTCCGGCGGCTCCATTCCTACTTCGTGGGCATCCTTGAGTGACATCAGCCTCGAAGTTGCCTGGTCGGTAATCTTCGTCACCGAATCCACCACCTTCCGGGCGCCAACTAGGCGGACCGCTTCCCGAGCATATGCCATTCTCGCTATCCCGGCCTCCAGCTCGCCAACTTCTTCCTGTGAGTTCAGCGGCCTTCCCCCTCTACGAATCATCGTGATCTCGTAATTCACGATCTCAGCCAGATAGGAGGTGTAAATCTGGAGCTTCTTGTCCCGCTGCCACCGGCGGTCCGCAAGCCTCGTTTGAAGAAACCCTAGCCATACGCCTATGGTCAAGCCACCAATCGCAAACAAAGCCAGAAGCGCCGCGTCCACGGTCGCCCTATTCTCCCTCGCTCCGGATTCTTCAGGGGATCAGCGCATATCGGGACAGCGAAACGTTGAGTGGAGACAAATCTCTCCCTCTCCGCCAGCACGTCTCAGCTCATCAGGGCCCTTGCCGCCTCGGCCCTGGACGGGCCGATAGAGTCTCTGCATGCGAGACCTGAGGGTGCAGGTGGCCTCGTCGCCGGACCGGGACGACGTCGAGGTGGAACTGCTGATTGCGGACGAGGTCGCTGGGACTTTGTACGAAAGCCCAGGATGGCAACGTACGCGTTCGCGTCTATCCGCCCACCCCGCCGGTGCTTGACTGGACACCGGAGGAGCTCGCGAAAGGCATCGAAATGATGTTGGACCGGTTCGAGAGCCTCGGCCCAAAGCGGGCGTGTTGGCGACTAGAGATGATCACGAGATCAGCGGGTAGCGCGTAACGTTGGACGGAGACAAATCTCTCCCTCTCCGCCTACTCTTCTCGGCGAGCACCTCGAACCGTGGCGAGATATAAAAAGGTGAGTGGCTGGAGCGTTGTCCGGTGGACCGGCGCCTTGGGGCTCGGCGCGGTCGCCGTGCAGCTGGTCGGGATCATGATCGCCTCGGCGGCCGGGTCTGCTCCATCAGTCAACGATCCGACCAAACTCCTGGCGTTTGCGAAGACCTCGCACCTCGCCCTGACAACTGTGGAGCTGCTCTTCCTGATTGGGTTCTCCCTCTTCATCGGCTTCATCGCAGGCCTCAGAGCGATCGCCGTCGCGGCGGCACCCGAGCGCGAGTGGCTGGCGACGACAACCTTCGGGGCTGGCCTCGCCATA
>Ga0209220_1000174_pt1 | contig 27567 bp, 21 predicted proteins | sample BlaSpr_A8_OM3_M3_FD_187984 | JGI IMG/M metagenome (GOLD analysis project Ga0209220, IMG submission 187984) | Forest soil microbial communities from Thunder Bay, Ontario, Canada - Black Spruce, Ontario site 2_A8_OM3_M3 (SPAdes) (version 2) | ecosystem: Environmental > Terrestrial > Soil > Boreal... | reverse complement strand
ATCTTGGCAGGGATAGTAGCGCTGGTTCCCGGGCTCGGGCTCGCCACGCAGGGCATCACATTCGCGGTTTCCAGCCTGCTCAGCATGGCGGGTCTCCGGCCCCGACTGATGCAGTACTTCCAGCTTGGGCCCGGCCAGGGCGTGCGTACGGGTGTCGACGCCCTGCTGGGCAAGACCGCAATCGTCACGGAACGGATCGAGCCGCGGTCGGGGCTGGGCCGGGTGAAAGTCGATGGGGAGGATTGGCGCGGCGCGTCCGCCGACGCCACGGTCATCGAGCCGGGTACACCCGTGACCATCATCCAGGTGGACGGCACGACTCTGATGGTCGAAAAGGAGCTCTGAGCAATGGGTCCTGGCACGATACTGGTCGGCGCGATCGCGTTTGGCGTGATCATCCTGATCTCGAAGAGCATCCGGGTGGTGCAACAGGCGCAGACGATGATCATCGAGCGCCTGGGACGCTATCACAAGACGCTCGGTTCGGGCATCAACTTCGTTCTGCCGATGATCGACCGGCCCCGCTCCGTCGATTGGCACCAGACGATCGTCACGCCGGCGGGGGACAGCTACTCACGCCGCTTCCGCACCGAACGGATCGACCTGCGCGAGACCGTTTATGTGTTCCCGCGCCAAAACGTGATCACCAAGGACAACGTGGTCGTCGAGATCGACGCGCTCATCTACTCCCAGATCACCGATCCGGTGCGAGCGACCTACGAGATCGCCAATCTGCCCGACGCCATCGAGAAGCTGACCCAGACGACGCTGCGCAATGTGATCGGTGAAATGGAGCTGGACCACGTGCTGTCTTCGCGCGATACGATCAACGCGAAGCTGCGGGCGATTCTGGACGAGGCGACGCACAAGTGGGGCTCCAAGGTCAGCCGCGTGGAGCTCAAGGACATCAACCCGCCGCGCGACATCCGCGACGCAATGGAAAAGCAAATGCGCGCCGAGCGCGAACGCCGTGCGACGATCATCACGGCCGACGCAGAACGGCAGTCGCGCATCCTCGCGGCAGAGGGAATCCGGCAGTCGGAGATCAACACAGCGGAGGGCGACAAGCAGGCGAGGATCCTGCACGCCGAGGCGGAGGCGGCGGCGCGGCTCAAGGTGGCGGAGGCCGAGGCGCAGGCCATTGAGCGCATCACGGCGGCGATCAAAGGCACAGGGGGCGATCCAGCACGCTACCTGATCGCGATCCGCTACATCGAGACGCTCAAGGAAATGGTGTCCGGCCAGGGCAATAAGATCGTTTACATGCCCTACGAGGCGACGGGCGTGCTCGGAGCGCTCGGCGGCATCCGGGAGATGCTGGTGGGGGGCAGCGACAAGAAAGCTTGATGCATGGCATGACGACCTCCACGGCCGCACCGCTCACCCGCCTGTCCGAAGAAGAGCAGATGTTCCAAAGCGCGGTACGCGACTTCGCCGAGCGGGAGGTGCGCCCCCGGGTTCACGCGATGGAGCAGGCCGCCCAGCTCGACGCCGACCTGCTCCCCAAGTTTTTCGAGCTGGGGCTCATGGGGGTCGAGATTCCCGAAGCGCACGGCGGCGCCGGGGGCAGCCTGTTCATGACCGTACTCGCCGTGGAGGAGCTCTCGGCCGTCGACGCGTCGGCCGCGATATTCGTGGATGTCCAGAACACGCTCGTCAACGCGCTGCTCCTGAAGTGGGCCAGTGACGAGGTGAAGGGCCGCTACCTCCCGCGCCTGGCGACCGACCTCGTCGGCGCCTACGCCCTCTCCGAGCCCGGATCGGGATCGGACGCATTCGGGCTCGCGACGAAAGCCACACGGCAGGGTGACCGCTGGATCCTCGACGGCCGCAAGCTCTGGATCACAAACGGGGCCGAGGCTCACCTCTTTCTTGTGTTTGCCAATGTGGATCCAAGTAAGGGTTATAAAGGCATCACGGCCTTCGCCGTGGAGCGGGGCTTCCCGGGGTTCAGCGTCGGCAAAAAAGAGGACAAGCTCGGCATCCGGGCGTCCTCTACCACGGAGCTGATCCTCGACCACTGCGAGGTGCCCACGGCCAACGTGATCGGGGACGTGGGGGTCGGTTACAAAGTGGCGATTGAGACGCTGAACACCGGCCGGATCGGGATCGGCGCCCAGATGATCGGCGTCGCGCGCGGCGCGCTCGACGCGACACTCAAATACGTCAAGGAACGCCACCAGTTCGGCAAGCCGGTCGCCGACTTCCAGGGCGTACAGTTCCAGCTCGCCCAGGCGGCGACGGAGCTCGAGGCGGCGCGGCTGATCGTCTACAACGCCGCCCGGCTCGAGGACGCGCACGAGCCCTACACGAAGGAAGCGGCGATGGCGAAGCTCTTCTCCTCCCAGGTCGCCGAGCGGGTGACGTCGCTTGCCGTAGAGCTGTTCGGCGGCTACGGGTACACCAAAGAGTATCCGGTCGAGAAGTTCTACCGCGACGCGAAGATCGGCACCATTTACGAAGGCACGAGCAACATGCAGCTCAACACGATCGCCAAGTTGCTGCTGAAATAGACACGCATGCGCACCGCGCGCCGCACGCACGGCTTCACAGAGTCGGTGATCCGGGGGATGACCCGGCTCGCCAACGAGCACAAGGCCATCAATCTCGCGCAGGGCTTCCCCAACTTCCCCTGCCCCGACGTCCTGAAGGAAGCGGCGGCCCGCGCGATCCGGGATAACGTCAACCAGTACGCCATCACCTGGGGCGCGAAGCACCTCCGCGACGCGCTCGCCCGCAAATACCACGAGTGGTACGGCATGGCCGTGAATCCCGAGACCGACCTCACCGTCACGTGCGGCGCGACGGAAGCGATGGCCTCCGCGCTGCTCGGCGTCGTGAATCCCGGCGACGAAGTCGTGGTGTTCGAGCCGTTCTACGAGAACTACGGGCCGGACGCGATCCTGTGCGACGCCCGTCCCGTGTTCGTCCCGATGGAGGCGGCCAAACCGCTCGACCTCGATCGGCTGGCGGCCGCGTTCGGCCCCCAGACGCGCGCGATCATCGTCTGCACGCCGAACAACCCCACCGGGCGGGTCCTGTCCCGCGCGGAGCTCGAGGCGATTGCAGAATTGTGCCGGCGCCACGACGCGTTCGCCGTCACGGACGAGATCTACGAGCACATCTATTACGAGGGGCAACACATCCCCATCGCGACGCTGCCGGGGATGGCTGAGCGCACCATCACGATCAGCGGTGCGTCCAAAACGTTCAGCATCACTGGGTGGCGCATCGGCACGATCGTGGCGCCGCCAGACCTGACCGACGCGATTCGCAAGGTGCACGACTTCCTGACCGTGGGAGCGCCGGCGCCGCTCCAGGAAGCGGTGGCGGTGGGAATCGAGACGCTGGGAGACGACTACTATGAAGGACTCGCGCGGGACTACCGAAAACGCCGCGACCTCCTTTGTGACGGGCTCGCCACCGCGGGCTTCAAGTGTCAGCCGCCTCAGGGCGCGTACTACGTCATGGCGGACTTCTCGGACCTCTCAGACCTGCCCGACGACCAGTTCGCCAAGTGGCTGACGACGGAGCACGGCGTGACGCCGGTGCCGGGATCGAGCTTCTACTCGCGGCCGGAGCTGGGGCGCACGCTGGTGCGGTTTGCGTTCTGTAAGACCGACACGATGCTGCGGGACGCCGCGGCGCGGCTGCAGCGCGTGCGGGACTAGTCAGCGCCTCGGTCGAGCAGCGCGTCCACCTGCGCGCCGATTTCCCGCGCAGCGCCAAGGTCGGCCGTCAGCCCGTCCAGGGAGCCAATGCCGCCATGCAGGCGTAACAGGTCAAGCCGGATTGTCTCCAGCGCCCCGAGCGCTTCCCCGAGCGCAGGGTCTTGGCCGTTCCCTCGCAGACGCCGCACCCGATCCTCCAACGCGCGCACGACAGCCGGCAGGTCACCCAGCACCTGCCGCGCGTCGGCGGGCAACGCCTCGAACAGCTCGAGCGCCGCGAGACCGAGCGCGATCTCCGTGGGTCGGTCCGCGACGGGCGGGAGGCCCGGGTGCCCGGTGAAGCCGAGCCTCGCCAGTTTGAAGAGCCACCGTCCGATTCGGCCCTTCCAGAACCTGAAACGACGGCCTTCAGCGTCGTCCAACCGGCTGCGGCTCGCCGCGAGAGCAGCGAACCCCGTCGCAACAGCCGTCGCGCACGACAAGCCGAACAGACCGAACGCGAAGAGAACCGCGGGATAGGGGAGCAGGAACGCCGCGGCACCGCTCAGGGCCGCCAGGCCGAGCGAGGCGTACATCTTCGTGCGCATCCACCGCTCCCACCACGTTGCGCCCCCGCCTCCGCCTCCGAATTCCTGCTCCTCGCGCCGGCGGGCCAGCTCGAGTCCGAGCCCGTGCACCAGGTCCTCGTGACGGTAGCCTGCGTTCAGGAGGCGACGCACGCTGCGCACCGCCAGCGCGATCGGTGATGCCACGGCGGCCGTAAACAGCACCGCGGCGATCACGACAAGCCCGCCACGGAACACTGTGGGCGGATGGCCTGTGAACACGCTATCGAGTAGGAGGTTGAGGCCCATCGGCACCAGGACCGCGGCCGCGATGAACGGGCCGATGTACTGCGCGCGGACCTGGGCGCGACTCTCCGACAGAAACGCGCGGATCGGGACCGGCAGCTCGCGACGCCCCTCCAGGGTCTCGGCGAGCGCGTCGGCCAGCTCCTCCCCGGTCTGGAAGCGCTGTGCGGGATCTTTCGCGAGACAGCGCTCGACGGCGGCTAGCAGCGGTCGGGGTGCCCCGCTTGCCTCGAGCGGCGGCGGAGTCTTGCTGATGTGCTGGACCACCAGCGCGGCCACCGTGGTGCTCGCGAACGGCAGGCGGCCAGAGAGGGCATAGTATCCCACGACGCCCAACGAATAGAGATCGCTGCGGCCGTCGACTGCCTCCCCAAGCGCCTGTTCCGGGCTCATGTATTCGGGCGTGCCGACCAGCTTGCCCGTCCCCTGACCCGACGCGCCGGCGATCCCGAAATCGGCGACGAGCGCGCGGCCGCTGTCGCGCTCGAGCAGGACATTGTCAGGCTTGATGTCGCGGTGCACCACGTTTTGCCGGTGGGCGTAGGCAAGCGCCCAGGCCACCTCGCGGAGGATGCGCGCGACGGCGCCGGGCTTGAGCCGACCTTCCCGGCGCAGCCGCCCCCCGAGTGTTTCGCCGTCGACGTACGACATCACGAAGAACACGAACGCGCCGACCTCTTCGACGGCGTGAATGGGGATGACGTGGGGGTGGGAGAGCTGCGCCGCCATGCGGGCCTCGCGCACGAACCGCTCGCGCCGGTCCGCGACTTCTGCGAGCTGGGGTGGCAGCAGCTTGATCGCGACGACCCGCTCGAGGCGCAGATCGCGCGCACGGTACACGATTCCCATGCCGCCGCGGCCCAGCTCACGCTCCAACGCGTAGCGACCCGCCAGTGCCGCCTGGAAGTCGAGGAAGAGCGGGTCGGCACCGGGAATCACCCTTGCAGCTCCCGTTCGACCTCGCGCTGTCCTTCGATCTGCGCGCCGATCTCCCGCGCGAGCTCGCGTGCCAGCCCCAAGTCGGTAGTCAGGCTGTGCACCGTCCCCGTCCCTGCATGCAGGCGCAGGAGATTGAGCCTGATCGTCTCGAGCGCCGCGACCGCGTCCTTGAGGCGTTGCTGCACGAGCTCACGCTCCGCGCTCAAGTCGGTGACGATGCGGTCGTGCCGGGCGCCGATCGCGGGATCGGGAGTGCGCCCGTCCCCGCGACCCCGGCCGACGTCGCCCAGCGCCTCCTGCAGCTCCTCGAGCCGCCGGCGCATGCGCTGCGCGTCGTTTTCGAGGCGGTGCACCACGTCGGGGAGGTCGCGCAACTCTCGCCGCGTCTCTTTCGGCAGGCTTTCGTACAGCTGCTCCGCGGCCATGCCGATGGACAGCTCCGTCGGCCGGTGGGTGAGCGGCGCGGGAATCGCCTTCGCACCCGCGAACGGGCGCGCGATGCCGAAGAGCCAGCGGCCGAGGCGACCCGTCCACAACTTGCCCCAGAACTCCGAGTCGACATCGCGCCGCCGTTGCAACAACACCAGCACGCCGAAGCCCGACCCGACACTAGCGCCGAGGCTGATGGCGAACAACGCTAACCCTGCATCCGGGCCCCCCGCGAAGATGCTCAACGCCGTGACGCTGAGGGAGACGGCCGCGATCCGCTGCAGAATCCGTTCGAACAGCGACGGCCCGTGGCCGACGCCGAACGCGCGCTCCTCGCGGCCGCGTTCGATCTCGGCCTTGAAGGCGACGCCCAGGTCGCTGTGGCCGAACCCGGCCTTGAGCAAGTGGCGCGCGCGGTTCAGGAGCACGCCGAGCGGTACCACGGTGTAGCCCGCGACGAGCGTCGCGAATCCGACCGCGACGGAGCCGGCGAGCATCCCCGCGAGGGGAGCCGCGAGCAGCATGGCGAACGGATAGATCAGCACACCGCCGCCGTCGAGCCGCGCGTCGTGTTTCACGAACGCGCGCAGTGCCACAGGCAGCTCGCGTCGCTGCTCCAGCGCGTGACTGAGCTGCTCGGCGAGCGCCGCGGTGCCATCCGGGCGATCGGCGGGATCCTTGGCGAGACAGCGGTCGATGGCCTGTGCGAGCCGCCGCGGCACTCCGGGGGCCGCCGAGGAGAGGGGCGGCGCCGGCTCGGTGACCTGCTTCGCCAGGACTTCGGTCGCCTTTTCCGCCTCAAACGGGAGGGTCCCCGAAAACGCGAAATAACCGACGATACCGAGCGAATAGAGATCGCTCCGGGCATCGACGGCCTCGCCCAGTGCCTGCTCCGGGCTCATGAACTCGGGTGTCCCGACGACCTCGCCCGCGACGAGGCCACCGGCACCGGCGACGACGCCGGCGATCCCGAAATCGGCGACCAGCACGCGGCCCGTCGCCTGCTCGAGCAGGATGTTGTCGGGCTTCACGTCCCGGTGGATCACGCCTTGGCCGTGCGCGTAGGCGAGTGCCCACGCGACGTCGCGCAACACGCGGGCGCCTTCCGACGGAGCCATCGGACCGCGGCGGCGCACCCGCTCGGTGAGGGTCTCCCCGTCCACGTACGCCATGGCAAAGAACACGAATTCGCCGATCTCCTCGACCGCATGAATCGGAATGACGTTGGGATGGGACAGCTTCGCCGCGGTGCGTGCTTCGCGCAGGAACCGCTCCCGGAGCTTGGGATCCGCCGCCTTCGACGGCGGCAGCAGCTTGATCGCAACGGGCCGGTCCAGCCGCACCTCGCGCGCTAGATAGACCACTCCCATGCCACCCCGGCCCAGCTCCCGCTCGAGCGAGTAGCGGCCCGCAATGGCGGACTGGAAATCGAGAAACAGGCGATCCGGGGGGGGCGCGCCGGCTTGACTCATGTCTCGTATAGTAGCCAGCCTGGACACCGGCGCCATTCCGGGCGCAGATTCTGCCGCCTATGACGAGCCCTGCCGCCGTCCACCAGCCGTACATCCCGGCCTCGCAATCGCCCGCGGAGCTGACGCCGCGCGCGATCACGCTGGGCGTGCTCCTCGGCCTCATCTTCGGCGCCTCGAACGTCTATCTCGCGCTCAAGATCGGCCTCACCGTCAGCGCGTCGATTCCCATCGCGGTGCTCTCGATCACGATCTTCCGCGCCCTGGGCCGCTCGACGATCCTCGAAAACAACATCGTCCAGACCACCGGTTCGGCGGCGGACTCGGTCTCAGCTGGCGTCGTATTCACGATCCCTGCGATCCTGCTGATGGGGTACGACCTCGACATCTCGCGCGTCACGATTCTCGCGATCGCGGGCGGGTTGATGGGCGTCCTGATGATGATCCCGCTGCGCCGTGCGTTGATCGTGAAGGAGCACGGCAACCTCCCCTACCCTGAAGGCACCGCCTGCGCCGAAGTCCTCATCGCGGGCGAACGGGGAGGCATCCACGCCAAGACCGTGTTCCAGGCGTTCGGGATCGCCTTCCTCTACAAGTTCCTGATGACGGCGCTGCAGGTGTGGCAGGAGTACCCGGGCAAACTGATCCGGTCGTATCAGAGCGCCGAAGTGCGCGTCGAGGTGAGTCCGGAGCTCATGGGCGTCGGTTACATCATCGGCCCGCGCATCGCCGGCTATCTCTTTGCCGGTGGCTGCCTGGCGTGGGTCGTCCTGATGCCGACCATCAAGCTGTTCGGCAGCTCCATGACTGAGCCGATGTTCGGGACGACGAAGCTGATCCGGGACATGAGCGCCAGCGAGATCCGGGCGGCGTTCGTGTTCTACATCGGGGCTGGCGCCGTGGCGACCGCCGGGATCATCGCCCTGGCGCGCTCGCTGCCGACGATCGGCTCCTCGTTCCGCGCCGGCCTCGCCGACATGAAAGCGAGCCGGGTGGGCCAGGCGGTGGCCCGGCTCCGCACCGACGACGACCTGCCGATCACCGTGACGGTGGTCGGCTCCGTGATACTCGCCGTGGTACTCGCGTTCCTGCCGCAGATCGGCGTGAACCTGCTCGGCGCCGTACTGATCATTATCTTCGGCTTCTTCTTTACGACGGTGTCATCCCGCATTTGTGGCCAGATCGGCAGCTCGGCGAACCCGATCTCCGGCATGACGATCGCCGCGCTCATCGCGATCTCCTTCATTTTCCTGTTGCTGGGCTGGACCCAGATCGACGACCGGGTGCGCGCGATCTCGATCGCCTGCGTGATCGCCGTCGCGGTCGCGAACGGTGGCAATACGTCTCAGGATCTGAAGACCGGATTCCTGGTGGGCGCGACGCCCAAGTACCAGCAGATCGCGATCCTGATTGGCGCGATCGGCTCCGCGCTGGCCGTGGGGTGGACGCTGACGTTCCTCAACAACGCCTACCGCTACCAGGTCCCGGAGACGCGGCCCGGCTTCGTCGCTCCGGCGACCGGCAGCAGTCCGGACGGCAACGTCGTCGTCCACTCGGAAACGATGTCGCATTTCGGCATCGGGGGCAGTGACTCGATCGACAACAACACCTACCAAGTGATTCGCGTCTACGTGCAGACGCAGGGGGTCCCCGCCGGGAAGTACCTCGTCGATCCCGCATCCCACGCGATCCGTTACGTCGTGGATCCGGGCATCGGCGGCCGCATTCACGAGTACGGCGGGCGCGAACTCAAACGCCTGGACTCGCCCAAGGCGACGCTGATGGCACTGATCACGGACGGCATCCTCACCCACCGGCTGCCCTGGGCCCTGGTGCTGATCGGCGTGTTCCTCACGATCGCCATCGAGCTGATGGGCGTGCAATCGCTCCCCGTCGCCGTGGGCGTCTATCTGCCACTCACGACGTCGGCCGGCATGTTCGCGGGCGGCATCATCCGCTGGCTGGTCGAACGCAAGGTCCGCTCGGATAGCCGCTCGCTGGCCGAGATCGAATCGGGGCCGGGCGTCCTGTTCGCGAGCGGCCTCATCGCCGGCGGCGCGATCTGCGGGATCGCCGTGGCGGCCATCGCCGGCTGGGGCAGCACGCGTGGCAAGGCGGCCGATTGGCTGGCCAACGCGGTGGGACTGCACCACGCATTGGGCGCCTTCGCCACGTCGAGCATCGTGGGCCTGGTGCTGTTTGCCGTCTTGGGGACGCTGCTGTATCGGACCGGGCTCCGGAAGCAGTAGCGCGATGCCGATTCCGCCACTGGAATTCCTGAAGAAGCTGCTCGACACGCCCGGCCCCTCCGGCTTCGAGCAGGCGCCGGCCCGCGTGTGGCGCGACGAGGTGAAAGCGTTCGCCGACGACGTGCAAGCCGACGTGCACGGCAACTCGGTGGCCGCCGTGAACCCCAAGGGCAAGCCGCGGCTGATGCTGGCGGGACACATCGACGAGATCGGCCTGCAGATCACGCACATCGATGACGACGGATTCCTGTACTTCAGCGGGATCGGGGGATGGGACTCCCAGGTGCTCGTCGGCCAGCGCGTGTTGCTGCTCGCGCGCGAGGGACCAGTGCGCGGGGTGATCGGGAAGAAGGCCGTGCATCAGATCAAGAAGGAAGACCTGGACCGGGTGTCCAAGGTCGCCGACCTATGGATCGACATCGGCGCGGCCACCAAGGCGGAGGCCCTCGAGCGGCTGCGCGTCGGCGATCCCGGCGTGCTGGACTGCCGCGTGGAGGAGTACCCGCACGGGCGAATCGTGTCGCGCAGCATCGACAACCGCATCGGCTCCTACGTCGTGGCCGAGGCGCTCCGCCGCCTCGGCGCCAAGCGTCCCAAGCACGCGGCGGTATTCGCCGTGGCATCGACGCGCGAGGAAATCGCCTGGACGATGAGCGGTGCGCGGACCAGCGCTACGCGGATCGAGCCGGACGTGGCACTCGTGGTGGACGTGACCCACGCGACCGATTATCCCGGCGCGGAAAAGAAGCACACGGGCGATCACAAGCTGGGGGGCGGCGTGGTCCTGTCGCGCGGCTCTTCGGTGAGTCCCGTCGTCTTCGACCTGCTGGCGGACTGTGCGGAGCAGCAGAAGATCCCGTACACCATCCAAGCCGCGCCGCGCGATACGGGCACCGACGCGGACGCGATTTACAATGCGCTGCGCGGCATTCCGACGGGACTGATCAGCGTCCCCAACCGCTACATGCACAGCCCCAACGAGATGGTGGCGCTGGAAGATCTGGACCGGGCGGCTGATCTGCTCGCGGCATTCGCGCGGCGGCTCGAACCCGGCATTGACTTCGTCCCCCGCTGACTACTTCCGCTTGAGGTCGGCGAGCGCCGCCAGCGCCGCCACCCGCACCTGCTTGTCGCCGTCATCGGTGAGGCCTTCGAGCGTTCCGATGGCCGCGGGTGTCGCAGCGAGCCGCAGGGCCTCCACCGCCGTCGCGCGCAGACCCGCAGGCCGGCGGCCGAACACCTTGCCGCCCGGCTGGGCAAACTTGATGAGGGCCTGCACGGCGGCCGCGCTGCCGATGCGCCCCAGCGCCAGTATCAGCTCCCGCAGCACGGTCTCGTCCTCTTCCTCCTCCATCGCGACCACCAGCGGCATCGCCAGCGCGCTGGACTTGCGCCCACCGACGCCCAGCGCTGCCTGAACCCGGACTTCGGGGGACTTGTCCCGGAGGGCACGGCGCAACGGCTCCGCGGCGGTGCGCGACCCGATCTTCGCGAGCGCCAGGGCCACCGCCTTCCGCACCCGCTCGTCGTCGTGATCCAACTGCTGCGCGAGGGCCGGCACGGCATCCTCGAGCGCCAGCTCGCCCACGAGCTCCGCCACGTTACGCGCGACGAACCACTCATGGTGCCCCAGCATGTGCACCAGCTGGTCCGTGCCTTCCTTCATGCCCGTCAGGGCGACGAAGATGCCACGCCGCTCCTCGATGGTCGGGGCCGCCACGAGCAGATCGAGCAGGACCTCCACGCCGTCCTCCCCCGCCCGTCGCAACGCCAGCAGGGCGTCGTCGCGGTGGCCGGGGGCGCCCGTCAGCTCCGCGATCGCCTCGAGCAACGGCTTCGAGTACATCCGCTTGAGGGCGATCGAGTATTGACGCCGCCGAGTCGCATCACTCACCTGGTGTTCGGCCCGCACGATTCCCACGATGATCGTGAGCGCCTGCGCGATCCGGTTGGTCTTCAAGGCGCTCTCGAGCTGGCGGCCGAGCACGGCCAGGAGCTCGCCCACCTGGGGGCCGGCCGGCCTGGCTTGCAGCTCAGCGAGCAATTCGAGGGGCGGCCGCGAGGCCGCTGGGGCAGACGGCGATGGCGGGGGAACGTCGTGCGACACGACAGGGACGTCCGCCGGCGGAACCGACGCGAAGGACTGCATGGCCACGGTGATTCGCGAAGTGCCGCTCACCCGCAGCCGGGTGGCGATGTCCTCGGTCCCCGGTTGTTCGGCGAGCACTCTGAGCAGCTCGAACGTCTCGTTCAAGGGCGGATCGGGCGGAATCGCGATTTCGCTTACGGCGTGGAACTCGAGCCGCCGGGCCAGCGAGTCGTACGGGCCGCCCGCTGCGAGCGTCGTGCCGTTGATGACCAGGCGCCCACCCTGGGTGGCGACAGTCGCGCCCTCGCGTTTCAGCAGCCCGACCAACGTCCGGAATTGCACCTTCTGGTCCTCTTTCGCGGTCGGTTCGCGAAACAGGTCCAGGGTGCGCGCAAACAGTGCGGCGAACTCCTGCGGAGAGATCATGGGGAGGCTCAATTTAACACGCTTCCGGTCGCACGACGCCGCCACTAGAGTTACCGAATGATCGCCACTGTGCTGCTCGTCACCGCGAACCTGCTCGCTCCCCAACAGGACACGCTTTCGCCCGGCGCGCACCGGGTGCTTGCCGATGTCCGCTTTCTCGCCGATGACAGGCAAGAGGGACGCGGGGTCGGCACGGCCGGATTGGAGCGCGCGGGCGCCTACATCCGGGACGGGTTCGCGCGCGCCGGCCTCCAGACATCGTTCCAGGACTTCACGATTCCGCCCGACGCTCCGGCGGTGATGCACACGACCCTCGGTGGCACGGCGACCCGGAACGTGCTCGCCATCCTTCCTGGCTCCTCCCCCACGCTGCACGGGGAGGTCGTCGTCATTGGCGCGCACTACGATCACCTCGGGCTGGGCGGCTTCGGCGCGCTCGATCCCGACTCCACCGGCCGCGTGCACAACGGCGCCGACGACAACGCTTCCGGCACCGCGGCGCTGCTCGAGATCGGCCGGCTCCTGGCGGGCCGTCGGCCGGCGCGCACGATCGTGCTCATCGCTTTCAGCGGGGAAGAGCTCGGCACCCTCGGTTCGAGTTTCTTCGTGCAACACCCGGTGCCGCAGCCCATCGATTCGCTGTACGCGATGCTGAACATGGATATGGTCGGTCGGCTGCGGGGCGCGCGGCTGCTCGCCCTCGGCGCGGCCACCGCCCGCGAGTTCCCGGCCCTGCTCGACTCCCTCAACACACCGCCACGCTTCGACCTGCGCGCTTCGGGCGACGGGTGGGGACCCAGCGATCACGCCGTTTTCTTCGCGACCCGCCGGCCGGTGCTGCATTTCTTCACCGACCTGCATGACGATTACCACCGCTCCACGGACGATTGGGAGAAGCTCAACGTCACCGGCATCGCCCAGGTGGCGCAGTTCGTCGCCGACCTCGCGTGGGCGCTGGCGAACCGCCCCGGCACGCTGACGTTCGTGGACGCGCCCCGCCCGCAGGCGACGACGGGCGGCTCGGGATACGGGGCGTATCTCGGCACGATCCCCGACATGACCGGCTCGCCCGGCGGTGTGCGCATCAACGGCGTGCGCGCCGGAAGCCCGGCCGAGCAGGCGGGCCTCAAGGCGGGAGACGTCATCACCTCGATCGGCACCAAGCAGGTGGCCAACCTGTTCGACATGACCGAAGCGCTCCGCAGTCATCAGGCCGGCGATACCGTGGTCATCGTGACCAAGCGCGACGGCGCGGAACGGCGCGTGACCGCCGTCCTGGGTAAGCGCAGCTAGTGACGGGGGGGGCGGTTTCCGAAACGGCGAAGATCGTGCGCGCACTGCGGGCCGCTCATCTGCACGACGTCGGCCGCCAGGCGCTGCTCCAAATGGCGTGCGAGCGGATTCGCGCCCTGGGACCGCCGTACACCTCGGCGTACGCGTACATGCTGCACGGCGGCGAGCTCGTGCTCGAGGCGCACGCCGGCCGCGACACCGAGCATACGCGCATTCCCGTCGGCGCCGGCGTGTGCGGGACGGCGGCCGCGACGAAACAGGATCAGAACGTTCCCGACGTCACCGCGGCCCCCAATTATCTCGCGTGCAACGCCTTCACCAAGTCGGAGCTCGTGGTACTGATCCGCCGCGGCGACCATATCCTCGGCCAGATCGACATCGACTCCGACGTCCCCGCAGGGTTCGGAGCGCGCGAGCACGCCGACGTGAAGGAAATCGCGGACGCGCTCGCCGTGCTGCTCTAGCGCGCCTTCCCCATGTTCGTCGAGGTCAACGGCGTCCGGCTGTTCACGCACCGGGTCGGGACCGGGCCACTGGTGGTCGTGCTCCATGGCGGCCCCGGCGCCCACCACGATTACCTCCTGCCGCAGTATGACCGGCTCGCGCACGGGCGTGCGCTCTTCTATTACGACCAACGCGGGGGCGGGCAGTCGCCGGTCCCGCGGGATACGCCCGTCGGCTGGCGCGAGCATGTCGCCGACCTGGATGCGCTGCGCACACACCTGGGACTCGACCGGCTGGCGCTGTGCGGATACTCCTGGGGCGGGCTGCTCGCCCTGCTCTACCTGCTCGAGCACCCAGGGAGCGTCGAGCGCCTGGCTCTCGTTTCTCCCGCCTCGATCACGGTCGAGTACCGGCGCCAGTTCGAGGTCGAATTCGCACGGCGGATGGCGGCCCCGACGATCCAGCGCGAGCGCGAGGCCCTGCGCGCAAGCGGGCTGCGCGAGCAGGACCCGCAGGCATACCAGCGGCGCGCGTTCGAGCTCTCGGTCGCCGGCTACTTCCGTGACTTCCGCGACGCGAAAAACCTGACGCCGTTCCGCGTCACCGCGCGCACCCAACAGGAAGTGTGGGACAGCCTGGGGGAATACGACCTCCGCCCGCGGCTGCGCCAGTACTCCTCGCTGCTTCCGCTGCTTCCCTCGTTCGTGATGCACGGCACGTTCGATCCAATTCCTATTGCCGGCTCGCGCGAGCTGGCGGCTCTGCTCGGCGCCAAGTTGGTCGAGCTGCCCGTCGGGCATTGCCCGCACGTCGAGGCCACCGACGAATTCGTGCGCGCGTTGGACGAGTTCCTTCCCAAGCGATGAGAGCCACGCCGTTCGGGCTCGTGTTCGCCGACGTTGCCGTCGAACGATTTCCGGCGATCGCGGACGTGCTGGCGCGCGATGCAATCATGGCAGCCGACCGCGACCACTTTGTGCTGCTCGAGCCGGTCGGCCGGCTGCTGCGCGAGATCGTGCCGGAGGAGGCGGACGCCGACGCGCTCGAGGCCCACGTGTTGCTGTTGCATCACGCCTACCAACATTGGGTGGGAGGAGGTTGGGTCTATCGCATCGACGACGCGGCCATCGAGCGGGCGACTGCGGGCAAGCAGATCGCGTCGCTGCTCCCTCCCCCGCGCCCTGCGCTCTATCTCCAGCTCCCCGAGCTGCGGGTGTGGGGGACGCCGACACCGGAGGGCGCACCGGAGCCGCTCGATGGGATGTTCGTGAGCGCCGCGATTCAGCCCGGAGGCATCGCGGTGCTCGGCATCTTTGGCATGCGTCCTGACCGTCCGGGATTCAGCGCGGTGGGCCTCGAGGGCCGCGCCGATGCCGACGACCCCGGCGGCGGAGAAATGGAAGTCGCCGCCGCCCGTGCCGACGGCAGCGCACCGTTCGATCCGATGCTTGCGGGCGGCACAAAGGCCGGACTGTACTCACTCGCGAATGCCGGCGAGCTCCTCCTGCTGACGTGCCGCCTGCTGGCATTGCTGCCCAGCGAACACTCGATCGAAGCCTTCGCGGAGGTTCCCTAAGGTGTTACGTTCCCGATTCCTATGGACAAAGACGCCGTTCGCTCGGTCCTCGAGCACGTCGCTGCGTTTCTCGCCCTCAAAGGAGAAGAGAGCGCGGCCCGGATCCGCGCCTATCAAGACGCAGCCCGCGCGGAGCTCGCGGCTACCGGACGCTCGACCACGCTCGACGAGCTGCGCGAGCAGATCCCCCCGGGGCTGGGGGAGATGCTGCGCATTCCCGGGCTCGGCGTCGCCAAAGTGCGCCAGATCAATGAGCAGCTGCACATCGAATCGCTCGCCGAGCTCGAGGACGCAGCGGTGGACGGCCGGCTCGCGGCCCTGCCCCGGTTCGGGCCCAAGGCCGCCGAGAACGTGCGCAAGGGCATCGCCGCGCTGCGCGAAGGCAGCGCCTTCCGGTTGCTGCACCATGCCCTCGCCGAGGCGGAGAGCATCGCGCGCGGTCTCGCGGCGCTCGACGGCGTGCGCCGCGTCGATATCGCGGGGAGCGTACGGCGGCGGCGGGAGATCATCCGGGATCTCGACTTTGTCGTGGTTTATGCCGGGGAGGCGGGGGGCACCCGGGACGCGCTGATCAAGCGGCTGGACGACGCACCGGGAGTGATCGAGCTGGCCGGGAAACAAGGCGGCCTCACGCTGCGCTTCGCGTCCGGGACCGTGGTGGACGTCTTTCTCACGCCGGAGAGCGAGGCCGGCCTGTCGCTGCTCCGCGCCACGGGCTCCCTCGAGCACGTGGCGCAGCTCGAAGCCTACGCCCGTACCCGCGGAGTTGCGCTCGAGCCGGGGAGCGCCTGGCCCGACGAGGAGAGTGTCTATCGCGCCGTGGGTCTGCCCTGGATCGCGCCCGAGGTGCGCGAGGGCATGGGGGAGATCGGGGCTGCCGCGGCGGGCCGTCTGCCACGGCTCCTCGAGCAGCGGGACTTGAAAGGCTTCCTGCACTGCCACACGAACTACTCCGACGGCACGACGACCGTCGCCGAGTGGGCGGAGGCCTGCCGCGCCGCAGGCTACGAGTGGATGGGGATCACTGATCACAGCGAGTCGTCGGCGTACGCCGGCGGGTTGCGCGCGGAGCACGTGGCGCGCCAGCACGCCGAGATCGATGCCGCCAACCGCCGCCACGACGATTTCCGGATCCTCAAGGGGGTGGAGGCCGACATCCTCGCCGATGGCTCGCTCGACTACGGGCCGGCCGTGCTCGACCGCTTCGACTTCGTCATTGCTTCGATTCACACGCGGTTCGGCATGAGCGAGGCCGAGATGACCACGCGAGTGCTGCGCGCGCTCGACGACCCTCACACAACGATCCTCGGCCATCCCACCGGGCGGCTGCTGTTGTCGCGCGATCCCTATGCCATCGATATGGAGCAGGTGCTCGAACGGGCGGCGCTGCGCGGCGTCGCCGTCGAAGTCAACGCGGACCCGCACCGGCTCGACCTCGACTGGCGCATGGTGCGCCGGGCGCGGGAGCTCGGGGGGGCCGTGCCGATCTCGCTCGGCGCCGATGCGCACTCGGTGGCGGGGATGACGAACGTTGCGCTGGGCGTCGCGATCGCGCGCAAGGGATGGCTCGAGGCGGACGACGTACTCAACACGCGCGACGCCGAAGGATTCCTCGCGCTCGCGCGGCGGCGCCGCCCTCCCCCGGTGTACGCATGAGCACCAAGACCGCGGCCATCGAGCGCAAGGCGCGGGCGCGCAAGATCGTCGCGCGCCTCCAACGCGAGTACCCGGATGCTACATGCGCGCTGCAGCACGCGAGCGCCCTCGAGCTCGTGGCAGCGACGATTCTGTCCGCGCAGTGCACAGACGCGCGCGTCAACATGGTGACGCCGGTCCTGTTCGCGAAGTATCGGACCGCCGCCGACTACGCGGCAGCGGATCCGCGCGTCCTGGAGCGCGAGATTCAGTCGACGGGCTTCTTTCGCAACAAGACCAAGTCCATCATCGGGATGGCGCAGGCACTCGTGGAGCGGCACGGCGGCGAAGTTCCCGACACGATGGATGCGCTGACGGCGCTGCCCGGCGTCGGCCGCAAGACGGCGAACGTGATCCTCGGCACCTGGTTCAAGAAGAATGAAGGAGTCGTGGTGGACACCCACGTCCACCGCCTCACTCGGTTGCTCAAGCTCACAAAGCAGGACGATCCCGTGAAGATCGAGCGGGAGCTGATGGAGCTGGTGCCGCAGGATCAGTGGACTTGGTTTTCGCACACCCTGATCCAACACGGCCGGCAGGTGTGCATCGCGCGGAGGCCCCGTTGCGAGGAGTGCGTGCTGAACCGGCTGTGCCCCAGCTCGCGCGTATGACCCCCCCCGCCGCGCTCCCCCCGGTGGATCGCGCGCAGCTCGTCGCGACGCGTCGCGACCTGCACGCGCACCCCGAGCTGGGCTTCGAGGAGACCCGCACCGCCACCCTCGCAGCGGACCGACTGCGCGCGCTGGGCTACGCGGTGACGACGGGCGTCGGGAGGACGGGGGTCGTGGCACTGAAGGCGGGGGGCGGGGGGGGCCATTGCGTGCTGCTGCGAGCAGACATGGACGCGCTGCCCGTCGAGGAGGCGAATGCCGTACCCTATCGCTCGCAGCACGCGGGCAAGATGCACGCCTGCGGCCACGACGGGCACGTCGCGATCGGCCTCGAGGTGGCGCGACGCCTCGCGGCGCTGCGTCTCGCCGGGACCGTGAAATTCGCGTTCCAGCCGGCCGAGGAAGCCTCGAACGGCGCGCAGGCCATGATCGCCGACGGCGTGCTCGATGCGCCCACGGTCGATGCGGCATTCGGCCTCCATCTCTGGAACGACCTGCCCGTCGGCACCGTGGGCATCATGTCCGGAGCGATCATGGCCTCGGTGGATCAGTTCGAGATCGAGATCCACGGGCGCGGCGGGCACGCGGCCGCGCCGCACCAGACCATCGATTCCGTGCTCATCGCGGCGCACGTAGTCACCGGACTGCAGAGCCTCGTGTCGCGGCGGCGCAGCCCGCTCGAAGCGGGCGTCGTGTCCGTAACCGAAATGCACGCGGGCCGCGCGTTTAACGTGATTCCGGCGCGGGCGGACTTGCGGGGAACCGTGCGCACGTTCGGCGGCGGATTCTGGGAGGACGCGCCGCGGCTGATCCAGGAGACCGCACAGGGAATCGCCGCGGCATTCGGCGCGCGGGCGGAAGTGCACTACCGCCGGCTGAGCGCGCCGCTGGTCAACGACGAGCGCTTGACCACCCTGATGCATGACGTCGCGGCCGAGCTGCTCGGCGCCGCCAACGTGAAGCACGGCGTGCGTACCATGGGCGGCGAGGACATGTCATTCTTCCTCAACAAAGTGCCGGGATGCTTCGCGTTCGTGGGATCGGCTCCCCCGAACGGCACGGCCTCCCCCCACCACAGCCCCACCTTCGACATCGACGAGGAATCGCTCGTCATCGGCGCAGAACTGTTGACGAGAACGGCGCTGCACTATCTGGAAAGCTGATTGAACCTCCTCGCGTCCGAGCCCTCCGCCTACCTCAAGTCCGCCGCGCACCAACCGGTGCATTGGCTCCCCTGGAGCGACGCCGCGTTCGCCCAGGCACGCGGGGAGCGCAAGCCTATCCTCCTCGACATCGGCGCGGTGTGGTGCCACTGGTGCCACGTGATGGACGGAGAGTCCTACGAAGATCCGGCGATCGCCGAAATCCTGAACCGCGATTTCGTCTGCATCAAGGTGGACCGCGACGAGCGCCCCGATGTGGACACCCGCTACCAGCGCGCGGTCCAGGCCCTCAGCGGACAGGGGGGCTGGCCGCTCACCGCGTTCCTCACGCCGGCCGGCGAGGTGTTTTTCGGGGGCACCTACTTCCCGCCCGACGATAATCAGTACGGCCGCCCGGGATTCCGCAGCGTGCTGATGGAGATCGCGCGCGCCTTCCGCGAGGAGGGCGAGCGGATCGCGACCAATGCGCGCGCGATTCGCGAGCACGTGACGCAAACACTGAACGAGGCCAAGGCGGGAGCCGTGAGCCCCGACCTCGTCACCGGCGCCGCCGACCAGATGGCGCGGCTCTTCGACGTTCGCTACGGCGGCTTCGGTACCGCCCCCAAGTTTCCCCATCCCGCCGCCGCCGAATTCCTGCTCGCGCGCTGGCGCGACAGCCGGGGAGGGCTGGAGTGGCAACGCGAGATGGTGGAAAAGACGCTCACGGGGATGGCGCGCGGCGGCATCCGCGATCACCTCGGCGGCGGGTTCCACCGGTATTCCGTGGACGAGCGCTGGATCGTGCCGCACTTCGAGAAGATGGCGTATGACAACTCCGAGCTGCTCCGCGCGTATCTCTCGGCGTACCAAGGGTTCGGCACACCGCTGTTTCGCGACGTAACGACGGGGATCGTGGACTGGGTGCTGGAGGTCATGGCGGAGGAAGGCGGCGCGTTTGCCACCTCGCAGGACGCCGACGTCGCGTCCGGTGACGATGGCGACTACTGGACCTGGACGCCCGACGAAGCGCGCGCCGCGCTCACCGAGCAGGAGTACGCCGTCGCCGCCCGGGTCTTCGACATCCAGGAGACGGGGGAGATGCACCACAATGCCCGGAAGAACGTCCTCTGGTGGAAAACGGACCCGGGCGGCGACGATGAGTGGCCGGTGCTCAAGGCGGCAATGCGCAAGCTCAAGGCCGCGCGCGACCGCCGGCCCGCACCGTTCGTGGACCGGACGCCGTACGTCAACTGGAACGCGATGATGGCGGGAGCATTCCTGCAGGCCGGCGCGGTGCTCGACCGGCCCGAGTGCAACACGATGGCACTCAGGGTTCTCGAACGGATCTGGACAGATGCGTGGGACGTGAGTGGTGGGATGTCGCACGTCATCGGCCGGCCGGAGCCCGGGGGTATGCTCGACGACAACGTGCAGGCCGCCGCGGCATTCCTCGACGCTTTCGAAGCGACGGGCGAGCCCGCCTGGCTCGAGCGCGCGTCGCATGTGATGACGTACTGCGGCACCGCCCACTGGGATGCGGGCGCCGGCGGGTTTTTCGACCTGGCCGATGGCCGCGAAGGAGGCGCTGCCTACCTGGCGACACGCGCCAAGCCGGTGCAGGACGCGCCCACGCCCTCGGCGAATGCCGTCGCGGCATTGGTGCTCGCGCGCCTATGGGCGCTTACCGACCGGCCCGAGTGGCGCGCCCAGCTCGACCGCCAGCTCGCGGCGTTCGCAGGCGGCGCGCGCGAGCTGTCGCTCTACGGATCCACGCTGCTGCGCGCCGTGGATTGGGCCGTGCACCCGGTGACGCGCATCGAGGTCTCCGGGCCGCGCGGCGAGGGACCGGCATGCGCCATGCACCTGCTCGCGCTGCAAACCTACCGGCCCCGCAAGGTCGTGATACGGAAGATCGGGCCCGCGCCCGCGGCCACCGTGTGCGTCGGCACCAGCTGCTCGCTCCCCGTCGCCACTCCGGAGAAGCTCGCGGAGCTGCTCGCGTGAATCGCCGGATTCTCGGGCGTACGGGGCTCGCAGTCAGCGAGATCGGCTTCGGCGCCTGGGCAATCGGCGGCAACGCGTACGGCAACTCATACGGGCCGACCGACGACGCCGAGTCAGAGCGCGCAATTCGCAGGGCCTACGAGCTGGGATGCAACTTCTTCGACACGGCGGACGTGTACGGGCACGGGCACTCGGAGGCCCTGCTCGGCAAGGCGCTCCAGGACGTCCGCGACCAGGTGATCATCGCGACCAAAGTGGGCGGCAATTTTTACAACCGGGACATCCATCCCTTGCTGCGCGACCGCATCGGACAGGCGGTGGGGCGGCCGCTGGACCAAATCGCGGCGGGGGCGCCGCTGCCCGTGACACACGACGCGACTTTTACCCCCGCCTACCTGCGCTTCGCCGTGGAGCGGTCGCTCGAGCGCTTGCGCACCAGCTGGATCGACCTGTTGCAGCTGCACAACCCGCCGATCAACCTCATTGCGGCGATGGAGACCTATGAGGCCCTGGAGCAGATGAAACGGGAGGGCCTGATCCGCTTCTACGGCGTGTCGGTGCACCCGCCCGAGGAGGGGATCGCGGCGGTCAACGCCACCATGCCCGACACGGTGCAGATCGTGTACAGCTTGGCGCGGCGCGAAGTGGAGGACACATTCCTTGCCACGGCGCGCACCGCGAATGTCGGCGTGATCGCGCGCGAGCCGCTCGCCAATGGCTTTTTGGCGGGGCGCTATAGCGCCGACAGCGTGTGGGAACCAGGCGACATCCGCAGTCGCATGCCCCACCCGCACGTCGCCCAGCTCGCCGCCCTGGGGCAGCGGGTCAGGGAGCTGGCGGAGAAGTCAGGCCTGACGGCGGCCCAGCTAGCGCTCAAGTTCGTGCTGGACCGCAACGACATCGCCTGCGCAATCGTCGGGATGAAAACCGTGCAGCACGTGGAAGAGAACCTCAACGCGGGGACGTAGATGGCTAACAAGAAGGCGGTCATCGAGACGGCGAAGGGCGCGATCGAGGTCGAGCTGTTCGCCGACGAAGTACCCAACACCGTGGCGAATTTCGAGAAGCTCGCCAACTCGAGCTTCTACGATGGAACCAAATTCCATCGCGTGATCCCGAACTTCATGGTCCAGGGTGGAGACCCGTACTCGAAGACCGGCAAGGGACCGGTCGGCACCGGGGGACCGGGCTACACCATCAAGTGCGAAACCCAGAAGAACGTGCACAAGCACGTCGGGGGCACGCTGTCCATGGCCCACGCCGGGAAGGACACGGGCGGCAGTCAGTTCTTCATCTGCCACACGCCGCAGCGGCACTTGGACGGGGTCCACACGGTGTTCGGCCAAGTGACCAAGGGAATGGACGTCGTCAATGCCATCAAGGGCAACGACGAAATCAAATCGATTCGCGTCTCCTGATCGGAGGAATACTCATGCGTACCGTTTTGGTCGGTGCCGTCCTGCTCGCCGCGCTCAGCCCGGCGCTCGCCGCGCAAGAGAGCGGCGCGTTCGTCGTCCGGCTCGGCACCGACACGCTGTCGCTCGAGCAGTACAGCCGCACGCCGACCCAGCTGCGGGGCGAATACGTGATCCGCGCGCCGCGCAGCGTGCACCGCATCTATACCGCGGATTTGAATCCCGACGGCTCGATTCGCCGCTTCGAGCTGGTGACGCACAACATCAGCGGCGCTCCCGGACCGATGGAGAGCAAGACAACGGTCGAGTTCGTCGGAGATACGGCCGTCCTGACCACTCCCCGCGGGGATAGCGCCGTCACGACGCGCCTCGCCGCGCCAAGGGGCACGGTTCCCTACACTCTGCACATCTACGGCCTCTTGGAGCAGATCGGCCGCCAGGCGCGCAGCACAGGTAAGGACAGCGTCCCGATGACGGCCTTGACCACGTCCAGCGGCACGAGCGGTGTGTTGGTGCGGAAACGTGGCGCCGACACACTTACGTTCGCGATCACCCAGGGCCCCCTCGCCGGCGTCGGGCCGTTCACGTTTCGGCTCGATCCCCAAGGCCGGCTGGTGTGGCTGACCGGCAAAGGCAGCACCATACAGGTGGATGTGGAGCGCGTGGCGTGGGTCCCCATGTCCGCCGCGACCGCCGCATTCGCCACCCGTCCGCTGGGACCGTTGTCGGTCCGTGACACCGCGCGAGCTATGCTCGGTGGCTCAGAGGTGTGGGTGGACTATGGCCGGCCGATGAAGCGCGGGAGAGAGATCTTCGGCAACGTTGTGCCCTGGAACACGGTGTGGCGCACGGGGGCCAACGCCGCCACGCAGCTCAATACACCCGTCGATCTCGTTATCGGTGGCGCCATGGTTCCCGCGGGCAAGTACACGCTGTGGACGCTGCCCACCCCGACCGGCTGGAAGCTCATCATCAACAAGCAAACCGGGCAGTGGGGCACCGAGTATCATCCGGAGCAGGACCTGGTGCGCGTAGATGCAAACGTCGAGACGCTGCCCACGCCGGTCGAGCAGTTCGTGATCGCGTTCGCGCCGGCGGCAATCACGTTCACGTGGGACAAGACGCGGGTCTCGGTACCGGTGGCAAAGAAATAGTGCACCTCGACTTCGCAGTTGTCGCCGATTATGCGCTGGTGGATCAGTCGGGAAAGATGTCGGTCCTCGGCATCTTCCAGCACATCTGGGTGCCGCAGTTCCCGGCGATGCATCCGCGGCTGCATCTGGTGCTCCGGTTGAAGGGAAAGCGGACCGAAGTGGGAGAGCACCAAGTGCAGATCCGGTTTATGGACGAGGAGGACACGGAGCTCCTGGGCGGCTCAGGCACAGTGAACTTCGCCGAGCCGCCCGCCGGCATCACGGAGATCGAAGCGGCGGCCGTGCTGGTGTTCGACGTCCCGTTTCCCCGGGCCGGTCAGTACCGCTTCGAGATCACTGTGGACGGCGAGCGCAAGGCAACGGTGCCAATTACGGTGTCGCAAATGCCCACCCAACCCCCCACCACCCCCGGACCGCCCGCGTCCTCCTGAAGCGCGCCAGCCGCGGCGCACTGATCGGCGGCGTGCTGGGGTTCGTATTCCGCACCGCTGCCGGGGACCCCCAGTACCTCGCCGCGCCCTGTCCTCACACTGGCTGTGCACTGCGCCCGCGCGCACGGTCGCCCTCTGCCCTAGTCACGACGGCCGCCGGACTCGCACTCGGCGCCGGAGTCGGCGCGATCTTCGGACTCGCCACCCCATCGTGGGAGCCTGCTCCCTAGCAGTTCCGGCCTTCCCGCTGGCCGCCGTCGGCGCGCGCGCATAGCTTAGCGCCCGACTTGGATCACGCATCCCCGAAGTTGAGCGACTACGTGCGACTGCCGCTGCTCGTTCTGGCGGCGGCGCTGGCGCTCGGCTTCAACCTCGGCGGCTACCCGCTGTTCGATCCCGACGAAGGGCGTAACGCCGAGGTGGCCCGCGAGATGGCCGCCTCGAACGACTACCTGCTGCCGCATCTGGACGGCCTGCCCTACCTCGACAAACCGGTCGTCTATTTCGCGGCCGCCGCCGCCGTGATGGAAGTGTTGGGAGCAACGGAGACCGCGGCCCGCTTCCCCGCGTATCTCTTCACACTGGCGACGATCGTGGTGGTCGTTCGCTTCGCGCGACGCCGCTGGGGATCCGACACGGGCTGGCTCGCGGGGCTAGCGCTTGCCACCATGCCGCTGGTGTTGGTCTACGCGCGCACCACGATCTTCGATAGCGCGCTCGCCTTCTGCACGACGGTCGCCATGCTCGCGTTCTGGGACGAGCGGCCGGTCCTGGCATGGGCCGCCATCGGCTTGGGCGCCATTACCAAGGGCCCGGTCGCGATTCTCATTCCGCTCGCCACGCTCGTGCCGTACGCGCTCCTCACCGGCCGCCCGCTGCGCCGGCTGTTTCCGGCGGCGGGCCTCGCGGTGTTCGCGCTCGTAGCGCTTCCCTGGTTCCTCGCCGTCTCGATTCGGATTCCCGAATTCCCGCACTACGTCTTCGTGCGCGAGACGTTCGAGCGCGTGACGACGACCCGGTTCCACCGCACCGCGCCGGTGTGGTACTACCTGCCGATCCTTCCCGTCGCGGCGTTTCCGTGGATCGTACCGGCACTGGCCCGCCTGAGGGGCTGGCACTGGGCCTGGCTCGCGCGGCGCGTCAATCCGCACGCGCAAGAAGCCGTGCTGCTCGCCTGCTGGGTGGTTGGCCCGCTGATCTTCTTCACGTTGAACCGGTCGAAGCTGCCCCAGTACATGCTGCCGCTGATGCCGCCGTTCGCGCTGGCCGCCGCGCGCCTGCTCGCGCGGGAGGGGACGGGTATAGCGCGGCGCACCTACACGGCCATTGCTGCGACGCTCGGCCTCGCCCTGGCATCGCTGACGTTGTGGCTGCCGGCGCCCATCTCGCTCACGCCCGCCGAGCGCGCGGCGATCCCGCCGACCGCGCTCGCGCTGGGCGTCGCGCTGCTCGTCTCCGCAACGCTGGTCTGGCTCGCGGGCCGTTCCAGCCGCCCCGGTCCCAGCCTTGCCGTCATGGGTTATGCTCTCGTCGTGATGACTATTCCGATCGTCTCCGGACAACTACTCGCCGCCGTTGGCGAGGACCGCTCGGCGGCGACGCTGGCGCGGGTCGTTCAGAACACCGGGCCGGCGACGGAGGTCCTCGGCATCTCGGCGTATCCGCCGTCGCTACCGTTCTACTTGCGGCGGACGATCCCCGTCGCCACCGCCACCGGACGCGAGCTTACCAGCAACTTCATCGCCGACTACCATGAGCGGTTCCGCGCGCTTCCAGGCTCGCCGCTCAAGCCGGCCGACTATTGGCACGAGCGGCTGGCCCGCTGTCCGGTGCCGACCGTTTTCGTCACGCGCACCGGCGACGCCCGGACCCGCGCCGAGCTCGAGACCGTCGTTCCGCTGCTCGCCGTCGAGGGCGTCTACGCGGCCTATGGACCATGTGCGGCATCTTCGGCGCGGTAAGTCTCGGGGGGGGCGTCTTGCGCCACCCCGAGTGTCTCGCGCGCATGGCCGCGTCGCTGCGCCACCGCGGGCCGGATGGCGAGCGCATCGTCGGCCACGAGCGGGTGCGAATCGGTGCGCGGCGTCTCGCCATCATGGACCTGACGACGGGTGACCAACCGTTCCAGAGTCCTGACGGCGCGATCTGGATGATCTGCAACGGCGAGATCTATAACGCCCCCGCCTTACGCCGCGAAGCATCGGGGTGGGGGTATCCCTTCCGCTCCCGCGGCGACATCGAGACGATCGTCCCGTTCTACGAGCGCTACGGCGCCGACGCCGTGTCCCGGTTGGAAGGGATGTTCGGGCTCGCGGTCTGGGACGAGCGCCGCAGCCGGTTGCTGCTCGCGCGCGATCGCGCCGGCGAAAAGCCGCTCTTCTGGACGCAAGTGGACGGCGAGCTCCGCTTCGCCTCCGAGATCCAGGCGTTGCTCGAATTCCCCGATCAATCGCGGCAGGTGAATCGCAGGGCGCTGTCGCTGTATCGGGCGCTCGGCTACGTCCCCGCGCCGCACACGATGTTCGCGGGAATTCACAAGCTCCCCCCCGCGTCACTGCTGGTCGCCGAGGCCGGACAGGTGGAGACCCGCCCGTTTTGGAGCGCCGCTGCCGCCGCCAGCAAGCCGTCCCGGTTGTCGTCCGGCGTCGAGCTGCGGGAGACCCTGCTCCGGGCTGTGGAGCGGGAGTTGATGTCGGACGTGCCGCTCGGCGTATTCACCAGCGGCGGGCTCGACTCGTCTCTGCTCGTCGCCGCGGCCGCCCGCGCCATGCCGGGAGAGCGGATCCACACGTACGCCATGCGGTTCGTCGAGCCGAGTTATGACGAGAGCGCCTACGCGGAGGCGGTCACGCATCATATCGCCACCGTCCATCACGTGGTCACCGCGGACGACGAATCGCTGGGCCGGGCGCTCGACGTCGTGTCGCGATCGCTTGCGGAGCCGCTGGGCGACCCCGCCGTCCTCCCCACCTGGCTGCTCGCCGAAGCGGCCCGCGCCGACGTGAAGGTCGTCCTTTCCGGCGAGGGAGCCGACGAGCTGTTCGGCGGGTATCCCACCTATCTCGGTCACATGTTCGCCGCGTGGTGGCAACGGCTTCCCGCGCCCGTGCGTCGGGTCGTGCGCGGGGCGATTGACCGGTGGCCGGCGTCCGCCGGCAAGGTGACGCTCGAGTTCATGCTCAAGCAGTTCGTCGCAGCGGCCGAGCGTCCCTGGCTCGAGCGGCATCTTGCGTGGTTGGGCGCACTCGCGATCGACGAGGGCGTGATCGCGGAGCTCGCCTGTAAGCTCCAGGGGTTCCCGCACGACGATCCACTGAATCGAGTCATGTGGTTCGATTTCCTGACGTACCTGCCGGACGACTTGCTGGTAAAGGTGGATCGGGCGACGATGCTCGCGTCGATCGAGGCCCGCGCGCCATTCCTCGACCGGGAAGTGATGGAGTTGATCCTCCCGGCTCCGTCGCGGCTCAAGGTGCGGGGCTTTACCACCAAGGCGATATTAAAGGAAGCGGCGCGCGGGCTCGTTCCTGACGCGGCGATCCATCGCCGCAAGCGCGGCCTGTCGGTGCCCGTGGCCCGCTGGCTCAACACCGGTCTCGCGCCGCTCGCTGACCGCTTGCTCGATACGCCGCTCCTGGCCGAGCACCGGTCGCAGAAAGTCAATCACGCCCGCAAG
>Ga0209220_1000173_pt1 | contig 27721 bp, 26 predicted proteins | sample BlaSpr_A8_OM3_M3_FD_187984 | JGI IMG/M metagenome (GOLD analysis project Ga0209220, IMG submission 187984) | Forest soil microbial communities from Thunder Bay, Ontario, Canada - Black Spruce, Ontario site 2_A8_OM3_M3 (SPAdes) (version 2) | ecosystem: Environmental > Terrestrial > Soil > Boreal... | reverse complement strand
GGACGCGGACAACGTGTACATCACCGCGGTCAAGCGTGCCGAAGACTCGAACGCGTACGTGCTGCGATTAGTCGAATGGCACGGACGTCCGGCGGTCGCCACGGTGAGCTTCGGCGGGCCGCTCGCACGTGTGCGCCTCGCGAATTTGCTCGAAGACCCGGCGAGCAGTGTGCCGCTCGGCCGGAGCCGGCGCAGCGTCACCCTCCGGCTCAAGCCGTGGGAGATCGTGACGCTGCTGGTCGAAGCGCGTCGCTAGGCCGGGGCCGGGGCCGGGGCGGGGGCGGGGGCGGGGGCCAACACTTCCCTGATCAGATTGCGCGCCAGCTCGACTTTGTAGGCATTCTGTGACAGCGGCCGCGCGTCTTGGACCGCGGTGTCGGCTACCCGCGCCGCCCACGCCGCTCCTTTCCCCATCTCGCTGATCGGAACGAGCCACGGCCGCGGCGCTACGCCGCCGAGCACGAGCCGCGGCAGGGCGTGCCGTCCCCTGGGCCACACGGCAGCCACGCTCACGAGCGCGAAGTCCCATTCGGCGCGCTGCGTCGCCTTCAGATAGAGCTGCCGGGCACCGGCGTACTTTCCCGGCACTGAGATCCGCTCGATGACGTCGCCGGTTTTCAAGATCGTCTCAGCGTCGCGTCGTTGCGCAGCGCTCGCGTAAAAATCGGGGATGGAGATTCGCACCACCCCGGCCTTCCGCCCGGGGTCAGCAAAGCGCACGTGCACGCGCGCATCGAGCGCCGCGAGCGCCACCGCGGGGTCGCTCGGGTGTGGCGCGTGGCAGGGGCCGGTGCCGAAGATTGCGAGATACTCATTGAGCCCGGCTACGGCGGGACAGCCACGACCGCCGGTCTTGTGGCAGGGCACGTTCTGCCGGAAGTACCAGCAGCGAATGCGCTGGCAGAGGTTGCCGCCGAGGGTGGCCATGTTGCGGATCTGGGTCGTGCCGACCGCGTCGCAGGCCGCGGCTAGCGCGGGATACCACCGCCGGAGGGCGGCATGCGCGGCGACATCGGCCACGAGCGCGAGCGAGCCGAACGAGCCGCCTGCGCGCGAGGCGCGAATGCCGGCGCCGCCACGCACGGTCTTGAGATTGACGAGCGTACGCGGCGCGACGAGGCCATCGCGCATCAGCGGGACGAGATCCGTACCTCCCGCGATGAGCATGTCGCCGCGCCCCACCTTGCGGCGGACCTCGGCGAAACTCTTCACCTCGTCGTGCTCAAAGCTCTGCATCTGGCCTTTCGTCGAGCTAGATTTGTCCACTGACAGGGGTGCCCGCCAGTAGGTCAACGCCCGGCGGGCTGAGATCACACCCTCAGAACCTGATCCGGTTCGTACCGGCGAAGGGAGTCCGTATGACCTGCCGCACGCAAATGCACTACGCCCGCCAGGGCACCATCACCCCCGAGATGCGCCGTGTCGCCGAGCGCGAGGGGCTCTCGCCGGAAACGATCCGCGACGAGGTGGCAATCGGCCGGCTGATCATCCCCGCGAACGTGAATCACCTCGCGCAACGACTCGATCCGATGGCGATCGGGAAAGTCGCGAGCGTGAAAATCAACGCCAACATCGGCAACTCGGCCGTCGAGTCGAATATCGACGGGGAGCTGGAGAAGCTGCATCATGCCGTCCACCACGGCGCCGACACGGTGATGGATCTGTCCACCGGCGGCAACATCGACGCCATTCGCGAAGCGATCATCGCGGCGTCGCCCGTGCCGATCGGCACCGTGCCGATCTACCAGGCGATCGAGAATGCGAGCGACGTCTCACAGCTCACGGTGGACCACATCTTCGACAATATCGAGCACCAGGCCAAGCAGGGGGTGGACTACGTCACCGTGCACGCCGGCATCCTGCGCGAGCACGTGGGGCTCGCGCTCGGCCGCGTGACGGGCATCGTGAGCCGGGGTGGCTCGCTGATGGCGTATTGGATGACCCAGCACGGGAAGCAGAACCCGTTGTACGAGCACTACGACCGGCTGCTCGAGATCGCCCGCGCACACGACGTGACGTTATCGCTGGGCGACGGGCTGCGACCGGGGTCGATCGCGGACGCGACCGACAAGGCGCAGCTCGCCGAACTGACGGTGTTGGGCGAGCTGACGGAGCGCGCCTGGAGCAAGGACGTACAAGTAATGATCGAGGGCCCGGGGCACATTCCGATGCATCAGATCGAGGTGAACGTGCGGCTCGAGAAGGAGCTGTGCCACGAGGCGCCGTTCTACACGCTGGGGCCGCTGGTGACCGACGTCGCGCCCGGGTACGACCACATCACCTCAGCGATCGGCGCCGCGATGATCGGCTGGTTCGGGGCCGACATGCTCTGCTACGTGACGCGCAAGGAGCACCTCGGCCTGCCCAATGCCGAGGAGGTGCGTGAGGGCGTCATCGCGTACAAGATCGCCGCCCATGCCGCCGACATCGCGCGCCGCCGGCCTGGCGCCACCGAGCGGGACGATGCCCTGTCACGGGCGCGGTATGCCTTCGACTGGAACGAGCAGTTCCGCCTGGCGCTCGATCCCGCGCGGGCCCGGGAGCTGCACGACGAAGCGCTGCCCGCCGAGTACTTCAAGAGCGCGGAGTTTTGCGCGATGTGCGGGCCGAAGTTCTGCTCGATGCACATCACGCGCGAGATCGAGCGGTCGCTGGGACTGCGGGAGCCGCAGCAGAAGGAGAAGCGGGAGGCGGTGGGGGCGGATTGAGGCTCGTCCCCCACACGCGCTGGGGTAAGGTCCGGATGATCGCCCTCGCGGGCATCCTGCCGCTGCTCTTCCTCGTCATCTGGCTCTTCACCGTGAAGATGCCCGGGGCCGCGTTCAGTGGCCCGCTACCACCCCTCACGCCGGAACAGGAGCAGCTGCGCGCGGGGCTGGAACGGCACGTGCGGGTGCTCGCCAGAGACATCGGTGTGCGCAGCGACGAGACGTACGCCAACGTACAGCGAGCCGCCGCGTACGTCGACAGTGTGCTCACGTCGCTGGGCTACCACGTCGTCTCGCAGGAATTCACGGCTGACGGCCGCACTTACCGCAATCTCGAGGCGACGCTCGGCGGGGAGGGCCGCGCGCAGGAAGTGGTCGTGCTCGGCGCCCACTACGACACCGCCGAGGGGGCACCGGGCGCGGACGACAACGGCAGCGGCGTCGCGGGCGTGCTCGAGCTGGCGCGCGTGTTCGCGCGGACGCCGCAGGCGCGGACGGTGCGGTTCGTGTTCTTTCCGAACGAGGAACCGCCGTCGTTCGCGACGAAGGACATGGGGAGCCGGCATTATGCCCAAGCCGCCCGGGCGCGGCACGATCAGATCGTCGCGATGCTGTCGATCGAATCAATCGGCTACTACGACACGGAGAAGGGCAGCCAGCGCTACCCCTTCCCGTTGAACTTCGCGTATCCCAACGTGGGCGACTTCATCGGGTTTGTCTCAAACCTCCAATCGCGCAGCCTGCTGCATCGCGCGATCGCGGCGTTTCGGGCGCATGGCACCATGCCGACGCAGGGCGCGGCGGCGCCCGGTTGGGTCCCCGGCGTATGGTGGTCCGATCATTGGTCGTTCTGGCTGGAGGACTACCCGGCGATCATGATCAGCGATACGGCGCCCTACCGCTACCCGTTTTACCACACCCCGATGGATACTCCCGACAAGCTCGACTACGATCGGACGGCGCGGGTGGTGGACGGACTGGTCCACGTGGTGCGCGCGCTGGCCAGCTGAGGAGCAGGTGGGCTAGCGCTCGATGCGCGCGAACGCCCGCACCGGAAAGCTTCCCATCCCTTTGACCCTGGGGGGCACCGCGAAGAAGCGGAATCCCGCCTCCGGCAGCGCGCCCAGATTCGTCATGTGTTCCACGATCGCGATCCCGGCGCCCAGGAGAATCGTGTGCGCGGGGCGCGCGCCGTCCTTATCGTCATCGATGTTGAGGGAATCGATGCCCACCAGTGCCGCACCCGCGGCGACGAGTTGTTGGGCTGCGTCGCGCGTGAGAAAGGGATGTTCGCCGCCGGAATACGTTTCGGTGCGCCAGTGCGCGTCCCAACCCGTACGCACGAGCACTGCTTTGTCCCGGACGTCGCGTCCCGCAAACCAGCCCGCGTCCAGAGCGCGCGATGGCCGGCCCACGGCACCGATGACGATGCCCGGCAAGTCCGCGACGGCCTGAAGCGGGTAGGCGGAGATGTCATTGCCCTGCTCATAGCGGTGGAAGGGAGCGTCGATATACGTGCCCGTGTTGGCGAGCAGCTCGATCTTGCCTATCTGGAACGTCGTGCCGGCAGCGTAGCGGGCGCGAGATGCGTCACGCGAGAGCCAGTCACTGATCGCGGGCGCGAGCAGCCCCCGGTAGGTGACCATGCCGTGTTCGATCTCGTGGCTCAGGTCTATCAGGCGGGCCATATCCGAGCGAGCGCCTTGAGGAGTTGACCTTCCGTCGTTGCGCCTTCGGGCGCCTCCGACAGCACAATGGCGAGCCGCCGCCGCAGCAACGGGTCGCGCAGGGCTTGGGCGGCGAACTGCACGGTTAGAGGGATGAACCACGTCGCCTGTCGCGCGCCCGAGCCCGCCCGCGCCACCGCCGCGTACTGCTCGAACAGCGCCAGCAGAAAGGCTCCTTTCGAAGGGAACTGCCGGTAAATGGCGCCTTTCGTAAAGCCCGCCGCCTGGGCGACTTCGTCCAGGGTGCCGAGCTCCAGCCCTCGCTCCGCAAACAACTGCAAGCCAGCCTCGACCAAAAGGGACCGCGTCTCCCTCTTACGCCTCTCACGGATGATTCCCATGAGTATCTAGGATACGCGTCGGTACCGAAACCGCAAGATGTACACTCCTAAAACACTCAACTCAGATACTAATAGGTATCTAAACTAGCAGTTTTAATGGCTTCCAGCACCCGCGCCGGGGTCAGCGGCAGTTCGGTCACCTGGACGCCGAGCGCATCGAAAACCGCATTGGCAATCGCAGGCGCCGTGGGGATGATAGGCGGCTCGGCGAGCCCCTTAGCGCCCACGTGGTTGGCCGCGGCGTCCGCCACCGAAATGATCCGGGCATCGATGTCCGGGATGTCGGCATGCGTGGGGATCTTGTACTCGTGCAGTCCCAGATTGAGGGGCCGCCCCAACTTGGCGTCGCTCTCCCGCCGCTCGAACAACGCGTAGCCAATGCCGAGAATGATGCCGCCGTGGAGCTGGCTTTCGGCGAGCTCGGGATTGATCACCCGGCCGCAATCGTGCGCCGCGACAATGCGAAGCACCCGCACCCGGCCCGTCAGGCGGTCCACCTCGACCTCCGCCGCCTGGGCGCCGAAACTGCGCACCGTGACGCCCTCGGGGTTGGGCCCGCGTTGGCCGCGCCCGATGATCATGATGTCGCCCAGCTGCGCCGTGATCTTGCGGATGGAAATCGACGGTTCGCCGCCGCACACCGAGATCCGGCCGCGGCTTGCCTTGAGCTGATCCGGGGAGCTGTGGAGCAACTCGGCCGCGATCTCGAAGAGCTGGCGCTTCGCGTCCTCCGCGGCCATGCGCACCGCCGGACCGACGGACGGGGTCGTCATGCTTCCCCACGACGTGTTCGTGTAGGGCCCGGCATTGGTGTCGCCGATGACGATGCTTACATCCTCGAGCGGCAGGCCCAGCGCGGCGGCGGCGATCTGGGCGAAGATGGTGCGGGCTCCGGTCCCGAGATCCTGCGTCCCTGTTTGGACGAGCGCCGTCCCGTCGCGGTTGAGGCGGACCAGGGCATAGGCGGGCGGGCCGCCGGCGGCACCCCACACCTGGCTCGCGATCCCGACGCCGCGCACGAAACGCCCTGCCTTCTTCTTTTTCTTCCGTGCCGCTGCCCAGCCGAAACGTTTGGCGACGTCGTCCCAGCACTCGCCCAGGAGCTCAGTCGTGAACGGCCGCGCCTTGACGGGATCCTCGGTCGCGTGGTTCCGGCGCCGCAACTCCAGCGGATCGAGCGCGAGCTTATGCGCGAGCAGATCCAGGGCGCTCTCGAGGGCGAACGCACCCTCTACGTGGAACGGGCCGCGGAATGCATCCATCCCCCCCACGTTGCCGTACCAGAAATGCTGCACGACGCGGACATTGGGGCAGCGGTACTGCTCCTGGAATACCTTGCCGGGCCCGCCAGCCCATCCCACCACACCCATCGCGACCCATGCTTCGACGTCGAGCGCTACGAGGGTTCCGTTGCGGCGCGCTGCAGCAGTGACCCGGAACGCCGTCTCCGGGCGGTGGCCCGCGTCCACACACTCCTCGTGCCGGTCCCAGACACAGCGCACCGGCCGGCCCGTCGCTTTGGAGAGCAGCGCGGCCGCGATGGTATAGGCGCCGCAGGAGCTCTTCGCGCCAAACCCACCCCCCATGTACTCGCAGATCACGCGCACCTGCTGCTGGCCGATGCCCAAGTGCTCCGCGAGCTCGCGCCGCACCCGGAAGATCCCCTGGGTCGAGTCGTACACCGTGACGCGATCGCCTTCCCAGCTCACGACCGAGCCATGGGTCTCGAGCGCCTGATGAAGCGCTGCGGGCACACGGTAGGTGGCGGTGACGGTGACGTCCGCGCCACGCAGCGCCGCCGCCACATCGCCCCGCTCCTCCCGCCTTGTTTCGGGATCGGTAACGCCGAAATGGCCGGTCCGGACGGACTCCGTGCCGGTGGGCAGGTGGACGCGGAACGGTTCGGCCTTATAGCGCACACGCGCCAACCGCACCGCGTCGCGCGCGACAGCCTCCGTATCGGCTGCCACCGCGGCGATCGGTTGGCCCCAGTAGTGAATCTCGGCGGCAAAGAGCGGCTCGTCGCCCAGCCAGGCAATGCGCGGCAGATCGGCGGCGGCGAGCGTGGCGCGCACGCCGGGAAGCGTTCGGGCGCGCGACAGGTCGAGCCGCACGACCCGCCCCGCGGGAACAGCGGCGCGGACGAAACGTACGTGCAGCATTCCAGGCAGACGGACGTCCTGGGTATAGCGGGCCCGACCGGTGACCTTGTCCACTCCGTCGAGCCGTTGGACGCGCTCACCAACGGTCTCGAGCGCGGCATCCGGTCCCCACGGCGCCGGCTCGAACGCCGGCACTTCGACGACGGTGGTTTCCTCCCGTCCTTCAACCTCGACGGTCGTGGTGACGAAACGCTTCATCGCTTCCCCCTGGCCGCCATGCGAATGGCCTTGCGGATCTTTGGGTAGGTCCCGCAGCGGCATAAGTTGCCGGCCATTGCGTGAGTGATCTGCTCGTCACTTGGCCGGGGATTGTGTCGCAGCAGCGCTGCCGCGGAGAGGATTTGTCCCGGTGTGCAGAAGCCGCATTGCAACGCGTCGGCCGCGACGAACGCCCGCTGCAGGGGGTCCAGGCCCTCAGCCTCGATCGTCTCGATGGCAACGTCCTGCGATTCGCAGGCGAGCGCGAGGCAGCTGTAGATCGGACGCCCGCCGGCGAGCACGGTGCAGGTGCCGCACTCGCCCCGGTCGCACCCCAGCTTGGCGCCGGTGAGACCCAATCCGTCGCGCAACACTTCGAGCAACGAGACGCGCGGTTCGACGTCCAACGTGTGGACCCTGTCGTTCACCGTGAGCGCGATGTGCATTTGGCCCTTGACGGGGGTATGCGCTAATCTAGGTTTGGCTTTCGCCCTCGCCACGGGCGCCTAGAGGAGAAGGAATGCCGTACGTCATTGCAGAACCGTGCATCAATGTGAAGGACCGCTCCTGCGTGGACGTGTGTCCTGTGGACTGCATTTACGAAGGGGCGGACATGCTGTACATCCACCCCGACGAGTGCATCGACTGCGGCGCCTGTGAGCCCGAGTGCCCCGTCACCGCCATCTTCCCCGAAGAAGACGTGCCGCCGCAGTGGAAGGACTACATCGCGAAGAACCGCGACGTCTTTCAAAGCGAGAACCCTCCCGGAAAGCCCCAGCGTAAGGGCGCTTAACGCAGCCCCGCTACAAAGTCGGCGAGCGCCGCGCTCGTCGTGGTCGGCTGTTCGAGCGGCGCCAGGTGACCCGCCGTAGGAATAAGCGCAAACTGCGCGCCCGGAATCGCCCGCGCCATCTCCTGCATGCCAGCAGCGGGGGCGATCTGATCATCGTCTCCCGCTAGGACCAATACCGGTACGCGAATCGATCCCAGCATCGGGGTCGAGTCGGGGCGGTCCCGCAACGCCCGCAACGCGCCGACGATTCCCGGCACCGGCGCCCGCTCGATGATCTCCCGCACCTCGGCCACCACCTGCGCCTGGGCCGCGAACGTCGCCCGCGACAAAAGCTTGGGCAGCAGCTTGTCGGCCACGGCGCGTGCACCGTCCTTCTGCGCCAGCGCCGCCATCGCATTGCGATCCCGTTTCGCGTCGGGCGAGTCGGGCGTCGCCTTCGTGTTGCAAAGGATCGCCGCCCGTACGCGGCCCGCGTGGCGGCGCAACAACTCAAAGAGGATGTACCCGCCCATCGAAAGGCCGCAAACGATCGCCTGGCGGATGTCGCGAGCGTCGAGGACCTGAACAAGATCCTCCGAGTAGCGCGCCATCGAGTAGGCGTCAGGGGGATCCGGGACGCTCCAAGCGCCCGCCCCCCGCAAGTCTGGCGCGATCCGATTCCAGCCCGCGAGTGCGGGGGAAACGAGCTGATGCCGCCACATCGTGCGGTCGAGCGGGAATGCGTGGATGAACAGGATCGGCGGAGCGCTCACGGCCAAGAAAACGTATGCCAGAATACGGCGCGCTGCACATTCCCAATCGCACGTCGTAGGAAAAAACCAAAAGCCTTGGCACCATAGGTAGGATCGAGGCGCAGGCCGTGGTCAGCAGCAAGGAGACGGGCACGCTCGCCCTCCTCTGTCGGATACCCATAGCCCTCCCCCATTCCCTCCACCACTTCAACGCGGATCGCGGAGCGCGCCACGCGGAACGCGATGTTGGCGCTGCGCAGCACGACCCCCGCTTTCCGGGCGAGTCGCACCGTGCGCCAACGGTTGGCGACGAATCGGGGCGCGACGCGGACGGCGATCACGCGCGTGGACCAGCCGAGCCATGCGATGCCGAGTGCGATGCCCGCCGCGGTGCCGCCGGTGCCGAGAGGCACGACGATCGCGTCGGGCGGGGCATCGAGCTGCGCGCTCAGCTCGAGCGCCGCCAGTAGATGTCCAACGACGGCGCGCGGATCCGCACCGCCGCCCGGGACCCAGCGCGGCGTTCCCCGTCCGATGTGATGCGCGGCGCGCCAGGCGAGGAGCACGGCCCACGGGAGGGTGATCTGACTGGATGCGAGGACCACGACATTCGCAGCGGCCGCCGTGGCTTCGGCGACGGCACGGCTCGCGTCGGTATCAGGTTGGGGGAACTGCGCGAGCACGGTGCGGTGGCCCAGTGCCCTGGCATGCACCGCCGTGGCGAGACAATGGGTGGATCCCACACCCCCGATCGTCACGAACACGGACCGGGGAGCGGGCGCGGGGGGGCCCGCCAGCAGGAACTCGAGCCCACGGACCTTGTTACCGCCCGCCCGATCCTCGCGTTTCAGCCACAGCGCACTCATTCCCAACGCCCGGGCGAGCACCGGCGCGTCCTCGAGGGGCGTGGGCCAGGCGCCGAGACTACATGGCGCGAGCGCGGCGCGTATCTTTGTGGCGAACGCAGCGGCGTCCACGGCCTCTCCTGACTCGGAGTGCGCGATGCGGGTTGCGACCGATTACATCCGTCACGCGGCACGGGCTGCCCGCAAGTGCGCGGGCGATCCCCTGGGCGGGGCTCCCCAAGCCCCGGATCCTGAATTTTACAAGACGCTGGCCAAGGCTCTGGAAGAAATCGCCGCCGCACTGGAGGCGCTAGGGAAGCCGGAGTGACCGCCGCCTACGTCGCCACGCCGCAAGCGCTGTCCGAGCTGATTGCGGCGGTTCGGCGCGAGCCGCGCGTCGCCGTGGATACCGAGGCGGCGAGCTTCCACCGCTACCGCGACCGTATCTACCTCGTCCAGCTCTCGACGGCGCGCCAGACGGCGCTCATTGATCCGCTCGCCATCGCCGACCTCGCTCCGCTCAGCACCGTTCTCGCCGATCCCCACATCGAGAAAGTCTTCCACGACGCCGACTACGATCTCCGGGTCCTCGACCGCGACTACGGGTTCCGCGCGATGCACCTGTTCGACACGCGCATCGCGGCGCAGCTCGCCGGCGAGCCCGCGATCGGGCTGGCCGCGCTCCTGGAGAAGTACCTCGGCGTGAAGCTCGCCAAGGAACACCAAAAGGCCGACTGGTCGCTGCGGCCGCTGCCGCCGCCGATGCTGGCGTACGCCGCCGCCGACACCAGCCACCTGCTCGCGCTGCGTGACGCGCTGGAGCAGCGTCTGCGCGCGCTTGGCCGGCTCGCGTGGGCGACCGAGGAATTCGCCCAGCTCGAGGCGTTGCGCTGGACCGGCGTGTCCGGAGGCGATACGGACAGTTATCTCAGAGTGAAGGGAGCGAAGGGGCTACCGCCGCGCAATCTGGCCGCGTTCCGGGAGCTCCATCGCTGGCGCGAGACGGTCGCCGAGCGGGAGGACAAGGCACCCTTTCGGGTGATCGGCAACGATTCCCTGCTCGCGCTGAGCCGGGCGCTGCCCGCCACACAGGCGGATCTTCCTCGCATCAAGGAGTTGCCGGCCTCCCTGGCCCGGCGGCACGGCGCGGTGCTGCTCGACGGCGTCGCGCGGGCGCGGGCGCTGCCAGAGAGCGAGCTGCCGCGCCTCGAGCGTACCCCCCGCCCTCCCAAGGACCCCGGATTCGACGAGCGCGTGGAGCGGCTGAAGGCCGCGCGCAACCGGATCGCGGCCGAGTTGGGGCTCGACGCGGGCGTACTGTGCGGCCGCACGACGCTGGAGGCCGTGGCGCGTGCCCGTCCAAAAGATCGCGCCGGGCTCGCCCAGATAGGGGAGCTCCGGCGCTGGCAGATCGACGTGCTCGGGGACGCGCTTCTCGAGGCGGTGCGCTAGAGCCCCATCATCGCCCGGATCTTGGGATCGATGCGATCCGGGGTCCAGTAGGGTTCCCACACGATATCGATGTCCACGTCCTTCACACCCTCGAGGGCACGAACGGCCTTGTAGGCATCGTTGGTGATCATCGGCCCCGCGGGACAGCCGGGCGAGGTCAGTGTCATGTTGATGCGGACGTCACCGTCCGCGACTTCGACGTCATAGACGAGCCCGAGGTCGATAATGTTCAAATCGAGCTCGGGATCTTTCACCTGGCGCAAGGCCTGGCGGATGGCTTCGGGCTTCAGGACTTCGGTCGTCACGCCTGCTCTCCTCCTTCCGCGAACCTAGCGGGCCGGCCCGCCGCGCACCAGGCAGTGGCGCCGCGCGGCGATGCGAGCGTACACCCGCCGCGCGAGCGGCAGCACACCCGGCACACGGAACAGCGGCGCGAGCCAGCGCTTAGGCGCGGGCAGCAACCGCAATAGCTCAGGCACGGCGTCGGCGCCGGCGTACACCCGGCCGTCGGGAAGGATCAGATGCATCGCCGCGGCGAGCGCGGGAAGCGCGATGTCGAAGCCCGCGACCGCTGCACCGTCCTGAAACGGCGCGAACCGCAGCACCTGTTCCCGGTCCCAGCGGCGCAGCAGATCCACGGCCTCGCGGCAGAGGCCGCAATCGCCGTCGAAGATCAGAGTCGGGTGCTGCGCGTCACCGCGCATCGACGGCGCGCGCGGCGGCGTCTGCTACGCGCCCCCGAACTTCCTTCAACGCGGTGAACGACCCTCGCGCCCGCGGATTAAACGCGCGATTCGTGAGCAGCACAATGAAGAGGCTGCGGTCGGGGTCGATCCACAGCGAGGTGCCCGTCCAGCCGGTGTGGCCGTAACTGCGCGGGCCCAACAGGGTGCCGGCGCTCGATACCGTTTCGCCGGTCGGCAGCGCTTCCCAGCCGAGGGTGCGCGCACTCGTCCCGCGGCGCGCCGGGACCGCGATGCGCGTGAACTGCCGCACCGTCTCCGCCTTGAGGAGCCGCCTGCCTGTCAGCTCGCCTTCCCCCAACATGAATTGCGCGAACCGGGCGAGGGCGGTCGCCGTGGCGAACAGGCCGGCGTGTCCAGCGACGCCGCCCAGCTTGGCCGCGTTCGGATCGTTGACGACTCCCGCGACCGGGTGGCCGTGCCAGAGGCCGGTCGGCGCGATGCGCCCCGCCCGCTCGAGCCGCGGCGGCGGCCGGAACATCATCTGCTGCTCGAGGCCGAGGGGGATGATCATTTCGCGCGTGACGAATGCATCGAGCGGCAGCCCACTGACGCGCAGCACGATCTCACCCAGCAGGATGGCGTTCAGGTCCGAGTAGACCATCCGCGTGCCGGGAGGGACGAGCGGCGTGGTCGTCAGGACCATCCGCAGCGCCGCCGCGCTGTCGGCCGCCTCCCGCAACGGCAGCGTGCCGCGAAGGCCGGACGTGTGCGTCAGGAGATGACGTACGGTGATGGCCGCGGTGCCCGGGCCATTGAACTCCGGGACGTAGCGCGCCACTGGCGCGTCGAGATCGACCTTGCCGCGCTCGACCAGCAGCATCAGCGCGGGTGTCGTAGCGACGACCTTCGTGAGGGATGCGAGGTCCCAGAGGGTGCTATCAACGCTGACCGCGGAGCTGCTCGCGGACCACGTGAGGCGGCCATAGCCCTTGGCGAATAGGATCGTGTCGCGCCGCCCGATGACGAGCGCGGCGCCGGGGAACGCACCGCGGCGGATGCCGTCCAAGACGAGGGGGTCGAACGTCGCCGCTTGGGTTCGGCTAACCCCGGGGCCACGCTCCGGGGTTAGCCGAGACTCCGACGGCTGCAGTAGCAGCGCCAGCAGGGCGAGCAGCGCTACGACCAAACGCCCGGAATCCGCCCGCCGCACGCGGGGCAGCGCCCATCCGCGCCTACCCGCTGCTGCTTGATCACGTAGCCGTGCCGCTCGATCAGCATGTCCCCGCAATCTGGGCAGTACGTATGCTCCCAGCGGCCGACGCGCCCGGGGAGGTTGCCCGCATACACGAACTTGAGCCCGGCGCGCGCCCCGATGTCGCACGCGCGCAGCAGCGTCGCGGCCGGCGTATTGTCGGGGTCGGTCATCTTGTAGTCCTTGTGGAACGCCGTCACGTGCCAAGGGATTTCCGGTGACACGGCGGCGATGGCGTCCGCGGCGCGTGTGAGCTGCGCGTCGTCGTCGTTGAAGCCGGGCACGATCAGCGTGACGATCTCGAGCCAGAAGCCGCGCTCGTACACCATCCGGATCGCGTCCAGGACGTGCTGCAGGACGCCGCCCAGCTCGCGGTAGCGCTTATCGTCCATCGCCTTGAGGTCGATCTTGTAGCAGTCCGTCCAGGGGCGGATGTAATCGAGCACTTCGGGCGTGGCGTTGCCGTTCGAGATGAACGCCGTCTTGAGACCTCGCGCCCGCGCGACCTTGAAGACGTCCACCGCCCACTCCGCCGTGATGAGCGGCTCGTTGTAGGAGGACCCCACCATGCGCGCGCCCTGACGCAGCGCCAGGGCGACGAGATCGTCGGGCGTGACGTCGGTGGGCATGACGCCTGCGGTTTCATCGCGCAGCGCCTGCGACGTCAGCCAGTTCTGACAGTAGCCACAGTGGAAGTCGCAGCCCAGCATCCCGAAGGTGAGCGTGTCGCTGCCGGGGAGGCAGTGGAAGAACGGCTTTTTTTCCGTGGGATCGCACTGCAGGGCCGCCACGTACCCCGCCGGCACCAGCAGCACTCCTTCCTTATTGAAGCGCACCTTGCAAATGCCGCGGCGGCCGGGTTTCACGAGGCAACGGTGTCCGCAGGCAAAGCAGCGGACCGCGCCATTGTCCAGCGGTGCAATCAGCTCCCCCTCGCGTACCCGCGCGTCGAGCGCCTGCGCCAGGGAGGCGGGCCCGCCATCGGTGTGTGTCAGGAACGACGTGATGCTGCGACGCGGTGCCATGAGATGCTCAGCGCAAACTCCCCGGGGACAGCTGATAGAGGAGGAGGGCCGTGCGCACGTCGCGGTCGGACAACTCCCGCACCTTGGCGGTGGGGAACATCAGATCCGTGGAATCTTTGGAGTGGTCGAGACCCAGCAGGTGACCGACCTCGTGCAGCGCCACCACCCGGACGTCGTCCGGCTCCATCGGGCGCCCCTTGGGATCGAATGTCGCGATGGTCACCACCGCAGTCTGGATGTGACCGTTCTCGTCCCAGGTCACGTCGGTCTGGCCGGTGCGCTCGATTTCGAACTGAATCCGCCAGCGGACGGTCACTTCGGCTTGCGTGGAGTCGGCGTCGAAATTGAAGCGAACCGGTACGCCCGCGCTGGTCCATTGCGCGAACGCGGCACGGATCGCGTCCAGAAACGACGGCTTGAAATTAGCGGCGTGGGTCGGCGCGAGCCACACACGAATCGGGGACAGGCTGCGGTTGTCCCAGCGACGCAGCATGGAATCCTCGCTGGCGGCGAGCATCTCGCCCAAGTACGTCGTGTTGCCGCTGCCCCGGATGCGCCGCCGCGTTTCCGAGCGCGCCAACAGGTCGATATAGCTGGGCTCGCGGGGCGGGGCGATGGGTTGCGTCGCGGGCGTCGCGGGCGTCGCCGGCGCCGCGGTCCCTTGCGAAGCTGACGCGGACGGCGGGACAGGCTGGGCCGGGGGTGGGAGCGCAGTGCCCACTGCAACCTCCGGCTCTGGCGCCGGCGCGCGCGGCTTGGGCCGGAACGCGTCCCACATGACGAACAGGACGAGCAACACTCCGGCGGCCGCGATCATTCCAGTGAGGCGACGTTCCATGCGTCGCAATATGCTGAAACGGCGGGCCGCGCCGCTAGCTTTGGGGTCCGTGCGTCTCTATGATTGTGGCCTGCTTATGTTTGGATCGTAGGTGATCGCGTTACCCGCAAGGTCGCTCATCCGCTGGCGCGGCTGGGTCATCGCGGCGTGGGCGGCGCTCGCGCTGTTGTTCGCGCCGAAGGCCACCCATGTGCAGCGCGTCCTCGCCGTTCGCGGCACGTCCGTCGCGGCAACCGAATCCGCCCGCGCCTCCCAGCTCATCAAGGAAACGTTCCCCAATCCCATCGCCGAATACGTGGCGATCGTCGTCCACGGGCCCGTCCGCTATACGCACCCGCGGTTTGCGACCGTCCTCGATTCGCTCGCCGCGGTGCTCGCCCGGCAGGCGTACATCAGTCAGGTGGTATCGGTGCGTACCATCGGCGAGTCCACGTTCGTCAGCCGGGACCGCCGCACCACGTTTCTCATCGCCGCGCTGACGCCGACCAGCGACCTGCGGAGCACGGTCGTGCCCGACCTGCGGGACATCGTGAGCGAGACGCTGAGCCGGATCCCCCGGGCCGACGGATTCGACGTGAAGATCACCGGCAACCCGGCGCTCGACTACGATATCCGCACGATCAGCGCGGAGGACACCCGGCGGGGCGAGGAGCGGGTGCTGCCGGTGACGCTCGCCGTGCTGGTCCTGGCCTTCGGCGCCCTGGTCGCGGCCACGCTTCCCATCATCGTGGGGGTGCTCGCGATCACGATTGCCCTCGGCATCATCGCCGTGGCGGCCCAGTTCCAGACGATGTCCGTGTTCGTGCTCAACATCACCACGATGGTGGGGCTGGGCGTCGGCATCGACTATTCCCTCCTCGTCGTAACGCGCTTCCGTGAGGAGCTGAACCGCGGCCTGTCCCCGCTCGACGCCGCGATGCGCACGATCGAGACGGCGGGGTCGGCGGTCGTGACCTCGGGGCTGACGGTGGTCGTGGGGTTCGGGGCGCTCATTCTGACGCCCCTCACCGAGACCCGGTCGGTCGGGATCGGCGGGCTGATCGTCGTCGCGGTGGCGGTGCTGCTCGCCACGACGTTCCTGCCGGCGGCGCTGGCGATCCTGGGCCGCAACATCGACCGGCCCAAATGGTTGGCGGGGCCCCTCGCCAGGATTCACGCGCCCAGCGGCTGGGAACGGTGGGCCCGCTCGGTCGGCCACCGGCCGTGGCGCGCGATCCTGGGCGGGGGGATCGCGCTCGCGGTCCTCACGTTCCCGCTCACGCAGATCAAGATCGGGTTGCCCGCGCGGAATTGGTTTCCCCCGGAAGCGGAATCGGGCCAGGGGCTGGCCGCGCTCCGGGAAATGGGAGCGAGCGGCGTCATCCAGCCGCTGCGCATCGTCGTGCGGCTGCCGCCGGGGGAATCGGCATTGTCGGGCCGGCGGCTGCCCGGCCTCAAAGCACTGAGTGATTCGATCCGCAAGGATGCGCGGGTGCGCGAAGTCCGGGGCGTGGCGACGTTGCGCCCCGGGATGTCCACCCTGCAGCTCGCGATGTTTTACAGCGATCCCGGGGCGGTACGGGAGCGCTACCCGGAATTCTTCAACGCGTACCTGAGCGCCGACCGGCGCACCACCCTGATCGATGTCATCGCCGTCGATACGGTGTCGCTCACCGGCATGATGGATCTGACGCGACACGTACGGCGGCTGATTGCCGGCGGCGTGCGGGGGCTGCAGGGGCAGGAGATTGTCGTCGGCGGCTTCGCGGCGTCGAGCGTCGACCTGCAGGAGCATCTGCTGCGGCGGTTCCCCGGGATCGTGGCGATGATCCTCGGCGTCACGGCCATTATGCTGTTCATCGCGTTTCGCTCGCTGCTCGTGCCCCTCAAGGCCGTGGTGATGAACTGTTTGTCGGTCGGCGCCGCATTCGGGGTCACTGTGCTCGTGTTCCAGCACGGCTACGGAAGCCGCCTGTTCGGACTCGAAGGTCCGACGGAGGCCATCTTCGTCGTGGTGCCGGTGCTCGTGTTCGCGACGGTGTTTGGATTGTCGATGGACTACGAAGTGTTTTTGCTCACGCGCGTGAAAGAAGTGTTCGACAAGACCGGCCGCAATGATCACGCCACCATGGAAGGCCTCTCGGCCACGGCATCCACGATCACATTTGCGGCCGCCATCATGATCGCGGTGTTCGGCGTGTTCGCGTTTTCCCGCGTGCTCGCCGTGCAGTTCATCGGCTTCGGCCTGGCCCTCGCCGTCCTGCTCGACGCCACCTTGATCCGGATGGTGCTCGTGCCGGCGATCATGCACATCGCGGGACGGTGGAACTGGTGGCCGGGCGTGCGGGCGCCCAAGCGCGACGTGGAAGAGGCTATGTAGCCGGTTCCGCTCCGCCCAGTTGGCGCAGCTTTTCCCCCCACACGTCCCAATGCCAAGCCGGCACGCGTATGCCGGTGTCGGGGTTCTTGAGCGGCTTGTATTGGAGCCACGCAGGACGGAGCCCCAGCGTGCGTCCCAGTGTGAGCAGGCGTTCTTTGTCCGAGCTCACGAGATGGACCATCGGCTCGTCGCGGATTTTGTGCCGGTGAAGCCAGACGCCGCCGTTCAGGGCGAATTGCATCCCCTCACGGCGGCGTCGGAATTCCCGATAGGGCGGGTCTACGTGCAGGTAATTCGACCCTCGACGGTGGCCGGCGCCACGGGCGCCGCGGCCCCTTGGTACAGCGCGCAGCGACGCGGGGTCTGGCCGTGTACCGCTTCGGCGGACCACCCCTTCGCCGTGGCCTCGAGCACCGTCAGCGTCACACCGGTCGAGGACTGGAAATTGTTCAGGGCGGGCAGGCTCGACGTGTAGAAAACGCTGTCATAGAAGAAGGCCTCCTCCGCCGTCGCCAGATTCCGCAGATCGGACTTCATCTGGGCGACGTAGGCCTTCTGCTTCGTGTTGACGAACTTCGGAATGGCGAACGCCGCCAGAATTCCGATGATCACCACCACGATCAGCAGCTCGATCAAGGTGAAACCGCGTGCCTTCACCGCATTACCCTCCGGGCGCCAAAGGGCGTCGACCCCAACTCCCCAGATCGACGCCCCTATTGTGGGTGTTGCGCTCGGTTCCTGCAAGAGGCGTGCTTACCCCTTCGCATCGACCCAATCCTTTCCGGCACCGATACTTACGACGAGTGGCACCCGTAAACGGGTCACCTCTTCCATCTCGCGTTTTACAAGAGCCCCGGCAGCCGTCTGCTCACGATCGGGGATCTCAAACACCAACTCGTCATGCACTTGGAGGATCATTTTGGCGCCGAGCTGCGCCTGTTGGAGTGCGGCGTGGATGCGAATCATCGCAATCTTGATCAGGTCCGCCGCCGACCCCTGCAGCGGCGAGTTGGTCGCGGTCCGCTCCCCAAACGCCCGGATGTTGAAGTTCTTGTCCCGGAGCTCAGGGATGTAGCGCCGCCGGCCAAACAGCGTTTCCACAAATCCCCGCTGGCGCGCCTCTTCGACCGTGCGGTCGAGCCAGGCGCGCACCCCGGAGAATCGCTCGAAGTACTGCTTGATGAATGCTTTCGCCTGATCCTGCGTGATCCCCAGCTGCCGAGACAAGGCGAAGGGTCCCTGCCCGTAAATCGTGGCGAAGTTGATCGTTTTGGCCCGGGCACGCATCTCCGCCGTCACGGCCGGTTCGGGAACGCCGAAGATCGCCGCCGCGGTCTGGCGATGGATGTCGCCGCCGCGCTCGAACGCCGCGACGAACGCGGGATCGCCTGAGAGATGGGCGAGAAGCCGTAGCTCCACCTGGGAGTAGTCGGCCGTGAGGAGCAGGTGGCCGGGGGGCGCCACGAAAGCGCGGCGGATCTCTCCGCCCCGTGGTGTGCGCACCGGAATGTTCTGCAGGTTCGGGTCGGAGGAGGAAAGGCGTCCGGTGGCGGCGCCCGTCTGGTTGAAGCTCGAGTGCACGCGCCCCGTCTCGGCACGCACGTACCCCGGCAACGCATCGACGTAGGTGGACTTGAGCTTCGACAGCTCGCGGTATTCGATCATCAGCCGCGGGACTTCGTGCCCCATCGCCGCGAGCTGTTCCAGCACTTCGACGTCCGTGGAAGCCCCCGTCTTGGTTCGCTTCTGAACGGGAAGCTGCAGCCTGTCGAAGAGGACGGTGCGGAGCTGTGGCGTGGAGTTGATGTTGAAATCACCGCCGGCCGCGCGATAGATGTCACCCTCCAGGGCCGTCAATTCTTTGGCGAACCCGCGCGCAATCTCGCCCAGCAAAGCCCGGTCGATCAGCACGCCCGTGGTCTCCATCTGCACGAGCACCGCGATGAGGGGGATCTCGATCTGCTCGAGCAGGGGGAGCAGATGGTGATCCTCGAGCTCCGGCCGGAAGGCCTCCGCGAGCCGCAGCACGGTCTCGGCGTAGGCCGTGGAGACGCGCGCGGCGTCGGGCGGCGGCACTTCGGCGAACGGCCGCTCGCCGCGCCCCTTCCCTACCAGCTGGCTCGCCGACGAGACTTCGAGGGAGAGGCGCTCGCGCGCGAGATCGTCGAGCGCGTGGGAGCGGCGCCCGGGGTCCAGCACGAAGCTCGCCAGCATCGAGTCGTATGTCGCCCCCGCGAGCGTGATCCCGGCCCGCTGCAGTGCCAGCCACTCGTGCTTCACATCGTGGGCCGCCTTGGGGACCCGGGGGTCGGCCAGTAACTCGCGGAGCGGGGCCATCGCCGGACTCGTGAGCGGCGGCAGGTTACGTGGAGGTCCTCCGCTCTCGAGCTGGCCCTCGGGGGCGCGGTGACCGAGCGGCAAGTACCACGACTTCCCGGGCGCCACGGCGAGGGAAAGGCCGGCGAGGCCGGGCTCGCTCCTGATCGCTACGAGCGGCGCCTGGCGGCAGGCGGCGATCACCGCGGTGAGGGCCGCCGGATCGTCCACGACCGTCGCCGCGGTCGAGGGGGACGCCAGAGGGGCGGTTGCGGGACCCGGGGGCGCGGCGACGGCGGGGGCGGCGTCCCCCAGGGACGTGAGCGCGTCGAGCTTGGGGATCAGCGTCCGAAATTCGAGCTCCGTGAACAGCTGCGTGAGCCGCGCCGTGTCGGGCGCCTGCACCCGTAGCTGCTCGAGGTCGAGGGCGACCGGGACGTCGCGCTGGATCGTGACGAGCCGGCGTGACAGCCGCGCCAGCTCGGCGTGCTGCTGCACCGCTTCGCGCGCCCGTTTCCCGGGGATTTCGGCGGCGCGTGCAATGATCGTGTCGAGATCGCCATATGTGCGCAGCAGCTCCAGGGCCGTCTTGTCCCCCACTCCCTTGACGCCGGGGATGTTGTCCGAGCTGTCGCCTACGAGCGCGAGGTAATCGACGACGCGGTCGGGCGGCACGCCCAGCCGCTCGCTCGCGTTCGCCATGTCCACCCATTGCTCTTCGACCGCTCCGGGGCCGCCGCGCCCTGGATTGAGCAGCGCGATGCCGGGACTGATCAGCTGGTAGAAATCCTTATCCCCCGATACTACCACCGCCTGGAGTCCCTGGCGGGCGGCGCTCTCCGCGAGCGTCGCGATCACGTCGTCGGCCTCGTAGCCCTCGAGGCCGAGCACCGGAACGCGGAAGGCGTCGAGGATCTCCTCGATGCGCTCGACCGAGCGGTCGAAGTCCTGCTGCAGCTGTTCGTCGAGTTTCTCGCGCGTCGCCTTGTACTCCGGATACTGCTCATTGCGGAACGACACACCCATGTCGTGCACCCACCCGAGGTAGTGGGGGTGGTGTTTGTCGAGGAGGCGGAGCAGGAAATTGGTGACGCCCCAGGCCGCGGACGTGTTCTCGCCCCGGCGCGTAGTGAGCGGGCGCGAGATCATCGCAAAGAAGGCGCGGTAGATCAGGGCATAGCCGTCGACCAGAAAGACGCGTTCAGCCATGGCGAAAAAAATAACCCCGGGGCGATGCCCCGGGGCGCGACGACCGGTGAAGGGCGCGCGTCAAACGCGCATGACGTTCGCGGCGTGGAGCCCTTTGTCACCCTGTTTCACTTCGAACTCCACCACCTGGCCTTCGGCGAGCGTCTTGAAGCCATCCATCTGAATTGCCGAGAAATGCACGAAGACGTCCTCGCCACCTTCCTGCTCAATGAAGCCGTATCCCTTGGCGTCATTGAACCACTTCACCTTTCCCTTGATCACGATACGCCTCCTGCAGAGTCGCGCACGGGGCTGCCCAACAAGGGCAGCCTGCCCGGCCGTGTTGTCGGGCGCGCTAGAAATGACGCCCCGGCGAAAGGCTGTCAAGCAGCCTAATGGGTGGGGGGGGCCGGGGATGCTTCGGGAGCCCCGTACAGCGCGCGATACAACTCGCGATTGCGCAAGACGCTGCGTACGTAACCGCGCGTTTCGGGATACGGAATCAGCTCGATGAAGCGATCGGGATCGCGGGCGCCGGCGCGCTCGAGCCAGCGGCGCACCGGCGACGGGCCTGCGTTGTAGGCCGCGACTGCAGCGTCGATGCGTCCGAACCGCTTGAGCAGCTCCGCGAGGTGCGCGGCGCCGAGGTGGAGGTTCAGGTCGGGTACGGTGATCCACGCGGGATAGAAGATGACGTCGAGGCCACGCGCCGTCAGCGCGGCAGTACTGGGCAGCAGCTGCGCGAGGCCGCGGGCGCCCGCAGGCGAGAGCGCCTCTACGTCGAACACGCTCTCCTGGCGCACCAGCGCCGCGAGGAGCAGCGCATCGACGCCGAACTCGTCGGCTTCTGCCTCGACGGCGATCCGGTTGGGCCACGGAAAAATGGCGCGCAGCACCCGCGGATCGCCCGGCGCTTGCAGCGCCGCCTGCCATCCGAGCCGCACGGCCGCCGAGCCGTAGCCGCGCAGGCCGAGCCCCTCGCTCCAGGCCAGCAGGACGTCGAGCTCTTGCGGCGGGCGGGCGAGCGCCACGCGCACTTCCGCCTGGGCTTCACTGTCGAGCCCGGCGAGCAGCAGGGTATCAATCCGTGCGAGGCCGGCAACTACCGCGGGCGGCGGGGGCGCAAGCGGTGCGAGCGCGGGAGCGAAGGACAGCGGCGGTAGCCCCGTTTCCCGACGAGCCCGGACGCCGTAGTAACCGAGCGAGTCTTCGCGCGCCAGCGCGACCCAGATGGCCCACGCCTCCGAGGAATCGCCCCGCGCGAGCGCCATTTTGCCCAGCCAGAACCGCGCGCCGGTGCGCTGCGGCCCGGCGGCGTCGATCTCCGCTTGATACAGCGCGGTGGCGCTGTCGAGCCGCCCTTCGCTCTCGGCGCGGGCCGCGAGCCGGAACCGCGCAAGCGAGGCGCGATAATCGGATGGATAGCGCGCGATCAGCTCGGCGTACCACCGCGGCGCGCCAGTGCTCCCCCCTCCCCAGTCACCCCGGCCGTCGAGCATATCGGCCAGCGTATACAGCGCACCAGGCGCCGCGGTGTCGGCCGGGTACGTCTGCGCGAACCCGGACAGCGCCGCGGACGCCCCTGGGTCGCCCAGCCGCACCAGCACGCGCGCCCGGCGGTAGATCGCGAGCGGACCGAGGACGGAATCACGCGCCGCCGCGCGATACACGCGCTCCGCTTCGCGGAACCGCCCCATCGCCACCAGCACCTCACCGTAGAAGAGGAGCGTGCTGGCGCTCGAGTCGCCGCGCCTCAGGGCGCGCTCGACGTTGATCCGGGCGTCGTTGGCGGTGGTGCGGCGGTTCAGGGCCCGCGCCAGCGCGACGTATTCGTTTGGCGCCCGCGGCGACAATGGGCCCTGTGCCAGCGGCACGGCCGCCGCCGCGTCGTCGCTCTGTGGCGCGCGCGCCAGCAGCTCGTACAAGGCCGCCCGGGCGCGGGCCGAATCCCCGGCCGCGAGCGCCAAGCGCGCGACCTCGAGCCCCTTCCCTGCTTGCGCGAACGCGTCGAGCGCGCGCGCGGTATCGGCTGCCAGCAACAGCGATCGCGCGCGCGCGAGCGGGACGTCGCGTGCCGCCGGAAGCGGAACATCCGTGAGCAGCTCGCGCGCGGCAGCGGTGTCGCGGCTGACCCGCGCCTGGCGCACCCGCAACCAGGCATCGATAGCTCCGAGCTTGCCGTTCTGCCGCGCCGCGGCAAACGCGCCCGCGGCGCTGTCCGTCAGCGCCGCGGCCTCATACGCCAGTCCGGCCCGCACCGCCAGTAACGGGGCGCGCCCCGCGGGTGCGCGGGCCCTGGCCAGGTCAAAATGCGCGGCTGCCTCGGCGTATCGGCCCAACCCGTACTCCGCCTGCCCCAGCACGGCGAGCGCCTCGCCGTCCGCGTAGGCCTCCAGCCACGGCTGCCCGGCGAGGAGACCGCGCGCGCGGTCGTACCGGCGCGCGTGCACCTCCGCCTTGGCGCCTTCGACGATCAGGAACGCATTGGGATTGGGATCGCGCCGGGCAGCGGCAAGCAGCGTCTCCGCCGCGTGCCAGGGGCGGCCGGCTAGGCGCAGCGAGTCGGCGCGAAACGTCGCCGTCTGGTCCGGTCGAACGGCGTCCTGGGCCCTCGTCACCGACGATACGCCCACAGAGAGCGCCGCCAGTGACAGCGCGGCGACGCGTCTCACCGGGATCGCTGCACGCGCGCGAGCACGCGCTGGTATTCGGCGCGCGACGAGGGCGTCAGACGGAAACGGCCAAAACCCGTTTGGTCCTGGAAGTAGAGGACGAGACGCAGGCTCGTATATGTCCAGCGGATCGCGCGTGAGCCGCTGCGATCCACACTGCTCGAGAGGTCCAGCACCTCGTCCGGCTCGCCCAACGTGATGAACACTTCTCCGCGATCAGTGAGCCACCCCGGCTGGCCCTCATCCTGGAACCGGATGTTGGCTTGCTGCACGCGCCGGAAGTAGTCGTCGAGGGCTTCGTTCTCCGGGGTGATCGGCACCGGATCGGTGGCTTTCCAGAAGGCGCGCCACACATCGGGGCGCTGCTCCGCCGGCACGCGGCGCAGCGAATCGACCCAATCCTGGCGTTCGAAATAGCGCAACAGGCTCAGCATCTCGTCGAAGTTCGTGATCACCCACTGGTTCGAAAAGCTCACGAGGAAACGCGCCCGCGTGGTATCAGCGCCGCCCGCCGGAATCGCTTCGATCTCGGCTTGCCCCACCGGGAGATTGCCCGGCGCCACGGCGACGGTCGCCGCCGCCAACTCGGCGTTAGCGGCAAGGCGCAAGGTGTCGCGCCACAGCTCGCGGTCGCTGGCATCCACCACCCGGGCCACGAGCCCCTGCGGCGACTGACCGTATATCTCGACGTAGAAGCGGATCGAGTCGGCGCCGTACGGCAGCGTGGCGCGCGGGTTCGCCACCAACTTGGGCAGCGCCGAGCGCTGGGTCCGGGCTTCGCTGGTGTAGACGGGGATGGGGCGTGTGAGTCCCCGCCCGGCAAAGCGCGGCGCCGTATCCACGCGCTCGGCGCGCGCGAAGGCGGGCCCATTCCGGTCCCGCACCATGACGAACACCCGGTAGGTGCCGGGCGGTAGCGTGACGAACTGCTGGAAGATGATGCTCTCGTCGGTGCGCAACGTCTCCTGGAAGGAACGGACGCGCACCTGCTCGTCACGGCCGATCTGCCGCACCGGGACCACGCCGCTGTCGGTGCGGAATGCCGCCTCGACGCGGTACTCCGCGACGAATTCGTTGGCGCGCCGCTGGAACGTGATCGCGTGGTTCGTGAGCGACACGGAGAACAACACCAGCGTCGAATCGGGGGTGGGGCCGGCGAGATAGCGAACCGACGCGACGAAGGGCAGCGCCGCCCCTCCCACGAGGAAGCCCATCGAGCGGTACACAGACGTCGCGTCGAACAGCCGCGGCAGCGTCGAGCCCGGCGGGGGAGCGTCGGGACGGCCGACCCGTTGCCAGGATCCGCAGCCGCCCGCGAACAAGACCAGCGCCGTGAGCGCCGCCAAGCGTCGTATCACTTGCCGAGCCTCAAATTGGGACGTTAGTTTCGCGCCAACCCAATGGCTAACGAGAACCTGGCCGGTCGGTCCATCGCCGGCTACCGCCTCCTCGAGCGCGTGGGCGAGGGAGGGACGGCCGAAGTGTACCGCGCCGTGCACGCCGAGCGCGGCGCCTGTGCGTTCAAAGTATTGCGCCAAAGGCTCAGGGGCGACCCCACGGTGGTCCAGCGATTCCTGCGGGAAGCGGGTTACGGCTCCCGCGTCGTCCATCCCGGTGTCGTACGCACCTATGACTACGGCGAAGCGGACGGCCTCCACTATCTCGCGCTGGAATGGGCAGACGGGGAGTCGCTGGCCGACTTCCTACACCGCAACGCTCCCCTGGCTCCTGCCGACGCCGTGGCGCTCGTGCGCCAACTGGCGAATGCCTTGGCGGCGGCCCACCAGGCCGGCATCATCCACCGCGACCTGAAGCCGGAAAACATCATGTACGATCCGGCCGCGCGCTCGGTAAAACTCCTCGATTTCGGAATCGCGCGCGATGCCGAGCTCCCCCCCGAAGAGCGACTGACAAGGACGGGCTTCTTCGTTGGGACGTTGCAGTACGTCGCTCCCGAGGCGTTGTCGGGTGAACTGGTCGATGGGCGCGCCGACATCTACAGCCTGGCAACGATCACCTACTACATGCTCACGGGCCGCCACCCGCATCTGGGACGCAGCCCCCGGGAGTTGTTTCAGCAGCTCTTGAGCCAGGCGCCGACGCCGCTGTCGCAGGCGATCAAAGGGGGAAGGTTTGCGCCGGGCCTCGAGGCGGCCGTGATGAAAGGCCTCGCCCGCCACCCCGGCGAGCGCCAGCCGACCGTCACCGCCTTCGCTGCGGAGCTCGAGGCGGGGCTCGCGGCAGGGGCCGCGGGACCGCCACGCCGGGGCCTTTTGGGCGCGTTGAAGAACCTCGTCGGCAAGCGCAGTGAATAGTAGTAGCGACTACTACTACCTTAGAGATGCACTCCGAGACCTCTTGCTCGCCCGCTCGGTGCGGCGCGGCGATTTCGTGCTCGCCTCCGGCCGCCGATCTTCCTTCTATATCGATGCCCGTCTCACCACGATGTCGGGCGACGGCCTCGCCGTCGTCGGCGGCCTGGGACTGGACCGGTTGGCGTTCCGCGGGTGGACGCCCCGGTCGGTGGGTGGCCTGACCCTCGGCGCCGATCCCGTCGCCTATGCGCTCGCCCTCACCGCCCGCCGCCGCGGCCTGCCGCTCGACGCGTTCACCGTGCGCAAGCAGCCTAAGGACCACGGGACCGGCAAACGGATCGAGGGGTGTTTTGTCCCCGGAATGCCGGTCGTGATTGTCGAAGACGTGCTTACCACCGGCAGCTCGGCGCGCGACGCCATCTCCGCCGTCGAGAGCGAAGGAGGCCACGTCCTGGGCGTCATGGCCGTCGTGGACCGCCAGGAGGGGGGCCGCGAGCTGCTCGAACGGGCCGGGTATCCGGTGGAGGCGTTCCTCTCGGCCTCCGATCTCGGACTCGCCGTGGGTTCGACCCTTCACTAGGATGTTGTCGTGACGCTTCCCCGCCCCTCCCTCGCCGCTCGCGTACGCGGCTGGCATGACGAAGCCACCGCACTCGAGCAGCGCCTCAAGGATCTCGAGACGTTCGAGCGCAGTCATCGGCGCCGGTGGGCGATCGCGGCGGCGCTGTTCGCGCTGGGGGTGCTTGGCCGCCTGGCTGGGATGATCAACACACGCCTCGGAACGATCGTCCTCGTCGCCGGTGCGGGCGCGGTCATCAACGCCCTGGTCGGGATGATCAACGAGCGGGGATGGTACCGCTGGTGGTTCATCTATATGCTGGCGCTGCTCGACGTCATCCTCGTGAACGTGCTCGTGGTCTGGTTCGGGCACGGGGGTATGGTGGCGGCCCTCTTCATCGCGGTATTGCCTTACGCCTTCGACCAGGGACAGGCGGTCGGCGACTTCCTCGTGCTCATCGCCTCGATCGGCTACCTGATCGCCAGCTGGCTGCACGGCGGCCTCGATGCCACCGCCTACTTCGACACGGGCCTGTTCATCGTCGTCGCCATGGCGATCAAGCGCATCCCCGTGACGTTGATCGCGCGGATTCGCCTGGCGCGCAGCGTGATGGGCGAAGCGGAGCAGGGGTTCCTGGCAGTGCGCGCGGCGGCCGCCGAAGCCGATGAGCTCGGTTTCCTCGAGAAGAGCTTCAACCGGATGCTCGAGGAGATCGGCGCGATCATTTCGTCGGTGCAGCGTGAGGCCGACGAAGTCGCCGCGTTTGCCGAGGAGCTGGCGGCGGCGGCGCAGCAGCTGCACGCGACCACGGAATCTCTGACACAGACGTCGCAGGGGCTGGCGACCGACCTCGGCACGCAACGCGGCTTGGCCGACAGCGCCCGCGGGGAGAGCGCCAAGGCCGCCGACCAGGCCGAGTCGCTGCGCGTGCGGGCGGAGCTGATGCAGGTGGATGCGTCGCGGCTCGTCGCGGCGGCCGAGCGGGGGCGGGAGCGGGTGGCGCGCGCCAGCGCCACGCTGCGCGCGGTGGGCGAAGAGGTGCGCGCGACCGCTTCGACGGTCGCTGGGCTGTCGGGCATGTCGGAACGGATCGGCGTCTTCGCCCAAACGATCGCGCGGATCGCACGCCAGACCCATCTGCTCGCGCTCAACGCCGCGATCGAGGCGGCGCGCGCGGAAGAGCACGGCGAGGGTTTCGCCGTGGTCGCCGACGAGGTGCGCGCGCTCGCGGCGGAAGCGGGGAAGTCGGCGCGCGAGGTCGCCGAGCTGGTGAGCGATCTGCGCACGGGGATCGAGGCCGCGGGCCGGGCGATGCAGTCGGGCGAAGTGAAGGTGCGCGACATCGGCGCTGTGGCGGCGGAGGCAGACGGGGCATTGCAGGAGCTGCACCAGGGCGTCCAGCTGATGGGCGACCTCGTGAACGCGACGGCGGAGGTGTCCCGCAGCCAAGCGGAGCGGCTGGCGCAGTTGGCACAATCGTTACAGCAAGTCGCCAGTATCTCGACAGCGTCCTCAGAGAGTGCCAACCGCACCGCGGCCGCGACGCAAACGAGA
>Ga0209220_1000170_pt1 | contig 27958 bp, 28 predicted proteins | sample BlaSpr_A8_OM3_M3_FD_187984 | JGI IMG/M metagenome (GOLD analysis project Ga0209220, IMG submission 187984) | Forest soil microbial communities from Thunder Bay, Ontario, Canada - Black Spruce, Ontario site 2_A8_OM3_M3 (SPAdes) (version 2) | ecosystem: Environmental > Terrestrial > Soil > Boreal... | reverse complement strand
GAGATACGCGTCGAAGGCCGCCGACGTGAGTCGGAACGACAGCGTGTCGCCGGCTGTGGCCTGCACGCTGTACAGCTTCGCCTGCTTGCCCGCCCGCTGCGGCGCACCGCAATCACTCAAACTGATTGAGCCAGTCACTACGGCGTCCGGCAACACCGGCGTCTCCACGCACGGGTTGATCGTGAAGGGCACGGTCACGGCCACCGGCGAACCGATAGCACCCGGCGCCGTCACGGTGATCGTCCCGCTGTGCGTCCCGGGGGCGAGACTGCCCGGCGTGAGCGTCACGACGGTGGAGTCACGGGGGGGTGCGCCGCCGCTCGGCTTCGAGAGGCCGAGCCAACCCGTGTCGACCGCGGCGCTCCAGGTCAGGGGAAGGGAACCGGTGTTGTCGATCCGCAGGGTGAAGGTGTGCGGCAGCGCGCTCCCCGCGAACGCCGTATCAGCACGCGACGTGGGGGACACCGACAACTCCGGCGCCGGCGGGAGGATGTCGAAGCTGACGGGCACCCTGACCGTGTTGTTCGCCTGCGCCGATGTGAAGACGATCGTGTCCTGGTGCGGGACCTGTGAAAGTGTGTCGGCGCGCAGCGTGACGACCAGGCTGTCCGGCGCGACGCCGGAGCTCGTTGACAAACTGCTCCACGTCGCCGTCTTCGTAGCGCTCCACGCGAGCGTGCCGCCGTCGGCGTTCGTGATCCGCAACGTCACCGTGCGCGGCGCCGTCGACCCTGCGTTCGCCGAGGCCCTGAGGCTGTCCGGGGTTACGGCGATCCTGTTCGTGATCGACGGCTTGATCAGCTTGTCGAGGCGGCAGGTTGTGAGCGATGCGGCGAGTACCAAGACCAAACAGCCCATCGCCAGACCGAGGGCGACGGGCCCCGAAGACGGATAGACCCCGGGCGAGGCGGCCGCGGTGCTCATGTCTCCCAAGTCCCGACTAATAGGACATTTACGTTAGTGCGTCAACTGTTTCCGAGCCGTGCGCCGGCTCACGCTGTTGCGGTCGCGCCACAGGCGAAGCCCCTCGGACCGCCCCCCGTAGGTAGTGGCCGAGACGCGAGTTAGATTCCCCGGCCTATGACGATCGCGTCTAATTTGGGCTTCCCCCCCTTGGGCGCCGCGCGCGAATTGAAGCGCGCCACCGAGGGCTACTGGAGCGGGAAGGTCTCCCGCGACCAACTGCTCGCGACGGGCGCCGAGCTGCGCCACCGCCACTGGCAGCTGCAGCAGGGCCTCGGCGTGGACGGCATTCCCTCGAACGATTTCTCCTTCTACGATCGGATGCTCGACACCTGCGCGCTCGTCGGCGCGGTGCCGCCGCGCTACGAGTGGAAAGGGGACCAGGTCGACCTCGACACCTACTTCGCGATGGCACGTGGCAGTCAGCGAAAAGGCCGCGACGTCACCGCGATGGAAATGACGAAGTGGTTCGACACCAACTACCACTACATCGTGCCCGAGCTGGAGCGCGGCCAGAAATTCCGGCGCGCATCCACGAAGCCGGCGGACGAGTACCGCGAGGCAAAAGCGCTGGGAATCGACACGACGCCCGTGCTCATCGGTCCCGTGACGTTCCTGCTTCTCGCCAAGAGCAAGGGTGCGCCATTCGATCGGCTCTCCTTGCTCGACGCTCTGCTGCCGGTGTATGCCGACGTATTGAGCGCGCTCTCCGCCGCGGGCGCGACATGGGTGCAACTGGATGAGCCCGCTCTTGCCCTCGACCGCAGCGACGCCGAGCGCGCCGCGTTCAAACGCGCGTACGACTACCTGTCCAAGCACGCCGGCAAGACGCAGCTCCTCGTCGCGACGTATTTCGCCGGTCTGGACGACAACCTGGCGACGGCGTTAGCGCTGCCGGTGCACGGCCTCCACGTGGACCTGGTGCGTGCGCCGCAGCAGCTGGATGCGCTGCTCGCCGCCTGGCCAAAAGGGCGGGTCCTCTCGGCGGGCGTGATCGACGGACGCAACGTGTGGCGGGCGGACCTCGAGGCGCAGCTCGCCGTCCTCGAGCGGGCCGCGGCGAAGGTGGGGAAGGACCGGCTGTGGGTCGCGCCGTCCTGCTCGCTGCTGCACTCGCCGCTCGACCTCGATCTCGAGACGACCCTCGACCCCGAGCTGAAGAGCTGGCTCGCCTTCGCCAAGCAGAAACTCGGCGAAGTCGTGGCGCTCGCGCGCGGGCTGGATACGGCGGCGATCAAGGCGAGCGCGCAGGCGGCGAAGTCGCGGCGCACGTCGAAGCGCATCAACAATGCCGCCGTGCAGCGACGGGCCGCGGCAGTCACGGAGAAGGACCGCACGCGCCGCTCCCCGTTCGGGAAGCGCCGCAAGTCGCAAGTGGACTTGCCGCAGTATCCCACCACGACGATCGGCTCGTTCCCGCAGACGGGAGACGTGCGGGCGGCGCGCCGCAAGCTGCACGACGGCGAGCTGACGGCGGAGCAATACGACCGCTTCATCGAGGAGCAAATCGCGAAGACCATCAAGCTGCAGGTCGAGATCGGACTTGATGTCCTTGTGCATGGCGAGTTCGAGCGCAACGACATGGTCGAGTACTTCGGGGAGCAGCTGGCGGGCTTCGCCTTCACCGAGCACGGCTGGGTCCAGTCGTACGGCACGCGCTATGTGAAGCCACCGATCATCTTCGGCGATGTGGCACGGCCGCAGCCAATGACCGTGCGCTGGAGCAGCTACGCCCAGTCGCTCACGAAGCAGCCGGTGAAAGGCATGCTGACGGGGCCCGTGACCATTCTGCAGTGGTCGTTCGTGCGCGACGATCAGCCGCGCGCGGAAACGGCCAAGCAGCTGGCGCTCGCGATCCGCGACGAAGTGCGGGATCTCGAGGCGGCGGGCATTCGGGTGATCCAGATCGACGAGCCGGCGCTGCGTGAAGGATTGCCGCTGCGGCGGGCGGATTGGGCGGGCTACCTGGAGTGGGCTGTGGATGCGTTCCGCCTCGCCACCGCAGGCGTGCGCGACGCCACCCAGATCCACACGCACATGTGCTACAGCGAGTTTAACGACGTGCTGCGCGTAATCGAGCAAATGGATGCCGACGTGATCTCGATCGAGAACGCGCGGTCGGGCTCCGAGTTGCTGCAGGGGTTCGAGCAGTACAAGTATCCCAATGAGATCGGTCCCGGCGTCTACGACATCCACTCGCCGCGGGTGCCGTCCACGGCAGAGATCTCCGCGGCGCTGAAGAGCATGAACCGTGTGCTCGACGACCGGCAGATCTGGGTCAACCCCGACTGCGGCCTCAAGACGCGCGGATGGGACGAGACGCTGTCGTCGCTGAAGAACATGGTGGCGGCGGCCAAGGCGATGCGGAGGGAAGCATGAGCCAGGCCGACATCGGGATCACCGCCGAGCCGATCGACGAGCACCGCTGCAAGTTCATGGTGAGTCAACCGGTGCATGCGGGCGGCGTGCGGCGCTTCGCCGCTCCCGAGGAGGCTACAGGTTCGCCCCTCGCGGAAGCGATCTTCGCGATTCCGGGGTTAGCCGTCAGCGAGCTCATCGTCTCCGGCAACATCGTCACCGTCGTGAAGCAGTCCGCGGCGCCGTGGCAGGCCGTCGGAAAGGCGATCGGGGGCGCGATTCGATCCGCCCTCGCCTCGGGCGCACCGGCGGTCGCTGCGGCTCCGAAGCCATCAGCCGCCGCCGGCTCGGCGGTTGATGACGACGCGCTGTACGAGCGGGTCGCGAAGCTGTTCGACGAACAGGTGAACCCGATGGTCGCGCGCCACGGCGGCCGCGTCGAGCTGATCGACGTGCAGGACGCCGTGGTCATGCTGCGCATGGGCGGCGGCTGCCAGGGATGCGGCATGGCCGACGTCACCTTGCGACAAGGCATCGAAGGGATGCTCGCCCAGTTTATCCCGGAGGTCCGCGGCATCGTGGACATCACCGACCACACATCGGGTGCCAACCCGTACTTCCAGGCGGCGAAAAAGTAGGCGCGCGGCATGCCGCGCCTGCTGTTGTTGCTGCCCTCCACGACCTACCGCACCGCGGCGTTCGTGGCCGCGGCCAGGCAGATCGGCGCGGAGTTGACGGTCGCCTCCGAACAACCCAGCACGCTCGAGTCCGCGAATCCGGCGGGCTTGCTCACTCTCGATCTACAGAATCCCGGCCACGCCGCCGACCAGGCGCATGATTTCGCGCGCCGGCACCCGATCGCGGCGGTTGTCGGTGTTGACGACGACACGGCCGTCGTCGCGGCACACGTCGCGGAGCGGCTGCGCCTCAAGGGCAACCCCGTGCCCGCCGCCATCGCGGCGCGGGACAAGCATCGCCAGCGCGAGCTGCTGGCGGCAGCGGCCGTCCCGATACCGCGTTTTGCGCTGCACCTGCTGGACAAAGACCCGCGGGAGCTCGCGCCGACGGTCGTCTATCCGTGCGTCCTCAAGCCGCTCCGTTTGAGCGCCTCGCGGGGCGTAATTCGGGCCGACAATCCCGCGAGCTTCGTGGCGGCGCACGAGCGTTTGCGGGCGATCGTGGCGGGATGTGACACGGCGTTCCTGGTCGAGGAATTCGTCCCCGGCTATGAAGTGGCGCTCGAAGGATTGCTGGTGAATCGGCGCCTGCACGTGTTGGCCCTGTTCGACAAGCCTGACCCGCTGGACGGCCCGTTCTTCGAGGAGACGATCTACGTCACGCCGTCGCGCGTGCCGGCGGGATTGCAGGCGGCGATCGTGCAGTGCGCGGAACGGGCAGCGCGCGCGTTGGGGCTCGTCGAAGGGCCGATCCATGCGGAGCTGCGCTACAACGAGCGCGGGCCCTGGCTGATCGAGCTCGCGGCGCGGCCGATCGGCGGACGCTGCTCGGCGGCGCTGAGGTTCGGCGAGGGGGATGTCTCGCTCGAAGAGCTCATTCTGCGCCAGGCGTTGGGCATGCCGATTCCCTCCCTGCAGCGCGAGCGGCAGGCCGCCGGCGTGATGATGATCCCGATCCCGGGCGCCGGGACGCTGCGCGAAGTGCGCGGCATTCCGGAAGCGAAGGCCGTGCCGCTCGTCGAGGACGTGCAGATCACGGCCCATTCGGGCGAGCGATTGGTGCCGTTCCCCGAGGGATCGCGCTATCCCGGGTTCATCTTCGCCCGCGGCGACACGCCGGCAGTAGTCGAGGCGGCACTGCGCGAGGCGCATCGGCGGCTGGCCTTCGTCCTCACATGAAGTGGCGCCAGGCAGTCGCAGGCTTGCTTGTCCTGTGGGCCGCCTGGGAGATCGCGCGCAGCCTCGGGCGGCTCGACAGCGTCATCTTCACCGGCTACACGCAGGTGGGGGAGGTCGTGCTGCAGGGCGGGGACCCGTACGGGCTCCGCATCAACACGTGGCCTCCTTTCTTCCAGGTCATCGCGGCGGGCCTGGCCCTGCTCGCCCGGCTCTCCCTGCGGGGAGCGCTGTTGCTCTGGCAGGTGGGGTGCGTTGCCGCGATCTGGGGCTCGTGCCGCCTGCTCGCGCGCCTCGTAGACGAACAGCCCGCGCCGTTCACGTCGGCCGCCGTCCTGGTGCCGATCCTGATGACCGCGCGCCTGCTGCAGGAGCACCTGCAGCACACGCAGATCAATCTCTATTTGCTGTTCTTGGTGCTGCTCGCGTTCCACTGGTTTCGCGGGCGGCGCAACGCTCTCGGGGGACTCGCCCTCGCGGCGGCGGCGAGCGCGAAGGCTACGCCCATCGCTTTCCTCTTTTATCTGCTCTACAAACGCGCGTGGCGGGCGGCGGCGTGGACGACCGGTTTCCTGGTCGTGCTCAACGTGGCGTTGCCGCTCGTGCTGTTTGGGCCGGCGCGCACCGCGGAGCAGTGGCGCACGTGGCGGGCGGTGGCCGCCGCGGAAACGGCGGACCCGACGCCACAATTCATGAACCAGTCGTTGCTCGCTGCGCTCAAGCGGGTGCTCACGACCGAGGGCGGGGCGCGCGACCCGGTACGCTACGCGATCGCCGCCTGGCCCACTTCCACGGTGCAGCGCCTGTTCTACGGAATCGTGGCACTTGGCGGGCTGGGGCTCGCGCTGGCGTTTCGTCGCCATCCAGCGGGGCTCGCCGATCGCACGCTCGTGGGCGAGCTGGCGGTGTGCCTGTGCGCCATACCGCTCGTCTCGCCGCTCGCCTGGAAGGCGCACTTCGTGACGCTGCTGGCGGGCTACTGGCTCGTGTGGCGGGTGATCCGCGGACGTGCTGCGTGGGGCGTGTGGTGGGTGTCCTTCGCCTGCCTCACGCTGAGCGCGCCGGCGCTCGTGGGCGAGCGGCTCAACGACGCGCTGGAATCATTTAATGTGATTACGGTGGGGGCACTGCTCGTGCTGGGACTGGCCCTGTGGGCCGCGCTCAAACCGCTTCCGCCACCACCTCCAGCCAGTTCCGCGGCACCGATTCGACTTTGAGCTCGTCCATGGTACGCTCCAGACCTGTCTGCAGCGCCGCGGAGCCCTCCTCGAGCGGAACGCCTGGCAGCGCACCCTCGATGAAGAGTGAGAACCGCCCGATGTCGGAGAGAGCCGCGGCCGTCATCTGGACCTGCACGAGCTCCACCGTTGTCGGGCGCAACCCAGCCTTGAGGCACGCCGCGGCATACTCATCGGCGGAGAGCCACTTCATCGCGGCCGCATGACCTTCGTGTCGGACGGCGATCCCCTTCTCCCGCAGCGCCTGCACGGCGCGCACGATCCAGCGGCGCCAGAAGCCGCTCGTTCCCTCGACGTACGCACCGGCGAAGAACGTCGAGTTGAAGCCTAGCAGGCCACGGGGCTTCAGCGCTTTGCGGATCTCGCCCAGCACTTGGTGCTTGTCCTCCACCAGGTGGATCGCGTTCAAGAAGACGACGGCGTCGGCGGGAGGGACGAGGCGCGACAGGAACTCAGCGGTCCCCTCCTTGAACTCGGCAAGGCGCGAGGAGATCGCGGCGCGCGCTTTCGCGAGCGCCGATGGCGAGGGGTCGACGCCGATCACGCGCGGGTGCGGCTCGGTGCCGTTCAGCCGCTCGAGGATAAGCTTGGTCACCGCGCCCGGACCGCATCCCAGGTCCACGATCACCTGCCGCCCAGGGCCGATCACCTTGTCGATGATCCAGTTGTTCACCTGCGTGAAGAAGGGGTGCAAGGTGAACGGCGTGAACGAAAAGCGATCCTCGGCTGCTTCGTGATTCAAGGTCTTTCCCAGGCTCACAGCTTGTGGATCCCGAGCGGGCCGAGATGCACGTCGAGATTGTGGTTCACGCGATAACCCACCACGCCATTCGTGGGGATGGTGGCGGCGTCGGCAGCGTACACTTCCTTGCCGTTCACCATGAAGCGCACCTTGCCGCCCTTCACCGCTACGCTCAGCTCGTTGGTGGCCCGGCCGGCGCTATCGGCCTTGATGACCGCAGGACTGGCCGTCCATTCGACAATGGCGGTGGGACGGGTCGTGTAGCCGTCGCGGCGGCGGATCGAATACATGCCATCCACCGCCCGCACCAGGAAGTAGGTGTAGCTCTGCGTCGAGTCGGCGAGCTTCCGCCCACCGATCAGGATGCCGTAGCTCTCGGGATGCGCCGGGTTCTTCGTCTGCGTGATCTTCGCCACGACGTGGTAGTTCCCGGACACCGTGTCGCGGTCGCGCCAATAGATCGCCGCGGGCCCGACGGTCACATGCAGACCGTCTCCCATCACGGAGAACTTGACGTTGTCCAACGGCGCGGGCTGGCCCGTCTGCCGGTTGGGCTCGGTCCGCGCATGCCATCCGGGAGGGATGATGCCGCCCCCCGCGACATTGCGGTCAGGATCCGCCTGTGCCGAGAGACCCGTGGCGGAAACAACGAAGACGACAGCCGACAGGAGACGTGTCGATATCATGACTCCCTCAGTACTGGCAGGAACGTTCGAGTAGGGGTCTAAGTGACGCGGCTCGAGGTCAGGAGTCAAGACCGCGCGCGTGTCTTGGGCGCCTTGGACCGCCCTTCCGTCAGGTCGTGCACGGTGTCGAGCTCCACGATCTTGAGCTTGCGCTTGCCCATGGGCAGCGTGATGTCGACCTGCTGGCCGACCTTACCGCCCAGTAGGGCTTTGCCGAGGGGCGAGGCCATGGAGACCGGCATCTCTGCGGCGCCGTCGTCCCCTTCAATGAACTCGCCGAGCGTCAGCGCGTACGTTTCCTTTTGCTTCGTGTCCACGTCTTGCACCGTGACGCGCGACCCAAACCCGACCTGGTCGTGGGGGATGTCCTGCTCCCGCACGTCGGAGAGTTTGGAGAGGCGCAGCCGCAGGTGATGGACGCGCGCCTGGGCGAACTGCTGGCGCTCGAGCGCCGCCTTGTACTCGGAATTCTCGCGCAGATCGCCATGGGCGCGCGCCTTCTCGATCTCCTTCGGCAAGATGAAGGAGATCTCATGGTTCAGCCGCTCGACTTCGGTCTGGAGCTTTTGCTTGAGCGCTTCAATCATGACGGATACTAACCGACTACCCACCTAACCGGCTAGTTTTGAGCTCCATGCGCACCTACAACCAGCTGACGGACCCTGACCGGTCAGGGCTGCTCCAACAGATAATCACCCAGCGCGGGCGCGTGGCCGAGCGCCTGGCGGGGGTGCGCCGCATCGTCGCGGTCATGAGCGGCAAGGGGGGGGTGGGGAAGAGCTACGTGACGGCGCATCTCGCCCGCGCCCTCGCCCGCGGAGGCCGGCAGGTGGGCGTGCTGGACGCGGACCTGAACGGGCCTACGATGCCAAGGCTTCTAGGAATCGACCACTCCCCACTCCCCACGCCCGAGAGTGGCATCGAGCCGGCCACGGGAGCGGACGGTGTGAAGTGCATCTCCATGGACCTGCTGCTCGGCGACGGCCAACCGCTCGCGTTCAAGGGTCCGGTCGCGGAGAGCTTTGTCTGGCGGGGGGCCATGGAAGCGTCGGCGCTCCGTGAGTTCCTCGGCGATGTGGCGTGGGGAGATCTCGATGTACTGCTGCTCGATCTCCCTCCCGGGATGCAGCGCTACATCGAGTTGTGCGATATCCTCGCCGCTCCGCCCGCCGTGTTGACCGTGACGATCCCCACCCTCGAGTCTCGCGATGCCGTTCGCCGCGCGATGCGGGCCGCGCTCGAGCGCGGGTCGGAGCTCCTGGGCATCGTCGAGAACATGGTCGGGGGGGGGCGCCAGTTCACCGGGACCGCGGCCGACGATCTGGCCAAGGAATTCGCCGTGCCGGTTCTCGCCCGGATTCCCTGGCACCCGACACCTGATACCTGGGCCGCCCTCGGAGCCCAGCTGTGAAATTCTTATGCGTCGAGTGCGACCGGCAGATGACGTTCGGCGATCGGCAGCTTCCCGGTGACGGCACGCTCGCGGCTACGTTCAAGTGCCCGTCGTGCGGGCGGGTCGTCGCGCTGCTGACCAACCCGATGGAAACCCAGCTCGTCTCCTCGCTCGGCGTCGAGATCGGCGGGCGAACCGTCCCCGCACAGCCGCTCGAAACCGTGCGCAAGATGGTCTCCACGGGCCGCGACGATGCGTTCGTTGAGGGGAGCCGGGAGCCGGGAACCGGGAGCACTATGACCTGGTCAACGGGGGCGCTGGAACGCTTGGATCGCGTTCCCAATTTCGTGCGGGGAATGGTCAAGCGAATCTACGCCGACTATGCCAAGGAGCGCGGCATCGCCGAGATCACGCCGGCCGTCATGGACACCGCGCGCTCTGAGCTCGGGCTTGAAGGCATGTGAGCGACTTCGAAGAGCGTAGCGTCGGCGATCTCCGCATCCGCATCGACCGCACGTTGTGCGTGGGATTTGGGGATTGCATCACCGAGGCTCCCGAGGCATTCGTGCTGGACGAAAGCGGGACCGCGGTGTTCGTGAAGCCGGAGGATGTGGAGCGGGAGCGGCTGCTGCGAGCCTGCGATGTCTGTCCCGTGGACGCGATCACCGTGTGGGACGAAAAGGGCAGCCAAATCGTCCCAGGAGCTTGTGAACAAGTTCCTTGACAGCGCCATCTCCGTGTCGCATATGAGTTCCCGACACCTCCCATCGCCTTAGGAGACGCCGGTGTACCGCGAGATCTTCGTACCCGTCGACAACTCGCAGCACTCCGATTGGGCGGTGGACCGCGCCCTCGAGATGTGCCGCAAGACAGCCGGAGGGGGGGGAGCGGGGGGCCGCATCACCGGCAATCACGTGTACGCCGCCCGCCTCCATGACGTCCGCTTCCGCCAGCTCGAGACCGGCCTCCCCGCGCAGTTCCAGACGCCCGACGAAATCAAGAAACAACGCAAGATCCACGACAAACTGATCGAAAAAGGCCTGCAGCTCATCGCTGACAGCTTCCTCGATCAGCTTGGGAAGCGCTGCGAAGCGGCTGGCGTGCCCCTGACACGGCAGCTGCTCGAGGGGATCAACTACGAAGAGATCGTCAACGAGGTGAACCGCGGCGCCGGACGCCTGCCGGGACTCATTGGCTTTGACCCGAATCGCGCCGCCGGCTACGACGGCGGCGACAAGGTCCGCAGCGACGTCAAGCTCGGCGAAAATGGCCGGCTGGTCGCCGAGGACGAAGACACAGCCGCCCGCCTCGTCGGCTCCTCGGGCCGTCAGTACGACCTGCTCGCTGTGGGCGCGCACGGACTGGGCCGCCAGCCGTTCTCGCAGCTCGGCGGCGTCGTCGCCCGCGTGCTGCGGGGCGTCCAGAAGGACGTGCTGATCGTCCGCGACCAGCAGCCACTCGAGGGCGGGCGCTTCCTCGTGTGCGTGGACGGATCATCCTACAGCTACAAGGCGATGAGAGCGGCGCTCGAGCTGGCGCAGGCATTCGGCGGGTCGCTCCACGTGTGCAGCGCGTTCGACGTCGAGTATCACCACGTCGTGTTCCACAACATCAAGGACGTGCTGTCCTACCAGGCGTCGAAGGTCTTCAAGTTCGAGGAGCAGGAAGAGCTGCACAACAACATCATCGACAAGGGACTGCTCAAGCTCTGCCAGGCGAACTTGAAGCGGGCCGAAGTGATGGCGCAGCAATTCCCCGACGTGGCGATCAAGACGCAGATCCTGATCGGCAAGCCGTTCCAGGTGATCATGCAGTGGGCCGAGGAAGTGAAGCCGTCCCTGATGGTGCTCGCCCGCCACGGCGCACACCGGATCGAGGGCACCGATCTAGGCTCGCAAGCCGATAATCTGATTCGACTTGCGCCCTGCAACACGCTGCTCGTGGGCACGGTGGGTATCCGGCCCGAGGACATCCCCTGGATAGAGGAAGACGGCCAGGCGGGCCTGCCGTGGGCGCCCGAGGCGGAGGTGCGGATCCTGCGCGTGCCGCCGTTCGCGCAAGGCATCGCCCGGCGCGCGGTCGAGGAATACGTGCTCGAGAAGGTCGGCAACGCCGGCCCTCCGCCGACGGTCACCAACAAGTGGCTCGACGAGGCGATCCAAAAGCTGCTACCCACCCACATGCAGCTCATCATGGGGATCGGCAGCGCCGAGGAGATCGCGCTCGCCGAGGTGAAGGCGACCGAGCAGATGAAGGCGACCAAGGTGCAGGGCCACGACGCCGACCCCGTACCTACAGTGCCGGAGGTGGAGACCAAATGTCCCGTGACGGGCGTGGTGTCGAAACGGCCGCGCGTCGCCACTGATCCGATCGTCTGGACGGAAGAAGGCTGGCAGCGGTTGCAGCTCGTGCCCCTGATCGCGCGGCCGCTCGCCCGGAATACCGTGGAGCGCTTCGCGCGCAACCACGACATCTGGCGCGTCACGACCCACGTGATGGATGACAACAAGCAGGCCATGATCGAAGCGGATGAGTTCGACATCGACACGATGATGGTGATGTTCACCGAGCTCCGCGCCAAGCAGATCCGCGCGGAAGCCGAGGGGAAGGACGCGCTGTCGCCGGAGATGCGCGCGTTCATCGAGGAAGCCAAGGCGCAGGGGGTCACGCGCTGCCCGATCCGCGACATCGAAGAGAAAATGGACAAATGCCCGGTGGACATGAAGGCAGTGACGCCGGCGGACGCGAAGCGGGCGGTCGAGAAACTGCTGCAGTGACCTTCATTCCGCACGTCGTCGCCTGGAATCTCACGCGGCGCTGTAATCTCGAGTGCGCCCACTGCTACATCGCGGCGGGCCCGCGCGAGAGCGCGGCCTCCGAGCTCGCCACGGCCGAATGCCTGCGCATCATGGACGAGCTGCTCGCCGTGAATCCGGCGCCGATGCTTATCCTCTCGGGCGGCGAGCCGCTGCTCCGGGACGACCTGTGCGAGATCGCAGCGTACGCGTCGCAGCGCGGGGCGACGGTCGTCGTGGGCACGAACGGCACGCTGCTCACCGACGAGCGGATCGCGGCGCTCAAGTCCGCGGGGGTGCGCGGCGTGGCGGTCTCGATCGATTCGTTGCGGCCCACCTACCACGACAACTTCCGCCACGGCAAGGGCTCGCTCGACGATACGATCGCGGCGCTCGGCCGGCTGCGCGCGCAGCAGCTCGACTTCATCATCCAGACGACGGCGACCAAGGGCAACCGCGCCGAGCTGGAGCGCGTCGCCGGCTGGGCGGCGGACCAGGGGGCAGTGGCCTTCAATTGCTATTTCCTCGTCGCGACCGGGCGGGGCGCCGGACTGTCCGACCTCGCGCCGGCCGAATACGAAGCCGTGCTGGCCGATCTCGCCCGCTGGCAGCGGGACTATCGCGGCCGCATGATGGTGCGCGCCAAGTGCGCCCCTCATTTCATGCGTCACGTGCACGCGGCCGACCCGGAGTCGCCGGTCCTGAACTACGAGACCCGGTGCCCGTGCGGCACCCAGTACTGCCGCATCACCCCCGACGGCAAGCTCACGCCGTGTCCCTATCTCCCGGAGGTCGCGGGCGACCTGCGCACGCAGAGCTTCGGCGACATCTGGCGCTCGGCGCCGTTGTTCCGGACGCTGCGGGAAGGCACGCTTGGCGGAAAGTGCGGCCGCTGCGAGTACCAGAAGCTCTGCGGCGGCTGCCGCGCCCGGGCGTTCGCCCTCGAGGGCGACGTGCTCGCGGCCGATCCGTCCTGTGTGTACGAGCCGGCCGGCAACGTGGCCGTGATCGAGAGGGCGCGCGACGTGACCTACGGGCAGGAATTCCAGCCCGTGCTCGTCTGGACGGATGCCGCGCGCGCGCGCCTCGAGCGGATTCCGTCATTCGTGCGCGGCGTGGTGGCGAAGCGCATCGAGGACTGGGCGCGGGAGCGCGGACTGCATGAGGTCACCCCCGAGCTGTTGAGTGAAATTCGCAGCGCCATGCCGGTGGATTTCAGCAAGAAGCGGCCCTTCTTCATGGCTGACAGCTGATGACCGACGGCTTCCATCTCCTGCAGACGGCCGTCGACTCGCTCCCCGCCTATCGCGATTTCCCCGTGATCGGCAGCCGCGCGGCGATCTGGATCGCGGCTGAGATCCACCTCATGTTCGCGGCCTTCGTGCTGGGGGTGCCGATATTCGCCGTGGTGGCGGAGGCGATCGGCATCTTCGGCAAGGACCAGCGCTACGACCGGCTGGCGAAGGAATTCACGCGGCTGCTCCTGATCGCCTACAGCGCCACGGCGATCTGGGGCGCCGTGTTCGTCTTCCTGCTCTCGACGCTGTACCCGGCGTTCTGGGCGTACATGACCGCAATCTTCGGCGTATCGATGTGGGTGTACGTCTCGATCTTCTTCTTCGAGTCGTTCACCCTCTATCTCTATTACTACGGCTGGGACCGCTGGAAGTATGGCCGGGCCAAGAAGGTCCACTGGGGCCTCGGGATCCTGCTGAACATCTGGGGCACAACGGTGATGTTCATCGCCGACTCGTGGCTGACCTACATGATGACGCCGCCCCGCGACATCACTCCCACAACTGCGCCGACGAGCATCAAGCTCTGGCACGCGATCCTGAACCACACCTGGATGCCGATCAACATCCATCGCTTGATCGGCAACGTCGTGTTCGGCGGCGCGATCGTGGGCGCGTACGCGAGCTACCGGTTCCTCGCCGCCAAAACGGACGAGGAGCGCGCCCATTACGACTGGATGGGCTACGTCGGCAACTTCATCGCGATCTCGGCGCTGATCGTCCTGCCGTTCGCCGGCTACTGGCTGGGCCGGGAGATCTATCAGTACGACCAGTCGATGGGCATCACAATGATGGGCGGCTTCATGAGCTGGCTGTGGGTCATCCAGGCGTTCCTCATCGCGGTGTTGTTCCTCACCGGGAACTACTACCTCTGGATCGGCATGGGGCGCATTCCGGGCGCCGAGCGGTTCCGGCCCTATACCAAGTGGCTGCTGATCGTGCTCCTGCTGGGCGCGATCGTGTGGGGCACGCCGCATACGATGATCGCCGACTCCCGCGAGCTCGCCGCGATGGGCGGCTCGCACCATCCCTTCCTGGGCGTGCTGGGGGTGATGAGCGCCAAGAACACCGCGGTCAATCTGATGATCCTGGCCACGTTCCTGTCGTTCCTGCTGTACCGCCGGGCGAACATCCGCACCGTGGTCGCGTGGGCGCCGACCGGCACGCGCATCCAAGGGGCAATGTTCGCCCTCGCCGCGGCGGTCGTGCTGTTCTACGGCATCCGCGGATACTTCGTCGAGGCCATCGTTCGCATCGGCTATTCGGTGTACCAGGTGGGCGCGGTACTCGCCTGCATCCTGTTCGTCACGATCATCGATGTCTTGATGGCCCGGGGCGCGCAGTCGCTCGGCGCGATCCAGTGGGGCAAGATGCCGGCACGGTCGCAGTACGCGCTGTTCATTCTCGCGGTCACGTTTACCTGGCTGATGGGGCTGATGGGCTTCGCGCGCAGCGGCATCCGTCAGCACTGGCACGTGTGGCAGGTGCTGCAGGACACGACCCAGTACGCCGCGACGCCGGCGCTTGGCTACGCCGCGATCATGATCAGCACCTGCGTCCTGATCTTCCTGTCGCTCGTGGGATTCATCTTCTGGCTCGGCGGACTGGCCGAAAAGTCCACGTTTGTGGAGGGCGCCCCCCGTGTGGGCCACTAACCTCCGCATCATCGGCGTGGTCCTCGGGACGCTCGCGCTCTATACCCTGATCGCGAACAAGATCCCGCAAATGCAGTCGGACGTGCCGCGCGCCCTCACCCTGGGCGCGAACGTCACCCCCGAGCAGCTCGTCGCCGCGGGCGACGAGCTCTATCATGGCGCCGGCGGCTGCACCGCCTGCCACGGCCTCGGCACGCGCGCCCCGAACCTGCTCACCGACGAGAAAGGACAGGGCCCGATCGGCGCGCGCTGCGGCAAGCGCGAGCCGGGCAAGAACTGCAAGGCCTATCTCTACGAGTCGCTGACGCAGCCGCGCGCATTCGTCGTAGCGGGCTACGAGCCCATCATGCCCGAGATGAGCCGGACTCTGTCGCCGCAGCAGATCTGGGCGCTCATCGCGTTTCTCGAATCGCAGGGCGGCACCGTGGACGTGTCCACCTCGGACATCCCCGCCCAAACGGCGGCCGCCGCGTCCAGCTCCGCGCCGGCCGCGGGCGGCAGCCATGGCATCGCCGGCGGCAGCACGGATCCGATGGCGATCTTCCGCGGCGCCGGCTGCGTCGTGTGCCACAAGATCGGCAGCGAGGGCGCGGCGATCGGGCCCGACCTGACGCACGTCGGCGCGCGCCTGTCGGCCGCGCTGATCCGCGAATCCATCCTCACGCCCGACGCCAAGATCGCCAAAGGGTTCGAGAAGTTCGCCGGCATCATGCCCAAGACGTTCGGCGATCAGTTGACCGCGTCGCAGCTCGAGTCTCTCGTTCGCTTTCTGGCTGCGCATCGATGAAAGACACGTTGCGACATCCGTTCTGGCAGGCGGTGGCGCTGCTGGTGCTGGCCTACGTCCTGATCGTGTTCGGCATCCCGATGCTCCCCGGCAGCGCCATGGTCCCCAAGAGCGTCGTGCTCCAGTACATGGCCACGGTGTCCGTCGGCGTGCTGATCTGGGTCAGCGATGATGAGGCGCGGTGGGCGCGCTTCAAGGAGCCGCTGCATGCGGTGCTCATCGAGCCGCGGCTGAAAGTGATCCGCACCGGCCTGCTCGCGGCCGTGACGTTGATGGTCGGGTGCTTCACCTACGGCCAGGTGAGGGCGAGCGTGGCCGCGCCACCCAATCTCCGCTCGATCCACCCGGCGCCACCCGCACAGATCACATTCCGCGGCAAGACGATGACGCTGGCGGGGCTCGAGAATCCGCTGCGCCGGCAAGGGGACATGGCCAGTCACATCGCCGCGGGTCGTCGTGTCTATTACGAGAACTGCGTGCCGTGTCACGGCGACCATCTCGACGGCCAGGGCCACTACGCGTCGGGCCTCAATCCGCTGCCGGCAAACTTCCAGGACAACGGCACGATCGCCCAGCTCAGCGAGAGCTTCGTGTTCTGGCGGATCGCCAAGGGCGGGCCCGGCCTCCCGCGCGAAGGGACGCCGTGGAATTCGGCGATGCCGGCGTGGGAGGATTTCCTCACCGAGCCAGAGATCTGGTCGGTCGTGCTGTTCCTGTACGAGCAGACGGGGTGGAAGCCGAGGGTGATGGAAGTGAGCGCCGAGGCGGGGAAGCCATGACGAGTGTCTTCCTCATCGCGGCGGTCCTGCTCAGTACGCAGGACACCACGGCGGGCAAAGCCGTCTACCAGAAATGGTGCGCCGGCTGCCATGGCGACAATGGGGCCGGGGACGGCGCGGGCGCCCGCCACATGCTGCCACCGCCCCGCGACTTCACCGGCGCGATCTACCAAATCCGCTCGACCGCGAGCGGCCAGCTGCCGACCGATGCCGATCTGATGCGGTCCATCGACGAAGGGCTGCTGGGCACCGCGATGCCTGGCTGGAAGACGCGGCTTTCCGACCGCGAGCGACGCGACGTGCTGGCGTACATCAAGACGTTCTCGACCTTCTTCGCCGATACCACCCTGCGGCCAAAGCCGCTCGACTTCGGGAAGGCACCGGGGGGGAGCGGCGTCGACCCGCTACGCGTGGGGCGGCAGTTCTACGACTCGATCGGCTGCCGCAAGTGCCACGGGGACCAGGGGCGCGGCGACGGGCCATCCGCGCCGACCCTCAAGGACGACGCGGGGCACCCCATCTTCGCGGCGGACCTGCACGAGAACTGGCGGTTCAATGGCGGCGGCACGGTGGAGGACATTTATCGCCGGCTGCGTACCGGTCTTGACGGCACGCCGATGCCGTCATTCAGCGATCTGCTGGAGCAGAAATTCCTCACCGACACCGAACTGTGGCGCGTCGCCCAATACGTACGCAGCCTCTCGCCCGACCAGCCACCGGCGGTGCGGGACGTGATTCATGCTCCGCGGATCAGCGGGGCGCTGCCGCGCTCCCCGGACGACTCCGCCTGGAGGGCCGCGGACGCCTACTGGTTCCCGCTCGTCGGCCAGGTCATCCACAAGAGCCGCTGGTTCGCCCCGGCGGTCGTCGGCGTGTCGGTGCAGGCCGTGCACACGGGCGATTCGATCGCGCTGCGGGTCGTGTGGGACGATCGGTCTCAAAGCCCCGATACTGCCTGGCTGGCGCACGTGGGCCGCGTCCTGGCAGCGCTCGCGAGCGATGACTCCACCCGCGAGCAACCTACCGGCTGGCCCGACCAGCTGGCCGTACAGTTTCCGGTCGCGATTCCCTCAGGGATGGAGCGACCGTATTTCCTGATGGGGAGCACGAGCGCGCCGGTCTATCAGTGGCGCTGGTCGAGCGCGGCAAAGGGCACTGCCGTGTCGGGTCTCGCCCGCGGCATCGAGCGATTCGATCCGATTCCCGGCGGCGGGACAGTCGTCGGCGCTCAGGCGGTGTACGATCACGGGCAGTGGCGGGTGGTTTTGACCCGCGCACTTGCCACGTCCGACACAGCGAGCCAGCTTCCCTTCCGGACCGGCCGGGCCATTCCGGTGGCGTTCTTCGCGTGGGACGGGTCCAATGGTGAGCACGGCACGCGCATGGCCATCAGTACTTGGTACTTCCTCGCCCTCGACGAACCGGTACCGGCGCGCGTGTTCATCTCGCCCGTGCTGGCGATGGCCCTTACCCTAGCGCTGGGCCTATTGGTCGTGTGGCGGGCGCAGCACAAGACTTCATTCCGGAGGCAGCAATGACAGCCAGATTGTTCACCGTGGTGGGTGGAATGTTTTTGCTCACCGTGTGCAGCAAGGGGGATCAAAGCACGGTGCGTGCTGCGCCGGCGCCCGCGGCGCAGCCCGCGGTAACACCGAGCGAGGCCGGTGGCACGATTACTGGCAAGATCAAGTTCACCGGCACCGCGCCCCGCAACCGGCCCATCGATATGAGCGAAGAGGCGGCGTGCAAGGCGAAGTACAAGACGAATCCCCCGGTCGAAGAGACCGTCGTGGCCGGTCCGGCGAACGCACTCGCCAATGTGTTCGTGTACATCCGGGAAGGGGTGCCCGCGAGCGCGAAGTATCAGGCGCCGGCCACGTCGGTCGTGCTCGACCAAAACGGCTGCCGCTATCACCCGCACGTGCTGGGGATCATGGTGGGGCAGGGTCTCGAGATCGTGAATTCCGATCCCGTGCTCCACAACATCAAGGCGATCGCGAAGAAGAACCGCCCGTTCAACGTGAGCCAGCCCAGCGCGGGAATGAAGACGGTGCGTACGTTCTCGGCGCCCGAGGTCATGGTCTCGCTCCAGTGCAACGTGCACGGCTGGATGAACGCTTATCTTGGCGTGCGGCCCGATCCGTTCTATGCCGTGTCGGGGCCGGACGGCAGCTTCAAGATCACGGGCCTGCCGCCGGGGACGTATACCATTGAAGCGTGGCACGAGAAGTTCGGCACACAGACGGCCACCGTCACCGTGGCGGGGACCGAGAGCAAGACGGCCAACTTCACCTTCGCCGCGCGGTAGCGCGAGGAGAACGCCTCATGCATTGGTGGTTCCCCACCGCGGCCTCCACGTTCGCGGGTCCGATCGACGGACTGTTCACGGCGATCCTGATCATCACCGGCATCGCGTTCGTGGTGGTCGAGGTCGGGCTGATCACGTTCATCGTGCGCTACCGCGCGCGTCCCGGCCGCAAGGCGTTTTACACCCACGGCTCGACGCGCGCGGAGGTGATCTGGACGGCGATCCCCGCGGTCACGATGGTGGCGCTCGGTCTCGTGAGCAACCACTACTGGGTGATCATCAAGGACAGGAAGAGCGTGCCCGCCAACGCCTACCATGTTGGTGTGCACGCCAAGCAATTCGAATGGCAAGTGACGTATGCCGGACCGGACGGCAAGCTGGGGACGGCGGACGACTTCACGGTGCGTAACCAGCTGCATATTCCCGTGGATCAACCGATCGCGGTAGAGCTAAGCTCCGAGGACGTGGTCCATTCGTTCTTCGTGCCCGCCTTCCGCGTGAAGCAGGATGCGGTGCCCGGGATGCACATCGTCGCCTGGTTCCAGGCGACGAAGACGGGTGAGTTCGAGATCGGGTGCGCCGAGCTGTGTGGGATGGGGCATTACAAGATGCGGGCCCGCGTGTTCGTGCATACGCCCGCGGAGTTCAACGCCTGGATGGCCCAACAGGCCGCCGGAGGGACCGAATGACCAGCGTCGCGCACGCAACGCCCGGGGCCCACGGGGGAGGCGCGCACCACGCGCCGATGAGCTTCTGGCGCAAGTACATCTTCTCGACCGATCACAAGATCATCGGGATCCAGTTCCTGTTCGTCAGCCTGTTCTTCCTGCTCGTGGGCGGGTTCCTGGCGATGCAGATCCGCTGGCAGCTCGGCTTCCCCGGCAAGCCGATGCCCGGCGGCGGCATTCTCCCCGAGAGCATGGTCGTCAACGGGGTGATCCTCCCCGAGTACTACATCCAGCTGGTCACGATGCACGGCACGTTCATGGTGTTCTTCGCCATCATGCCGCTGCTCGTGGGCGTGTACGCCAACTTCCTGATCCCGCTGAAAATCGGGACGCACGACATGGCGTTCCCGCGCATTAACATGGCGTCGTTCTGGCTGGCACTGCTCGCCGGGCTGATTATGCTCGCCGGGTTCTTCGTGCCCGACGGCGCGCCGCGCGCCGGATGGACGATGTACGCGCCCCTCTCGGCGCGGCCCGACCTCTCGGGCGTGACGATCGGACAGAAGCTGTGGTGCATCTCGATCGTCGCCCTGGGGTTGTCGTCCGTGATGGGCTCGGTGAACTACATCACGACGATCATCAATCATCGTGCGCCCGGCATGACTTGGTTCCGGATGCCGCTGTCGGTCTGGGCGCTATTCATTACGGCCATCCTGGCTGTCCTCGCGCTTCCCGTGCTCCAAGGCGCGGCGATCATGCTGCTCTTCGATCAGACCATCGGCACGCACTTCTTCGACCCCATCGCCGGCGGCCAAGCGCTTTTGTGGCAGCATCTGTTCTGGTTCTTCGGCCATCCCGAGGTCTACATCCTGATCCTGCCCGCGATGGGGATGGTGTCCGACATCATCGCGAACGGCAGCCGCAAGCCGATTTTCGGTTACCACTCGATGGTGTTCGCGATCGTAGGGATCGCGTTCCTGGGATGGCTCGTGTGGGGCCATCACATGTTCATGAGCGGCATGAACCCCACGCTCGGCTCGACGTTCATGGTGTCGACGCTGCTCATCGCGGTGCCGTCGGCGATTAAGGTGTTCAACTGGCTGGGCACGATGTGGCGCGGCAACCTGCGCTTCCATGTGCCGATGATGAACGCGATCGGGTTCGTATCGATGTTCACGATCGGCGGGTTGTCGGGGATCTTCATGGCGGCGACGCCGGTGGACATTCCGCTGCACGACACACAATTCATCGTTGCCCACATCCACTACGTGTTGTTCGGGGGCTCGCTCTTCGCCCTGTTCGCCGCGATTCCCTACTGGTATCCAAAGATGTTCGGCCGGATGATGGACGAGCGGATCGGCAAGATCCATTTCTGGCTGACGTTCATCACCTACAACTTCACGTTCTTCCCGATGCACATCATCGGGATGGGCGGGCAGATGCGGCGGATCTACGATCCCACGGTCTACGATTTTCTGAAGCCGCAGCAGCCCCTCAATGTGCTGATCTCGATCAGCGCGTTCGCCCTGTTCGCCTCGCAGCTCTTGTTCGCCTTCAATTTCCTGTGGAGCCTGAAGAAGGGTAAACGGGCGCCGCAGAATCCGTGGGATGACAACGGACTCGAATGGTCGCTGCCCAATCCCGCCCCGCACGGCAACTGGGAGCAGATCCCCAACGTGTACCGGGGCCCCTACGAGTTCAGCGCGCCGGAGGCGGGGAACGCCGACTTCCTGCCCCAGTACGTGAAACTCCCCACCGACCGCGATCCGGCCCCGGCGATTGCGCCGGCCGCCGGGCACTGACCGGGAGATCGACGCGATGACGCACGCGACCGCCACCGCCGATCAAATGCGGCCCCCGTTCCCGGCCGAGCCGGGAGCGGGCGTCTACAGCAACAAGCTGGGCATGTGGGTGTTCCTCGCCAGCGACGTGATGTTCTTCACGGCGCTGATCGGGTCCTACATCGTGCTCCGGTTCGGGATGACCGACCCGTGGGCCGCGCCTGGCGCCGTGCTCAACGTCCCGCTCACGGCGTTCAACACGTTCCTGCTGATCTGCTCCTCGGTGTCGATGGTGAAAGCGTACGCCGCCATCGCCGACGGGAAGAAGTACTTCCTGCGGCCCGTCCCCGGAAAAATGCTGCGGGACGGCGGGCTCAAACTGTGGTTGCTGGTGACGATCATCTGCGGCGCGATGTTCGTCGGCGTCCAGCTGCTCGAGTACACCAAACTGATCGGGCATGGATTCACGCCTGCGGGTTTCCGAGAAGGATCGCAGCTGGCCGAGCACGCCCTCGCCGACCCGGTGCGATTCGGCGCCGCCACGAGCGGGATGTACGGCTCGACGTTTTTCACGATGACGGGGTTCCACGGATTCCACGTGACCTGCGGCGTCATCAGCATGCTGTACCTGTACTTCACCAAGGTGCTGCCGGAGAAGTACTCGGCGAACGACCATCGCGGGATCGAAGTCATCGGGTTGTACTGGCACTTCGTCGACCTGGTGTGGATCATCCTGTTCACGATCGTCTACCTGATCTGAGGCGCCACCCATGACGACCGCGCACGTTCGCCCGAACTACATGCTGATCTGGCTGTACCTCTTCGTCATGACGGTGGCCGAGGTGGCGCTCGCGTTCGAGTTGCCGGTCTCCCGGAACGCGAAACTGATCATGCTGCTCGTGCTGGCCGTGGTGAAGGCCCTGCTGGTGGCGTTGTTCTTCATGCATCTCAAGTTCGAGCGCTGGCGCCTGCGCCTCATTTTTATCGTCCCCTTGCCGCTGGCCGCGATCCTCGTGACCACGGTGATCCTGGAGAAAGTCTGGTAGCGCTTCTCGAGCTCACCAAGCCGCGCATCACGCAGCTGGTCCTCCTCACCGCCGCCGCCGGGTTCTACCTGGGCGCGCGCGGCGGGGTGGACCTGGCGTTGCTCGCCCACACGCTGCTGGGGACGGCGCTCGTCGCCGCCGGCACGAACGCGTGGAACCAGATCCGCGAACGGGACGTGGATGCCCGCATGGTCCGCACGCGCCGCCGGCCGCTGCCCTCAGGGCGGGTTACGCTGCGCGCCGCGGCCTGGTTCGCTTCCGCGATCGCGGTGGGCGGCGTGGCCTATCTCGCCGCTACGGTCAACCTGCTGACCGCGGCGCTGGCGGCGCTCACGTTCGCCAGCTATGTGTTCCTGTACACGCCCTTGAAGCGCACGACGTCGCTCAACACGCTCGTGGGCGCGGTCCCGGGCGCGCTGCCTATCGTGGGAGGGTGGACGGCCGCGGGCGGCAGCCTGAACGCCGCCGTCGCCGCGCTGTTCTGGATCCTGTTCCTCTGGCAACTGCCGCACTTCCTTGCGCTGGCGTGGCTGTATCGCGATGACTACCGCGCCGGCGGCATCAAGATGCTCAGCGTCGCGGACGACGACGGGCGCGACACCGGCCGCATGGCGCTGCTGTACGCGATGGCGCTGCTGCCCATCAGTCTCGTCCCCACGCTGCTCGGCGTGACGGGCGCCTGGTACTTCTTCGGCGCCCTCACGCTCGGCGTCGTCTACGTGGCCGCGGGCGCCGGTCTGCTCGTCGCGGCCACACCGGCCCGCGCGTGGCGCCTCTTCTTCGTGTCCATCATCTATTTGCCCGCCTTGCTCACCCTGATGGTGCTCGACAAGGTGGCGGTTTAGCGATGATTCCCTTCCATCGGCTGCTGATCACCGCCGGCATCGTGTTCTGCGCCGGATTCGCGCTCTGGTCCCTCTGGCGGGGTGAGATGGTGCTCGGCATCGGCTTTGCGGCGCTCGGCGCGGGTCTCGCCTATTACCTGCGCCATCTCAAGCGCTTCATCGGCCGATGATCGCCGCCTCGCTCGTCCTCCAGGTGCTGCAGCACGGCGCCAAGGACCGCATGGACCTCATCTACTTCTGGAGCTCGCTGTTCATGGTGCTCCTCCCGCTCGCTATCTTCAGCACGCTCACCTACATGATCGTGAACGCCTACCGGAAGCGGGAGCGTAGCGAACACCTTCCCCATTAGATTCCGTCCATGAGCTCTCCCGGCACGGAGAAGCGCCAAGTCGTCCGTTACGCTTTCTACAAGCTGGATCCGGCGTGGCGCCGCCTCTCGGCCGAGCGGCAGGCCTCCGCCAAGATCGAGTTCGGCAAGACGCTCGAGCGCTATCACGGCCGCCTGCTGCTGCGGCCCTACGGGCTCGTCGGCATCCGGGGCGACACCGATTTCCTGTTGTGGCAGGTCGCCGAAGACCTGGACGCGCTCGTCGAGCTGCAGACGGCGCTCAACCGCACGGACCTCGGCGCTTATCTGTCGATCCCCTACAGCTATCTCGCGATGACGCGGCGGTCGATCTATGAGTTTCCGGCCGATCCGCAGCACGTTCAGCGGCTCGTCATCCAGCCGAGCGCGGCCAAGTATCTGTTCGTGTATCCCTTCATCAAAACACGTGCCTGGTACTCGCTCCCCAAGGCGGAGCGCCAGCGCATGATGGACGAGCACGTGCGCGTCGGCCGCAAGTACCCGACTATCCGGCTCAACACGACCTATTCCTATGGCCTCGACGACCAGGAGTTCATCGTGGCGTTCGAGGGCGACAATCCAGGCGAGTTCCTCGATCTGGTGATGGAGCTGCGCGAAAGCGAGGCGTCGTCGTACACGCTGCGCGATACGCCCACTTTCACCTGCGTCCAGATGTCGCTCTGGGACATGCTCGACACGCTCGGCGGCGCCGGCTCCGCTCAGGCGGTGGCCCGCCGCGCCGCGCGCTCCGACGGCTTTACCCCTGTCGCCACGCTCGCCGAGCTGCCTCCCGGGGCGGCGAAACGCGTGTACGCCGCCAACGAAGCGGTCGCCCTCTTCAACGTGAACGGCACCGTCTACGCCATCGCCAATCGCTGTACCCATGCCCGCGCGAGCCTGTCGGAAGGCACGGTGGACCCGGCGCGCTGCGCCGTCACTTGCCCCTGGCACGAGGGCGTGTTCTCCCTCGAGACCGGTCGCGTGCTGGGCGGCCCCCCTGTGCACTCCGTCGCGAGCTACCAGGTCAAGTTGGACGGTGACACGATCCTCATCGCTCTCGCCGAGGCTCGGGAAACTGCGATTTCTTAAGGCGTGCCGTCGGGAGCGCACCGACGTCACGCCGGTGTGGTTCATGCGGCAGGCGGGGCGCTACATGCCGGAATACCGCAAGCTCCGCGAACGGCATTCCATCCTCGATCTCTGCCACTCGCCCGAGCTGGCCGCCCAAGTGACGCTGCAACCGGTCGAGCGCCTCGGCGTCGATGCCGCGATCCTGTTCGCGGACATCCTCCTCCCCTTCGAGCCGCTCGGTTTGGGTTTGAGCTTCGCAGCCGGCGAAGGGCCCCAGATCGCGCATCCGATTGGCGGGGCCGCGGACGTTGCACGCTTGCCTGCCGTGAACGCCGAAGCGGAGCTCGGCTACGTCCTCGAAGCGGTGCGGCTCGCTCGTCGCGCGCTTCCCGCGAGCGTGCCGCTGATCGGATTCGCCGGCGCGCCGTTCACCCTCGCGAGCTATGCCATCGAAGGCGGAGCCAGCCGGACGTTCACGAAGACGAAGCGATTCATGTACCAGGCGCCCGACACCTGGCACCTGCTGTTGACCAAGCTCGCCGATCTGGTCGGCCAATATCTCGCGGCGCAGGCGCGGGCAGGTGCGCACGCGCTGCAACTATTCGATAGTTGGGTCGGCTGTCTCTCGCCGCAGGACTACCGCACCTACGTGCAACCGCACAGCCGCCGCGCGCTGGCACGCGCCGCCGAGGCGCGTGTCCCGGTCATCCACTTCGGCACCGGGACGGCCCCGTTCCTGGAAGACTTCGCGGCGGCGGGGGGAGACGTGATCGGCGTGGACTGGCGCATCCCGCTCGATGACGCGCGGCGCCGCATCGGCGCAACGCGCGCGATCCAGGGGAATCTCGATCCCGCGGTGCTGCTTGCGCCCGAGGCCGAGCGCGACCGTCAGGTGCGGGACGTGCTGAAGCGGGCCGGCCAGGAGCCGGGTTACATCTTCAATCTGGGCCACGGTGTGCTGCCCGAGACCGATGTCGCGGCTGTCCGTGCCGTCGTGGAGTTGGTGCATGGCGCGTGAGCGCATCGCCGTGCTCGTGATGGCCTACGGCGGCCCAGGGCGTATGGACGAGGTGGAACCGTACCTGATGGACGTGCGCGGCGGCCGCGCGACCAGCCCGCAGCTGGTGCAGGAAATCCGCGATCGGTATGCGCGCATCGGCGGGCGCTCGCCGATTCTCGAGCTGACGCGCGCGCAGGCGGCGGGTGTGGCGCGCGCCCTGGGGGGGGACGACGGCTTCGCCGTCTACGTCGGGATGCGCCATTGGCATCCCTACATCGCGGAGGCGGTCGAGGAAATCGTACGCGCCGGGCACGGCAGGGTCGTCGGCGTCGTGATGGCGCCGCATTATTCCGGCATGTCAGTCGGGGCGTACGAAAAGAAGCTGCTCGAGGCGGTGCAGGGGCGTCTCGAGACCGCGTTGGTGCGCAGCTGGTGGGAGCACCCCCGGTTTCTGGACGCCGTCGTCGAGCACCTCACCCAGGCGTTGCAGCGGTTCCCGAAGCCTGCGGTCGTGCAGGTCGTCTTCACAGCGCACAGCTTGCCGGAGCGGATCCTGGCGTCGGGCGATCCGTATCCCGAGGAGCTGCAGGCCAGCGCTGCAGAGGTGGCACGCCGCGTGGGTCTCGGCGGCTGGCGCTTCGCCTATCAGAGCGCGGGTGCGACCTCGGACACCTGGCTAGGTCCCGACGCTGCAGAGGTGATCACCGAGCTTGCCCGCGCCGGGCACGAAGCCGTCTTGCTCGTCCCGATCGGCTTCGTCTGCGACCACGTCGAGATTCTCTACGACATCGACGTCGAGTACCAATCGCTTGCCAAGCGACTCGGCATCCAGCTCGAGCGCACCGCGTCGCTCAACGACGACCCCGGTTTGGTGGCGGCGGTGGCGGACGTCGTGCGCGCCGCGACCGCAGAGCGCGGCTGGCAATGAAGGTCCTGGTGGTGGGCGCCGGCATCGCCGGCCTCGCGGCGGCGTGGGAGCTGGTCCGGGGCCGCTGCGACGTCACCATACTGGAGAGCGAGCGCCGGCCGGGCGGGGTCATCGTCACCGAGCGCGTGGACGGATTCATCGTCGAAGGCGGAGCGGATGGTTTTCTAGCGGGCGAGCCGGAGCTCCCTGCGCTCGCCGCGGAGCTGGGCATCGCAGACCGCGTGGTGTCACAGCTGGCCCGCGGGACGGCGCTGTGGTCAGGCAAGAAGCTCGAGCCGATCGATGAAGGCCAGGCGGCGGCGTTGCTCGGCATCGAGGCGCGGAGGGCGGATATCGCCGCCGGGTTCCGGAGCTTCGCCGGCGGGATGGGCGAGCCCGTGGCGGCACTGGCCGAGCGGCTCGCTGGCAGCCTGCGATTCGCCCATGGCGTGGCGGGCCTCGTGTCGCACCGCGGCGCCTGGCAGGTCGCGATCACCGGCGGATCGGCGCACGACGCGGATGCGGTGGTGCTCGCGCTCCCCGCGTATGCCACCGGCCGCCTCCTGGAGACGGTCGGCGTGGCGGGCGGTCGCGCCCTCGCCGAGGTCGTGTATATGCCGAGCGTGACGGTGTCGCTCGCCTATCGCGCGGAGCAGATCAGTCACGCCCTAGAAGGCGCGGGCTTCGTCGTCGCACCGGACTCGTCCCTACAGATCCGGGCCTGCACGTATGCATCGGTGAAGTTTCCCGGCCGGGCGCCCGACGGCCATACGCTGGTGCGCGCCTTTCTGGCGCCCGGGGAGGGTGACCCCGCAGTACAGGCCCACGCGGAGCTCTCCTCGATCCTCGGCATCCAGGGCGCGCCCCTGTGGTCGCGCGCGTTTTACTGGACCCGCGGCTTGCCGCGCTACCGGCCGCGCCACGCGGAGCACGTCGCGGCGGTGCGCCACCGGCTGGACCGGCTGCCGCCGCTGGCGATCGCCGGAGCGGGGTACGATGGCGCGGGTGTGTCGGCGTGCGTGCGGTCGGGCAGGGAAGCGGGGAAGGAGATACTCCGGCGGCTATCGGGGGGTCGTTAGAAGCTCCTTCGCCTTCTTCACGACGTTCTCCACCGTCAGCCCCAGCTCCTGATAGACCCTCTGGTACGGCGCGGACGCACCGAACCGCTCCAGGCCGATAATGGCGCCCCGCTCTCCGACCCAGCGGTACCACGATTGGGGCACCGCGGCTTCCACCGCGACGCGCGGCACGCCGGGCGGCAGGACCGAATCCCGATAACTCTGCGGCTGCTTGGCGAAGTACTCGAGGCACGGCATGGACACCGCGCGCGGCCGTCTCCCATCAGCCGTCAGCTTGTCGTAGGCGCCCAAGACGATCTCCACCTCTGAGCCCGTACCCATGAGCACGATGTCGGGCTCCCCCGCTCCCCCCCCCCCGGGCGC
>Ga0209220_1000169_pt1 | contig 28068 bp, 26 predicted proteins | sample BlaSpr_A8_OM3_M3_FD_187984 | JGI IMG/M metagenome (GOLD analysis project Ga0209220, IMG submission 187984) | Forest soil microbial communities from Thunder Bay, Ontario, Canada - Black Spruce, Ontario site 2_A8_OM3_M3 (SPAdes) (version 2) | ecosystem: Environmental > Terrestrial > Soil > Boreal... | reverse complement strand
TCTCCGCGAATCGCATCCCGCTCAGGTCTGGCATCGTTACTCCCTTTCCTTCATTTCGGATGAGGCCGCTTGTAGAAAGGCAGCGCAACCACTTCCGCCGGAGCGGCTGTGCCACGCACGTCCACGTCAATACGGGTCCCCAGCTCGGCCAGAGCCGGCGGCACGTAAGCCATCCCGATGTTGTAGCCGAGCGTGAAGGAGACGTTGCCAGAGGTCACGGTCCCAACCGGCCGGCCGTGTTCGACGACCGCGTAGCCGTGACGGGGAATACTGCGATCCAGCATTTTGAAGCCCACGAGGTTTCTGCTGAGCCCCCGCTCGCGAGCCTGCATGATGGCGTCGCGGCCGATGAAGTCCTTGTCGAGGCTGAGTGTCCAATCCAGGCCCGCCTCGAGTGGATTCGTGCTGTTGTCGATGTCGTTGCCATGGAGACGCATCCCCGCTTCCAGGCGCAAGGTGTCTCGTGCCCCGAGGCCGGCGGGCCGGACGCCATCGGCCTGACCCTCATCGAGCAGCGTCCGCCAAAGCGACGCCGCGTCACTGGTGCCGCAAAACAGCTCGAAGCCGTCTTCACCCGTGTAACCCGTCCTCGAAATCAGGCAGGGCACATTCGCGACCTTGCCCTCGATGAAGGCGTAGTACTTCACGCCGCCGAGCTCGGATGTCGTCAGTCGCTGCACCAGGCCGACGGCTCGTGGGCCCTGCACGCCGATCAACGCCCATTCACGCCCGACATTGAGAACAGAGTCGCCCCCACCCTGGCTGCGGATCCAGTCGAAGTCGGCGTCCTGATTGCCGGCGTTGACTACCAACAGGTAGCCGCCATCCGCCATCGCGTAGGCAAGGACATCATCGATGATGCCAGCGGCCTCGTTGCAGAGCATGGCGTACTGAATCCGACCGGGCTTGAGCCGCGTGAGGTCACGCGTGATGACCCGCTGCGCGAGGCTCTCATCCTTGACGCGCAGCTCGCCCATGTGCGAGAGATCGAACAGCCCCACAGCTTCCCGGACCGCGCGATGTTCCTCGCGGATACTGCTGTACTGGAGGGGCATGACCCAGCCACCGAAGTTGGTCATCTGGGCACCGAGGCGGACGTGTTCCTCGTAAAGCGGTGTCCGCTCGGCCGTCACGACCAAACGTTACGCCTCGGCTGCGTTGCTATTCCTCTTGATCGTCAAGATCATCGAGGTAGTCGAGCAGCTCCTGGTCGTGTGTCGTGCGTGCTTCGCCGAGCATCGCGAGGATGACAGTGACGCGCGCTTCGTCCCACTGCAGCAGCTTGGCCAGTTCGGCTGCGGTTGCCGGACGGTCCAGCCGTTCGGAGAGGAGACGTTGCGCCGACTCCAGCAGGCGGCAGGCGATGACGAATGCCTCGTCGTTGCGCTGGGCCTCGTCGGTCTGGGCAAGCACGTCATCCATGGTCACTGCGATGACGTGAACCAGGCGGGCATGGAAGGCCCCATCGGCCGGCTTGTAGTGCTCGACGGCCGAGATCAGCCCCACGGTGCCTTCCTGGAAGAGGTCGCCGAAGGCCACGCCTCGGCGCTTGCGCGCCTGCGCGGCCTCTAACACGAGGTGCAGGTTGTGCTCGATCAAGACGCGATTGGCTGCATCGCGATCGGCTCCGTGGGTCGCTAGGAGCCGGCGCTCTTCCTCGGTGGACAGGCGTGGATAGCGCGAGAGCTGCGCCTGGATCTCGTCCTCCTCGTCACTTAAGGGTCGTTGCTCAATGCGTTGGGCCACGCTCTCATTCTACGAACGACGGGTCCCCGAACTGGGCCTATGATCAGGTCGTGAAGAGGGCCGTTCGGCTCTTTCTCGCGGCCGTCATGCTGGCCGCTCTCGTGCCAGCGGTTTCAGCCCGCGCCGCCGCGCCCCACGTCCTGGTGGCGACCCTGAACGGGGTCATCAACCCGATCACCGATAGCTATATTTCCAAAGCGGTCGACCGCGCCGTCGCCGGCCATGCCAACGCGCTGATCATCCAAATGGACACCCCGGGCGGGCTGGATACCTCGATGCGCGACATCATCAAGAAGATCCTTGGGGCTCCGGTGCCGGTCGTAGTGTTCGTTTCGCCGTCGGGGGCGCGCGCCGCCTCCGCCGGCCTCTACATCACCGAGGCCGCCGACATCGCGGTGATGGCACCCGGCACCAACATCGGATCCGCCCATCCGGTGAGCCTCGGCGGTAGCAATCCGGCAGCGAGCCCGGCGGCGAGTCCGAGCGCGAGCGGCGGCACGTCGACGGCCCCGGACATCGAATCCCAGAAGATCGAGAACGACGCGGCCGCGTACATCCGGGCCCTCGCCACGCTGCACCATCGCAACGCCGACTGGGCGGAGAAGGCCGTGCGGCAGAGCATCAACGCGCCGGCCGATGACGCCCTGAAACTGGGCGTGGTCGACCTCGAAACCCGCGACCTCGACACGCTGCTGCAGGATCTCGACGGTCGCGCGGTCGACAAGGGCGGTCACACCTATACGCTGCAGACCGCCCGGGCCGGCATCGAACGATACGACATGAGTGGCTTCGACCAGTTCCTGCAAGCCGTCGCCGACCCGAACCTCGTCTACCTCCTCTTCCTGCTGGCCATCATCGGTATCGGCTTCTGGGTCACGCATCCTGGATTGTTCCTGCCCGGGGTGATCGGGGTGATCGCCGGCGTGCTGGCCGCCCTGTCATTGTTCGACCTCCCGATCAATATCGCGGGGGTCATCCTCATCCTGACTGCGGTCGTCCTCTTCGTGGTCGATCTCAAGGCAGTAACACATGGCGTCCTGACGACTGGCGGCATTGTCGCGATGACGCTAGGCGGCCTGTTGCTGATCAACACCAGCTTTCTGGCAGAGGGCGTCAATATCCCACTGCTCATCATTACCGTCCTCGTCATCGCCGGGATCTTCCTCTTCATCCTGCGCAAGCTGATCGAGGCGCGGCGCCGTCCCTACGAGGCCGGTGAAGAGTCGATGGTCGGCAGCATCGGCACCGTGCGAGAACCGTTGAGCCCTAGCGGCATGGTCTTTACAAACGGCGCCCTCTGGCAGGCCGCCTCGACGAGCGGCACGCTGGAGGCGGGGACGCCGGTACGGGTGGTTGCGGTCGATGGACTTCGATTGCGCGTCGAACCCCTGCAACAGCAGCAGTCTTTGCGGGCGGAGGGCCCGCAGGCCGCGTCATAGGTGGCGACCCGTAACATGAGGAACAGCGCACTATCGAGGAGGGACCCGTGGGCATTTTCGCGCTGATCGTTCTCGGCATCATCGTTCTCGTTGTCCTGATCGGCTTGAGCTCCGCGATCCGCATCATCAACGAGTACGAGCGGGGCGTTCTCTTCCGCCTCGGCCGTTTGATGGCTCTGAAGGGCCCAGGCTTGCGCCTCATCATTCCGTTCGGCATCGACCGGCTGGTGAAGATCGACCTGCGTACCGTCACCCTGGAGGTGCCGCCCCAGGAGGTGATCACGCTCGACAACGTGACCATCAAGGTCAACGCCGTCATCTACTTCATGGTCGTGGATCCCCGCAACGCGGTTACCAAGGTCGCGAACTTCATCAATGCCACTTCACAAATAGCACAAACGACATTACGGAGCGTGCTCGGCCAGTCTTCGCTGGATGAGCTTCTCGCCAACCGGGAAAAGATCAATAGCAGGCTGCAGCACATCATCGACGAGCAAACCGAGCCCTGGGGCATCAAGGTTTCGACCGTCGAGATCAAGGATGTAGAGCTCCCGCAGACGATGCAGCGTGCCATGGCCAAGCAGGCCGAGGCCGAGCGCGAAAAACGAGCCAAGATCATCCATGCCGAGGGCGAGTTCGAGGCGGCGCAAAAGCTGACCGACGCCGCGGGCGTGATTGCCACCCAACCAAGCGCCCTGCAGCTCCGCTACCTGCAGACCCTGACCGAGATCGGGGTCGAACGGAACACCGTGATCGTCTTCCCAGTTCCGATCGACCTGGTGCAGCAGCTGATTGACATTCGGCAAGGCAAAGCCCAAGGGTCAACGCCGCCCGCAAAATCCTGACACTCCTGATCGCTCCGGCCGACCTCCAGACCGATCTGTTCATCATCGCCTTCGTCGGCGCGATCATCGCGCTCTACGTGCTCGCCAATTTCGGCGAGCGCCACGCCACCCCGCGCATCCTCACGCTGGTCGCCGGTGGCATCCTGGCTGGACTCTCGCTACTGGTTGGACTGGCGGGATCGCTGCTCCACCTCCTCGCCATCGCCTCCGGCACAGAGTCCGCCGGCACGTTTCAGCAAGCCGAACAGACCCTGGTGCCGTTCGCGGCCGCCGGCGCTCTCGGACTGATCTTCCTGTGGCCGGCGGTTCAGCGCGCCGTGGCTCGCATTGTGCCGATCCGGCCCGGTTCGCCGGTTATTTACCTGACGGTCGTTCTCGGACTACTGCTGGTGGCCCAGCAGCTGGGCACCCAGGTCACGGCGCAGCCTCCCCTGACCTATGGCGAGCTTCTCGCGCAGGACATTCCCTTTCTGATCCTGGCGTGTGTTGGCGTCGGGATCTTCATCCGCCGATCGCCGCGCGAAACGATCGAACGCCTTGGCCTCTTGCCGCCCCGGCAGAAGCGATGGTGGTTGATATCAATCGTGGGCATCGGGGTGTTCATGGCGGTCGCCTTCGGCATCGAGGCGCTTGCGAACGCCGTGGCGCCGACCCAGCAGAAGCAGGTCACCGACGTGACGACTGTGCTCTTCAGCCATTTCAATAATCCTGCGGCGATCGTCTTCCTCGGTGTTCTGGCCGGTGTGGTCGAGGAAACCCTCTTTCGGGGTGCGATCCTCCCACGGTTCGGCATCGTCGTCACCGCGATTCTCTTCGCGGCGCTCCACATCCAATATGCCGTCAGCTTCGCCACACTCGAGGTCTTCGTGCTCGGCATGGGGCTGGGATGGCTTCGCGTTCGTTCCGGCAGCACCCTGCCATGCATCGTGACCCATGCCGGCTACGACATCGCGGTCGGTTTTCTCTCTCTCGTCGCAAAGTAGCGGCGTCACGCCTTCTGCGATTTATCCACACGCGATCCACACCTGACAAACGTGCGTTCGCGAGTTATGCCCGTATAATCCCGGCAGGATCCGTCCGCGTCCCAGCCAGCAAAATTGCCAAGAGTCTACGCAGTCGTCAACCAAAAGGGCGGCGTGGGAAAGACCACGACTGCCATCAACGTGGCGGCCAACCTTCCGGAGCTCGGCTTGAGCGGCCTGATCGTCGACATGGATCCCCAGGGCAACACCACCAGCGGGCTCGGGATCGTGCGAAGCGGGCTCAGCCGTAGCATCTATGACGTCATCGTCGACGCCTACGACATCAATGAGGTGGTGCGGCCGACCCCCGTCCCCGGCCTCGACATCCTTCCCTCCCATCGATCGCTCGCGGGAGCCGAGATCGAGCTCATCAACCTGCCCCGCCGCGAACGGCGGCTGCTGTATGCGCTCGAGTCGCTGCGCGTCGCGTACGACTACATCATCATCGACTGCCCGCCCTCGCTCGGCTTGCTCACCGTCAACTGCCTGGTCGCCGCAGAGTTCATGCTGATTCCGATCCAGTGTGAGTACTACGCGCTGGAGGGCCTCGGTGCGCTCACCCATACGACGCAGTTGATTCAGCGCGAGCTCAACCCGCGACTCAAGATCGGCGGGATTGTGCTGACCCTTTTCGACCCGCGCACCACGCTGGCCCTCCAGGTCGCCGAGCAGGTCCGCGCCCAGTTCCCGGAAAAAACCTTCCGTACCGTGATCCCACGCAATGTGCGCCTGAGCGAGGCGCCCAGCCACGGCATACCGATCACCCAGTACGACCCGACGTCGCGCGGCGGCGTCGCCTACCAGGAACTCACGAAGGAGTTGATCGCCAGATGAACAAACGTCGAGGACTGGGGCGGGGTCTCGAGGCTCTGATCCCATCCGGTGAGTACGTCGAGGAATTGGGGACGGAAAGCGGCGCCCGGCGCCGCTACGCCCTGCAGATCCCGATCGCCGACATCAAGCCGAACCCCGAGCAGCCGCGTCGCGCCTTCGATCCGACCGCGCTCCAGGAGCTCGCCGACTCCATCCGGATGCACGGCATCCTGCAGCCGCTGCTGGTTCGCGAGGGCCTCGCGGGGTACGAGCTGATCGCTGGTGAGCGCCGGCTCCGCGCGGCCGAGATTGCCGGACTTAACGAGGTGCCGGTCATCGTCCACCCGGGCAGCGGCGGACGCCTGGAGGAGCGGCTCGAGCTGGCGCTGGTCGAAAACCTGCAGCGCACCGACCTCAACGCCATCGAGCAGGCGCGCGCAATCCAGCGCCTGCTGCGCGACTTTGGCCTGACCCAGGAAGCGCTCGGCGAGCGGATCGGCAAGAATCGGGTGACGATCGCGCAGAGCGTTCGGCTCCTGGGCTTGCCCGAACCGGTCGTGAAAGCCATCGAGTCCGGCGCCGTCACCGCCGGGCATGGCATTGCACTCCTCGGGCTGCCAACCGCGGCCCAGCAATTGGTCGGCCTGGAGCGGGTCATCCGTGAGCACTGGAGTGTGCGGCAGACGGAAGACTGGGCGCGCGCCCGTGCCACTGAGGCGGGGGCCAGGACTCCGCGGCGCGTATCGGCGGGCGATCCCGAGACCCGGGCGATCGAGGAGGAGTTTCGCCGCGCGCTCGGCACCAAGGTCGTGCTCACCCGGCTCAAGCACGGCGGCCGGTTGACGATCGAGTTCTACAGCAACGAAGAGTTCGAGACGCTCCGGCGCCGCCTGACCCTCTAAGCCTCTTGCACGTGTAACGCTATTCGCGGATCCAGCGGTCGACCGTCCGATCGTAGTCGTGCAGCTCGCCCTGGCTGAAGAAGAGCGCGATCTCCGTCTCGGCGCGGGCTGGGGAATCGGACCCGTGGATCAGGTTCATGCCGAGGTCCAGGGCGAGGTCGCCCCGGATGGTGCCGGGCGCGGCCTTGAGCGGGTCGGTGGTGCCCATCAAGCTGCGCACGACCGTGACCGCCTCGCGGCCCTCCCAAATCATGGCGACCACCGGGCCCGAGGTGATGAACCCCAGCAAGCCGTCGTAGAAGGGCTTGCCCTGGTGCTCGGCGTAGTGCCGGGCCGCAACGTCTCTGGAAATTCGCATCAGCTTGAGGCCGACCAGCTTCAGACCACGCTGCTCGAGCCGGCGCACGATTTCGCCGACGAGCCCGCGCTGGACGCCGTCCGGCTTGACCAGGACCAGCGTACGCTGTGCGGCCACGGCTATTGACTCGCAGAGAGGGTCGGCTTGCCGCTTAAGAACCCGACCTGCCCGAGAGGCCAGATCCGGATCTCAGCCTTCCCGAGGATCGAGTTGAGCTCGATGAAGTTGAACGTCCGCGAGTCACTGGAATGGTTGCGGTTGTCACCCATCACGAAATACTGGTCCGGGGGAATCAGCTGGTCCTGCCCTGACTGGGGCCAATTATTGTTATAGGTCCAACGCTCGGGCAGGTAGGGTTCATTGAGCACGCGGCCATTGATGTAGACGACGCTGTTCGCGATGCGGATTCGCTCGCCCGGCAGCCCGATGATGCGCTTGATGAAATCGCGGCTGGCCTCATCTGGGGGCTTGAAGACGATGATGTCGCCGCGCTGCGGCTGGTGAAGCTTGTAGGAAATCTTCGAGGCAACCAGCAGGTCGTTGTCATGGAGTGTTGCGTACATGCTCGAACCCAGCACGTGCACGGTTTGCACCGCGTACTGGATGACGACATACAGTACGAGCGCGAGGAACACGATTTCCAGCGTGTCCCTGAGAAAAGACTTCTGGCGCGGTGGTTTCGCCGGCGCCGGCGGTTGCGCCATCTGCGGCTGCGCCATCCTTTAGCTGTTCAACTTCATCCGAGGGCGACTCATTCTAGCGTCCCATTCTTCGCATGCGCCCGGATCGGGCTCAGGCGATCTGCTTGAGGAAGGGTGCCTCGCTGCGGAACGGGCCGATCACGGCGAGCTGTAGCGCCTGGCCGAAGAGCTCCTTGGCGATCCGCATGACGTCCTCGGCGGTGACGGCGTCGATCTCCGCGACCGTTTCGTCGACATCCTCGATGCGCCCGGTCAACGCCTCCTGGCCGCCGTACCAGGTGGCTACCGAGTTGGTGCTCTCCATTTGCAGTAGCAGCCGGCCCTTGTAGAACTCCTTAGCCTTGGTGAGCTCCGCGCGATTCACCGGCTCATCGCACAGGCGGCGGAGCTGGCCGACGATGGCGCCGACGGCGCGCGCGGCCTGCCGCGGCTCGGTGCCGGCGTACACGCCGAGCACCCCCGTGTCATACATCTTGTTGACATAAGAGTGAACGTCGTACGCGAGCCCGAGCTTCTCGCGCACCTCGAGGAACAACCGCGAGCTCATCCCCTCGCCGAGCACACAGTTGAGGATGTCGATCACGTGGCGATCGCGGTCCATGTACGAAGGCGCATGGACGCCGAGGCACACATGAGCCTGCTCCGTCTTCTTCGACTTGAGAAGGACGGTGGGCTTGAGCCCATTGCCCACAGAGGGCAGGAACGAGGGCGGCGCCGAACCGTTGCCGCGGGCCTTCAGATATGGCTCGATCAACCCGATCGCCTCCTCATGCGTCACCGGACCGGCGATCGTGACCACGAGGTTGCGGAGCAGGTAATGCTCGTCGAGGTAGCGCAGCAGGTCGTCGCGAGTCAGGGCACGGACCGACGCCTCCGTGCCGCCCACGTCACGCCCGAGCGGATGATCAGGCCAGCTGATCTGCTCGAAAAGACTGTGGACGTACTCCTGCGGGGAGTCCTGGTACATCTTCAGCTCCTCGAGGACGACGAGGCGCTCCTTTTCGAGCTCGATCGGGTCGAGCAACGGCTGGAACAGCATGTCGCCGAGGACGTCGATTGCCAGCTTCGCCTTGTTCTTCGGCACGCGGGCCCAGTACATCGTCAGCTCTTTGTCGGTGCCGGCGTTCAGCACGCCGCCGACTCCCTCAATCGCCTCGGCGATTTCCTTGGCCCCGCCATAACGAGCCGATCCCTTGAAGAACATATGTTCGAGGAAGTGGCTGATGCCGGCTTCCTGGTCCGACTCGTAGCGTGAGCCGACCTTGAACATGATCGCCATGGTGGTCGAGGGGCGGTCCGCCAGCTCGGTCGACACCACGCGGGCCCCGGTCGGCAAAGTAGACAGACGATACGGAGACCGAGACAGGGGCACGATCTGAGTATATCGTAGGGGTGCGCATCGATCTCCCTATTTGGGGGGCCAGATGGCGCACCTTGTGAGTAGAGCGGTATCAGGCAAGATGGGCGAGTGAAAGCTGAATCTGAATTCGTCGACCGCCTGAACCAGCTCATCGACCGCGTCGAGGCGTGGAGCTACGGGGACTCGGATGCGGGGGCGGGTCTGCCAGAGGAGCTTGCCAAAGAGCTCAAGCGCCTGGCGTCGAAAACGCCGGCTGGGACTCTCAGAAACGGTATCCGCCGTGCCCAGGATGCGCTCGACGACGGCCTATCGGCGGAAACGGTCGCGGCCGCGCTCTACCGGGTGCGGGCCGATTACGCGAAAGGGCCTCAGCCCTCGGCGCCGCTGTCGCCGCCTTCCGGTGACTCCGTTCGCGGCTCACCAAAGCGCGGCCGATCGCCAAACCGAGGACGATCGCCGTAGCGGGGACGGTCGCCGTAGCCGCTGCCCTGCCGCATCAAGGGCGGTGAGGGGGCCGGCACCGGACGTTCCGCCGGGCGACGGCTGGCGCTGACGCCGTCGGGCAGGATCGCGACCCGGCGATTGGGCTCCTCACCCTGGCTCTCGGTGCGGATGCCGGGCTCCTTCTCGAGCGTGATGTGCACGATCCGCCGCTCGTAGGACTGCATCGGGTCCATTATCACGCGTTCGCCGCTCCGCCGGACACGGTCCGCCAGTCGCAGCGCCATCTCCTTCACCGTCTCCTCGCGCCGGTTGCGATAGTGCTCGACATCGACCACGAGGCGCCGGCGGTCGGCGCGGCCTTCGTTGAGGATCAGGTTCACGACCGTTTGGAAGGCGCGGAGGGTTTCGCCGCGCCAGCCGATCAACAGTCCAAGATTGTCGCCGGCGACGTCGATCATGACCGGCTCGTCGGCCTTCTTGATGGTGACCTGGGCGGTGATACCCATCTTGTAGAGCAGCTCGGCCACGACTTCTCGGGCCTTGACGGCGTAGGTCTCGCGCAACGTGACTCGAACGCGAGCCTCCTGCGAGGACTCCTCGAGCACCTCGACCTCAACATTCTCGCGCGCCTCGTCGAGGTCTTCGAGCGCCTGGTCGACGGCTTCGTCGACGGTCTTTCCAGTGATTTCCACGCTGTTGCTGCTGCTCATGCGGCTTTCCCCCTACGTAGGACGGGCGGGACCCTGAGCGATCCCCAGCCCGTGATGAAGTACTGCTGACCGATGCTGAAAAGGTTGCTGACCACCCAGTAGAGCGCGAGGGCGGCAGCGAATTGGAGCGAGATGAAGCCGATGAACACCGGCATGATCAGGGTCATGTTCTGCGTCATGGCGGCCTGGGTTGCGTCCTGGGACGCGGCCCCGCCGGGGGGCGTCATCATCTTGGTCTGGACGAAGGTCGTGAGCCCGGCCAGCAGCGGCAGCAGGATGGCCAGCGCCACGAACTGGGGGTGCCCGTGGGTGGGATCGCCGAGGGCGGTGGTGTCCAGGGAGATCCCGAGGAACTTGAAGTCGTGGATGGGCAACGTCGTGTGCGCGTCCCGGATGACGTAGAAGAGCGCGATCAGGATCGGCGACTGGAGCAGCGCCGGTAGGCAGCCGCTCATCTGGGCGAGCGGGTTGATGTTGTGCTCTTTGTAGAGCGCCATCGTCTCCTGGTTCAGGCGCTGCGGATCCTTCTTGTACTTCTTGCGAACCGCGGCCAACTGCGGGGCGATCCGGCGCTGCTCCGCCTGGACGCGGCGGGAGGTGGTGAGCTGGTACTGGAAAACCGGCGACAGGATCAGCTTGATGACGATGGTCAGGATGATGATGGCGACGCCGAACGGACCAACGGCGTCGGCGATTGGGTTGCCGTTCAGGCTCGACAGCAGCCACGTCAGGATGGCGTGGATCGGGACGCCGATAATCGTCCACCAAAGCAGCCAGATCGGGTGCCAGAGGATGCCGATCGAATGGAAAAAGTCGGTCATGGCACCGGGTCCCAGCCACCGGCGTGGAACGGGTGGCAGCGGGCAATCCGGGCGAGCGCCATGCCCCAGCCGCGCCACCAGCCATAGCGCTGGATGGCCTCATAGCCGTACTGCGAGCAGGTGGGCATGTAGCGGCAACCCGAAACGGCCCCGAAAATGGGGCCGAGTGTCACCCGGTAGACCCTGATCAGGGCAAGCGAGGCCGCCGTCATCGCCCCCACCCCTTCGCCCACAACATTTCCATCTCCTGGCGCAGCCTGGTAAATTCCGCGTCGACAGCCCGCGCCCGTGCCACGATTACAACGTCGCGGCCGCCCTCGGTTTGTGTCAGCAATGGCTTGACTAGCTCCCGCAGGCGCCGCTTGATTCTATTCCGGACCACGGCATTGCCCAGCTTCCGACTGACGGCCAGGCCGACGCGCGGCCGGCCAACATCATTATCGCTTACGAATAGGGCCAGGTAGTCGGAGGCGGCCCGGCGTCCGGAACGGAGCGTCCGGTCGAAGTCGGCCGAGCGAAGCAGCCGAGAGCGACGCTTCACCCGCCCGAGACTGAAGGGTTACCGCGCCCGCCGGCTGGAGGTTGGCGTCAGACGGCGACGGCCCTTGAGGCGGCGGGCCTTGATCACCTTGACACCGCCGGGGGTTGACATGCGGGCACGGAAGCCGTGGACTTTGACTCGCTGGCGCTTCTTGGGCTGGTGGGTACGCTTCATTTTCGGGGCCTAACCATACCATGCGGAGTGCCCGCGTTCGTACGTAGTTTCGGATTGCGCGGGCAGAAGCCGTTTGCTATTATTCCGCTGCCCTGGAGAGCTACGGCAAATAACCATCAACAACTTATACACAAGAGGCTGGGGAGACCTCGATAGACTTGTCCACCTTTGTGGGAAGCTTGTGTATAAGTCCCGTCCTCGCTAACGCCGTCCATGGGCCTCGTTTCCGTCTTCGCGGCCTGACGCGCAGTACCGGCTCTGCTCTCCAACGAAACAGTCGCGCGTTGGTTGGAGGACCGTATGAACGGAGAACAGATCTGGCAGGCGGCGCAGGAGGAACTTCGGTTCCAGCTCAGTAAGCCAAGCTATGAGACCTGGCTGAAAAATGCGTCGTTAGTGGGCCGCGAGAAAAATGCCTTCAAGATCGGCGTGCCCACCAAGCTTGCCAAAGATTGGCTCGAGGATCGCTATTCCGCGATGATCAAGGAGACGCTGTCGGCGATCGTCTCCGGCGACGTCAGCGTCGCCTTCGAAGTGGTCCCCGGCCAGGCCGCCGTCCAGGGTGGCCGCAGCGCCGTGGCGGTCGCCGAGGAGCCGCCGCCCGAAGACGGTGAAGTGGAAGGGCCGGTCCTCCATGAGGCCTCGCAGCTCAATCCAAAATTCCAATTCCAGCATTTCGTGGTCGGCAACAACTCCCGCTTTGCCCATGCCGCGTGCCGGGCGGTAGCGGAAACGCCCGCCAAGGCTTACAACCCGCTGTTCCTCTACGGCGGCGTCGGACTGGGCAAGACGCACCTGATGCATGCCATTGGCCACGCGGTCCTCGAAAAGCATCACCGCAAGCGGGTCGCCTACGTCACCAGCGAGAAGTTCATGAACGAAATGATCACTTCCATTCAGGAAGGGCGGATGAATGATTTCCGCACCCGCTACCGGACCGTGGACGTTCTCCTCGTCGACGACATCCAGTTCCTCGCCGGCAAAGACCGCACCCAGGAAGAGTTCTTCCATACCTTCAATTCCCTGCACGAGCTGAACAAGCAGATCGTCATCTCCTCAGATCGGCCGCCGAAGGAGATCCCGACGCTCGAAGATCGGTTGCGCTCGCGCTTTTCCTGGGGGTTGATCGCTGATATCCAGGCGGCCGACTTCGAGACCCGGGTCGCCATCCTCAAGTCAAAGGTTGGACCCTATGCGAAGCTGGTGCCGGAGGACGTGCTCTCCTTCATCGCCCACAAGATTCAAAAGAACATTCGTGAGTTGGAGGGAGCGTTGATCCGGGTGATCGCGCATGCCTCGCTGAACCGCAGCGCGGTCAACGTCGACATGGCCGCGAAGTTGTTGCAGGACGTCATCCCGTCCGCCGACACGCGGACCCTCACCATTGATGCGATCTCGCGCGCGGTCGCCAACTTTTATCACATCAGCCTGGAGGAGATGAAGGGCAAGCGTCGCGACAAGCACATCGTCTTCCCGCGACAGGTGGCGATGTTTTTGATTCGTGAGGAAACCGCCTCCTCGCTGCCGGCAATCGGCCAGGCCTTCGGAGGACGTGACCATACGACAGTGCTTCACTCCTACGAAAAAATCAACACCGAGTCCCGCGAGGACCAACGGCTGCAGTCGGACCTGCGGAAAATCCGCGAGCTTCTTTATTCCCATTGAGCCTGTGGATGACTGCCGCAAGGGACGTGGATGTTGTTGGAATGGTCGCAACCTGGGGATACCGTCGCGCGGAGCGCACAGTTTGTGAAGCCTATAATTGGGCCGATTCGAACGTGTGGAGGGGGTTTTTCCCTGTTGTGCACCGCCCTACGACTACGGCTCTTCTTTCAATTAGGCCTTCTCATTAACGGGGTCGTGTAGACAAGGAGCATCATGAAGGTCACGGTTACCGCGGGAAATCTCGGTCAGGGGTTGCAGGTCGTTTCACGCGCGGTCTCTTCCCGAACCACATTGCCGATTCTCAACAACGTCCTGCTGCAAACCACCGAAACCGGATTGCAGCTGACTGCAACCAACCTCGAGATCGGGATTCGCCAGGTCATCCCCGCCGAGGTCGCGGAAGAAGGCGGGATCACCGTCCCGGCACGACTGCTGACGGACTTTGTGACCTCCCACCCGGACGAGCCGCTCTCGATGACGCTCGACAAGAAGACCCAGTCCCTGGCGCTGAAGAGCAATCGATTCGACGCCAGCATCCGCGGCATCGACCCGGCCGATTTCCCGCCCGTACCCTCGGGCCTTGAAGGCCGCAAGGTGAAAGTCGACTCGGCGGAGCTCAAGGATGCGATCGAGCAGACCGTGATCGCCGCCTCCAGCGATGAAGGACGGCCGGTGCTTACCGGGGTGTATGTCCACCTGAACGGTGGCAAGGCGACCTTCGCCGCGACCGACGGCCATCGGCTGGCGGTCAAAACCCTGGCGGTCCAGGCCGATCCCGGTGAGGGCGACACCATCGTCATCCCGGCCCGAGCTCTGAGCGAGCTCAGCCGTATCTTGAAGGGGGGTGACGACGGCATCGAAGTGACGGTTGGCGCGCAAAAGAACCAGGTCTTCTTCAAAACCCGGGACGTGGAGCTGATGAGCCGGCTGATCGAAGGCACCTATCCCAACTATCAGCAGGTGATTCCGGCGCAAAGCACGACCACCATCACGGCGAAGACCCAGGACCTTCTCTTTACAACCAAGATGGTCTCGCTCTTCTCCAAGGATGCCGCCAACGTCATCAAGTTCAAGGCGGAGGGCGGCAAGTTGACGCTAACCGCCAACACCAGCGAAGTTGGACAGAACATCGCCGAGGTCGAGGCCAAGATCGAAGGCCAGGATCTCCAGGTTGCCTTCAACTCCAAGTATCTCCTCGACGTGCTCGCCATCATCGGCAGCGAGGAGGTGCAGCTCGGCTTCACCGGTCCCCTCAATCCCGGCCTGATCAAGCCGGTGGGAAAGGACAACTACCTCTACATCATCATGCCGGTCAGAGTGGCGATGTAATCGGTCGTCCAAAACGGCGTGTTCCTGGCTAACGTCTCACTCTTCGACTTTCGAAACTATGCGGAGCTCGAGCTGGCGCTGGAACGTTCGGCCACCGTCTTTTTTGGTGGCAACGCGCAGGGCAAGACCAACCTCCTCGAGGCGGTCGCGCTCTCGGCCCTGACCCGATCGCCGCGCACGCAGCAGGCGGCGGAACTGGTGCGCTTTGGTCAGCCGGCCGCGCGTGTGACCTGCGGCGTCCAGAGCGACGCCGGCCTCAAGGAGCTGGAGGTGCGGATCAATGTCACTCCCGGGGTCACGGCCTCACGAGCCTCCCGCCGGTTCATGGTCAACGGCGTGCCCAAGCGCTCGACGGACATGATGGGCTCGTTGCGCGTCGTGCTCTTTTGGCCGGACGACCTCCAGCTGGTCAAAGGACCGGGCGAGGGCCGTCGCCGCTTTCTCAACACCCTGCTCTCGCAGATCGATCCCACTCATGCGCGGGAGTTGACTCGCTACGGTCACCTGCTGGAACAACGCAACGCCCTGTTGCGCGCGATTCGCGAGGGCCGCCAGCCAATCGATGGGCTCGACTACTGGACGAACGCCCTGGCCGAGTCCGGGGCGGCCATCATGGTCGAGCGGCAGCGCCGCTTACTCGAGCTACAGCCGATCGCCGCCGCCTTCCACCGCGAGCTGAGCGACGACCGCGAGCGGCTCGACCTGCGCTACCGGCCGGCGGGGGTGCGGATCGGCGAGGCGCCCCAAGAGCTCGTCAGCGAGCAGCTCAAGGTCGCCATGCGCGAGGCGCGCGACGAAGAGATTGGGCGCGGACAGACAGCTGTCGGCCCGCAGCGCGACGATATCGAGGTGTGGCTCGACGAACACGAGGCCCGGCTCTTCGCCAGCCAGGGCCAGCAGCGGAGTGCGGTGCTCAGCCTGAAGCTCGCCGAGCTGCACTACCTGGCGGAGGTGACCGGCGAGCAACCGGTCCTGTTGCTCGATGACGTGATGTCCGAGCTCGACCCGGCCCGACGCGAGCGCCTGCTGGCAGCGCTGGAGCCCGGGCCGCAGGCACTGATCACCGCTGCCGACCTGAATGACCTTCCGAAAAGCATCCTCGAGCGCGCCGCGGTCTTCCACGTCGAGCAGGGAGCCATCCATGCGTAGCGTTGGCGAGGCGCTGCCACGCGCGCTCAAGTCGCTCGGCATCTCCCGCCGGACCCGCGAGGCGCAGGCGCTCTTGTTGTGGCCGCAGGTGATTGGCCCCCACCTGGCGGGCGAAAGCCGTGCGCTCAAGCTGACCGGTGGCACGCTGCTGGTCACCGCCAGCAGCCCGGCGTTGGCGCATCAACTCCATCTCGAGCGGACCATGTTGATCGAGCGCCTCAACCATGGAATCGGCGCCCCCGCCGTGCGGGAGATCCGATTCCGACAGGAGGGGCCGGGGGCTCCCCCTGCGTCCATGGCCCGATTCCTCCGATGATCGCCACCCGCGCGGCCCTCACCGACGCCCAGCGCGCCGCGGTCGACCACACGAAAGGACCGTTGCTGATCGTGGCCGGTGCGGGCACCGGAAAGACGAGGGTACTGGTCGAGCGCTACCGGCGGCTTCGCCAGGAGGGTGTCCCCGCCGAGCGCATCCTGCTCCTGACCTTTACTGAAAAGGCGGCCCGCGAGGTGCTCGACCGGGTCGAGCAGGAGGACTACCTCCCGGCCGGCGAGCGATTCATTCTCACCTACCACGCCTTCGCCCAGCGGTTCTTACAGGAAGACGGCTGGCTCTGTGGTATTCCGAGGGCATTTCGCATCGTCTCCGAAGTTCGTAAGTGGGAGCTGATGCGCGATGTGCTGCTGACGCAGCGACCGGCACACCTCTTCCATGCCCAGCGGCCCTTCGAACGGATCGGTGAGCTCCTCAAACTAGTGGAACGCGCCAAGCAGGAGTTGATCACACCGGCGGAATTCGGAGCCTGGGCCGCGGCCAACACCGGGGTCGACGATCCCGTGATCGCTGCCCAGGGTGAGGCGGCGGCGGTCTACGCGGAATACCAGCAGCGGATGCTCGCCGAGGATCGCCTTGACTTCGATGACACAATTTTTTTCACCGTGCAACTTCTCGCGGCGGAGCCCTCGGTCGCCGCGCGCCAGTCGCAGCGGTTCGCCCACGTCATGGTCGACGAGTTCCAGGACACGAACTTCGCGCAGAGCCGGCTCCTCGAACTACTCGCCGGAGCGGACCGCAACCTCTGTGTGGTCGGCGACGACGACCAGAGCATTTACAAGTTCCGAGGAGCCTCGGTCGCCAACCTTGACCGCTTCCGCACCGTTTTTCCCGATGCAAAGGTCGTCCGCCTGGAGGAGAACTACCGGAGCCGCGGCCCGATTCTGCGCGCGGCCGCCCGCCTCATCGCGCAAGACCCGGACCGGCTTACCAAACGGCTCACCCCGACAAGGGGCGAGGGGAGACCGGTCAACGTGCTGACCGCCACCAGCGTGACCGATGAGGCGGATGCGGTCGCCGCATTTGTCAAGCGGGCGATCGATGAGGGACGCCATCGGCCCAATGCCATCGCCGTCCTGCTGCGAGCCAACGCGCACCTGCACAATTTTGCGCGAGCGCTGCAGCGCAGCGGTGTCGCGTACCAGGTCAGCGGCGGCCGCGGTTACTACCAGCAGCCGGAGATCAAGGATTGCCTGGCGTATTTGCGCGCCATCGACGGGCCGGACGACACCGTCTGCCTGATGCGACTTCTGAGCCTGCCACGTTACGCCGTCGACGCGGTGCAGGCGGGCCGGTGGGCGCGGCGTGCCAGGGACGATGGGCGGCGGTTCTTCGACCTCCTGCTGGAGGCGGAGGACGATGGTGCCCGCCGACTGTGCGCGGACCTGCGACACTTCGCCGCGCAAGCGCTGCGGCTCGGGGTGGACGACCTCTTCTACGAGGTGATGGAACACACGCGCTATCTCGACCTGGAGCGGTTCCAGGGACCAATCGAACGACTGCAGGTCAGCGCCAACGTGCAAAAGCTGGCCGAGCTGATCGCCGCTTACTGCGACGAGCATGCGGACCACCACCTGTCCGCCTACCTCAAGCACCTCGATGCCACCGAAGCGGCGCAGGCGGACGAGGAGATCGCGCCGCTCGACGAGACCGTGAACGCGGTCCACCTGATGACTGTCCACCAGGCCAAGGGGTTGGAGTTCGGCCTCGTCATCGTCCCCCACCTGGTGGAGGGCCGCTTTCCCGCCAATCGCCGCAGCGAAGGGCTGACGCTGCCCGACGAGCTCTTGAAGGAAGAGCTGCCGGCCGCCGAACTCCACCTCGCCGAAGAGCGCCGCCTCGCCTACGTCGCCATCACCCGGGCTCGCGAGGAGCTCATCTGCACCCTCGCCGGCCGCTACGAGGGCGTCAAGGATTGGCGGCCCTCCCGGTTCCTGACGCCGATCCGCGGCGAGGAGTCGCGCGAGCTGGCCGCGATGTCCCTCCTGGTGCCGCCGGCCGGTCTCGTCGAAGTCGCCCGCCAGGTCGAGCTGCCGCTCAACGATGCCCCACCGATCGCGGCGCTCTCCTATACGCAGGTCGATACCTATCTGCGCTGCCCGCAGATGTATCAGTATCGGTTCGTCTTCCGCTTACCGACCCGCCCGAAGCCGCAGATGCAGTTCGGGCGCATTCTCCACGAGGCGCTCAAGGATGCGCTGGGCAGTATCGAGCGCGAGAAACCACTGACCTGGGCGATGCTGGATTCGGCGTACGTGGCGGCCTGGGCCAGGGAGCGCTTCTGCGCACCGGAGCAAGCCCCCTCCTTACAGGACCTCGGCCGGACCTACCTGCGGCGGGCGTTCGACGCCGGGGATCTGAGCAAGCCACTGTTGTTGGAGCAGCCGTTCAGCTTGCGCGTCGACGGGCTGCGGCTCACCGGTCGCATCGACCGCGTGGACCGCCACCCCAACGGTAGTTACGAGGTTATCGATTACAAGACGGGCTCGGCCAAGCGGGCCGCGGACCTCCAGCGCGACCTGCAGCTCGGCGTCTACGCGCTGGCCGCCCGTGAGGTTTTTCACTTCAACCCGCTCAGCCTCTCGTACTACTATCTCGAGACCAGCGAGCGCGTGACCGTCGACAAACCGCAGGATCGGCTCGACGACGATCGCCAGACCATCCTTAAGGTGGCGGAGGGAATCCGCGCCGAGCTTTTCCCTGCCAGGCCCGACCGCATGAAATGCTCGGGCTGCGACTTTCGCCTTCTCTGTCCCAGCGCAGCCGTTTAGTCAGGTGCTGAGCTTCACCATCACGTCCGCAATCTGAAAGGCCGCGGCCGGGTCGGCCGCCGCACGAGCGCGGCTCACGTCGCCGAGGCGCTCAGACTCCGGTTTCGCAAACCAGGTGGCCACCGCCTCGACCAGGTCGTCGGGCCGCGGCACAAAACGGCCGAGGTCGCGGCTCACCACCTCCTTCACATTGCCTTGTTCCTGCCCGGGCAAGTACCCCGTCAACAACAGCGGACAACCGCAGGCGAGACCTTCTGCGATCATCCCGGGCCCGGCGCGCGTCACCAACAGGTCGGAGGCGAGCAACAGCTCGGGCATGTTGTCGACGAAGCCGAAGACATGAACGCCGGCATGGTTGTCTTCTCGGATGCTCGCCGCCAACGCCTTGTTGCGGCCACAGACGGCGAGCACCTGGATGTCGAGGGGCGAACGCGCAAGGGCCGCCGCGTACTTGCGCAGCGGCTCGGTGCCGTCACCGCCGCCGGCAAGTAGCACGGTGGGCGCATGCGGGCGCAGGCGAAGCTTGAGCCGCATCGACCGCTTGTCGGTGAAGCCGCGGATGGCATCCTGGAAGCGCGGGTGGATCGGGAGTCCGGCGGTCACCAGGCGATCGGCCGGCACGCCGCGGCGGCGACACAACTGATACGCCGCATCCGACGGACAGATGATGCAGTCGGCCTGCAGGTCGGTCCATGCCTGATGAAAATCGATCCAATCCGTGATCACCGTAACGCGGGGCACGCCGTAGGGGACCGTCTCTGCGGCGACGTGGTTGAGCAGTGGATGAAAGCTCGCCACCAGTGCCGGCCGCGGTTCGAGGGCGCGCGCGACCCGGCGCCTCACCCCTCCGCCGATGGCGTGCTGGAAGAGGCGGACGGTGGGGCGCATGTTGGTGACCCGGTAGGCGGCGCCCCACAGAAACGGGAGCCGCCGGGTCACCGGTCCATAGAGCGCGGTCAGGCGTCCGGCGATCACGCGCCGGTCCGCCATCGGGTCCTTCAAGTCCACCGTGAACTGGTTTGGATAGCGGCGGCGGATGGCCTCGGCTACGGCCTCAGCGGCGGCGCGATGGCCGGCGCCCGTGTCGGAGAAAAGAAAGACGAAGCGCTTAGGGACGGACACCACCGACCCGAACGTGGGTCATAACAGGCGTTCGGCGGCGCTCATTTGCTGGCGCGTTCCGATCGCGACCAGCAAGTCGTCACTTTCGAGCACCTGGGCCTCGGGTGGGTTGATGCGCAGCTGACCGCTGCGCTTGCGAATCGCCAGCACGTTGGCGCCGGCCTCGCGGATTCCCGAGTCACCCAGCGTCCGGCCGAGCACCCTGGAACTCGGAAGCACCAGCAGCTCCTCGACGACGAGGTCGATGTTCTCCCCATGGAGCACGGTGTCGAGGACGTCGACGGCCACCGGCCGGGTCGCTAGCGCCGCCATCCGATGGGCGCCCATCAGGTAGGGCGAAACGACCTGGTTGGCGCCCGCACGGCGGAGCTTCTCCGTGGAATCCTGGTAGGAGGAGCGGGCGACGATCAACAGCGCCGGATTCAAGGAGCGCGCGGTGAGGGTGATGAAGACGTTGCGCTCGTCGGAGTCGACGGCGGTGACCAGGCCCTTGGCCCGCAGGATGCCGGCCTTGAGCAAGGTATCGTCTGAGGCGGCATCACCCTCCAGGTAGAGCAGGTCGGTGGTGCGCAGCCGCTCGAGCGGCTCAGGGTTGCTCTCCACGATGACGAAGGGCGTGTCCAGCTGCGCAAATTCCTGGGCGACTCGCGTCCCCATCCGGCCGTACCCGCAAACGATGAAATGATCGTTGAGGCCGGCGATCCGGCGTTCCATGCCGCGCATCCTAGCGTACCGGCCGAGGTGTCCTTCGATCAATGTCTCGGCGAAGATGCCGAGCGTGTAGAGCATGGTGCCAACGCCAAAGACGATCACCGTCATCGTGAAGAGGCGACCGCCCTGGCCCAGCGGATGGACCTCCTCATAGCCGACGGTCGTCACCGTCGTTAGGACCATGAACAGTGAGTCGACGAAGTTCCAATGCAGCAGCAGCATGTAGCCGGCTACGCCGTAGCAGAAGACGAGGGCGAGAACCAGGAGGGGAAGCTGGAAGCGCTTCAGCGGGTTGACTGGCTGTGGCTGGATCGTTAGTTTGGGTTCAGGCCAGGGTGGCTAAGAATCTGGTCAACGGTAGCATAGGGCGCCCTCACCGACAACCGTTAACCGCCCGACGCAGCTTTGCATCCGGTCTCCTACTGATTTGAAGTTGACCGGGGGGTGACTAAACGGCGACGATGAGGTGTCAATCGATCCAGCTGCAAGGAGGCACGGCGCTGAAACCGCTCGCCATCGTCAGTCTGCACGCATCGCCGGTCGCTGCCCTCGGGGCTGGCGAGAACGGCGGCATGAACGTCTACATCCGGGCGGTGTGCGAAGAGCTCAGCCGCCGCGGCATCCCGACCGAGGTCTTCACCCGGCGGTCGAGCCCGGATGGCCTCGACCGGGTGCAGCTGGCCGAGAAGAGCTGGGTCACGCGCCTTAGCGTCGGACCCGCCGACGACATCGACAAGGCGCAGCTCTTCGACTTGCTTCCGGACTTCAGCGAGGCAGTCCTGCGCGAGCAGCGCCGGCGCCGCGCGGACTACAGCCTGATCCACAGCCATTACTGGCTATCAGGGTGGGTTGCCACCCGCCTCCGCGATGAGTGGAACCTGCCCTGGTTCCATACCTTCCACACGCTCGCCCGCGTCAAGAACGAGCGGGCGGCCGAGGGCGCCGTGGTCGAGCCGGAGCATCGAATCGCCGTCGAGCAGGCGATCGTGCGGAATTGCGATCGGTTGATCGCCTCGAGCGCGCAGGAGGCGGATGACCTGGTTCGCCTCTACGGCGCCGCGCGGACCCGGCTGAGTGTGGTGGCGCCCGGCGTAGACCTCCAGGTTTTCAACGAACCGCCGACCGGCCCGCTTCGGAAGCGCCTCGGACTGGGCGATGCGAAGGTGGTCGTCTTTGCCGGACGCCTTGAGCGGCTCAAGGGCGTGGAAACCGTCATTCGGGCGATGGCGATCCTAGCCCGCGACGGGGCGCAGCCCGAGCCCCCGGTGCTCCTCGTCATCGGCGACGACAGCCATAACGGCGCGAGTGAGAGCCGGATGAGCGGCGGTGAGCGGGCGCGGCTGGAAGCGCTGGCCGGCTCGCTCGGCATCGCCGGCCAGGTCCGCTTCATGGGACCGGTCGACCAGCCGGCGCTGGCCGGCTACCTGAGCCTGGCGGCGGTCTGCGTCGTCCCCTCATACAGTGAATCCTTCGGCCTGGTGGCGCTGGAAGCGGCCGCCAGCGGGACGCCGGTGGTCGCGGCCCGAGTCGGTGGCCTCCCCACCATCGTCAAAGACGGCCTGACCGGCTTCACCCTGGTCTCCCACGATCCGGCCCAGTATGCGGAGCGGATCGGCCGCCTGCTCGCCGACGAGGAGCTGCGCCGCTGCTTCAGCCGTCGCAGCCGGCTGGTTGCGACCCAGTTCACCTGGAAGGAAACGGTCGACCGACTGGTGGCTGAATACCGCGCCCACCGCCTGCCCGAGCTACGACCCGCGGTCGCCGGCTAAACAAACCCTCGGTCACCACCGGATTTGACATCCGCGCCGGTCTTTGATTGAATGACCAAACAATTTGGTCACCCATTCAAACACGGCCGTGGGAGTCAGCTGAATGCCGGATCAGACGAAGGACCGGATCGTCGACGCCGCCTACCGCACGCTCGTAAAGCGCGGCTACCACGAGACCGGCATGAAAGACATCGCGGCCGCAGCCGGCGTTGCCCCGGGGCTCGCGCACTACTACTTCGAGACCAAGGAAGACCTGCTGGTGGCGGCCATCGAGCACGGGTGCGAGCCCTTGATCCGAGCCTGGGAAGCGGCCGGCGTCAGCCTCAGCGGGCCGATGCCGGAGGACGCCGACCCGATGATGTTCGCCCGAATGGGATTCGAACTGGCCAAGGAGGAGCTGAAGACCTACGGCGGCCTGTTTCTCCTGACCTTCGACATGTTCGGCGTCGGCCTGCACAACCCGAAGATCGCAACCGCCGTCCGCACCTTCATCGAGGAACGGCGGGCCTTCGTCGCCCGCATTACCAAGGCCGTGATCGCCGGCATGGCCGCGCCGCCGCTCGCCTCGGCCGACGCGATCGCAGCCGCCATCTGGGGCAGCCTCCACGGCATCTACCTGCAGAAGGTGATGAATCCTGAGTTCGACGCCGAGGCGGCCATCGATGCGCTGAGCGAGATGACGATCGCCTTTGCCACGCGACCCCGTAACACATCCCGGGAGGAGGGCTAGACATGTTTGTTTGGTGGGGTCATTTCGTCTACCGATTCCGCTGGCTGGTGCTCGGCGCGTCCCTGCTCCTGCTGGCCGGGTCGATCCTGGCCCTGGTGAACGGGGGCACCTTGAAAAACAGCGGTGGCCAAAACACGGAGTCCGGACGCGCGATCGCCCTCATGCACGATCAGCTGCCCCAAAGCGGGCCTGGAGCCGGGTCCACATTCGTCCTGGTCTTGGGCAGCCAGACGATGGGCGTGCAGGACCCCGCGTTCAAGCAGGCGGTGCTCGCCGCCCTTCAGCCGCTCAAGGATGATCCGAGGGTGAAGAGCATCGACACGCCATTCGACGTGTCGGCTGAACAGGCCAAGGCCATGACGTCGACTGACGGCCACCATGTCTTTGCGCAGGTGAGCCTGAAGGACGACTATGCGACGGCCCGCCAGTTCTACAAGCAAATGCGAACCGAGGTGCACTCGGACCAGCTCCAGGTGCTGGGTACCGGCGCCGTCGCCATCGGCTCCGATTTCGACAAGTACTTGCAATCCGACCTGCAGCGAGCGGAAGTGGTCTCGTTGCTCGTCATCCTGCCCTTGCTCTTGATCGTCTTCGCAACGGTGGTGAGCGCCGTCCTGCCGCTCGGCGTGGGCGGGTTCGCGGTCCTTGGCGGTCTCGCGGGAGTCGGCCTGCTCGCGCGCATCACCGATGTCTCGACCTACGCCACCAACATCGTGACCTTGATCGGCCTCGGTGTGGCGATCGACTACTCGCTCTTCATCGTTAACCGTTTCCGGGAGGAGTTGGCGGGCGGGGCGACCGCTGAGCAAGCCCTGATCGCCTGCATGCGAACCTCCGGTCGCGCGGTGACCTTTTCGGGGATCACGGTGGCGATCGGGCTGAGCGCCATGCTTTTCTTCCAGGGTACCTTCCTGGCCTCGATGGGATTCGCCGGCGCCATCGTGGTCGCGATCGCGGTGCTCTACGCGCTCACCTTTCTTGCATCGCTCCTGGCGATCCTCGGTCCTCGTGTCAACAAGCTCCGCCTGCCATTGCCGCGACGGCCAGCCGGCCGCGGCGTCTGGCACGCGGTCGCGATTCGCGTCATGCGCCGGCCGCTGCTGGTGCTGGTGCCGATCGTCCTCCTACTGGTCCTGGTCGCCTCGCCGATCTTCCAGATCCGGATCGCGAACGGCGACGTGGGGATGCTGCCGCCCAACGCCGAGACCCGGCGGGGCTACGACCAGTTGCAGAAGTTTCCCGGACAGGGCCAGACCTTCTTCAACGTGGTGGTTCAGTATCCGAGTGGCGGACCACTCACGAGCGACCGTGTGGGAGATCTCTACGACCTGGCGCAGCGGATCAAGCAGATCCCGGGCGTCGAGGGTGTCGAGAGCATGGTCAGCTTCGACCCCTCGCTCAGTCGCTCCGACTACCAGGCGCTCCTCACCCAGCCGGCATCCGCGCAGACAGTCCGCGTCCAGTCAATCGTCCACGGGACGACCGGCTCGCAGATCGCGGTGCTCTCCGTTGTCACCAAGTATGGACAGGAGAGTGATGCCTCCCGCGCCATCGTGCATTCGCTGCGAACCATCGCCGTCCCGCCGGGCAGCAGTGTGCTGGTCGATGCCTTCTCCCTCGACTTCACCGACTTCATCCTGCAACGGATTCCGCTGGCGGTCGCCTACGTGATGATCGTGACCTATCTCGTCCTCTTCCTCCTGACCGGATCCGTGGTGCTCCCGCTCAAGGCGGTCATCATGAACATCCTGTCGATCGGGGCCTCGTTTGGCGCGCTGGTCTGGGTCTTCCAGCAAGGGCACCTCAGCTCCTTGCTGAACTTCACCCCGGCCGCCCTCGATCCCTCCGTGCCCGTCCTGCTCTTCTGCCTCGTCTTCGGGCTCTCCATGGACTACGAGGTGTTGCTGATCAGCCGGATCCAGGAGGAATACCGAAAGACGGGCGACACCACCCAGGCCGTGGCTCAGGGCCTGGAGAAGAGTGGTCGCCTGATCACCGGTGCCGCCGCCATCATGGTGGCGGTCTTCCTCGCCTTCGGCCTGGCCGACGTGGTCCTGATCAAGTCGATCGGTCTCGGGCTGGCGCTCGCGGTCGCCATCGACGCCACACTCGTGCGGGCGCTGATCGTGCCCGCCGTGATGCGGCTGCTCGGGCGGGCCAATTGGTGGGCGCCGCGGGGCCTCAAGCGCCTGCACCGGCGCATCAGCCTGGGCGAACAGCAAGCCGCGTAGTCCCGTCGGCCCGCAACCGGGCTTCACCGGTTCGTCGCCGCCGACCCCGATGGGTCGACCGGAGCGGCGCGATATACGGGTGTGCTGCCCGCTCGCGCCCATCGCTTCCGGTCTTCGGCGCGGGGCGGCCACCAACCCGAGGTTCGCGTTCGGATCGACCGTGGCGGCTGGCTGCTCTTCTTCGCCCACGGGCTATCGGGCCTCGGCGCCGGGCCCTTCATCGCCTTCGGTGTCATCTACCAGCGGCAGCTGGGTGCCAGCGCGTTTGAGATCGGCCTCCTGGCCGCGGTCGGCATGCTGGTGGCCACCGTGGTGATGCTGCCTGGAACCCGCCTGGCCGAACACCGCGACCTGCGCAAGACGGTGATCGCGGGCTGGGCGATCGCCGTGCCGGCGCCCCTCTGCTACGCCCTGGCGCCCCACTGGGGCTGGACCGCCCTCGGGATCCTCTTCCTGCAGGTCTCCGTCTTCAACACCCCGGCGATCAGCGTCTACCTTTCACTCGGCGTGCCCCGCGACCGGATCGCTGCCGTGATGACCACGGTCTTCTCGGCGTACTCGCTTGGACTAATCGCCTCGAGCGTGCTGTGCGGCCTGCTGGCCCAGGTCATCCCGCTGAGCGCGCTCTTCTGGGTGTCGTTCGCCTTCTTTTTCCTGGCGGCGGTCTGCATTGCGTTCCTCCCAGCCAAGCGGACGCCAACGTTCACGGTGCCGGCGATCCGCTATCGAGACCTGATGCGCTTCCCTGCCTATCGCGTCATGCTCGCGCTGTTTACGGTCGTGACCGGCATCATCTTTATCCCCTGGACCTTCACCGCGCTCTACGCCCACGAGGCGGCCCACGTCGACAACTTCTGGATCGGGGTCCTGATGAGCGTCCTCTACCTGGGCTCGGTGATCATGGGTCTGAGCCTCGGGCGACTCCGCCGCACGCTCGGCAGCGTCACCATCGTCCTCTGCTTCGAGGCGGCCTACGTCGTCTCCGCGATCCTGCTCCTTTCCTCGATGGCCCTGCCGATCCTGGGGTTCGCCTTCTTCCTGCGAGGAGCGTTCTGGTCCTTCCGTCAGGTCATGACCGCCGTGATCGGCGAGGTACTGCCGGACTACGCTATGGCCAAGGGTTATGGGCTCTTCGCGCTGGTCACGGGCGCGGTGGTCATCGTCGCCTACCCGCTCGCCGGCTGGATGTACGGCCTGCAGGTGTGGATTCCCTTCTGGTCATCGGCCCTGCTGATGGCGATTGCCATGCTGGCCACGGTCTGGGTGCGCGCCTATTTCCACGCGAACTACCTGAAGCCGCCCCAAGTCGAGGTCGTGCCCGACGACGCGCTCCCGCGGGCCGCTTAGGCCGCCTAGAATCGCGGGCGATGCGGGACCCTCGGCAGAGTCGTCCAGCCTGGCTCCGGGAAGGGATATGGGGAGGGCTCACAGTTGGCGTCGTCGTCGTCATTCTTGCCGTCCTCGGCCTCACGCCATCGCTCTCCTGGATCCCGGAGGTGCCGCTGGTTACGATCGCGATCCTCGCGCCCGTGCTGGGCTACGGGTTGATCGGGTATCGGGTGCGAACGCAGACTGGACGCCTGACGGCCGCGTCCGCCGCGGGCGCGGTCGCCGGCGGGATCAGCGGTGCCGTCGGCGGTGTCGCCTACGCCCTGTTCGGTAAGTCGGTTCTCAATATCGCGGTCGGCCTGGCGCTTGGAGCGATCGGCGGAGCCATCATGGGCGCCGCGGGCGGGCTGCGCCGGACCTGGCGTTAGCCGGTCGGTGTCCAGTTGGGCGCCTGGCCGGTATAGGGATAGTCCGCCTCCCAGACAGTCAGCTGCTGCGGCCGAGAGCCATCGCCGTTCATGACGTAAATCTGGGGCAGCTGGTCCACCAGGCCCACGAAACCGACGCGGCGGTCGTAGGCCGGCGCGTTCGGTGCCGATCCGTTGGGCGCGTCTTTGCCACCGGTGACCTTGACCACGCCGCCGGCCTCACTGGCGGAGAAGATATTGACCCGGTAGAGGACCGCTGAGCTCCCGCCGCCGGTGGCGGCAATGAGCGTGCTGTTGTCGTTCAGCCACGCAGCACCTGTGATGTCGAGGGCGCCGCCGCGCCGGTAGGCGCTGCTGCCGCTGGCTGACAGGTCGTAGATCCAGAGCGCGGGGCCCGACGCGGTAAGCCGCCGAAAGGCGAGCTTGGTCCCGTTCGGTGACCAAGCGGGCTGGTCGGCCGGGTCGTCCAGGCCGATCGGCCGGTAGCGAGTCCGCAGCTCCAGGTTCATGATCCACAGGTGGGCGCTTCCCTGCGCGTCCATCGTGCTGTAGGCGACGGATTTGGCATCCGGGCTGAGCGCGACCGGACCAATGACGCGGCCGTCCACGGCATCGGTCAGGGCC
>Ga0209220_1000168_pt1 | contig 28163 bp, 20 predicted proteins | sample BlaSpr_A8_OM3_M3_FD_187984 | JGI IMG/M metagenome (GOLD analysis project Ga0209220, IMG submission 187984) | Forest soil microbial communities from Thunder Bay, Ontario, Canada - Black Spruce, Ontario site 2_A8_OM3_M3 (SPAdes) (version 2) | ecosystem: Environmental > Terrestrial > Soil > Boreal... | reverse complement strand
CGCGTCAAAAAGAAAAGGAAATCACGCCGCGCCTCCATGTCGAGCGCCTTGAGCAGCCTGCCCGCCTTCAGGGCGCGCAGCAGGTCGAGCAAGCCGCCGCCAACGTTCGGCGGACATTGCAGCACCAGCTCGCGCAGCGCGTCCGCGACGCGCTCCAGGACCGCCCAATACCGCGGCAGCTGCTCGGCGTCGCGCGCGGAAAAGCGCGCCAGTTCGCGCTGCGTGGCTTGCAGGCCGCCGCCCACCTTCAGATAGCCGTTTTCGAGCGGCAGGAAGTTGGCAAGCGGGCGCTCGACGATGCGCAGGCCATGCTCCGAGAGGCGCAGGTCGCGGATCACCTTGGCCTGCAACAGGCTGACGGTGTAAGCCGCAACCGAATTGCGGAACCCGGGATGGAACTCCGCGCTGGCTGCCGCGCCGCCGACGGCGGCGCGGCGCTCGAGCACTTTCACCTTGAGGCCAGCCTTCGCCAGATAGCAGGCACAGGTGAGGCCGTTGTGCCCGGCGCCAATGACGACTGCATCGTAGCGCTCCACCCTCGGCTCACTCGACCGTGACGGACTTCGCCAGATTTCTCGGTTTGTCGACGTCGGTGCCGCGAACGAGCGCCGCGTGGTAAGCAAGGAGCTGGAGCGGCACGACGTGCAGGATCGGCGACAGCAGCCCGTAGTGCTCCGGCAGCCGCACCACGTTCACGCCGGAGGAAGATGCGATATGCGTGTCGGCATCGGCGAACACGTACAGCTCTCCGCCGCGCGCTCTCACTTCCTGCATGTTGGACTTGAGCTTCTCGAGCAGCGCGTCGTTCGGCGCGACGGTCACCACCGGCATATCGCTGGTGACCAGCGCGAGCGGACCATGCTTCAGCTCGCCCGCGGCGTAAGCCTCGGCGTGGATGTAGGAAATCTCCTTAAGCTTCAGCGCGCCCTCGAGCGCGATCGGGTAGTGCAGCCCTCGGCCGAGAAACAGCGCGTGCTCCTTCTTCGCGAAGCGCTCGGCCCAGGCCGTGACCTGCGGCTCGAGCGCAAGCACCGCCGCAAGCGCGGTGGGCAGGTGCCGCAAGCGCTTGAAGTGCGCTGCCTCCTCTTCGTCAGTGAGGCGCCCGCGCATCTTGGCAAGGGTCAGGGAAAGAAGAAACAAACCGATCAGTTGCGTGGTGAAGGCCTTGGTCGAGGCGACGCCGATTTCGACGCCCGCATGAGTACGGAATGCGAGCCGCGTCATGCGCATCATGGCGCTCGTCGCCACGTTGCAGACGGCGAGCGTCCTGCCTTGGCCGAGCGACTGCGCGTGCTTCAGCGCCCCCAGCGTATCGGCGGTTTCGCCCGACTGCGACACCACCGTGACCAGCGTGCGCGGATTGGGGACGCTCGCGCGATAGCGGTATTCGCTCGCGATCTCGACGTTGCAGGGCAGCCCCGCCAGAGCCTCGATCCAGTGCCGCGCCACGAGGCCGGCGTGGTAGCTGGTGCCGCAGGCAAGGATCAGCACCGAATCGACCTCGGGCAGCAGCTCCTGCGCTTCACTGCCGAACAGCGCTGGTGTGATCGCGCCTACCGGCTCGAGCGTGTCCGAAACCGCGCGCGGCTGCTCGAATATCTCCTTTTGCATGAAATGCCGGTACGGGCCCAGGTCGGCCGCGGCGCCGGTGGTCTTCACCGTGCGCACTTCGCGCGACACGGCGCGGCCGTCGCGGTCAACGACGCGCCAGCCCTCCTGGTCGATGGAAACCACATCGCCGTCCTCGAGGTAGGCGATGCGCTCGGTCGTGCCGGCAAGCGCGAGCGCATCGGAGGCGAGGAAGCATTCCTTTTCGCCCACTCCCACTACCAGCGGGCTGCCGAAACGCGCGCCGACCACGCGATGCGCTTCCTTGCGCGCCACCACCGCGATGGCATACGCGCCGGCGAGCCGCTTCACCGCGGCGCGTACTGCTTCGGCCAGGTCGCCGCGATACAGGCTATGCACGAGATGCGCGATGACTTCGGTATCGGTCTGGCTTTCGAAGAGATAGCCCTTCGCCTGCAGCTCGGCGCGCAGCTCGTCGTGGTTCTCGATGATGCCGTTGTGCACCAGCGCGATCTCGCCGCGGGACACGAGCGGGTGCGCGTTCTCGGTCGCCGGCGCCCCGTGCGTCGCCCAGCGGGTGTGCGCAATACCCGTCACGCCTTCGATTCGTTTTTCCTCAACTTTAATTGCCAAGTCTGCGACGCGCGCGACGCTGCGCACGCGCCCGATCTGGCCGTCGGAAACCACCGCCACGCCGCAGGAGTCGTAGCCGCGGTACTCGAGCCGGCGCAGGCCTTCTACGAGAACCGGAACGATGTCGCGGCGCGCCGCAGCGCCGACGATGCCGCACATGATCTCAGCCCTTCTTTCGCGGCGTCTTCCACGACGGGATCGACACCTGTCTGGCGCGCGCCACGGTGAGCTGGCCCGGCGGCGTGTCCTTGCTGATGGTCGAGCCGGCGCCGATGTAAGAGCCGCGTGCGATGCGCACCGGCGCCACCAGCGTCGCGTCCGAGCCGATGAAGCAGTCGTCCTCGATCACCGTGCGGTGCTTCGCCACGCCGTCGTAGTTGCAGGTGATGGTGCCGGCGCCGATGTTGACGGCGTTGCCGACCTCGGAGTCGCCAATGTACGAGAGATGGTTCGCTTTGGAGCCGGCGCCGAGCCGGCTCGCCTTGACCTCGACGAAGTTGCCGATATGGACGTCCTCTGCCAGGCTGGTGCCGGGCCGCAGCCGCGCGAACGGGCCGACGCGGCAGCGCTCGCCGATCTGGGCATCTTCGAGATGCGAGAAGGCGAGCACGTCGGTTCCGGCGCCGATGCTGACGTTTTTCAGCACGCAGTTCGGTCCGACCCGAACGTTGTCGCCGATGGTCACCCGGCCCTCGAACACGCAGTTGACGTCGATCGACACGTCGCGGCCGCATTCGAGCGCGCCGCGCACGTCGATGCGCGCCGGGTCGGCCAACGTCACGCCGGCGTCGAGCAGGCGGCGCGCCTCCCGGGCCTGCACGACGCGCTCGAGCGCAGCGAGCTCCTGCTTGGAATTGACGCCGGCGACTTCCCAATGGTCCTCGGCCTTGACTGCAACCACCGGCACGTCGTCGGCGACAGCGAGCGCGACAAGATCGGTGAGGTAATACTCTTTCTGCGCATTGTTGTTGTTGATTCTCGATAACCACGACGCGAGCCGCCGCGCGCTCAGGGAAAAGAAACCGGCATTGACCTCGCGGATCGCAAGCTCGGTCGCCGTGCCGTCCTTCTGCTCGACGATGCGCATGACGCGGCGCGCCGCGTCGTGCACGACGCGGCCATAGCCCGAAGGTTCGGCGAGCTCAGCAGTGAGCATGGCCAAGCCCTCGCGCGCGCCCTCGAGCAGGCGCTTCAAGGTCGCAGCGCGTACCAAGGGCACGTCGCCGTACAGGATCAGCACCTCCGCGTCCGGCGCGACATGCGGCAGCGCCTGCATTACGGCGTGGCCGGTGCCGAGCTGCTCGGCCTGCAGGACCCAATCGACGCCGGACTCCCGAAAGGCCGCACGCACTTTGTCGGCGCCATGGCCATGCACCACGAAAATCTTGCGCGGCGCGAGGCTGCGCGCGGTGTCGATGACGTGGGCGAGCAGCGGCCGGCCGGCAAGCGGATGAAGCACCTTGGGAAGGTCCGACCGCATGCGCTTGCCCAAGCCAGCGGCCAGTACGATCACGTCGAGCGGCATCACGCGGATTCTAGGCTAATATTGTTTTTCCGGAGGAGAACGCACCATGAAACCGCTTGCAGGCGGATGCATTGCGATCGCGCTCGCCCTCGCCGCCGGGCAGGCGCTCGCTCAGGAGAGCTGCTCGAACCGTGGCGAGCTCGACGTGCTCTATTGCGACGAGAACAAGGACCTCGTCGCCGATCCGCCGAAGGATCCGAAAAAGCTTCGCAACCCCTCGACACTGGTATTCACCTACACCCCGGTGGAGGATCCGGCGGTGTACGAGAACGTCTTCAGGCCTTTTACCGACTACCTGTCGAAGTGCACCGGCAAGCGCGTGGTGTTCTACCAGGTGCAGTCGAACGCGGCGGAAATCGAGGCGATGCGCTCGGGCCGCCTGCACGTCGGCGGCTTCTCCACCGGCCCGACTAATTTCGCCGTCAACCTCGCCGGTGCCGTGCCTTTCGCGGTCAAGGGCAACGCGAAGGAATGGCAGGGCTACCAGCTGATCTTCGTGGTGAAGAAGGACAGCCCCTATCAGAAGCTCGCCGATCTGAAGGGCAAGAAGGTGGCCCATGTCCAGCCTTCGTCCAACTCCGGCAACCTGGCGCCACGCGTGCTGTTTCCTAAGGAAGGCCTCGCTCCCGACAAGGATTACAAGGTGCTCTATTCAGGCAAGCACGATCAGACAGTCATGGGCGTGCTTTCGGGGGACTTCGACGGCGGTCCCGTCGCCTCCGACGTGTTCAAGCGCATGATCGATCGCGGGCAGGTGAAGGCCGAGGATTTCCGCATCATCTATCGCAGCCAGACGTTCCCGACGTCGTCGTTTGCGTACGCGCACGACTTGGAGCCGAAGCTGCGCGACACCCTGCTGAAATGCTTCTACGATTACCGCTTCCCTGCCGAGATGCAGAAGGCGTTCGACGGCGCCGACCGCTTCTTCCCGATCAACTACAAGGAGCACTGGGCCCTGGTGCGGCAGGTCGCCGAAGGCAGCGGCGAGAAATTCAGCAAGGCGGCGTTCGACGCGCTCGCCAAAAAGGAAGCCGAAGCGGGCGCGAAGGGCAAGAAATAGCGTGAGCGCGGCGCTGTCGGTCCGGGGACTCGTCAAGGAGTACGTCCCCGGCAAGCCGGTGCTGCGCGGCATCGATCTCGATTTCGCAGCGCGCGGCATCACCGCCGTCATCGGCCCTTCGGGCACCGGCAAGTCGACCCTCATCCGCTGCATCAACCGGCTGGTCGAGCCGACCGCCGGCGAAGTGATTTTCGAGGGAAAAAATCTGGTGTCGTTGTCGCGCAGCGAACTGCGCAGCGCACGCCGGCGTATCGGCATGGTGTTCCAGGAATACAACCTGGTCGAGCGCCTGAGCGTGATGGAGAACCTGTTGTGCGGCCGCCTGGGGTATGTCCCGCCGCTCAAGGCGTGGCTGCGCCGCTACCCCGGGCGCGACATCGCCCGGGCGTTCGAGCTGCTCGACGTCGTCGGGCTCGGCGAGTTCGCGCAGGCGCGGGCCGACAGCCTCTCCGGCGGGCAGCGCCAGCGCGTCGGCATCGCGCGGGCCGTGATGCAGGAGCCCAAGCTCCTGCTCGCGGACGAGCCGACCTCGTCGCTCGATCCGAAGACCTCGGTCGAGATCATGGGCCTGATGCAGACACTCGCGCAGGCGCACGGCTTTCCGGTGATCATCAATATCCATAACGTCGAGCTGGCGCGGCGCTTCGCCGAGCGCATCGTCGGCATGACCGGAGGCCGGGTGGTGTACGACGGGCCGCCGGAGCGGATCACCGAGGCGCACCTCAAGGAAATCTACGGTGGCGAGGACTGGCTCGAGTAGGAGCGCCTTCCCGCCCGACTGGTGGGCACGCGGCGCCTGGATCCTGCTCCTCGTCTACCTTCTTTACGCCGGCTCACAACTGGAGTTGACGCCGGCGCGCTTCGCGAGCGGCCTCGAGCACGGCGCGAAGTTCCTGGCGCGCCTCTTCCCCCCGGATTTCAAGCGCTGGGAGCTGCTCCTCAAGGGGATGGTCGAAAGCCTGCAGATCGCGATCGTCGCCTCTGCGCTCGGTACGCTGCTCGCGCTGCCGCTCGCGCTGCTCGCGGCGCGCAACCTGATGCCGGTCTGGGCAAGCTGGCCAGCGCGCGCGGTGATGGTGGTGTGCCGCTCCTTCCATCCCGTGATCGTGGCGATCCTGTTCGTGAAGGCGGTCGGCTTCGGCGCGCTCGCCGGCATCCTGGCGCTCACCGTGGCGTCGGTCGGCTTCCTCGGCAAGCTCATGACGGAAGCGATCGAAGAGATCTCGCTCAAGCAGGTCGAAGCCGTGCGCGCGACCGGTGCGCCGTTTGCCTCGGTGGTGACCTACGCCGTCCTGCCGCAGGTGTTCTCGCGGTTTGTCGGTTTCGTATCGTACGAAACCGACGCGAATCTGCGCAACTCGACCATGATCGGCATCGTCGGCGCCGGCGGCATCGGCGGGACGCTGTTCGCCGCCTTCCAGCGCTTCGACTACGACTTCGTCTGCGCCATCGTTCTCACCATCATCGCGCTCATCATGGCGGGCGAGGTGCTGACGGTGCAGGTCAAGAAGGTGTTCAAGGCTTGAGCGCGGCCCTCGAGCGCGAGTGGCGGCGTTTTACTCCGGCGGAGCGGATTGGCCGGTTCGTAGTCTATTTTTGCGTCGTCGCCGCCGTCGTCGCGTCGCTGCAGACGGTCGAGGTGATCCCCGAATTCCTCTACGACGCACCCGAGCAGATCGGCGACATGCTGCGGCGCATGTGGCCGGTCGCCTGGCGGCATTACCCCGAAGGCGTGCACGGTCCGCTCATGGATTCGCTGCACATCGCCACCTTGGGTACCGTTCTGGCCGTGCTGATGGCCGTGCCGGTCGCGTTTATCGCCGCGAAAAACGTAACGCCCTACCCGGCGCTGAATTACCTTGCCAAACTCATTCTGGTGGCAGCGCGCTCGGTGAACACGCTGATCTGGGCGCTGTTCTTCGTCGCGGTGTTTGGACCGGGCGCCCTCGCCGGCACGCTGGCGATCGCGTTCCACTCGATCGGTTTTACCGGAAAGCTCCTCGGCGAGGCGTTGGAGGAATCGAACCGCGGCACCATCGAAGCGCTCGAGGCGAGCGGCGCGCCCTGGCTTTCGATTGCGCTCAAGGGCTACTGGCCGCAGGCGCGGCCGGCGTTCTGGGCAATCGTGCTCTTCCGCTGGGACATCAACGTGCGCGAATCGGCGGTGCTGGGCCTGGTGGGCGCGGGCGGCGTCGGCATGGCGCTCGACACCGCGCTCAATCTGTTTCAGTGGGACCGTGCGGCGATGATCCTGGTCGCGATCCTCGCCGTGGTGATCGCCGCCGAAGTGGCGACCACGCAGCTGCGCAAGCGGATTATCTAGGCAGCTCGGAAAAGCCTATCAGGAACTCGTCCACCGAGCGGGCACACTGGCGGCCTTCGCGGATCGCCCAGACGACGAGCGACTGGCCGCGGCGCACATCGCCCGCCGCGAACACTTTCGGCACCGAGGTGGCGTAGGAGCGCGGCCCCTCGGTCGCCGCGCGCGCGTTGCCGCGCGGGTCCTTCTCCACGCCGAATTCCTCGAGCATCGACTGCAGCGGCGAGACGAAGCCCATCGCCAGCAGCACCAGGTCGGCCGGCATCTCATACTCCGACCCCGGCACTTCGCGCGGCTTGCCTTCCTTCCATTCCAGCCGCACCGCGCGCAGCGCCTTGACTTTGCCCTTGTCGTCGACGAACTGCTTCGTCGCCACGGACCAGTCGCGATTCACGCCTTCCTCGTGCGAGGCCGAAGTACGCAGTCGCACCGGCCAGTAGGGCCACACTGGATTGTTCTCCACGTCCGGCGGCATCGGCAGCAGCTCAAATTGGGAGATCGACTTGGCGCCGTGGCGGTTGGAGGTGCCGACGCAGTCCGAGCCGGTGTCGCCGCCGCCGATGATCACGACATGCTTGTCGGTGGCCGACAGCTCGGGCACCACCGCATCGCCGGCGACGCGCTTGTTCTGCAGCGGCAGGAAATCCATCGCGAAGTGCACCCCGTCGAGGCTGCGCCCCGGGATCGGCAGGTCGCGCGGCTGCTCGGCGCCGCCGGCGAGCACCACCGCGTCGAACTCCGCCATCAGCTTGTCGGGGGCGATGCTCTCGCGCGCGTCGCTGCCGACGCCCTTGGCGGGCGCGCGCACGCCGACGAACACGGCGGGGCGGAATTTCACCCCCTCGGCGCGCATCTGGTCCAGGCGCCGGTCGATTACGCCTTTCTCCAGCTTGAAGTCGGGGATGCCGTACCGCAGCAGCCCGCCGATGCGGTCGCTCTTCTCGAACACCGTCACCTCGTGGCCGGCGCGGGCGAGCTGCTGCGCGCAGGCGAGGCCTGCCGGGCCGGAGCCGACCACCGCAACCTTCTTCCCGGTCTTGTGCGCCGCCGGTTGCGGACGCACCCAGCCTTCTTCCCAGGCCTTGTCGATGATCGCGTGCTCGATCGACTTGATGCCGACCGGATCCTCGTTGATGCGCAGCACGCAGGCCTCTTCGCAGGGCGCCGGGCAGATGCGGCCGGTGAATTCGGGGAAGTTGTTGGTCGAATGCAGGACCTCGATCGCCGTCTTCCAGTCCTGCCGGTAAACCAGGTCGTTCCAGTCCGGGATGATGTTGTTGACCGGGCATCCCGACATGCAGAACGGAACGCCGCAATCCATGCAGCGCGCGCCCTGCACGCCCGCCGCCTCGTCGGACAGGCGCAGGATGAACTCACGGTAGTGCTTCTTGCGGGCCTCGGTGGGCTCGTGCGGCTCCTCGACGCGGTCGTATTCGAGGAACCCGGTGACCTTCCCCATCTACGCGGCCACCTTCTTCTGCCCGGCCATTTCGGCCAGAGCGCGGCGGTACTCCTTGGGAAAGACCTTCACGAAGCGCCCGCGGTATTCGGCCCACTTTTCCAGGATGCCGGCAGCGCGCTTGGAGTTCGTATAGCGCGCGTGATTCTCGATCAAACGCTTGACGGTGGCTTCGTCCTCGGATTCCGGCAAGAGCGGCTCGAGGTCGACCATCGCCGGGTTGCAGCGCTTGGCGAATTCGCCGTCAACGTTAAGCACGTAGGCAAATCCGCCGGACATGCCGGCGGCGAAGTTGCGGCCCGTCACGCCGAGCACGACTACCGTGCCGCCGGTCATGTACTCGCAGCCGTGGTCTCCCACGCCTTCCACCACGGCGCGCGCCCCGGAGTTCCTGACCGCGAAGCGCTCGCCGGCGACGCCGCGGAAGTACGCTTCGCCCGCGATCGCGCCGTAGAGCACGACGTTGCCCGTGATGATGTTCTCGCTCGGCTCGCCGCGGAACTTGGGCGACGGTTGCACCGAGATGCGGCCGCCCGAAAGCCCCTTGCCGCAGTAATCGTTGGTGTCGCCCACCAGGTCGAGGACCACGCCGCGCGCGAGGAAGGCGCCAAAGCTTTGCCCCGCCGAGCCGGCAAACCGGATGTGGATCGTGTCGTCCGGCAGGCCCTCGTGCCCATAGCGCCTGGCGATCTGGTGCGAGAGCATCGTGCCGACGGTGCGGTTGATGTTGCGGATCGGCGTCTCGATGATCGTTTTCTCGCAGCGCTCGAGCGCCGGCCGCGCCAGCTCGATGAGGCGGTTGTCGAGCGCCTTCTCGAGGCCGTGGTCCTGGGTCTCGCAATGAAACCGCGCCGGGCCACCCAAATGAGCAGCCGGTACATTGGGCATGGCGAAGATCTTCGAGAAGTCGAGGCCCTTCGCCTTCCAGTGCTCGATGCCCTTTTTCATGTCGAGCAGATCGCCGCGGCCGATCAGCTCCTCGAGCTTGCGCACGCCCAGGCGCGCCATCAGCTCGCGCACCTCCTCGGCGACGAAGAAGAAGTAATTCACCACGTGCTCGGGCTTGCCTTCGAACTTGCGGCGCAGCACCGGGTCCTGCGTCGCGATGCCCACCGGACAAGTGTTCAGGTGGCACTTGCGCATCATGATGCAGCCCTCGACCACCAGCGGCGCGGTGGCGAAGCCGAACTCGTCGGCGCCGAGCAGGGCGCCGACCACCACATCGCGGCCGGTCTTCATCTGGCCGTCGACCTGCACCGCGATGCGCCCGCGAAGCCGGTTTAAAACCAAAGTCTGTTGCGTTTCGGCGAGGCCCAGCTCCCACGGCGTGCCGGCATGCTTGATCGACGACCAGGGCGACGCGCCGGTGCCGCCGTCATGCCCGGCGATGGTGACGTGGTCGGACTTGCCCTTCGCCACGCCGGCGGCGATGGTGCCGACGCCGACCTCGGACACCAGCTTCACCGAGATCAAGGCCTGCGGGTTGGAGTTTTTCAGATCGTGGATCAGCTGCGCCAAGTCTTCGATCGAGTAGATGTCGTGGTGCGGCGGCGGCGAGATCAGCTCGACGCCGGGCGTCGAGTAGCGCAGCTCGGCGATGTACTCGGACACCTTGCGCCCGGGGAGCTGCCCGCCTTCGCCAGGCTTCGCGCCTTGCGCAATCTTGATCTGCAGCATTTCGGCGCTCGCCAGGTATTCGGCGGTGACGCCGAAGCGGCCCGAGGCGACCTGCTTGATCTTGGACTTGAGCGAATCGCCCTCGCGCAGCGCAATGTCGGTTTCGACCCGGCCTTTGCCCAGGCGCGAGCGCAGCGTCTCGCCGGCTTTCACCAGCGCGTAGCGGCGCCGGTCCTCGCCGCCCTCGCCGGTGTTCGACTTGCCGCCGATGCGGTTCATGGCGATCGCCAGCGTGGTATGCGCTTCAGTGGAGATCGAGCCCAGCGACATTGCGCCCGTAGAAAAGCGTTTTACGATCTCGGAAACGGGCTCCACTTCTTCAATCGGCACCGGCTGGCACTGCGCGAAGCGGAAGTCGAACAGACCCCGGAATGTCATGTGCCGCTTCGACTGGTCGTTGATGATCGCCGCGTACTCCTGGTACGTAGCGTGCGAGTTGGCGCGCGCCGAATGCTGCAGCTTGGCGATCGCTTCAGGCGTCCAGGTGTGCTCCTCGCCGCGCACCCGCCAAGCGTATTCGCCGCCGGCGTCGAGCATGGTCTTGAGCACCGGATCGTCCTCGTCGAACGCGGCGCGGTGCACGCGAATCGCTTCCTCCGCCACGTCGAACACATCGATCCCCTCGACGTTGGAGGTGGTGCCGGTGAAGTACTTGTCGACCAGCGACTTGGCCAGCCCGACCGCCTCGAAAATCTGCGATCCTGTGTAAGACATGTAGGTCGAGATTCCCATCTTCGACATGACCTTCTTCAGGCCCTTGCCGATCCCCTTGACGTAGTTCTTGATCGCCTTCGACGCCGCGGCGCGATCGCCGGGGTGCAGGGAGAGCACCGTCTCGAGCGCGAGGTAAGGATGCACCGCCTCGGCGCCGTAGCCGCCGAGAAGCGCAAAGTGGTGCACCTCGCGCGCGTTGCCGGTCTCGACCACCAGGCCGGTCGAGGTGCGCAGGCCCTTGCCGACCAGGTGCTGGTGGATCGCCGAAAGAGCAAGCAGCGCCGGGATCGCCACGCGCTCGCGGTCTACCAGGCGATCGGAAATGATGATGATCGAATAGCCCGAGCGCACCGCGTCCTCGGCCTGCGCGGCGAGCGAGGCAAGCCGGGCTTCCACCGCCGCCTTGCCCCAGCCGACCGGATAGGCGATGTCGAGCTCGAAGGCCTTGAACTTGCCGCCGGTGTAGCGCTCGATGTGCCGCACCTTCTCCATCTCGTAGAAGTCGAGCACCGGCTGCGACACCTCGAGCCGCAGCGGCGGGTTCAGCTCGTCGATGCCGAGCAGGTTGGGCTTGGGACCGATGAACGACACCAGCGACATCACCAGCTCCTCGCGGATCGGGTCGATGGCGGGGTTGGTGACCTGCGCGAAGAGCTGCTTGAAGTAGTGGTAGAGCGTCTTATTCTTGTCCGACAGCACCGCGAGCGGCGAGTCGTTGCCCATCGAGCCCACCGACTCCTCGCCCGCCGCCGCCATCGGCTGCATGATGAACTTGAGGTCCTCCTGCGTGTAGGCGAACGCCTGCTGCCGGTCGAGCAGCCTCACCTTGGACTTGATCGGCGTGGTCTTGTCGCTCTCGACCTCGTCGAGCTTGACGCGGATGCGCTCGATCCACTCGGCGTAGGGCCTGGCGCTCGCCAGGCCGTCCTTCAGCTCCTTGTCGTCGATGATGCGGCCCTTCTCGAGGTCGACGAGGAACATCCTGCCGGGCTGCAGGCGCCACTTCTTGACGATTCTCTCTTCGGGCACCGGCAGGCAGCCGCATTCCGAGCCCATGATCACCAGGTCGTCGTCGGTGACGATATAGCGCGAGGGCCGCAGGCCGTTGCGATCGAGCGTGGCGCCGATCTGGCGGCCATCGGTGAAGGCGATCGACGCCGGGCCGTCCCACGGCTCCATCATCGCTGCGTGGTACTCATAGAAGGCGCGCCGCGTGGGATCCATCAGCGTGTGGTTCTCCCACGCCTCCGGGATCATCATCATCATGGCGTGCGCCATCGAGTACCCGCCCATCACCAGCAGCTCGAGCGCGTTGTCGAAGGAGGCCGAGTCCGACTGTCCGTCGTAGATCAGCGGCCAGATCTTGTCGAGGTCGCGCCCGAGGATCGGCGAAGAGATTGCGCCTTGGCGGGCGCGGATCCAGTTGACGTTGCCGCGCACGGTATTGATCTCGCCGTTGTGGCAGATCAGGCGGAACGGATGCGCCAGGTCCCAGGACGGGAAAGTGTTGGTCGAGAAGCGCTGGTGCACCAGAGCAAGCGCCGACTCGACGCGCGCGTCCTTCAGGTCGAGGTAGTACTCGCCGACCTGGTAGGCGAGCAGCATGCCCTTGTAGCAGACGGTGCGCGCCGACATCGACGGCACGTAGAACTCCTTGCCGTGCTTCAGGCGCAGCGCCTGGATGGCGTGGCCCGAGCTCTTGCGGATGATGTAGAGCTTGCGCTCGAGCGCGTCGGTGACGGTGATGCCGCGGCCGCGGCCGATGAACACCTGGCGGATCACCGGCTCGATGCGCCGGGCGGGCTCCGCGAGGTCGCTGTTGTCCACCGGCACGTCGCGCCAGCCGAGCAGCGCCTGGCCCTCTTCCTTGATCGCGCGCTCGATCTCATATTCGCAGGCGATGCGCGAGGCCGGGTCGCGCGGCAGGAACACCATGCCGACGCCGTACTGCCCGGCGGGCGGCAGCCGCACGCCCAGGCGCGCCATCTCCTCGCGCAGGAAACGATCGGGAATCTGGATCAGCAGGCCGGCGCCGTCGGAGAGCTTCGGATCCCAGCCCACCGCGCCGCGGTGAGTGAGGTTGCGCAGGACCGTCAGCCCCTGCTCGACGATGGTGTGCGACTTCTTGCCCTTGATGTGCGCGACGAAACCGACGCCACAAGCGTCGTGCTCGTTTTGCGGGTGGTAGAGCCCTTGCGCTTCCAAGCTCATGGTGAAAAGAGCGTTTTACTCAACAGTCGAACTGGTAAATATACATTTATTGCGCCGCAGCGACAATGGCTTCGCGCACCAGCCGCTCATCGACGCCCTCGCGCAGGCTTGCCGTGCCGATCGCATTCAGCAGCACGAAGCGCACCCGGCCGCGCGCCGCCTTCTTGTCCAGCGCCATCAGCTGCATGAGCCGCTCGGTGCTGAGCGCCGGCCCGGTGAGGGGCAGGCCGGCGCGCCCCAGCAGTGAGCGCACGCGCTGAACATCCGCTGCTGCGATGAGGTTTGCGCGAGCCGACAGTTCCGCGGCCATCACCATTCCCGCGGCGATCGCTTCGCCGTGCAGCCACGTGCCGTAGCCGGTGCCTGCCTCGATGGCGTGGCCGAAGGTGTGGCCGAAATTGAGCAGCGCGCGCACGCCGGACTCACGCTCGTCGGCGGCCACCACGCCTGCCTTGAGCTCGCAGCAGCGCCGCAGCGCGTAGACGAGGGCGCTGCGCTCCCTGGCGAGCAGCTGGTCGATGCTTTTTTCGAGCCATTCCACGAATGGAAGGTCCAATGCGAGCGCATGTTTGATCACTTCGGCGAGTCCCGCGCGCAACTCGCGGTCGGGCAGCGTATCGAGCGTTTCGACGTCGGTGATGACGGCGCGCGGCTGGTGGAAGGCACCGATCATGTTCTTGCCCTCTCCATGGTTGATGGCGGTCTTGCCGCCCACCGAGGAGTCGACTTGCGCGAGGAGCGTGGTCGGCACCTGCAGAAAGGCGACGCCGCGCTGGTAGACCGCGGCGGCAAATCCGGCCAGATCGCCGATCACCCCGCCGCCGAGCGCGACGATGAGCGTATCGCGCCCGCAGCGCGCTGCCAGCAGAGCGTCGAACACGCGCCCGAGGCTTTCCCAGCGCTTCGCCTGCTCGCCGTCGTCGAGCACGATCTCAGCGACGCGCGCGCCCGCCGCTTCGAGCGCCTTCTTGACGCGCGGCAGATAAAGCGGCGCCACGACCTCGTTGGTCACCACGGCGGCGCTGCCGCCCGCGAGATGCGGCGCGTACAGCGCCGTCGCATCGAGCAGACCGGCGCCGATGTGGATCGGGTAGGAGCGCTCGCCCAGCGCTACGCGGAGGCTTTCCATCGCTCTTCCAGCTTTTCCAGCAGCTCGCGCGCCAGCGACTGCACGCTCTGCGAACCGGTGTCGACGACCAGGTCGGCGACGCCGAGATATAGCGAATCGCGCTCGGCATAGAGCTCGCGCAGCCGCGCCAGCGGATCGCCGTTCGCGAGCAACGGCCGCTTGCGATCATGGCGCACGCGCCTGTCCAGATCCTCGGGCCGTGCCCGCAGATAGACCACCGTGCCGCGCGCGGCGAGGCGCTTGCGATTCTCGTCGAGCAGCACCGCGCCGCCTCCGGTAGCGAGCACCACGCCGTCGAGCGCGGTGAGCTCGGCGATCGCCTGCGCCTCGCGGCCGCGGAAGCCGGCCTCGCCCTCGATCTCGAAAATGAGCGGGATCTTCACGCCGCAGCGGCGCTCGATCTCCTGGTCGGAGTCGAGGAAGCGCAGCTTCAGGCGCCGCGCGATCAGCCTGCCTACGGTGGTCTTGCCCGCGCCCATCAGTCCGACGAGATAGATGTTTTCGCCCTGCCTCATCCCCCGCATTGTAGGAACAAAAACGGCCGGGGGGCGCCCGGCCGTCCTACTGCTGCTCGAGGAGATGCGGCGATCAGCGAATCGTCAGCCGCTCATTCACGATGCGCGGCGTGATGAACACCAGGAGCTCCGTCTTGTTGGTGAGCGTCGTATTGTTGCGGAACAGGAAGCCGAGGAAAGGCAGCTCACCGAGGAACGGGATCCTGGTGATGTCGGTGCGGTCGGTCTGCTCGTAGATGCCGCCGATCACCACCGTGCCGCCGTTCTCGACCAGCACCTCGGTCTTCACGTGCTTGGTGTTGATCTGCACGCCGGCCGGCGTGGTCGCGCCGGGCTGATCCTTGTTGACGTCGAGGGTCATGATGATGTTGCCGTCGGGCGTGATCTGCGGCTTCACTTTGAGAGCCAGGTTGGCCTTGCGGAAGGTCACCGAGGTCGCGCCCGAGGAGGTCGCCTGCTGGTACGGGATTTCCGTGCCCTGCTCGATCAGCGCTTCCACCTGGTCGGCGGTCAGCACGCGCGGGCTGGAGATGATCTTGCCCTTGCCGTCGGCTTCGAGCGCGGAGAGCTCGACGCTCAGGATGCGCGACAGCGAGCTGTTGAATAGGACAAAGGAGAACTGACCGGCGTTGAAGGAGTTGAGGCCATTCGCCGGCAGGCTGCTCTGCAGCCCCCCTGGGGAGCCGGTCAGCAGCGGTATGCCGGTGGCCAGCCCGGCCGCCTGCTGGGTGTTGCCGAGCTCGGCGCCGAGTACCGGCGTCGCTCCGCCGATGTTGCGGCCGATCCCCCCTGCGCGCGCGTCCTCCGCGTAGCCGAAACGCACTCCGAGGTTGCGGCTAAAGCTGTCGTTGGCTTCGACGATGCGCGCCTCGATCATCACCTGGCGCACCGCGACGTCGATCTTGGCGATCAGGCGGCGCACTTCTTCCAGCCGGCTGGGCGTGTCCTGCACGAACAGCGTGTTGGTGCGCGCGTCGACCACGGCGCTGCCGCGCTTGGAGAGGATGCGCTGGTTCGGGTCCGACAGCAGCTTCTGCACGTCGGCCGCCTTCTGGTAGTTCATCTGAAACGATTCGGTGCGCGTCTGCTCCAGATCGTTGATCTGCTGCTGCGCCTCGAGCGCCAGCTTCTCGCGCGTGGCGAGCTCGTCGCGCGGCGCGATCCAGATGACGTTGCCGCTGCGGCGGCTGTCGAGGCCGCGCGTCTGCAGGATGATCTCGAGCGCCTGGTCCCACGGCACGTCCTTCAGGCGCAGGGTGATGTTGCCGGTCACCGTGTCGCTGGTGATGATGTTGAGGTCGGTGAAGTCGGCGATGACGTTGAGCACCGCCCGTACTTCGACGTTCTGGAAGTTGAGCGAGAGCTTCTCGCCGGTATAGCGGCCGCGCTGCCCCTCGCGCGACGGATCGGGGACCACCGGCTTCACCTCGACCACGAACTGGGTATCGGTTTGGTAAGCGTTGTGCTCCCACTGCCCCTTCGGCTCGATCACCATGCGCACGTTCTCGCCCTGCTGGAAGGTGCTCACCGTGTTGACCGGCGTGCCGAAGTCGACCACGTCGAGGCGCCGGCGCAGGTTGTCCGGAAGCGCGGTCTTGAGGAACTCGACGATGATGTTCTGGCCCTGCTGGCGGATGTCGATGCCGGTGGTGGTGTCGGAGAGGTCGACCACCACGCGTCCCTCGCCGGCGCGGCCGCGGCGGAAGTCGACGTCGCGGATGGCGTGCTTGGCCTCGGCCCTGCCCTCGGCGAAATGCGCCACCTGTCCGCCTGGCGCGGTCTGCGCCACCGCCGGCTCGGCGAGGCTGATCACCACGGTGCGCCCGTCGAGGCTCGCCTCGTGCGCCACAGGGCGGCGCAGGTTGAGCACCAGCCGCGTGCGGTCGCTACCCTGAACGACGTTCATGCTGCGCAGCTCGCCCTGGCCGATGTCCTGGCTGGCTCGGCCGAGCGCGTTGACGGTATTCGGGAAGTCGAAGGCGATGCGCGCGGGACTGGCAACCGCGAAGTTCGGCGGCACGTTGCGCAGCGGCTCCTTGGTGGTGATGCGCACGATGGTCTTGCCCGCCTGCTGCGTGACCTCGAACGCCTCGATGCTGTTCGACTGGGCGAGCGCAATGCCGACGCCGGCAAGCCACAGGGCAAACCCGTAAACGGCCTTCATTGTCTTGGTATTCATCGTTTGGCCTCCACCAGTTGCAGCGCGCTGGTGCGCTCCACCCATTCACCGCCGCTATCCTGGACCAGCTCCTTCAGATTGATCGCGCTTTCGTCGATCGCCGTGACTACCCCAAAGTTCTGACCCAAGTAGTTCCCCTTTTTCACGCGGTAGAGGTTCGGGCCTGCCTTGACCAGCGCGAACACCTCCTTGTTCTGGGTGATCGTGCCGAGCATCTGGATCGATTCCAGCGGGAACGATTCGAGCGGCTCCTTGGGCCGGTTTGGATCGGGCGCCAGCTTGCTGGCGCTGGCGCGAGTACCGGCCTGCGCGACGTCGATGCGCTCCGGACGGAATGGGTCGATCTGCCCTTCCGCGGTATACGGCACCGGCTCGTAAGGCTTCACCTGCGGCAGCGGCTCGACGCGCCCGCGCACGTCCTTAGTCAGCTGTGCCAACTCCTGCTTCAGGTCGCCGTGCTCCTCGCCGCCGCAAGCGCCCAGCACGGCGGCGGCCAGGAACAGGACTGCGCGGGCGGGCTTGCGGATCATTTACCGCCCTTCTTCGCCGCCTGCTGCGACTTGCGCTGCGTCGCCACTTCCTCCTCATCGAGGTAGCGGAAGGTGCGCGCCACTGCGTCCATGGTGAGAATGCCGTCCTTGCCGGCCTGGATCGACACGTCGTTCAGCGTGACGATGCGCGAGAGCTGCCCCACGTCGCTTGCGAAGGCGCCCATGTCGTGGTAGTTGCCGATGACTTTCACCGTGATCGGCAGCTCCGCGTAGAACTCTCTTACGTTCTCCGCGGCGGCCGGCCTGAAAAGCTCGAACTGCAGGCCGCGGCCCAGACCCGCCTGGTTGATATCGACGAGCAAGGCGTCCATCTGCGAGCGGTTCGGCAGCTGCCGCAGCAGCGCGCCGAACTGGGTGTCGATCTCGCGCAGTTGCTGGCGGTGCAGGTCGAGGTTGATCGCCTGCTTCTTCTTGCCGAGGTAGTCTTCCTTCAGCTTGGTTTCCTGATTCCGACCGGTCTCGAGCTCGTCGATCTGCGACTGCGTGTCGGCGAAGAACGCCGCCACCGGGATGCCTACCAGGACGGCGAGGAGCACCAGCAGCTTGGGCGCGACGTGCCAGGTGCCCGGATCCTGCCAATTGGTCCGCTTGAATTCGTCGACGAGGGCATTGAAGTTGAATGCCATGGCGCTTATCCCTTCTTCGCCGCGTCTTTTGCAGGCGGCTTGCCTGCACCCTTCGCCGTGCCCGCGTCCTTGGCATCGGGCGCGGCGCGCTTGAGCGAGAGGTTCAAGGTGAACTCCGAGACGCGCCGCTTGTCCACGTTGTTGGCCTTCACCTCCACCAGCTCGGGCCGCTCCAGCCAGGGCGAAGCTTCGATGTTGCGCATCAGAGTCGACACGCGCGCGTTCGACTGCGCGTAGCCGAGAAGATTGACCCGCATGCCTCTCTGGGTGATCGATTTCAGGTACACGCCCTCGGGCGTCTGCCGCACCAGCTGCTCAAGGAGGTGAACGGTCTGCGCGCGGTCGGCCTGCAGGGTCTCGATCACCTGCTTGCGCGCGAGCAGCGCCTGGATCTCGTCCTTCAGCTTGTTGATTTCGGCGATCTCCTTGTCGAGCTTGGCGATCTCGCTTTTCAGAAACTTGTTGCGTTCGGCCTGGATCTCGATCTTCGCCGCGTAGAAGCCGTGCATCGCGATCACGATCAGGATGCCGAGCAGCGCAGTGCCGCCGGCGAGGACGAAGAAATGCTGGCGCGCACGCTTGCGGCGCTCTTCGCGGTGCGGGAGTAGGTTGATGCGGGCAGCGCTGCTCATTGCGGGTCAAACCTGCGCATCGCCAGCCCGCAGGCGACGATCAGCGACGGCGCGTCGATCATCAGGCGCTTGAGCTGAACCCTAGAGGAAGTCTGCATTGCCGAGAACGGGTTCGCCACGCTGCTCGGCACCTGCGTGCGCAGGTTGACCACCTCGTCCAGGCCCGGAATGACCGCCGAGCCGCCGGCGAGCAGGATGTGATCGACTGCGTGATACTGCGTCGAGGTGAAGAAGAACTGCAGCGCGCGCTGCACCTCCTGCGACAGGTTCTCCATGAACGGCCGCAGCACCTCGGCCTCGAAATCATCCGGCAAGCCGCCCGAGCGCTTTGCCGTCTCCGCTTCCTCGGCGCTCATGCCGTAGCGGCTGACGATCTCCTGCGTGAGCTGGTTGCCGCCGAAGGCCTGCTCGCGGGTGTACACCGACTGGTCGTTGCGCAGCACCGTCACGTTCATGACGTTGGCACCGACGTCGACCACCGCGATGTTCTGGTCCTTGCCGCCGCCGGGCAGCGCCTGCACCACCAGCGACAGCGCCGCCTGCTGCGCGAAGGACTCGACGTCCATCACAAGCGGCTTGAGCCCGGCGAGGTGCGCGACCGCTACGCGATCCTCGACCTTCTCCTTGCGCGTGGCGGCGATCAGCACCTCCTGCTCCTCAGGGTTGTTCGCCGTCGGCCCGAGCGACTGGAAATCCAGGTTCACTTCTTCGAGCGCGAACGGGATGTACTGGTTCGCCTCGCTCTCGACCTGCACTTCGAGCTCATCCTCATGCAGTCCCGCCGCCACCACGATCTTCTTCGTGATCACGGCGCCGGTCGGCACCGCCATCGCGACATGCCTGGTGCGCGTCCCAAGACGCTTGAACGCGCGCTTCACCGCGTCGGCCGCCTGCTCAAGGTTGCTGATGTTGCCGTCCACTACCGTATCGCGAATCAGCGGCTCGATCGCATAACGCTCGACGCGGTACGCGCCCTTGCCGGCATCGGCGATCTCGAGCATCTTCACGGATGACGAGCTGATGTCGAGCCCGAACAACGGCGGCACCTTCGGCTTGAACAGGTCGAAGTCCATTCGTTATTTTCCTTTGCGTATCGGCTCTTAGGTGCGATACGTAGAATTCGCGTTAAATGCTAGCAACAACCCCTCCCTCTGTCTAGTTAATTCTCCAGGTGAGGGACGGGGTATCATGCTACGGTTGAACCTGCCCGTGCAATAGCGCTGCGGTAACGGTCTAAGTCCCTTGATGTGGTTCCGCTTTTTGGCCTTTCCGCTGGCCCTGCTGGCGGGCCTGGCGACCGCCGCCATATTGGCCGTCGCCCTGGTCATCGCGCTCGCCTACCCCAACCTGCCGTCGCTGCAGGCGCTTACCGAGTACCAGCCCAAGATCCCCCTGCGGATCTACTCTGCGGAGGGGGTGCTGATCGGTGAATTTGGCGAGGAACGCCGCTCGGTGGTGTCGATCGAGGAAGTGCCCGGCGCGCTCAAGCACGCCATCCTGGCCGCCGAGGACGAGCGCTTCTATGAGCACCCCGGCATCGACTACGTCGGTGTGCTGCGCGCGGCCTACGCCAACCTCGTCGCCGGCGGCCGGCGCCAGGGCGCCAGCACCATTACCATGCAGGTGGCGCGCAACTTCTTCCTCTCCTCGGAAAAGACGGCCACGCGCAAGCTGTACGAGGCGCTGCTCGCCTTCAAGATCGAGCATAGCCTGACCAAGGACCAGATCCTCGAGCTCTACGTCAACCAGATCTATCTGGGGCAGCGCGCCTACGGCTTCGGCGCAGCCGCGCAGATCTACTTCGGTAAATCGCTCGCACAGCTGAATCTCGCCGAAACCGCCATGCTTGCCGGGCTACCCAAGGCGCCGTCGATGTACAACCCCGTGGCGAATCTGCAACGCGCCAAGCAGCGGCAGCACTATGTGCTGCGGCGGATGTCCGAACTCGGACACATTACTGCGGAGCAATACGAAGAGGCGCTGAAGGCGCCGCTGCGCCCGCGCCGCGAGGCCAACGAATACGCCATCCACGCGGAATACGCCGCCGAAATGGTGCGCCAGGCCATGGCAGAGCGTTACCCCGAGGAGGTGTACTCGCGCGGTTTCCGCGTCTATACCACCATCCGCAAAGCGGACCAGGAGGCGGCCTATGTGGCGCTGCGGCGCGGCGTACTTGAGTACGACCGCCGCCAGGGCTATCGCAGGCCGGAAGGCTATGCCGAGCTGCCGGCCTCGCCCGGCGAAGACGATTTCGAGGAAGCGCTCGCTGACCATCCCGACAATGACGAATTGCTCGCCGCGATAGTGCTGGCCGCCGACGCGAAGCAGGTCCAGGTGGCGCTGCGCAGTGGAGAAAAGATCGCCATCAACGGCGAGGGTTTGCGCTTTGCGGCGCGCGCTCTCGATCCCAAGACGCCGCCGCAGCGTCGCATCCGCCGCGGCGCCGTCATCCGTGTGCAGGCCGAAACCGGCGGCAAATCCTGGCAGATCGTGCAACTGCCGGAGGTCGAGTCGGCCTTCATCGCGCTCGACGCGCAGGACGGCGCGGTGCGCGCGCTGGTGGGCGGCTTCGACTTCGGCCGCAACAAGTTCAATCACGCGACCCAGGCGTGGCGCCAGCCCGGCTCATCATTCAAGCCTTTCATCTATTCGGCGTCGCTGGAAAAGGGCTTTACGCCTGCCACCGTCATCGCCGACGAGCCGGTGGTGCTGGAGGCCGAACAGACCGGCAGCCAGCGCTGGGAGCCGAAAAACTACGACGGCAAGTTCGAGGGCCCGATGCGCATGCGCACCGCGCTCGCGAAGTCCAAGAACATGGTATCGATCCGCATCCTCGATGCGATCGGCGCCAAATATGCCCAGGACTACGTGACCCGCTTCGGCTTCGACCCGGAACGCCATCCGCCTTACCTGACGATGGCGCTGGGCGCCGGCTCGGTGACCGCCTGGCAGATGGCGCGGGCCTACGCCGTGTTCGCGAACGGCGGTTACCTGATCCAGCCCTACTTCATCCACAAGATCGTCGACGACCGCGGTAATCCACTCGCGCTCGCCAATCCGCAGCGCGCCGGCGACGAGACCCTGCGCGTTCTAGACCCGCGCAACGCCTTCATCATGGACAACATGATGCAGGACGTGATGCGCTACGGCACTGCGGCGCGCGCGGCGCGGCTCGCGCGCGCCGATCTCGCGGGAAAGACCGGCACCACCAACGAGTTCGTCGACGCCTGGTTTGCCGGTTACCAGCCTTCATTGGTGGCCATCGCCTGGGTAGGCTTCGACCAGCCGAAGACCCTGGGCAGGAACCAAACCGGTGGCGTAGTGGCGCTGCCGATCTGGCTCGGCTATATGGAGAAGGTGCTGAAGGACATCCCCGAGATGCCGCGCACCACACCGCCAGGCGTGGTCACGGTGCCGGTGATGACGATGCCCGCCGAAGGCGCAGTTACAACACCGGCGGCTGCGCCGAAGCTCGTGCCGGAATACTTCTACCAGGAGGCGGTGCCGCCGCCCGAGGTGCTGCAAGCGCCGGCGCCGATCGCGCCGCCGAAGCTGTTCGAGCCGACGCCAACTCCCCCGGCCTAAGGTCGCAGCAGCACTGCCTGCCCGCTCTGCGCCGAGACGATTTTCGACAGCGCGGCGAACAGCTCAGTGCCCTCGCGCGTATCGCGCCAGGCGGCTCCGTCCCAGCGGTAGTGAAAGCCGCCGGAGCGCGCCGCGACCCAGATTTCGCGCGCCGCGCCGTGCCGGTTGATCACCATCTTCGAGCCGTCGGCGAATTCGATTTCCAGCACGCCGCCCGCTTTGAGCTCGAGATCCGCGTCGACGCCGCTCGCCTCGAGGGCTTGCTCGATTTTGGCTAGCGCCGCGCCGGCCAGGGCGTCGAAGTCGGTCTCGTTCATGAGTGCTAACATCAGGATTTTATGCGTTTCCTTGTTCTCGGCGTGACAATCACGCTGCTCGCCGGCTGCGGGCAGAAGGGACCGCTGTACCTGCGCGACGCCCCGCCGCCCGGCATCAAGCCGGCGAAGCCCGCACCGGCAAAACCGGTGCCCTACCCGCCGGGCGACGACGCTGAAAAAAACTAGCAACGAGGTGGCGTTCGCCTACCGCAACGGCACGTTGTGCGCCGAGCAGCTTCCGCTCGAGGACATCGCGCGGCGCTTCGGCACGCCCTGCTATGTCTATTCTCAAGCGGCGATCGAAAGCGCTTACGGAGAATTCTCGCGCGCGCTGGCCGGGCGCGACGCGCTGTTGTGTTACTCGGTCAAGGCGAATTCGAATCTGGCCGTGCTCGCCTTGCTGGCGCGCCTGGGCGCCGGCTTCGATATCGTCTCGGGCGGCGAGCTGGCGCGCGTGCTGGCGGCGGGCGGCGAAGCGCGCAAGACCCTGTTCTCGGGCGTCGGCAAGACCGAAAGCGAAATCCGGCTGGCGCTGGAAAAAGACATTTATTGCATCAACCTGGAGTCCGAAGCCGAGCTGGAGCGCGTGGCGGCGGTGGCGCGCAAGCTGGGGCGACGGGCACCGGTGGCCTTTCGTGTCAATCCGGATGTCGACGCGAGGACGCACCCCTACATCTCCACCGGGCTGCGCGAGAACAAGTTCGGCGTCGCGCACAGCGACGCCGAACGGCTGTATGCGAAAGCAGCCGCAATGCCCGCGCTCGAAGTAATCGGCGTCGGCTGCCACATCGGCTCGCAGCTGGTGGAGCCTGCGCCTTTCGTCGCAGCGGTCGAGCGCTTGGCCGCCCTCGCCGGGCGCATCGAGGCGGCGGGCATCCGGCTGCGGCATCTGGATCTTGGCGGCGGGATCGGCATTCGCTATCGCGATGAAACACCGCGCCCGCCGCGCGAATTCGTCGCCGGCGCGCTGGCAGCGCTTGGCGATCGCCGCGGCGCCGTGATCCTCGATCCCGGCCGCTCGATCGTCGGTAACGCCGGCGTGCTTCTCACCCGGGTCGAGTACGTGAAGCCGGGCGTTCCGCGCAACTTCCTGGTGGTCGATGCGGCGATGAATGACCTGGTGCGGCCGGCCCTGTACGACGCCTGGCATGAGGTGCGCACCGTGCGCGAGGCGGAATCGGGCGCCCCGAGCACTGTTTACGACATCGTCGGCCCGATCTGCGAGACCGGCGACTTCCTCGCCAAGGACCGGGCGCTGACGGCGCGCGAGGGGGACTTGCTGGCCGTGATGTCGAGCGGCGCCTATGCCATGTCGATGGCTTCGAACTACAACTCGCGGCCCCGCGCCGCCGAAGTCATGGTGCAGGGCAGCGCGGCTCACTTGGTGCGCGCACGCGAGTCTGCGGAGCAGTTGTTTGCCCTGGAACGGATTCCGGGATGACAATCGTGCGCCCCCGAGATGCCTGACCAAGATCCCATGACCCCCACCAGCCGACGCTTCTTGATCGCCGGTGCGGTCGTGGTCGCCCTCGTCGCCGGCGGCATCGCGGCCTACTTCAGCACCGACAGTGGCGCGAAGGAAGGCCTCAAGCCGGGTGCCAAAGGCCCGCCCGGCGTCCCGGTGACGGTGGCGACTGTTACGCAGGAAACGGTGCCGATCCGGCTGCAGGGGATCGGCAACGTCGAAGCGTATTCGACCGTGGCGTTGAAAGCGCGCGTCGACGGGCAGATCGTGGAAGTGAATTTCCGCGAAGGCGCCCCGGTCAAGAAGAACGACATCCTGTTCCGCATCGACCCGCGGCCCTACGAGGCGGCGTTGCGGCAGGCCGAGGCAAACGCGCTACGCGATGTGGCAGCGCGCAACCAGGCGCGCTCGCAGGACCGGCGCTACCAGGAGCTGCTCGAGAAAAATTTCGTCTCGAAGGAGGCCTACGCGCAGATCCGCACCAACGCCGACACCGCCGACGCCGTGGCCAAGGCGAGCCAGGCGGCGCTCGAGAACGCCAGGCTCAATCTCGAGTACTGCACCATCCGCTCGCCGCTCGATGGGTACGTCGGCAAGGTGCTGCTGCAGGCGGGCAACCTGGTCAGGGCGAACGACGTCAACCCGCTGGTGGTGATCAACCAGGTGAGACCGATCTATGTCAACTTCGCGCTGCCCGAGCAGACCCTGCCCGAGGTACGCAAGTACCAGGCTGCCGGCCCGCTCGCAGTGGAAGTGCTGACCCCGGACCCGCAGCAGCACCCGGCCGGGGGCCAGCTGATCTTCATCGATAACGCGGTGGACCCGAGCACCGGCACGATCCGGCTGCGCGGGCGGTTCGAGAACACCGATGCCGCGCTGTGGCCTGGGCAGTTCGTCAACGTAAGCCTGCGCCTCTACGAGCAGGCGGACGCGCTGGTCGCGCCTGCGCAGGCGGTGCAGACCGGACCCGAGGGACAGTACGTCTACGTGGTCGGTGACGATTTGCTAGTCGACGTACGCAGGATCAAGGTGCAGCACACGGACGGCGAGCGTGCGATCGTCGCCAGCGGCCTCGCCAAGGGTGAGCGCGTGGTGACGCGCGGCCAGCTGCGCCTCGGTCCGAAGACCAAGGTGCAGATCAGCACGCCGGCCGCGGAAGCGTCATGAACTTCTGCGAGCTGTTCGTCCGCCGTCCGGTGATGACGGTGCTGGTCATGGCCGGCATCCTGATTTTCGGCCTGGCCGCGTACCGCATGCTGCCGGTCTCCACGCTGCCCAACGTGGACTTCCCCACCATCCAGGTCACCGGCGAGCTGCCCGGAGCCAGCCCGGAGACGATGGCTTCGGCGGTCGCCACGGTGCTCGAGCGGCAGTTCTCGACCATCGCCGGCATCGACGAGATGACTTCGGTCAGCGGCCAGGGGGTGACGCGCATCACGATCCAGTTCTCGCTCGACCGCGACATCGACGCCGCCGCGCAGGACGTGAACTCGGCCATCGCGTCCGCTGCGCGCCAGCTGCCGGCCACCATGCCGGCACCGCCTTCGTTCCGCAAGGTCAATCCGGCTGATTTTCCGGTCTACTACCTCGCCCTGACCTCGTCGCAGCTGCCGCTCTCCACGGTAAACGAATACGCCGAAACCTACCTCGCGCAGCGCATCTCCACGATCAATGGCGTGGCGCAAGTGCTGGTGTTCGGACAGCAGAAGTACGCAGTGCGCGTCCAGGTTGATCCGAACGCGATGGCGGCGCGCGGAGTAGGCATCAACGAGGTCGAGTCAGCGATCTCGAATGCCAACGTGAACCTGCCGACTGGAACCCTGTACGGCAAGGACCGCATGTTCGCGGTGCAGGCGACTGGCCAGCTCAACAACGCCGCGGCGTTCCGGCCCGTCATCGTGACATACCGCAACGGCTCGCCGATCCGCCTGCAGGAGCTGGGGCGCGTCATCGACGACGTGCAGAACGACAAGGTGGCGGCCTGGTTCAAGGGCAAGCGCGGCATCGTGCTCGCCATCCAGCGCCAGCCCGGCACCAATACCATCGAGGTGGTCGACTCGATCAAGAAGCTGCTGCCGACCTTCCGCGCCGAGGTCCCGCCGGCAATCGATATCGAGACCCTCTACGACCGCTCGCTCACCATCCGCGCGTCGGTCGACGAGGTGCAGTTCACGCTGTATCTCGCCCTCGCGCTCGTCGTGATGGTCATTTTCATATTCCTGCGGAACATTCCCGCCACCATCATCCCGGCGATCGCGCTGCCGATGTCCATCATCGGCACCTTCGCCGTGATGTATGTCCTCGGCTACAGCCTGGACAACATCTCCCTCATGGCGCTCACCTTGTGCGTGGGCTTCGTGGTCGACGATGCCATCGTGATGCTGGAAAACATCACCCGGCACATCGAGCAGGGCAAGAGCGTCATGCAGGCAACGCTCGAGGGCTCGCGCGAGATCGTCTTCACCATCATCTCGATGACCATCTCGCTCGCCGCGGTATTCATCCCGGTGCTGTTCATGGGCGGGATCCTCGGGCGGCTGCTGCACGAGTTTGCGGTCACCATCATGGCCGCGGTGCTGATCTCGGGCTTCGTGTCGCTCACGCTGACCCCGATGATGTGCAGCCGCATCCTCAAGCCCCACCGGGCGGACCAGCGCCACGGCCGCCTCTACATGGCCTTCGAGCGCGGCTTCGACGCCTGGAAGCACGCGCACGACGTGTCGCTGCGCTTTACGCTGGCGCACCAGCGCGTAGTGATGTTCGCGTTCCTCGCGATCTGCGTGGCGACCGGCATCCTCTTTGCGAAAGCGCCGAAAGGCTTCCTGCCGAGCGAGGACTCGGGGCAGCTGTTCTGCTTCGTCGAGGGGCCGCAGGACATCTCCTTCGAGGCGATGAACCAGCTGCAGCAGCAGGTCGCAGACATCATCCGCCAGGACCCGAACGTCGACGCGGCGATGTCGTTCGTCGGCGCTACGGGCTTTTCGCCGTCGCTCAACGTGGGGCGCATCACGATCACGCTGAAGCCGTTCAAGCAGCGCAAGCCCGCCGACCAGGTGGTGCGCGGGCTGCGTCCCAAGCTCGCCAACGTCCTCGGCGCCAAAGTGTTCCTGCAGAACGTGCCGGCGATCCGCATCGGCGGCAGTCTGACCAAGAGCCCGTACCAGTACGTCATGCGCAGCGCCAACATCGACGAGCTGTACCACTGGGCGCCGCTCATCGAGGAAAAGCTGCGCGCGCTGCCCGGGCTGATCGACGTGACGAGCGACCTGCAGATCACGCGGCCCGAGGTCACCGTGGATATCGAGCGCGAAAAGGCCTCGGCGCTCGGCGTGTCGGCACAGGAGATCGAGATGGCGCTCAACAACGCGTACGGCGCGCGTCAGGTGTCGACCATCTATACCGCCACCAACCAGTACTGGGTGATCCTGGAGCTCGCGCAGCGTTACCAGACCGATCCATCGGTGCTGCCGATGCTGTACGTGCGCTCCACCAGCGGCGCGCTGGTGCCGCTGAGCGCCGTGGCGCAGCTCAAATCCGGCGTCGGGCCGCTGCAGGTGACTCACCTCGGGCAGCTCACCTCGGTGACCTTCTCGTTCGACCTGCGCCCTGGCGTGGCGCTTTCGCAGGCCATCGCGCAGGTCCAGGCTGCGACGCGCGAGCTCCAAGTGCCGGTGACGCTGACCGGGAGCTTCTCGGGCACGGCGCAGGCCTACCAGAGCTCCCTGCAGGGCATGGGCATTCTGCTCCTGCTGTCGATCGTGGTGATCTACCTCGTCCTCGGCATCCTCTACGAGAGCTTCATCCATCCGCTCACCATCCTGTCGGGGCTGCCCACCGCCGGACTGGGCGCGCTGCTCACGCTGATGGCGTTCGGTATCGAGCTCAACATGTACGCCTTCGTCGGCATCATCATGCTGGTCGGCATCGTCAAGAAGAACGCCATCATGATGATCGACTTCGCAATCGAGGCGCAGCGCAGGGACGGCATGCCGAGAT
>Ga0209220_1000167_pt1 | contig 28232 bp, 30 predicted proteins | sample BlaSpr_A8_OM3_M3_FD_187984 | JGI IMG/M metagenome (GOLD analysis project Ga0209220, IMG submission 187984) | Forest soil microbial communities from Thunder Bay, Ontario, Canada - Black Spruce, Ontario site 2_A8_OM3_M3 (SPAdes) (version 2) | ecosystem: Environmental > Terrestrial > Soil > Boreal... | reverse complement strand
ACGAACTGATTTCGAAGGGCGAACGCCGCGAGCTCTCAGCCCTGTTCGTGGACATTCGCGGATTCACTGCGATGTCCGAGACGATGCGGGCGGACGACGTCCTCGCCGTGATCCAGGACTATCTCGAGGAGATGAGCAAGCTGATCCTGAAATGGGACGGTCTGATCGACAAGTACGTAGGAGACGAAGTCATGGCGTTGTGGAACGTGCCACTGCCGCAGCCGGATCACGCGCTGCTCGCCGTCCGCTGCGCTTATGACCTGGTCAGGGGCGCGCCGGATTTGCAGGGGAAGCTCGCCGCCCGCGGACTGCCGCCGATCAGCTGGGGCATCGGCGTGAACACAGGCTTCGCCGTTGTCGGCAACATGGGCAGCCAGGAACGCCTGCAGTACACCGCTCTCGGCGACACCATCAACACGAGCGCGCGCTTCTGCAGCGCGGCGCCGGCCTTCGACATCCTGATCGGGTGGCCGACATACCAGGCGTGCGCCGATTACATCGCGGTCGACGAGCTGCCCGGCATGCAGCTGAAGGGCAAGTCGGCCGAGACATTTCGCGTGTTCAAGGTGACGGCGATCCGCGAGGACAAAGCATCGCCGTGGGTGCCGATCCCATCCGACGCGGCGATGACCGCGTACTCGGCCAAGAAGCAGCTGTACACGACCCAGTCGGTGTTCGCGTGACGATCGCGTCGATCGAACGCGCGGCCGAGCTGCTTGCTTCGGCGAGGCGTGGTGTCGCCCTGACGGGAGCGGGTGTCTCAGCTGAAAGCGGCATCCCCACCTTTCGCGGCGAGGGCGGACTGTGGAAGAAGTACGACCCGATCAGGGTGTCGTCGATCGACAGCTTCCTGGCCGATCCCGCCGCCTACTGGATGGTTTCGCGGGAACGGGGACGCGTGGCGCTTGCCGCCAAACCCAATCCCGGCCATCTCGCCCTGGTGGCGATGGAGGAGGCCGGGCACCTGATCGCGGTCCTCACCCAGAACACCGACGGGCTGCATCAGGACGCCGGCAGCAAGCGCGTCATCGAGCTGCACGGGTCAGGCCGGATGGTGCAGTGCCTCGATTGCGGCGCGCGGGAGCCGCGGTCCGAGGTTCAGGCACGACTCGACGTCGAGATGCCGCCCCGTTGCAGGGTTTGCGGCCACGCGAGGCTGAAACCCACGGTTGTGCTTTTCGGCGAGCCCATGCCGCAGGCTGCGGTGCAGGAGGCGTTTGAGCTCGCGCGCAACTCGGACGTGATGCTGGTCGTGGGCTCCTCGCTCGTGGTCTACCCGGCGGCCGAGATTCCTGTGGTCGCAGTGCGTTCCGGTGGGCGCCTGATCGTGGTCAACGCCGAGCCGGCGCCGTTCGATGGGCTGGCCGAGGTTGTGATCCACGGCCGCTCGGGCGAGGTCCTCCCCGAGATCCTCCAGCTCATAGGTGCGTTACGCTCCCGGCGACGAAAGGCGTCCCGTCGATGATCAGCTCGCCGTGCGGGCCGATGTCCTGCGCGATGCCCTCGACCGCCTTGCCTGAGACCTCGATGCGGACCCGGCGGCCCAGCGTCGCCGACAGCTCGCGCCAGCGAGCGAGCACCGCCTCGGGCTCGCTCGAGGTCCACGTCTGGATCCCGGCGCGAACCCGGGCAAACAGCTCGTCGCGCGGCTGATCGAGGCGGGCCGCGCCTTGGGGCGCCCACGTCAGGTTGACGCCCAACCCGCAGATCGCCTTCTCGCGCGTCGTTTCGACGAGGATGCCGCCGAGCTTCTTGCCCTCGAGCAGAAGGTCGTTCGGCCACTTCAACCGCACGTTCGGGCCGCACGCCTCCGCCGCGGCTATGCCCAACGCCAGGCTGAGGAGGGGATTTGCCTCGAGCACGAAGGACACGAGCAAGGCTGCGCCGGCTGGCGCATCCCAGCGGCGGTCGAGCCTACCCCTGCCGGCGGTCTGGTGATCGGCGATCACGATCGAGCCGAGCGGCAGGGCGCGAGCGACGTCCTGAGTCGAGCTGACCGACCCGAGCCGCAGGATTTGCGCTTCGGCCATGCTCGGTAAGCTAGCGGAGACCATGAAGCTCCACCGCGCCGTCGTGCTCGTGGTCATGATCGTGATCGGCGTGGGAGTGTTCGCGCTGCTGACCGCGGGCGCGGTCGCCACGTTCGACAGCCACAGCCTGATCGCCCTCCTCGTCGTGCTGGTCGCGGCGGCGATCAGCGGCGTCGCCTTCAGCTGGGGCCGCTATTTCAAGCGGCCGTAGCTTGAGTCCTCGACTGCGTCTCGGATACAAAGCGTCGGCCGAGCAGTTCGGTCCGCGCGAGCTCCTCGATTTCGCGGTCGCAGCCGAAGCCAATGGATTCGACTCCGTCTTCGTCAGCGATCACTTCCAGCCGTGGAGGCACTCCGACGGTCACGCGCCGTTCGCGTTGGCCTGGCTCGCCGCGACAGGAGAGCGAACCAAGAAGGTCGCGCTCGGCACCTCGGTGAACACGCCCACCTTTCGCTATCACCCCGCGCTGGTGGCGCAGGCGTTCGGTACGCTCGGCGTGCTGTTCCCTGGTCGCATGATTCTCGGCGTCGGCACTGGGGAGCATCTGAACGAAGGGGCGCTCGGGTTTCAGTGGCCGGACAATCGCGAGCGATTCGCTCGGCTGCGCGAGGCGGTCCGGTTGATCAAACAGCTGTGGACCGAGCAATCGGTGACGTTCGACGGCGAGTTCTACCACACGCGCAACGCGACGATCTACGACCGCCCGGACAGGCCTGTTCCGATCTACGTCGGGGCCGGCGGACCCCAGGTGGCCAAGTACGCCGGGCGTGCGAGCGACGGGCTCATCTGCACCTCGGGCAAGGGAATGGAGCTCTATTCGGAACAGTTGCTCCCGTCGTTCAGTGATGGGGCCAAGGAATCAGGGCGCGATGCGGCGGACCTCGACAAGATGATCGAGATCAAGGTTTCCTACGACACCGACCGCGACCGCGCGATGGAGGACACGAAGATCTGGGCCGCGCTTGCGCTGCCGGCCGAGGCGAAGGCCGGCGTCGACGACCCGCGCGAGATGGAGCGCCTCGCCAAAACGGTCGAGGACGTGGCCTACCGGCGCTGGCTTGTGTCATGCGATCCTGACGAGCACATCGAGCAGCTCCGTCCCTACCTCGAGCTCGGGTTCAACCATCTCGTCTTCCACGCGCCCGGCGACGGACAAGCGCGGTTTCTCGACCTGTACGGTTCGCAGATCCTGCCGAGGATTCGCAAGCAGTGGGGGTGAACACCTGGGTCGTCGTCCTGATCAAGGATTTCGGATCCGCGAAGCAGCGGCTGAGCCCGGCGTTGGCACCTCGGTCGCGGCGCGCCCTGGCCCGCCGCAACGCGCGCCTTGCCGTGCGCGCGGCATCGGCTGGCGACCACGTGCTGGTGGTGGCCGGCAGTGAGAGGGTCGCCAAGATGGCGGAGCTCTGGGGAGCAGAGGTCCTGCTCGAGCCGAACGAGGAAGGGCAGAACATCGCCGCAAGACGCGGCATCGCCCGGGCGGTGCGGGGAGGAGCCGATGCTGTGCTGCTCCTTTCGAGCGATCTGCCGCTCGTAACCGCCGATGCGGTGCGCGAGCTGATCGACTTCGCCGGGCGCAGGCGGTCTCCAGCCGTCGTCGCGGTGCCGGCGATCGGACGCGGGGGCACCAACGCGCTCTATCTTCGACCCCCGCAGGCGATCGGCCTGCACTTCGGTGATGACTCGCTCGCGAAATTCCGCGAGGACGCCGAGCCCAAGGGGGTCGATTTCATCGTCCACCACTCCGACGCTATGGCGCTCGACCTCGACGAGCCGTCCGACCTCACCAGACTCAGCCGCGCAGTGTGAAGCGGGTCGAGCTGATCGGGGTCGAGGGCCTGCCCGAGGTGCGGCCCGGCGACGACCTGGCCGCCCTCATCTGCGCGCGGGCTACGTTTCAGGCCGGCGACGTTGTTGTGGTGGCACAAAAGGTCGTCTCGAAATCTGAAGGCCGCCTCGTCGACCTCGGATCGGTCAAGGCGAGCAAGGAGGCGATCGAGATCGCGGGTCGGTTGATCGCCAATCCCGACCCGCGAATCGTGCAGGTCGTCCTCGACGAGAGCGTCCGCGTCCTGCGCTCGGACAGGGTGCTCATCACCGAGACCAGGCATGGCTACGTCGCCGCGAACGCGGGCGTCGATCACTCCAACATCCCTGGTGAAAACATGCTGGCGCTGCTGCCGGCCGACCCGGATGCAAGCGCGATCCGCTTGCGCCGGCGGATCCACGAGCTCGGCGGCCATGAGGTCGGGGTGATCGTCTCGGACACGTTCGGCCGTCCCTGGAGGATCGGCATCGTCAACGTGGCGCTCGGCGTCGCCGGCCTGCCCGCCGTGCTCGACCTCCGCGGCACGGTCGACGACGCCGGCAAGTCCCTCCATGCGACCGTGCTCGCACTCGCCGACGAAATCGCAGCCGCGGCGGGCGTCGTGATGGGGAAGACCGAGCGCGCCCCGGTGGTCATCGTGCGTGGGCTCGAGGTGCGAGGCGAAGGGACGGGACGAGACCTCATCCGTCCAGAGGCGGAGGACCTGTTCCGGTGAACGTCGTCGTGCTGGCCGGCGGGACCGGCGGCGCCGCGCTGGCCGCCGGAATCCAGACGGTCGCGCCCCACGTGGGGCTGACAGTCATCGCCAACACCGCGGACGACGACGAGTTCTGGGGGCTCCTCGTCTCCCCCGACGTCGACGCCGTCATCTATCGCCTCGCGGGCGTGTTCAACGAGGCGGCGGGTTACGGACTCAAGGACGACACGTTCGAGGTCCTGGCGGCGCTTGGCAGGCTCGGCGAGAGCACGCAAACGTGGTTTCGGATTGGCGACCGGGATTTCGCGACCCACCTGGTGCGCACCGAGATGGTGCACCGCGGCTGCTCGCTCACGGAGACGTCTTTGGAGCTGTGCCGCCGGTCCGGTGTCACCGCCCGGGTGCTCCCGATGACGAACAACCCGGTGAGGACGCGCTTCACCACCGACTCGGGCGAGCTGTCATTCCAGGAGTATTACGTGCGCGAGAAGCTCAAGCCACGGTTGCGCGCGGTGAACTTCGCCGGCATCGACTCCGCGACTCCAGCGCCCGAGGCGGTGGCGGCGCTGCACGCGGCAGATCTCGTGATCATCGGCCCGTCCAATCCATTGATCTCGATCGGACCGATCCTCGCGCTGATGCGCGATCACCTGCGGCGCGACCGCACCGTCGCGGTCACGCCGATCGTGGCGGGAGCGGCGCTCAAGGGCCCGACGGTCGAGATGATGCGAGCCTTGGGACAGGAGCCGAGCCCGCCCGAGGTGGCACGTCTCTATCGCGACATCGCTGGTGCCTTTGTGGTGGACGAGCGCGACCGCGAGCTTGCGGGACAGATCGAATCGATGGGCTACCGCGTGATCATCCGCGACACGGTGATGCGGGATGGGGGCGTTGCGTTGGCTCGCGCTGTCCTCGAGCTCCGCTAGGTGACATGCGAGTTGGCGACCATGACGAGCACACCGATGAGCACCATCACGAGGCCCACCACGAGCACGGCGTACTGAGCGACCGCGACGACCGTGCGGTTCATCGTCTTGACTTCGCCGTCGTCCTCCGCATCCAAATCGGGCGCCTCGCCTGACGCGAGCTGCCACGAGGAGGTCGACCCGGGATCGCCGCCCTTCTTCCTCTTGCCGCCCTTTTCGGCGGTGACGGAGGAATCCTTGGAGGTGCTGACCACGGACCACGAGCCGGAGCCTGTCGCGGACGCGGCGGAGGTGGAGGATGCCGCGGCCGCGGGCTGCACCCGCTCGGCGGGCGCGAGCGGCTCGGCGGGTTGTGGAGCGGGCGTCCAGGCGGGCTCGCTCGGAGATGGACGGGGCGTCGGCTCCGGAGCCGGCCGGAAGGGCTCCGCCGTCGGCACGCGGTAAGGGTCGGTGGTGGCGGGAAAGTCAAAGCTGCTAGGAGCGGGCGCCGGCGCGCTCGGTGTCTCCCATGGCGGTTGCGCTGCCGGCTCCTGTGAGGGCGGAGCAGGCGGCGGGGGCGCGACCGGCGGCGGTTCGTAAGCGGGTCTCTCCCAGGTCACCGTCGGCTGTGGCATAGCCTGGGCGGTCGATGCCCCGGGCGCGGGTTCAGCGAGTTTCTCGACGTGGCCGTGTGGCGCGAGCGTCCGCTGCCTTGCCGCTCGCACCTTGTGTTCGATCTGCGATCGCCGCGCGGAGTACATCGAGCGCTTGTCGACGGATTTGCGGCGCAACACGAAAAAGATCGCCACGATGCCGACGATCGCCACCAGAGGCCCGGCCACCACGTACCCCATAGGCGCCAGATTATCGGGGATCGGTCCATGCTTACAATCGCCCGAATGACGCTTTACGACCGCATTCAATCGGAGATGGTCGACGCCCGGATGCGCCGCGACGAGATCGCTTTGAGCACTTTATCGCTGCTCAAGAGCGAGTTGGTGCGGGCGAGCAAGGAAGGCGGGGCCGGCGGAAAGATCGACGACGACCTTGTCGTGCGCGCCGCACGCAAGGAGGTCAAGCGGCGCGAAGAGGCGATCGAGGTCTACCAGAAGGCGGGGCGCGAGGAGTCCGCACGTCGTGAGCAAGCGGAGATGGAGGTGCTTCGGCGCTTCCTGCCCGCCCCCATGAGCGAGCAGGAGATCGAGGCGGAGGTCCGGGCGGCGATCGCCGAGGTGAAGCCCGACGGTCCGAAGGGTTTCGGGGCCGTCATGAAGGCGGCGACGGCGAGGCTGGCCGGCCGCGCCGATGGCGCGCAGGTCGCGGCGGTCACGCGCAGGTTGCTTGGCTCCTAAGACAAAAAAGAAGTCGTGGATGACGCCCGCGCCTCCGCGCGGCGCGAGGACCAGGGCGAAGCTGACGGTCGAGAGGCTGCGCGAGCTCTATCCGGCGGTGACGGAGCTTGTGCACGAGACCCCGTTTCAGCTCCTGATCGCGACCATCCTTTCGGCCCAGACGACCGACCGCTCCGTCAACCTGGTCACGCCCGAGCTGTTTCGGCGCTACCCGACACCGCTTGATCTCGCCGCGGCCGACCCGGCGGAGGTCGAAAAGTTGATCAAGCCGACGGGGTTCTTCCGCGCCAAGACCAAAAGGATCATCGCGGCGAGCCGCGCGCTGGTCGAGGTGTTCGCCGGCGAGGTGCCGAAGACCATGGACGAGCTGATCAAGATCCCGGGGATTGGGCGCAAGACCGCGAACGTCATTCTCGGCGCTGGGTTCGGCGTGCCCGGGTTTGCGGTCGACACGCACGTGATCCGGCTGACGAACCTGCTTGGGCTGGTGAGGACGAGGGATCCCGTGAAGATCGAATACCAGGTGTGCCGCATGGTGCCCAAGGAGGAGTGGACCGCGCTGTCGCTGCGGCTGATCCTGCACGGGCGCCGGGTGTGCGTAGCGCGGCGGCCGAGGTGCGAGGAGTGCGTGCTCAACGACTTCTGCCCTTCATCGCGGGTCCGCCCCAACCGCCGCCCCCGCGCGAAGACGCAACCCTAGCGGGTCCCACCCTTCCCTCCGGTCCCACCCCCACCGGCACTCCTGGCCCAATTCAACCTCTCGAAAAAAGCCGCGCCAACCCAGCTTGTTAAGAAGCGAACATATGTTCTACCATGACCGGATGGGAGCCCCCGAGCCGCGGCTGGCTGACGTCGAATACCTCGAGGTCCAGTGCAAGTCGGCCCTCAACCCCGTCAAGAACATGGGCTTCGCCTGGACGCTCAACCCCTACACAGGCTGCGAGCACCGCTGCGCCTTTTGCTATGTGAGGGCGTTCGAGCTGCGCGCCGACCGCCCCTCCGACGACCGCTACGGCCGCACGGTCCGGGTCAAGGTGAATGTCGGCGGGGTACTGCGCGGTGAGCTCGCCCGGCGCTCGTGGAAGAGGGAGACCGTCGTCATCGGCGCCGCGACCGACCCCTACCAGCCGGCCGAAGGCCGCTACCGCTTGACACGGCAATGCCTCGAGGCGCTCCGTGACTTCGCGAATCCGTCCGCGATGATCACGCGTGGTCCCATGATCGTGCGCGACATCGACGTGCTGACGGACCTCGGGCGACGGGCCGATCTGCACATCACCTTCAGCATCCCAACGGTGGACGACGAGGTCTGGCGCAAGACCGAGCCCGGCACCGCCCACCCGCGGCAGCGTCTCCGGGCCATCGAGAAGCTGGTCACGGCAGGAGTCGACGTCGGCGTCGGCATGGCCCCGATCCTGCCCGGCCTCTCGGACAGGCCGGACCAGCTCGAGGCGGTGGTCAAGGCGGCCCGAGCCGCCGGTGCGACAGGCCTTTGGGCCGGCTTGCTGCACCTCAAAGACGGGACCCGCGAGCACTTCATGTCCGTGCTCGCGAGGCACTGGCCGGAGCTGGTCCCGCGCTATGAAGACGCATACCGAAACCGTGCCTACCTTCCGCCGTCGTTCGGCGACAAGACGATGCATGAGATTGGGCGGCTTCGCTCGCGGCACGGCGTCTCCGACCGCCGCCGAGTGATCCTGAAACCACCGCCTCCCCCAGAACAGCTGACCCTGCTGAACTAGGATTCAGCGCATGCGCAGTCCCATCGACGTGCTCGCCGGGAAGGTCGGCGGCTTCAAGAAGATGGAGGTCGCGCGGCGCACAGTGCCGTGCTACAAGCACGTGATCGAGAAGGACGGGGAGCAGCTGGCTCTCTGCCTGCTCGTCGATTCCGGAAAGCTCTACCGGTTCCCTTTCGAGACGATCAAAGGCATCAGGAGCCTCGAGGTCAAGGCTCGCTTCCTGCGCGGCGAGATGGAGCACCTCCGGCTTCGGGAGTTTCAGCCCGGGCTCTGCCGGTATGTCGAAAGAGCCGACAAAGCCGTCTGAATCGCTCGTCCAGCAGCTCCTTGCCGAACGGCGAGAGCTCAAAGTCGCGGTCGAGCGGCTGAAGATCGAGCTGGCCGATGCGCAGCAGTCGAGCTCGGGTGGACCCGATCCGAGGCTGCGCGAGCTGCAGGACGAGATCGAGCGGCTCCGCTACCAGCTCGCCTCAGCGCGGGCCGAGGTGACCCAGCTTCGCGAGGAGCGCGACGAGCTGACCGCGGGAATCGAGCGGGCGCTGGAGCAGCTCTCGCCCGAATAAAAAGAGAAGGCCCCGCCGGAGCGGGGCCTTTCGAGTCAGTGAAAACGGACGGCTACTTGGCCCAGCCCTCGACCATCGGCACGTACTGCTGTGCCATTGGTCCGAGCACGGGGAAGTTGACGCGCCTGCCGCCGGCCTGGAGGGCGACGATCAAGCCGACGAGCCAGATGAGGAACCAGATCAGAAGCCAGATAAGAATGACGAAACCGAAGAACAGGCTGATCTGGGCGAGGATTCGAAGGATCAGCCAGACGACAAAAGCGGCGCCGTGGATGACGAATGCCTGGGCCGCGTTGTACTTGACGTCGGGGTCGTCCTTGCCGACAAAAAGGAAGATGATGCTGCCGATCGGCGGAAGCAAGGCCCATGCGAGGATCGTGTAGAGATTCTTGTTCCCTCCTCCGGCGCTCGGCATGGGAGCCGGCTGGCTCGGGGGCGGTGGCGGCATCTGCGACATTTAGCAATCTCCTCCTGTTGGCTGGCTGCTGCGGGCAGATTATGGAAGCAGTGACGCCAAAACGCCATACCTGATTCGAGTTCTTGCGGGGTTGTGGAAAGACTCTGGTAGGCTCGCTCGGAGATGACCGACTCCGGTCAACCGGGGGCGCCAGAGCCGTCCACCCCACCGTGGGCGCCAACACCAGACCAGGCCGGCGGGGCCCAATCCCCGCCCGCGGCCCAAGACCTGGCGGCGACGATGCGCCTCATCCCGGTGCCTCCCCCGACCATGCCCCCGCCGTCGGTCGCCTCGATCACCACGCCGCCCCGCATCCCGGGTGAGCGGTACATCGGCAAGTACCGGGTCAAAGGCGAGCTGGGACGCGGCGGCATGGGTGCCGTCTACCTCGCCGAGCAGCCCGGACTCGGCCGAGAGGTCGCGATCAAGGAGCTCATCCCGTCCGCGGCCTCAGACCCGACGGCCCTGAAGCGCTTCCTCCAGGAGGCGCAGGTCATGGCCCGCACGAGCCATCCCAACCTCGTCCAGGTCCACGACATGGAGCTGATGGGCAGCATCAACTACCTGGTCCTGGAGTTTGTGCGGGGCCGCTCCCTGCGCGAGTGGATCAACCAGAGCCCGATCCCGCCGCCCCAGGTCTTCGCGGTCATGCACGGGGTGCTGCAGGCGCTCGACTACGCCCATCGCCACGCCATCGTGCATCGCGACATGAAGCCCGAGAACGTGCTCATCTCCGACGAGGGCATGGTGAAGGTCGCGGACTTTGGCATCGCGCGGCTGACCGACGATTCCGCCGTCGGCGGCACGGCGACGAAGACCGGCACGACGGTGGGGACGCCGCAGTACATGTCGCCCGAGCAGGTCGCGTCGAGCAAGGTCGACGGGCGCAGCGACCTCTACTCCGCAGGGATCATGCTGTACGAGCTCGTCGCGGGCCAGCCGCCCTTCACCGCAAGCGAGGCGGACGGGCCGTTCACCCTCATGGCCAAGCACGTGCAGGCGCCGCCCAAGCCTCCGTCGGTTTTCCGGCCAGGTCTCAATCCGGAGCTCGAGCAGATCATCCTCAAGTCGCTGGCGAAGCGCCCGGAGGACCGCTTCCAGACCGGCCAGGAGTTCGACGCGGCGATCGCGCACGTGGCGGACCAGATGTGCCCGGGCTGGCAGCGAAGCCTCGAGCCAGGCGCCGACCTGTCGCAAATGGTGCCGACCCCGTCCGCTGGAAGCCGTGTCAGCGCAATCCCCGCCACCCCGATCGGGATCGCGGTCGCTCACCAGGGCGCTGCCGCACCACAGATGCATCACGTCTACAACCCCACGCCTCCGGTCAAGGCCACGGCCAAGAAGTCGATGAGCTGCCTGAGTCTCTTAGTCCTGCTTCTTGGGGTTGCGGGTGGCGCCGGACTCGTGGCGGTCGGATACTTGCACTAGCTCGGCGATTGGGGCTGGCGCGCCAGCACCTCCTGCGCCTCGTCCCCGACAAGGATGTCGATCGAGCCTGACTCCCCCGCGGCGATGACCGTCTGCTGCGTGTACTGCGCCGTATAGGTTTGATGAGCCTGCGTGGCCATCTGGGTGGGGAACAAGACCCACGGCGACTCGGGATTCTCGCGGATCGCGGTGACCTCGTAGATGCGGAACTTCTCGGCTGATTTCCCCTTCAGCTGCACGCCGGGCACAAGGTCGACGGCCAGGTAGTCCTTGCACATCTGGTAGGTTTCCTCGCCGATCAGGACGTGGAACGCCGGCGCGTGCGAGCAGAACCGCGCCGCTGTGTTGACCGTGTCGCCCAGGGCCGTGTACTGGAGGCGGCTGCGCGAACCCATGTTGCCGACGACCGCGGGTCCGCTGTTGATGCCGATGCCCCAGCGGATCGGCGGAAGACCCTTCTCCAGCAGCCGCTGCTGGAGCTCAGGGGCGCGGTTGATCAGGTCGTAGGCACACCTGACTGCGAGCAATGCGTGGTTGCCCTGCTCACGGGGTGCGTTCCAGAACGCCATGATCTCGTCGCCGACGTATTTGTCGATCGTGCCGTCCCACGTGAAGATGGTCCCGCTCAGTTGGTCGAGGTACATCTGCACGACCTCGGTCACGTCCGCCGCGGCCATCGACTCGGACATTGACGTGAAGCCGCGGATGTCGACGAACATCAGCGTCATGTCGCGCCGAACGCCGCCGCGCATGATGCCTTCGACCCCGCGCCTGTCCTTGGCCAGCTCGGCCACGATCTCCGGTTTCAGGTAGTGACCGAACAGCGCGGTCACCTTCCGCCGCTCGCGGTCCTCGTAGAGGAACCGGTACGCGGTCACGCCCGTGTAGGTCAGGGCGATGGCAAGCCAGGGATGGAAGAGATCGGGGACCCAGCCGTTGAACACCGACAGCGCCGACATGGCAACCGTGAAAAGAACGAGCGCGGCGGCCGTTCCCGCCAAGCCCCACAGCACGGTGACGCGCGACACGCCAATCGCGGTCGCCAGAGCGAGAAGCAGCATGATCGCGAAGAGCACCGCTGGTGCTTCCGGGACGATGAACTTGGGCGGGGCCGACAGCATCATCTCTACCACGTTGGCGTGAATCTCGACCCCCGGCATTGGGGTGCCATTGCCGGCCGGCGTCAGGAACTCATCGTGAAAGCCGGTCAGGTAGTAGCCGCCGATCAGCACGATCTTGCCTTTCACGGCGTCGGAGGAGAACGAATTGAAATAGGCGTCGCTGAACTTGATGTACCGCTTGTCCTTCTTGAAATCGCCGGGAGCGGCGGTGTAGTTGATCAGCGCCGAGCCGGTGCCGTCGACCTGAAGCGGCTGCTGCCACGTCGACCCGAACGAGGCATGGCCGTCCGATTCCTGCAGGACCGGACCGGTCGCGTAGTCGGTACCGAGGGCGAAGGCGCGATAGGCCGCGAAGCTGAGCGGGTTCAGGGTCGCGATGCTGCACGCGCCCGAGCTGTAACAGGCCGGCTGCACGAACATAGGAATCCTGCGCACCACCCCGTCGGAGTCGGGTTTGAAGTCGGTGGAGGCGAAGAACACGTTCTTGTCCCTCTGCCGGCAGGGGGTGTTTGGGTTGTCGAGGGCGTCCTTGTCTGAGCACCAGAACGCTTTCAGTGGTATCTGGTCGACGCCGGCGGGGTCCGTCGAGGCGGACGTCTGCTCCAGCTTGCCGTCGCGCGTGATGAGGTCCTCGCCGCCGTAGGCGAGGAGGACCGGGATCGTGGCCTGGCTCAGGGTTTGGGCGAGGTCGCCGTCACCCTGTCCGCGCTCGTCCGGAAGGCTGACGTCGAAGGCCACCACCGCCGCGCCGGCTGCTTCCAGGTTGCGCAAGGCAAGGGCATAGTCGTTCCGCGGGAGTGGATACCTGGTCAGATCCTTAATGCTCGCGTTGTCGATCCCGACCACGACCACGTTGGGGTCGAGGGCTGACTGGCTGAACAGCCGGTCTTCCGGGTGGAGCGTGACGTTCGCGTAGCAGTTCGGCTGATGCGTGTCACACAGCACCTGCTGGGTATAGAGCCCGTACATCAGGACTGTCAGGACGACGGCCATGACGACCGCCACGGCGGTCCGGTAGGTGTACCAGTACCTGATGTTGCGGCCCAACTGCGGCGGGATCATATATCGAGAATGAGCGTGCTGACCGGCATCGCCGGCTGGGTCGACAAGTCTCTGATCGACTCAAAGCTTTTCTATCCCCTGTCGGTCAAGACGTCCGGTGATCGCCTGCGCTTCTACGCCACCCAGTTCTCGCTGGTGGAGGTCGACTCGACCTACTACGGCATACCGAAACCGGACAGCGCCGAGGCCTGGGCGGCGCAGACGCCGCCTGGATTCCTGTTCGACGTCAAGTCGTTCTCACTCTTCACCAACCACCCGACCAAGCCGATGTCCCTTCCCCCCGACCTGCGCGCAGAGCTTCCGCCCGAGCTCCGGAACAAGAACATCTACCTCGAGAAGCTGCCGGACGAGCTGCTCGACGAAGCATGGGAGCGGTTCAGGGCCGCCCTCGAGCCGCTGCGGGCCGCCGGAAAGCTGGCCGCGGTCTTCTTCCAGTTCCCACCCTGGTTTCTGCCCTCGTCACGCTCGCTGGCCTACGTCGAGCAGGTCCAGGAGCGCATGTTCGGATTCCAGGTCGCGGTCGAGTTCCGCCGCCCGGAGTGGCTCGACGCGCGACATCGGGACGGAACGCTTGCCTTTCTGCGCTCGCGCGACATCCCCTACGTGGCCGTCGACGTGCCAGAGGGACACGCCACGAGCATGCCGGAGGTCCACGAGGTCACCTCTTCGAAGCTCGCGGTCGTCCGCTTCCACGGTCGCAACCACGAGACCTGGGACCTGAAGGGTGTGCCGCCCAACGTCCGCTTCCGTTACGACTACCAGGAGGCCGAGCTTGCCGAGTGGGTGCCGCGGATCAAGGAGATGGAGCGGTCGGCCAGCAGGGTGCACGCCCTGATGAACAACAACTACTCCAACTACTCGGTCAAGAACGCGCAGCAGCTCCAGCGGATGCTGGACGCGTGGCAGAAGTAGACGCTAGTCGGGCAGGCCGCGCCGCCTGATCTCGCCGAGCGCGTGGTCCATGAGCCCGCCGAACGCCGGCTCGGCCAGGTGCGCGAGGCGCAGCGGCACGACCATCGCGTCGCGCCGCGGGAAGCGGGCCGTGCGAACGATGAGGTTGGCCACCCAGGTCGCGGGGTACTGGAGCCCGGTCGGCCGGTCGGGGGGCTTCAAGAACTCGGTGCCGCTCGTCACGCCGGGATAGACCACGCACACCTTGACCCCGGAGCCGGAAAGCTCGCCGCGCAGGGCGTGCGAGAAACCGACGACGCCGTGTTTGGTGGCGGAATAGACCGCCGAATAAGGCGAGGCCCGGAACCCCACCACCGACGCGACGTTGATGATCACCCCGCGACGGCGCTCGAGCATCCACGGCAGTGCGGATTGCGTCGTGTTGATGACGCCCTTCAGGTTGGTCGCGATCAGCTCGTCGACCCTGTCCTCGGGCATCTCGTACGCGCGGCCGGTCCATCCGACTCCAGCGTTGTTGACCAGGACGTCGAGGCGCTCGTGGTCGCGAATCGCGGCCGCCACGAACGCCCGTGCCTGCGCCTTCACACCGACGTCGAGCTGCCTCGCTTTGACGTCGGGAGAGCCGGCCTTGCGGCACCCCTCCGCGATCGATTCGAGCCTTTCCAGACGGCGGGCCCCGAGCTCGAGCCGCGCGCCGCGCTTGGCGAAGGCGAGCGCTGTGGCTGCTCCTATCCCGCTCGACGCTCCTGTGATCACGACGACAGCTCCCTTGAGGCGCACGGGGCTTAATTTAGGGGCCCCCGCGAACTCACGGCGAAGCCTCGGAGTTCGTGGGGATCTGTTTATGAGCGCACGTACAATCGCCGCGTGAAGGCGGCGACCTACCAGGGTGTCGGCGACGTGAAGGTCATGGACGTGCCCAAGCCTTCGCTCACACGGGACGACCAGGCGCTGATCAAAGTGACCCTCGGCGCGATCTGCGGCTCGGACCTCCACGCCTACCACGGCCGCATCCCGATGAGCGCCGGCGAGCTGCTCGGCCATGAGTTCGTCGGCGTCGTCGAACAGGTGGGCCCCGGGGTCAAGCGATTCAAGCCCGGGGATCGGGTGGTCGCGAGCTTCTATGTCGCCTGCGGCCACTGCGCGCTCTGCCGCAAGGGCGCATTCAACGAGTGCGTCAACCTCGCGACCTTCGGTTTCGGCGAGCTGCTCGGCGGACTCGGCGGCGGTCAGGCCGAATACATCGTCGTGCCGATGGCCGACCACTCGATGGAGCCGATCCCTCGCGAAGTCTCTGACGAGCAGGCCGTCTTTGTCGGCGACATCCTCTCCACCGGCCTCTTCGCGGCCGAGCGGGCGGAGATCCACTACGGCGACAACGTGGCCATCATCGGAGCGGGGCCGGTCGGATTGATGGCGACGATGTGCGCTCAACTCTTCGGCCCGGCGCGCGTCTTCGTCGTCGACATGGTCGACGCGCGGCTCGAGCTCGCGCAGGAACTGGGTGGCACGCCGATCAACGCGTCGGAGGTCAACCCCATCGAGGCGATCGCGGCCATGACCGGCGGCATCGGCGCCGACTCGAGCATCGAGGCGGTCGGATCGACCGCCACTGTCGACACCGCGATCCGGTGCGTGCGGGGCGGCGGCACGGTCTCGGTCGTCGGCGTGCCCAACGAGTTCACCGCCGACTTTCCCTATTACCACATGTGGGAGAAGGCGCTCACGTTTCGCTCGGGCCGCTGCAACGTGCAGAAGTACATGCGCCCGCTGCTCGACCTCATCGCCGCCGGGCGGCTGCACCCGGAAAAGATCATCAGCCACCGCATGAAGCTGGCGGACGCGGAGGAGGCCTACCGGATGTTCGACAAGCGCGAAGCGACAAAGATAGTTCTCACTCCATAGAGTCCAGGGCGAGCAGATAGCCCCTGGCGCGCTCGGTCAGCGGATAGCGTCCCGCGAGCTCGTGGAAGCCGGTGCCATGGTCGCTGTGCACGAGGTGCGCGAGCTCGTGGACCAGTAGGTAGTCGAGCACCCAGGCAGGGAGTGTGGCTGCGCGGCGTGCGATGCGGATCGCGCCGTCCGTGAAGGTGCAGCTGCCCCACTGCCGTTCCATCTCGGCGAAACCGATCGACGTCCAGCGCAGCTTGCCGCCGAAATGTTGGTGGTTCAACCGCCTTGCCCGCTCCTCCAGCCGCTCGTCGCTCGGCCGCGCCCGCTGCGCACGTCGCTCGAACCGGTGGCTCATCACCTCGGCCCAGTGCTCGCGCTCGGCGCGGGGCATGGACGCGGGGACCATCAGCTCGAGCACGCCCGAGCGAAGGCGGGCGGCCACTGTGCGCCGCCGCTTCCAGGAGGGAATGACGCGGACGGGCGGCCGGGTGGTTTCAGGGTTCGTTTCCAGGACGCTGTGCTCCCTTGGGTGGTGGATCGCCGGTGGGGCGATTGTAAGGCGCGGGGGAGGCAGGCCTCCCCCGCGGGACCCCCTCCGTGACAGCTGTTGTTTGGGAGGCGTCTGGCAACGACGTTGGGTGACGGCCGGAATGAATCCGGCCTACCGCCCCACCTCGTCTAGGATTGCCGCGCAGGTCGTGCCAAGAAGCCTCGTCATCGGTAACGGCAACGCGCTCGTCGGCTTCGACGGCACGTACTCCCTGCGCGACATCTACTTCCCGCGCGTCGGCGACTCGAACCACACGATGGGCAACCTGTGCCATGCAGGATTCTTCGTCGACGGCAGGTTCGCCTGGCTCGACGGCGACGGGTGGGAGCGCGATTTCGGATACGCCGAGGATTCGTTGGTCACGGACGTGACGCTCAGGCATGCCGGTCTCGGAATCAGCGTCAGGTTCGAGGACTTCATCGACCTCGCGCGCAACTGGCTCATCCGCAACGTCACGGTCACGTCGCAGACGGGTTTCAAGGTCGGCCGCGTCTTCTTCCACTACGACTGGTTCATCGACGGGTCCGACATCGGCAACACGGTGCTCTACGACCCGCGGCACCGTGGGCTGATCGCCTACAAGGAAGACCGCTATTTCCTGATGGGCGGCCAGGTCGACGCCGACTATGGGATCAGCAGCTGGGCCAACGGCAAGAAGGGAAACGGCGCGCAAGGCACGTGGGTCGACGCGGAGGATGGCGTGCTGGGCAAGAACCCGATCGAGCAGGGCTCGGTCGACTGCACCGTCGGTTTCGACCTGGGCGGCGTCACCGCCAACCAGCCGCGCAAGATGACGCACTGGCTCTGCATGGGCATGCGGCTCAGCGAGGTCACGGATTTCGGCCAGGACCTCATCGTCGGCAAAGGGCCGGACACCTACCTGGCCCGCACGCTGACCTACTGGCAGGTGTGGTCGGAGAAGGACCATCGCCACATCGACGACGATCTGGGGGCGGACGTGACCAAGCTGTACCGACGCAGCATCCTGACCGCGCGCACCCACCTCGACAACCACGGCGCCGTCATCGCCTCAACCGATTTCGACATCACCAAATTCGCGCGAGACACGTACGCCTATGCGTGGCCCCGCGACGGCGCAATCGTGGCCAACTCGCTCGACCGCTCAGGGCACGAGGACGCGACGCGCCAGTTCTTCAGCTTCTGCCAGCAATCCCTCGTCGATGAAGGCTTCTTCCTGCACAAGTACACGCCGTACGGGCATCCCGGGAGCTCCTGGCTCCCGTGGGTCGACTCGCACGGTGGGCGCACCCTGCCGATCCAGGAGGACGAAACCGGCCTGGTGCTGTGGGCGCTCTGGCAGCACTACCGGATCCATCAGAACCTCGACTTCGTGGTCGGGCTGTACACCACGCTCGTGGTGCCGGCCGCGGAATGGATGCTGAGTTACGTCGACCAGCGGAACGGCCTGCCGATGCCCTCGTGGGACCTCTGGGAGGAGCGCTGGGGCGTGCATGCGTTCACCGTCGGCTCGGTCTGGGGCGGGCTCGACGCGGCGCGCAGCTTCGCGGACCTGTTCGGCGACGCCGGCGCCCACGCGCGCTACCGCGACGCGGTGGAACGGCTGCGCGAGGCCTCCGACAAGAACCTGTACAGCGCCGAGCTAGGCCGTTTCCCCCGGCGCATCACCGTCGAGGACGACGAGTCCGTCACGGTCGACATGGTCCTGGACAGCGCGATCTACGGGCTGTGGCGCTTCGGGATGTACCCACCCGATGACAAACGGATCGTGGAGACCATGCAGACGATCGCCACCCAGCTTTCCAACAGCGCGCAGTGCGGTGGCATCGCGCGCTACACCGACGACTACTACTTCAAGGTTGAGTCCGACACGAGGAAGGTGCCGGGGAACCCCTGGTTCATCTGCACGATGTGGCTCGCCCAGTGGTACATCGCGGTCGCGAGGGCCGCCGAGGACTTGAAGCCCGCGCGGGATGTCATCGACTGGGTGGTCCGACATCAGCTGCCTGGCGGATTGCTCTCGGAGCAGCTCGACCCCAACACCGGCGCTCCGCTGTCGGTGTCACCCCTCACGTGGTCGCACGCCGAGTTCATCACCACAGTCGACGAGTACTGCAAGGCATCCGAGCGCCTCAAGAAGGCCGCCGCCGCGAAAGGCTAGAGGGGGATGTTGCCGTGTTTGCGCGGCGGCCGTTCGACCGTCTTGCGCAGGCAGAGCTGGAGCGCCCGCACCAGCTCGCGTCGCGTCTGGCTCGGCTCGATCACGTCGTCGATGTAACCGCGCTCCGCGGCGACGTACGGGTTCGCGAACCGGGCCGTGTATTCGGCGACCAGCTCCTTGCGTCGCGCGGCCGGGTCTCGCGCGGCGGCCAGGTCTCGCTTGTAGATGATGTTCACCGCCGCGTCCGGGCCCATCACGGCGATCTCGGCAGTCGGCCATGCCAGGTTCAGGTCGGCGCCCATCTGCTTCGGCGACATGACGGTGTAGGCGCCGCCGTAGTTCTTGCGGGTGATAACCGCGAGCTTCGGCACGGTTGCTTCCGCGTAGGCGTAGAGGAGCTTGGCGCCGTGACGGATGATCCCGCCGTGCTCCTGGTCGCGACCCGGTAGGTATCCCGGGACGTCGACGAAGGAGATGATCGGGATTCCAAAGGCGTCACAGAAACGGATGAACCGCGCCGCCTTCACAGACGCGTTGATGTCGATCGCGCCCGCCAGCACCTTCGGCTGATTGCCGACGATGCCGACAGAGTGTCCGCCGAGCCGGCCCAGGCCGACGACGATGTTGGGCGCGAAGAACGCCTGGACCTCGAAGAACTCGCGGTTGTCGAGCACGCGAGAGATGACGTCGCGCATGTCGTAAGGCTTGTTCGGTGACTCGGGGACGATCGTCTGCAGCTCCACGTCGGCGCGCTCGAGGTCGTCGGTGGTCGGCACGAAGGGCGGCCGTTCGTTGTTCGATGAGGGGAGGAACGAGAGCAGCTTGCGGACACCCTCCGCGCACGCCTGCTCGGTTTGGGGCAGGAAATGCGCAACACCCGACGTCGCGTTGTGCACGTTGCCGCCGCCTAGCTCGTCGAAGTTGATGGTCTCGCCGGTCACGACCCTGATGACCTCGGGCCCGGTGATGAACATGAAACCCTGGCCGGCGACGATGAAGATGAAGTCGGTGATCGCCGGCGAGTAGACCGCACCGCCCGTGCAGGGGCCCGCGATGATGCTGATCTGGGGGATCACGCCGGACGAGCGCACGTTGCGATAGAAGATGTCCGCGTAACCCGCGAGCGCGACGACGCCTTCCTGGATGCGCGCGCCGCCGGAATCGTTGATGCCGATGACCGGAACACGGTTGCGCAGCGCAAGCTCCTGGACCTTGACGATCTTTTCGGCCGTCACCTCGCCGAGCGAGCCTCCGTACACCGTCGCGTCGTATGCGTAGACGGCGACGGGGCGGCGATCGATCTCCCCGAAGCCCGCGACGACGCCGTCGCCGGCGATCTTGCGGTCTTCCATCCCGAAGCCGTGCGCGCGATGTGTGGCGAAGACATCCAGCTCGACGAACGAGCCCTCATCGAGCAGCATCTCGATGCGATCGCGGGCCGTCGCCTTGCCCGCGGCGCGCCGCTTGTTCGCGGCTTCCGTATCGGTGTGTAGGGCCTGGTAGCGGCGCTTGCGGTACTGGTTGATCTTTTGCTCGGAGACGGTGGTCGCCTCGCGCTCCGGGGCTTCGACCCCCTCCAGACTGGGAGTGGTGCGCCGCACGGGGGAGAGAGACCGGGGTTTGCGGGCGGCCATGGCGCATATATCGTAGGCGCCGTGCCCAAGCCCCCCATCAGGCTGGACCTCGACCGCGCCGTCACGCTGCGGCAACTGCGCACGTTCAAGACGGTCGCCGACTTGAACAGCTTCAGCCTGGCCGCCCAGCGCCTCAAGCTGAGCCAGCCGTCGATCTCGTACCAGGTCAAGGAGCTCGAGCAGACCTGGGCCTGCCGCTGCTCGACCGGCTCGGCAAGCGCGTTCAGCTGACCGAGGCGGGGTCGCTGCTCTACAGCTACGCGCGCCGCATGCTCGACGTCCTCGATGAGGCCACGGTCGCGATCGAGGAGATGCGCGGCATCCAGCGCGGCAGCCTCCGGGTGGGGGCGAGCACGACCGTCGGCATCTACGTTCTTCCGGCCGCGCTCGGTGCGTTCAAGAAGCTCCATCCAGGCCTGGTCATCTAGCTCGAGATCGGGACGCGTGAGCGAGTCCAGGAGCAGGTGCTGCGCAACGAGCTGGACCTCGCCGTGGTCGGCCCCGCGCTGAAGGACCCCGACCTCGCGATCATTCCTTTTCTGAGCGACGAGCTGGTCGTGGTCGCACCCGCCGGCCATGTCCTGGCGAACAAGCGCGGCGTGAGCCTGAAGGACGTAGCCGCATCGCCGTTCGTCATGCGCGAAGCGGCGTCCGGCAGCCGTTGGTCCCTCGAAAAGGCGGCGCGCAAGGCGGGCGCGAAGTTGACGGTCGCGATGGAGCTGGGCTCGAACGGAGCCATCAAGCACGCGGTCGAATCGGGCCTCGGGCTCGCGGTCATATCGCGCTATGCGTGCGCGCTCGAGTTTTCCAGCGGGCGCCTGGTCGAGCTCGACGTGAGCGGATTCCCGATCCGGCGCCGCACATCGTCCACCCGCGCAGGCGCAAGCTGCCCACGTCGGTGACCGCGTTCATAGAGTTCTTGAAGGGCACCAGCTGGCTGTCGAGCAACGGCTCGCGAGGACGGATCAGACCGCCCACGGATTAGTCGCTTCTGTGCGAAAGTCGCGGGCCGCGAGCACGCAGACCGCAAACAGGATGAGCGCTCCGATCGTCCAGACGTTGGGGAACGGGAGCAGGCACGGCTGCCGCACGAACAGCGCCAGGCCCAACGCGATGAGCGCGACGTACCGATACCTCGATTTGCGGATCGCTACCACCAGGACCATCAACACCAGCGGAAGCAGAGCCACGTATTGGTACGGATTCAGCTCGCCCGGCAGGAGCGCCCCGAGCGCGAGGCCCAGCGCCATTCCGTAGGCGGGATTCCAGCTGCTCATCCGCGCGGCGACGATCGCGGCGACGACCGTCGCGACCAGGGTGACAACCGTGAGGATGGAGGCGACGACCCCGAGGTGCAGCGGCGACTGAAGGATCGTGATGCCGCCGCTCGAGTCGATGATCGGGTATGGATCGCCGCCGATCGAGCGCGCGAACAGGGTCGACACCGAGGTCTGCGCGCAGTCGGGGTTGGGCGCCCTCAGCGACGGCCACAGGACGCCCGTCACGTACTGCCACGTGCCGGTCGGCCCGAGCGGGATGCAGGCGACAAGCGTGACGAGGAGGCCGCTGAGCGCCGCTCCGATGACGAATGGGCGCCATCGCAGCCGCGCGCCGATGAGCATCAGCGCCGGGTACAGCTTCAGTGACGCCGCCGCGGCGACGAGCGCGCCCGAAAGGCCGGGGCGCCGGAACGCGACCAGTCCCGCGCACGACAGCAGGAGGACGAAGCCGCCGATCTGACCCGCGTTGACCTCGGCGTACAGCGGCGGGCTGTAAAGGGCGACGGCCCAGAAGACCGCGCGCTCGAGGTGCGAGCGGGCCACGTAGCGCTGGACGAGGTACAGACCCGCCAGCGCAGCCAGCGCGTCGGCGACCGTCCAGGCGGGCACCTGCCATGGAGTGGGCAGGACGGTGAACGGCGCCGCCAGCATCGCCGCGGCCGGCGGGCGGATCAGCCCCGTCACCGGCACAAGCCCCGTCTGCGCCAGGTGGCGCGCGGTGTCGGCATAGATCGCAGAGGGGTCGTGGAGCCATCGATAGCCCGCCTGGATGACCGAGGACGCGTCGGACCGCTGCGTGGTGAGGACGTTGCCCACCACGTCGCGGACCCCAAACACCGCGGCGATCGCCCACCACAGAATCGGCCGGGCGACCACGCGACGCAGCGGAACCAGCACGCGCGCATGGTAGGGTGCCCGCCACTGGTTGCTCGATGAAGTGGCTTGACTACAGGCTCCAGCGGGAGCGGACGCGCCGGGTCGAGCCATTCGTGGCGAGCGACTCTCGGGTCCTGGACATCGCGTGTGCCGACGGCGCTCTTTTCCGCGTCCTCGACTCCCGCCTGAGCGGCGGGGTCGGGATCGACCTGGACCCGGTTCCGCCGAGCACGGCGAAGTACCGGTTCGTCCAGGGCTCGTTTCCAACGGCGCTGCCGCCGGGCGAACCATTCGACGTCGTCGCGGCGCTCGCGGTCCTGGAGCACATCCCCCAAAACGAGCAGAGTGGCTTTGCCGCGGGCTGCGCCTCAGCCTTGCGCAGTGGCGGGCGCTTGGTCCTGACAGTTCCCTCGCGACGGGTCGATGACGTGCTGAGCGTCCTGCGCGCCGTGCGCCTGGTGGACGGTATGTCCCTCGAGCAGCACCATGGCTTCGACCCCACGGACACCGCGCCCCTGTTCGAGCGGGCCGGCCTCGTGCTGGAGCGCCACTCGCGATTTCAGCTCGGTCTGAACAACCTGTTCGTCTTCCGCAAACCGTGATCGCCAAGGCGGCGCGGATGCGCCTTGAATCGACACTCGACAACCGGACATTTCGCAGCCTCCTGCTGGTGCTGTCCGGCGTCCCGATCGGGATCCTCTACCTGTGGCAGGCGCTGGTCCAGCCGCTCGCGTTCGGCGCGTATCTGGGCGACTTCCAGGAGAGCTACATGCGCGCGGCGCGGCGCCTCGCGCAGGGCACCGACCCGTACGACCTGTGCCGGACCATGGGCTGCCTCGAGCCGACCGGCCCGCAGTACGTGATGCCTCCGCCGCTCGCGTGGCTACTGCAGCCGCTCATCGCGGTGGACAGCCACATCATCACGGTGGCCGCGATCCTCGTCTTGAACGCCTCGCTGTTCGTCTTCCTGTTCTGCGCGCTCCGCGCGCTGCGGGTGGACGATTGGCAGCTTGCCGCGCTGCTCCTGGTGGTGACGATCAGCTTCGAGCCGGTCATCGGCAACATCGAAGAGGGGCAGATCAACCTGGTCCTGCTGGCGTTTTCGGGCGTGTGGCTGTGGGGCTGGGTCGCCGGGCGGTGGTGGGGCGGCGCCGCGATGGGCCTGGCCGTCGCGGTGAAGATGATCCAGGCGCCGGTCGGGCTGTTGATCCTGTGTGGCAGACGGTGGTCGATGCTCGTGGCCGCCATCGTCGCGGGCCTCGGCCTCTGGCTGCTTGCCGCGCCGCAATACCTCTTCGAGTACCTGTTCTCGGTGCTGCCGTCGGTGAGCGCGGGCACGGGCCTTTTCGAAAACCACTCTCCAGGCGGGACTATCACGCGCCTGTTCGCGCCGGACACCTTCCTCGGCGTCGCGCACGGCAGCCCAACCGCTGCGCGGGTCATCACGCTGGCGATCGCCGTGCTCGCCCTTGTCATCACGTTTGCCGTGCTGCGCACGCCCGCCGCGGGCGTGAGCGGGCGCGCGCTAGAGGCGGCGGCCGTGGTCGCGGTGACGCCGATCGTCACCAGCTACTCGTGGGGTACGCATCTCGTATTGCTCCTCGTGCCGATCCTCGTCCTCGTGGCGTGGGGTGTTCGCCGGCGCGACTGGACTGTGCTCGGGATCGTGACCGCTGGCTACCTGCTGATCGGCCCCGGACACAACAGGATGCAGACCCTCCTGGTCAGCGGATACTCGGACCTGTTCGTGCTGCGGCTGCTGGCGGAGCTCGGTGTGCTGGGCGTGCTGGCGATATGGATCGCGTGCCTGCTCGCAGTTCGCCGCGAACGTTCAAGGCCTGTGGCAGAATCAGCTTTTAGGTCGGTTTCATTGGAAAGGGGAATTCCGCATGGCGCTGAACGCTGACGTCAGCTTCACCTGGGTCGGTCACGGGACGTGGAAGGCCCGGAGTGCAAAGGGGAAGGAGATCCTCATCGACCCATGGGTCATGGGCAACCCCGCTGCGCCCGAGATGCTGAAGACGGTCGACAAGTGCGACCTGATGCTCATCACGCACGGTCACTTCGACCACATCCACGACGCGCTCGAGATCGCGCGCAAGACAAAACCCACGATCGTGTGCAACCACGAGATCAGCCAGTGGCTGACGTCCAAAGGACTTGACGGCGAGAAGATCATCGGCGGCAACCAGGGGGGCACGATCGAGGCGGAGGGGATCAAGGTCACGCTTGTTCACGCCGAGCACTCGTGCGGCATCACCGAGGACAGCGGTGCGGTCGTCTACGGCGGCGACGCGTGCGGCCTCGTCATCGAGTTCGAGAACGGCTTCACCGTCTACTTCGCAGGCGACACCGACGTGTTCGGTGACATGGCTTTGATCGCCGAGCTTGGGAATTTCAATGTCGCGTTCCTGCCCATCGGCGGCTTCTACACGATGGGCCCGGAGCGCGCGGCCAAGGCCGTGTCGCTCCTCGGAGTCAAGACCGTCGTGCCGATGCACTTCGCCACCTTCCCGATCCTGGCCGGCCGCCCCGACCAGCTTCAGGAGCTCGTGGGAAACGGGGTGAAGGTTCTCGACATCAAGCCCGGGGACACCGTCTAGCAGCCTCAAACTCGGTCGCCAGCGTCTAATCTCCCGGTCGTGAGAGATGTTATCGGGGCCCCCGCCGGGTGGATGGCTCGGGCGATCCGAGAGCGGAAGGTCTCGTCCGTCGAGGTCGTGCGCGCTCACCTCGAGCACATCCACACCGTCAATCCGCGCCTCAACGCGGTCGTCTTCGCCACCGCCGAAAGCGCGATCAAGGAGGCCCGCAACGCCGATCGCCACAACAAGCGGACGAGCGCGCTCGGGCCGCTGCACGGCGTCCCCTTCACCGCCAAGGACATCTTCAATACCGCCGGCCTGCCCACGACCGCGGGCATGCGCATGCTGCGCAGCAAGATCCCCGACCACGACGCGACGGTCGTGGCCCGCATGCGTCGCGCCGGAGCGATCCTGATCGGCAAGACGAACTGCCCGCCCGCCGGCGCGGCCGAGGAGACGTGGAGCCCGCTGCACGGCGGGACGCGCAACCCGTACGACATCAACCGCACGCCTGGCGTGAGCAGCAGCGGCGAGGCGGCAATCATCGCCGCCGGCGGGTCGCCCCTCGGTCTCGGCAGCGACTCGGGCGGAAGCATCCGCCTGCCCGCTCACTACTGCGGCATCGCCGCGCTCAAGCCGACCGCCGGCCTGATCCCGGTGACCGGCGGATACGGCCTCTTGGGCGGCGTGAGCGATCCTCGCAGCCAGGTTGGGCCGATGGCCCGATACGTCGCCGACCTCGCGCTCGCGGTACGCGTGCTGGCCGGTCCAGACGGCATCGATTCGGGCGTCGTGCCCGTGCCGTTCGCGAAGCGGACCCCCAAGCTGGCCGGGCTCAAGGTCGCGTGGTACACGGACGACGGCATGTCGAAGCCGACGGCGGCGGTCGTCGCAACCGTGAAGGCGGCAGCCAAAGCGCTGGCGGGGGCCGGGTGCACCGTCACCGAGGAGCGCGCGCCGGCGCTGGCGGAGGCCTACCAGGTCACGATGGGCTACCTCGGCCGCAAGCACATGAACCATGACCGGCTGATGCGCCGGTGGGACGCTTACCGCAGCAACGTGCTCCAGTTCATGTCCCGATTCGACCTGATCCTGAGCCCGGTGGCGCCCGACATCGCGCCACTGTCGAAGACGAGGGTCGTCGGCGACCACCAGTTCAGCTACACCATCCCGTACAGCCTCTCCGGCAACCCGTGTGTCGTGGTGCGCGCGGGCACCTCGCCGGAGAACTTGCCGATCGGAGTGCAAGTCGTGGCGCGCAACTGGAACGACCTCGTCGCGCTGCGGGCGGCCGGTGCCATCGAACGTGCTCTAGGGGGTTGGCGTCCTGCTAGCGTGATCGGGTGACCTTCCGCTACTCGCGGTGGGATGGAACCCAGAAGCTCGACGAGCTCGATGCGGGCGACGTGCTGGACGCGCTGTCCGACGACCTCATGAACTACGGGGATCTGAACGCTGCCATGCAGCGCCTCCTGCGCTGGGGCTCGCCGAACATGCCCGGACTCGAGCAGCTTCTCAAGCAGCTCCGCGACGCGCGCGAGCGCGAGCTGGGCCGCTACAACCTCGACTCGACCGTCGAGCAGCTCCGCCAGCAGGTCCAGGACGTCATCGATGCCGAGCGCCAGGGCATCGAGCGCCGGCTGAACGAGGCCTCGCCCGACGCCAAGAAGCTGCTCGATCGGATCGCCAAGCAGCGCAACGATCAGCTCGATCGGCTGCCCGACGACCTGGGCGGTCGAGTCAAGGGACTTCGCAACTACGAGTTCGTCGACGACGAGGCGCGCCAGAAATTCGAGCAGCTGATGCAGCAGCTGCAAAAGCAGGTCCTCGACCAGATGTTCCAGGGCATCAAGGGTTCGCTGCAGCAGATGCAGGGCCAGGACCTCTCACGCGTCCGCGACATGGTGCGCGAGCTGAACAAGATGCTCGAGCAGCGGATGGAAGGCCGGACGCCCGACTTCAACGGGTTCATGCAGCGCTTCGGCGACATGTTCCCGCCCGGGATCAACAACCTGGACGAGCTCCTCGAGCACCTTCAGCGGCAGATGGCGCAGATGCAGTCGCTGCTCCAGAGCTTGAGCCCGGAGGCTCGCGAGGAGCTGCGCCAGATGATGGACGCCCTGCTGCAGGACGATTCGCTGCGCCTCGAGCTCGCGCGGCTCTCCGGCTTCATGCAGGCGATGATGCCGCCGTCCGAGCTCAGCGAGCGCTACCCGTTCTTCGGCGAGGACCCGCTGAGCATGGGCGAGGCGATGGGGCTGATGGAGAGGCTGCAGCAGATGGACCGCCTCGAGTCGCAGCTCGAGCGCGGCAGCTTTCGGCCCGACGACATCGACCGCTCGCTCGCCCAGGAGCTGCTCGGCCCGGATGCAAGGCAGTCGCTCGACCAGCTGCGCCAGGTCACGGACGTGCTGGAGAAGGCGGGCTATGTGGAGCGCAAGGGCCGGCGCCTCGAGTTGACTCCGCGCGGCATGCGGCGAATCGGCCAGTCGGCGCTTCGCGACATCTTCGACCAGCTGAAGAAGACCCGAATGGGGCAGCACAAGCTGTGGCGCGGCGGCGTCGGCACCGACGCGTCGGACGAGCTGAAGGTCTACGAGTACGGCGACCCGTTCCTCCTCGAGATGAAGGAGACGCTCTTCAGCTCGATCGTGCGCGAAGGGCCGAAGGTGCCGGTCAAGATGGCGCCGCAGGATTTCGTCGTCCACCGCACCGAGCACATGACGCAAGCGTCAACGGTTTTGATGATCGACATGAGCCGCTCGATGTTTCTGCGCGGATGCTTCCTCGCGGCCAAGAAGGTCGCGATCGCCCTCGACTCGCTCATCCGCAGCCAGTACCCGCGCGATTCGCTCTACGTGGTCGGCTTCTCCAACTACGCCGTAGAGCTGAAGCCGCAAACGCTGCCGCAGCTCGCGCTCAACGACTACGTGTACGGGACCAACATGCAGCACGGGTTCCAGCTCGCACGGTCGCTGCTGGCGAAGCATCGCGGCAACCGCCAGATCATCATGATCACCGACGGCGAACCGACCGCTCACCTGGAGGAAAACGGCCGCGCGCAGTTCGCCTACCCGCCCACCTACAAGACCATCCAGCAGACGCTCAGCGAGGTCAGGCGCTGCACGCGCGACCGGATCGTCATCAACACCTTCATGCTGGAGCGCGGCCCGTAC
>Ga0209220_1000166_pt1 | contig 28476 bp, 24 predicted proteins | sample BlaSpr_A8_OM3_M3_FD_187984 | JGI IMG/M metagenome (GOLD analysis project Ga0209220, IMG submission 187984) | Forest soil microbial communities from Thunder Bay, Ontario, Canada - Black Spruce, Ontario site 2_A8_OM3_M3 (SPAdes) (version 2) | ecosystem: Environmental > Terrestrial > Soil > Boreal... | reverse complement strand
CGATCTCACGCCCTGCGCGATCTTAAGGGCGGCGCCCACGACGAGCGTCGTCAGGCTCCGCGGCGGGCGGCCCAGTTGCAGATGCAGCGTGGCGAGCGACGATCCCAGCCACGCATCGAGCGCCTCGGCGCATGTCGACTTCCCCGACCCGTCGCCGCCGAGTAGCGCCACCACGGACCCGCCGCCCGCCAGCCGCTGGCCTAAGGGGCGGACGCGCTGCCAGACGCGCTCCGCCAGCGCGAACACGGGCGGGCGGGAGGCGTGCGCGGCGAGCGCGCGCGCGAGCTGGACGCGGACGGCCAGACGACGCCACGGGGAATAGTCCCCGCGCAGGGCGTGCCGGCAGCGCTCGAACAGGGTGACGCTCACCTCGGGGAAGTGGCGGGCCAGCGCCGCTCGGACCGCCTCGGGGGTGGCCTGGTCTTCCAACCGATCGAGCTCGGGGAGCGCGCCGTCGAGCCAACGCGGTGGCGTGCGGCGCAGCGGATCTGTCAGCGCGTGGCGCAAAGACAATCGCAGGACGAGCACCACAATCTCGAGCTCCGGCGCCGGCGTCTTGAACACCGCCTGTTGGGTGGCGGAATCGAGCAATGCTCGCTCCAGCGGCAACCGGTAGTGCGTGCGCCACGGCAGTCCGACGACGAGCCGCTGGTAGGCGTGCACGTGGATCAACTGCCCGGTCCGCTCGTCGAGGCCAAAGTAGTGCAGGATCCCGGCCGCTTCGCGCCCCGGGGGTGGCAGGGCGAGCTTGAACCCTAGGCCGGCCAGGACGTCGGCGAAATCGGCCCAGGCGGCGCGATCGACGAGCAGGTCGATGTCGCCGCGGCCGCTCTCCCAGCGCTCGCGTTTGCCGTGACCCTTCCACTGGCAATAGGAGACCCCGCGCATCGCGAGCGCGGCTCCCAGCCGGCCCACCAGAGGCGCGGGGGATGCGACTTCGGAGCGCGGCGGTGCCGTGGTCGGCATCAGGCTCAATGACACGTGCCGGACCCGGTGTCGCTGAACGTCGCGCCCGCCACCGGGACGAACTCCCAGTCGTAGCTGTCGAGCTTCAGCGTCAGCTTCAGCACGCCGAAGACTGCCGCGCGCTTTTCGCTGTTGGGATGAACGGCCACGGTGGGCAGCATGACACCGTCGCCGCCACCCGTGCCGACGTTGAATTGTCGCATGCCGCGCGCCTGGTCCACGGCGCCGTCTGGGTTCATCGGGGCCATGCGCTCGTAGTGGTGCTGCTGCCCGTTGATCACGACGTCCACCCCGGCAGCGTACAGCACATCCCAAATGGCCTTATGCTCGGGGTTCACAGTGTAGCCCGCCGAGTTCGACGACAGGAACAGGGGAATGTGCCAAAGCGCGAGCGTGCAGCGCCTGGTGTTTTGAGCCAGGTCGGCCGCGAGCCACTGAGCCTGCGGGGAGGCGGGATCGAGCCCGACGTAAGCGCCCTTGTCGTTCAGGACGATGATGTGCCACGCCCCGAGGTCGTAGCTGTAGTAGCCCAAGCCCCGCGGACCGAGGCGATCGCCGAAGTAGTCGAAGGACGGTCTCGCGTCGCCCTTATCGCCGAGGTTCTGGTAATCGTGGTTGCCGAGCACCGCGTACGTGCGTGCCTTGTGACGTCCCCAACTGGGACCATAGCAGGCGACATAATTCGAGTCCGAGCCGTTGGGAAACGCATTGTCACCGGCCGTAAAGACCGTGCCAGGAATGGAGTCTAACAGCTGGGCCGTCGCTTCATCGTTGGACGTGCCGCAGGTTGCGATGTTGCCCGCGCCGACGAACACCACCGGGCGCGATACCAGCGCCATTGTGCCCGCGGGCGTGCTGGCGGCGCCTTTATTGTCGGTCACGCCCAGCGTCACCGTGTAGCTGCCGTCCTGGGCATACGTGTGGCTCGGTTTGACGGCGTCGCTGGTCGCGCCGTCGCCGAACGCCCAGCGGAACGTGAGCGGGTCGCCATCGGAGTCGGACGACGCGCTGCCGTCGAAGCGGACCGTGCCGTCGGCCGACGTGTAGGGTCCGCCCGCGACCGCGATCGGGGCACGGTTCGGGGGCGGGGGCGGGGGCGGGGGCAGCGCGACCGTCGCCGACGGCTCGACCGCTCCGCGGCATGCCAGTCCGACTACCGCGGGCAGCACCAGGAATTTGAAGCGGGAAATCACGACGGTCTCCCATGACAAGTGCCAGAGCCTGAATCGGTAAACGTTCTTCCCGCGACGGGGACGAACTGCCAATCGTACCCGCCGGCACGCAACGTCACCTTGAGGACGCCGTACGTCTGGTTGTCCCGGACCTCGAGGTTCGGGACCGTGGGGCCGAACTGATACAAGCCCTCGCCGCCGCCGGTGCCGACCGTGATCTGGCGGATGCCGTATGCAAGATCGGTGGTGCCGTCGGGCTTCTGCGGCGCGAACCGCTGGTAGGCGTGATCGTGTCCGTTGAGGACGAGGTCGGCGCCGCCCTGATATAGCGCGTCCCACAGTGCCAGCACCTCGGGCCGCAACCAGGGCCGGTCGAGGATCGATGTGAACCGCGGGTGATGAAACATCGCGACCGCGCATTGCTGCGGATGGCTGGCGAGCTCGGCGCGGAGCCATTGCTCCTGCGGTGAACTGGCCGCGATGTCGCCGGACCTCTCGGTGCCGGTGTTGATGACGATGACGAGCCAACTGCCGAGGGTGTAGCTGTAGTAGCCCTTCGCCGGATCACCGGCGGACGCGCCGAAGTAGCCGAAGTAACCATCGGCGTTCTTGACGCTGTCCGGGCGCGGATTGTAGTAGTCATGATTCCCGGGCACGGGCCGCGTGCGGGCCTTCTGCCGGCCCCAGCTGGGGGCGTAGCAATTCACGAATTGTGAGTCGCTGCCGACCGTATAGGCGTTGTCACCGAGCGGCGCGACGATCCCCTCGATGCCGTCGAGCAGCGCGCCGGTCGCCTCGTCGTTGGGGCGCTGGCAGTCGGCGATGTCGCCGGCCGCGATCAACACGGGGGCCGTCGCGGTCAGGGTAACCACGCTGGAGCCCGTGGCCCCGAACTTGTCCGTCACGCTCACCTGCACTTGGTAACTCGCTTCGGAGGCGTAGATGTGCGTGGCGGTGATCGCACCCGGGGAGGTGCGGCTGCCGGTCTGCGTCGTGCCGTCGCCCCATTGAAGCGCGTAGTTCCAAGGGCCGTCGGCGGCGCCGTCGGTGAACGTCGCCGAGAGCGCGTAGGTCACGCCGGCAGGCTCTGACTTGTCGGGTCCAGCGATCACCGCGGGCGGGACATTGTTCACTTGGGCGCTGGTGCTCGCCGGCGTACCGGCAAGGCCCCTGTTGTCGGTGACGGTCAGGCGCACGGTGTAGTTGCCGACCGCGTGATACGTGTGGGTCGGCCGCGCCGTGCTGCCGCTCGAGCCGTCGCCGAAGTCCCAGCTGTACGTGAGGGCATCGCCGTCCGGGTCGGACGACGCGCTGCCGTCGAAGGTGACAGTCCCAGTGATCGTGGTGTATGGCCCGCCGGCCACGGCCTTGGGCGGCTGGTTCGGGCCGGTACCGCCGCCGCCGCCGCTGCTGCAGGCGGCGGCGACGAGCAGGATCAGAATGAGTCGGGCCCGGCCAATCACCGAGCCCCCCTGTGAGCGATGGATCCGGATGGCCACATGTAGCGCCCCGTATCCGCCGGCGCGGCCGCCGGCGGGGGAGGAGGTGGAGGTTGAGCCGGCGGCGACCCGGCCGGCGAAGAAGTTTGCGGCGGAGGCCCCGGCTGGTGAGGCTCGCCGCACGCGAGCAGCGCGTATAGCGCTACGACGAGCATGCGTGCGTTGAACCTCACCATCGGAGCCCCCCGGACTGCGTGTTAGTGACAGTTGGTGGTGCCTGAATCTGTAAAGCCGCCCGGCGCCGTCGGGATGAACTGCCAGCTGTAGCTCGCCTGGTCCAGCGTGAGCTTCAGCACGCCCTGGGTGCTGGCATTGCGCACCTCGAGCGTCGACAACTTCGACAAGGTGTCGGGCATCGCATCGAGGCTGCGGCCGCCGGTCCCGACGGTGAACTGCCGGACGCCGTTCACGGGATCGGGGTTGCCATCCCGATCCTGCGGGGCGTAGCGTTCGTACCACTTGAACCACGCGCTCACGACGAGGTCCGCGTGGGCGTCGTGCAGGGTGGTCCATAGCTGGAAGGCGCCAAAGTTCTTGTTCTGGCCACCCGAGTAGAAGCGCGCGTGATTGAGAATGGCCATCACGCACGGGCGGGTGTTCGCGCTGAGATCGGCGGCCAGCCACGTGTTCTGCGGCGAGCTCGGGTCGGTCAGCCCGGCATTTGTCTGATCCCACGTCGCTGTGTTCAGCACGACGACGTGCCAGGTCGTGCCGACGTCGAAGCTGTACCACCCCTTGGTGCGCTCGCCGGCTTGGGTGCCCCAGTAGTTGTAAACGGCGGTCGAGCCCAGTACTGGCCTGGTCAAGTCGAGTTTCCCCACCTCGTAATCGCGTTGGCTGAGCGCGACCCGCATCTTGGGCTTGAACTTTGCCCATCCTGACGCGTCGAACGCCGCGTCGTAGAAGCACCCGGCAGTCGTGTCGGTAACGTTGCTGCCCGCCGTGAACACGATCGCGTCGGGTGACTTCGCGATGACGGTGTCAATCAGCGACGCCGTCAATTTGGATGCGCCGGGCCGGCAGCTCGTGATCTCGCCCGCGCCAATCATCACGATGCCAGGCGCTGCGGCGACGAGCGTCGTTGCCGTCACGGTGTTGCTGGGGTCCGAGTTGCCCGCGCCGTTGTAGGCTCGCACGCGATAGCTGTAGCCCGTGCTGGCCGTCAGGCCGGTGTTCTGGAAGGCGACCGCGTTGGCCGCGGCAGTGCCGACTTCGGCGAAGTTCGTGCATCCGGCGCCGCTGCAGCGCTCGATGCGGAAGCCGAGCTCGTTGGTCGAGTTGTCAGCCCATGTGAGGTTGATGTCCGTGGCCGAGGTCGGCGTCGCGGTCAAGTTCGTCGGCGCGGGCAACGGCGGTGGCGGTGGCGGCGGTGGCGGCGGTGGCGGAGGCGGTGGAACAACCCCCGTCGGCTTGCTGCTCTGGCACGCACCGAACGCGCCGATTGCGCCGGCCATACACAGCGCCAACGTGGCGCGCACCATGAAACGACGGGATGGGGCCTTCATATCCAACTCCTTGAATGAGACGTGATCGCTCAGTGACATGTGCCGGTGCCGGAATCGGCGAACGTGCCGCCGGCGGCCGGCACGAACTGCCAGGAATACTTGCCCGCGTCGAGCGTGAACTTGATGACGCCCCACGTGGAATCGTTGCGCGCTTCAACATTTGCCGATGGTTGAACCATCTGATCGAGCCAGCGCCCTCCGGTCCCGACGATGAACTGCCGGATGCCGGTGGTCGCGTCGGCCACGCCGTCAGGCGTCTGCGCGGCGTAGCGCTCGTAGATCTTGTCTTGGCCGTTGACCACGAACTCGACGCCCCCGGCGTACAGGACGTCCCAGATGGGCTTGAGCGCCGCGGCTTTCCCCCAGGTGCCCTGGTAGAAGCGCCGCTTGTAGAAAATCGCGAGCGTGCATTGCGCCGGGTTGGCGGCGAGGTCGGCACGTAGCCACGCGAGTTGCGGCGAGCCGGCCGTCATGTCGACGTGGCCCGACGTGTTGAGTACGACGACGTGCCAGGCGCCCAGGGTGAAGCTGTAGTAGCCCAGCCCGCGCGGTCCCACGCGGTCGCCGAAGTAGTCGAACGCCGCGTCGGCGGTGCCGGCGTCGTAGTCGCGATCGCCAAGCGCCGCATACATGCGCGTCTTGTGCCGGCCCCAATAGGGGTCGAAGCAACGCGCGTACGACGCGGCAGTGCTCGTATCCGCGAGATTGTCGCCAGCGCTGAACACGGTGCCCTTGATCGAATCGAGCACGTTGGCCGTCGCCGCCGTGGCGGGGCTGGTGCACGTCGCGATGTCCGCGGCGCCGACGAGCACGACCGGCGGGGCCGGTGGCGGTGGCGGCGGCGGAGGCGGCGGGGGCGGCGGGGGCGGCGCCGGCGGGGGCGGCGCCGGTTCCGTGACTGTCCGCGAACTCTTGCAGGATGTAACGGCGGTAATGGCGCCCAATGCCAGCAAGGCGCGCAGCAGCAACTGAGTTGAAGGCCTCATACGTTACTCACTTCCTGGAAGCGGGATTGAGCGCCCACGGTGGGCCCTCTTTCGTGCGCCGCCCCACATGCGCCAGCGCATTCATCCCTCGCCGCAACGCGGCACCGAAAACCGGAAACGGATCGTCCCATGCCACACCGCTCTTCGCCTCGCACCGCAGCGCCCACGGGAGCCAGCCACCGAGCGACAAGCCTGCCGCCCGTGCGGCGGCCGCATCTTTCCAGGGCTTGCACCACCGGAACCCTGGCTGCCCTGCTCTCAGCATCGGCCGCGGCCAGCCCACCAGGTCGCCGTAGACGAGCGCCGGCAGGTTCACGCCCGCCACCGCCCCGAGGTGATGCCACAGATTGAAGCGCGGGTTGACTTCCAAGAGATGGAGCCGCCCATCCGGACCGCGCTTGAAGTCGAGCTTGGCCACCCCGCGGAACTTCAGTCGCCGCAGCAGCGTCCGACCCAACGCCAGCACATCAGGCGCATCAGTGGTTTCGAGCGCCGTGCTGTCACCGTATGCCGCCGGAAGGGTGCGAATCTTTCTGCCGACGAACTCGCCCACCGTATTCCCCCGTTCATCCACGTACGCGTGATAGCTCTCTATGCAAGTCTCGGGCCCAGGTACTAGCTCCTGTGCGAGGATCGGAAGATTCGCTGCCGCGATCCGCGGCCACAGCGCGCGCAGCTCCGCGATGCTCGCGACGGATGTCGCCTTGCCCGGCCCCGCCACCGGCTCCCATCGGTCCGGGACGCGCGTGAGCGGCTTCAACACGATCGGGAAAGCGAGTTCGAGATCCTCCGGTGGCGGATCGCCGGGCAAGAGCAGTCGCGCCGGTGGCACCGGCAGCTCGAGTTGGGCCGCGAGCTTTTGAAAGCGCGCCTTGTCCACGAGCTGCTCCACCAACTCGGCGTCGGGCACGATGAAGCGGAACCCTTCCCGCAACTGCTCGCGGTGACGCGACACGAGCATCAGCGTGCGGTCTTCCTGGTAGAACAGGACCGGCGGTTCGGGCTGCGCCTGGCCGAAGCGCACCAGCGCATCCACGAGCTCCTCGGGGCGTTCCCAGGCGTTCTGCCAGGGCAGCACCGACCGCGTGTGGCGGGAGTAGCGAACGGGGGCGCCGGGGGGAGCGAGGACGATCGACGGGATGCGCGCCATGCCGAGCGCCCGCACGAGGTCGATATCGCCGAGCACGCAGGCCGGCGGACGGCCCGGATGCGCGGAATGGCCGCGCCGGGCGACGAAGGCGACCGCCTGGCGGGCGAGCCGCGACGTGCGCCCGCGCGCTCCCTGCTGCCAGTAGTAGGCCGTCTTCGCGAGCTTGCGGGCCTGCATCAGCCAGCGGTGGCGCCCGTGCAGCCAGCGAATCTTGCTGTTGTCGAGCTCGCCGCCGAACTTGGTCTTGAAAGGTCCGCCGCCCATGAAGTCGAACGTCTCGCACCCGAGTTGGACGGCGCGCTCCATGACGGCCCAGGTCATCAGCTCGGTGGGGCGGTACCAACGGTAGTGCCCGCGGTGCGCCCACATCCACAGCAGCAGCTCCTTGCCCTCGATGGCGAAGATCCCCGTGGCGATGCTGATCCGCCCGCCGGGGAGATAGACCGAGACGGCGATCAGGTTGCCGCTCTCCTTGAGCCGGCGGAAGAACTCCAGTACCCGCTGCTTGCCGAAGGGCACGGTGTACCCGCCCCGCCGATACACCTCCTGCACCTGCGCGTAGTGCTCGTCCACGAACTGCTCGTCATCCTCGAACCGCACGGTGAGGCCGAGGCGCCGCGCGCGCTTGACGTTGCGGCGGGCGCTGTCCTTGAGCTGCTTGAACGTGCGGGCCTCGTCGCCGGGAAAGAGCGGCGCGCGAAAGGTGCGGACCGGCTCGCCCTCAAAGCCCGCCGCGCGCATCGCCGCGGCGTCGAGCCCGAGATGCATCAGCTCGATGTGATCGACGTCGTGCTCGCGCTCGAGGTAGGGAACCACGGCTTCCGCAAAAGCGGCGGTCGAGAAGCGCTCGGGATCGAACGCGGGCCCGAGGCTCACGGTCTGCCAGCCGGCCAGCGGCGAGCCGAACAGGCGCCAGCGGCCGACGTTGACCAGCAGGCCGGGGAAGCACCCCACGAGCCCACCGCCGTCGCCATTCTCCATGACCAGGTAGAGCGGGCGGCCGCAGCCGCTCGAGGCCAGGGCGTCGATCCAGGCCCGGGTGTGCGGCAGCCGGTGGTTGGGGAAGCGCCGGACGATCGCGTCCCAGTTGCCCAGCTCCTCGGGCGTCGCTTCGCGGATGCGCATCGCGCCGCTCATGACGCGTCCTTGTGAGCGGCGAGCAGCCGCTTGGCCGCCGCCATCTCGGGGGGTGGGGGGAAGCGCCGCTTACCCGCGACGACTGCGCCGATGGTCCACAGCGTCCGGCCGATGATCGCGAAGTCGCGCCGCATCGACATCCGGCGGATGTAGACGCGGTCCAATGCGAGTTTGGTTTTCAGGAGCTTGGCGACGTAGCCCCGCTCCGGGTCCTGATCCGTGAGCAGCTTGTCGCCTTCGACGAACTGATAGATGCTGCCGGGGCTCGCCAATCCCGGACGTACGCCGAGCGTCTCGAGGTCGGTGGCCGAGTAATGCTGCTTCACGATCGCCGGGTCCTCAGGGCGGGGGCCTACAATCGCCATGTCGCCGCGCAGCACGTTGAAGAGCTGGGGCAGCTCATCGATTTTGGTGCGGCGCAGGAAGCGGCCGAACTTGAAAATGCGCGCGTCGCCGGCGCCAGTGATCCGTGCCCCCGTCGCCTTCTTCCCGTTGCCGTTGGCGCCGTGACGCATCGTCCGGAGCTTGTACATGGTGAACTGACGGCCCAGATAGCCGACGCGCGGGGCGCGATACAGCACCGGCCCGGGATCGGCCAGCTTGATACCGATCGCCGCGAGCCCCAACAGCGGCGCGGTCACGACGAGCGCCACTCCGGCGCACACCACGTCAAACAGGCGTTTCACCATCATGCAGGGCTCGACGAACGGTCATGAAGACTTCGGCGGCGTCCAGGCACTGCTGGTTGCCCCAGGCGCGCGCGCGGTAGCGCAGCGAGTCGAGCGAGCGGGGATGGGGATAGGGGCGCAGCTCGCTGGTATAGCAGGCCATCGCGGCGAGCTTGATATCGAGCGTCGCGGAGATATCCACCCACGTGTCCGCGGTGAAGGTGCGCGGAAACGCCCACTCGGTGCTGCTGGCGGTGTCGAACGCGTAGACGGCCCGCACCCAGCACGCCGTGGGCCGCGTCGCGACCAGCGTCGCCTGAAACAGAAGGTGATGGTCGCGGTTGATGTCGCCGCCGTACTGGCAATACACGACCTGCGGCTGCACCTCCTTCACGATCTGATCGAGCGGGGCGATGAGATCCGTGAGCGCCATCGTATCGAGCCGCTGATCCGCGAAGCCGAGCGGCCGCACGTCGCGTACGCCCAGCGTCGCCGCCGCGCGGCGGATGTGCTCGGCCTGCCCCACGCCTTGCTGCCCGTAGCGCAGCGATTCGCCCTCGCATGCGATCACGGAGGTCACTTCGTCTCCGGCTTTGGTGTGCAATGCGACGGTACCGCCGCAGCCGAGGACTTCGTCGTCGGGATGGGCGGCGATCACCAGCACGCGCTTAGGCATGGGCGGCCACCTCCTGCCCCTGCTCCCAGCGCAGGCCGGTCCACGGCTGTTCACTCAGCGCACGCCCGCGGAGCCGAGTGCCGGCGGCGTCCTCGATATCGAGCAGGACGAGCGCCCCGCTGCCACAGGCCACGAGCTGGCCGCAGGCTGCGTCGTTGGGACTGACGACCGGGCCGATCACCTCGCCGGGCTCCGCCGAGAGGGAAACCCCCAGGTCGGGAAGGAGCGCCGCGTCCCAGATCCGCCACTGCTTGCCGTCGAGCGAGCTGAAAGCGCCGGGGTAGGGCCGCGTGAGCGCGCGCACGAAGTCATAGAGCGATCCCGCGGGGCAGTCCCACGTGATACGACCGTCGGCGGGCCGGCGCCGGCGCAGCACGCCTTCGTCGCCGCGGGGCTGCGGCCGCCCCGGGCGCTCGCCCGCCAGCAGGCGCGGCAGCACCGCGAGCAACATGTCGCGATTCGTCGCCGCCACCTGCGCGTACAGTGAGGCGCAGGTGTCGTACGGCGTGATCGGAAACGCGCGCTGGTCGATGACGTCCCCTTCGTCCACACCTTCGGCGAGCCACATCAACGTGTTGCCGGTCTCGCGCTCGCCGCGGATGATCGCCCAGTTGATCGGCGCGCTACCGCGGTTGTGGGGGAGGAACGACGCGTGGGCGCCGATCATTCCCATTCGGGCGAGCCCCATCACCGGCGGCCGCACGATCTGATGCCAGCCGATGACAAAGACCACGTCGGGCGCTACGCCCTGGAGGATTTGGAAGGCCTCGGGCTCGTTGATGCCGGCGATGTAGTGCAGCGGCACGCCGTAGCGGGCGCACACCGGCGCGTAATCGGCCCCGCCGCTCCGCTTGGCCGCGAGCTCCGGCTGCAGCGTCAGCACGGCGCCGATCGGGGCGCCGGCGGCGAGCAACGCCTCGAGCGCCGGGAGGCCCTCGGCGTGAAAACCCACCCACGCGCAGCGCAACTCGGTTGGGCTCACCGGCGGTAGGTCTGCACCACATCGAGCACCGCGTCGATGACCTCGGAGACGTCCTGGTCGGTCAGCCCGGGGTGCAGCGGCAGGCTCAGCAACCGCTCGAAGTTCGCGACGGCGACCGGGAAATCACCCGGGACGTAGTTGTATTTCTTGCGGTAGTAGGGGTGCAGGTGGATGGGGATGAAGTGCACCGACGTCCCGATGTTGCGGGCGGTGAGCTCGTCGATGAACCGGTCCCGGCCGATGCGCAGCTGCTCCGGCCGGATGCGCAGCACGTAGAGGTGCCAGGCGTGCTCGACGTACGGGCGCCGCACCGGCGGCTCGAGCGCCTCTTCGGCGGCGAACGCCTGCGTGTAGGCTTCCACGATCTCGACCCGGCGGCGGTGAAAGCGCTCCTGCTTGCGCAGCTGCCACAGGCCGATTGCGGCCGCCACGTCGGTCATGTTGTACTTGAATCCGGCGGCCACGATCTCGTAGCGCCAGCTGCCGCCCTGATCGTAGCGCTTCCACGCATCGCGGCTCATGCCGTGCAGGGCCAGGACGCGCGCGCGGTCGAGGAACTCGGGGTCGGCGGTCAGCATGCCGCCCTCGGCCGTCGTCAGATTCTTCGTCGCGTAGAAGCTGAAGGCCACGGGATTCGGGCCCGAGCCGATCGCCTGGCCGCGGAAGCTGGCCGGCAGCGCGTGCGCCGCATCTTCGATGAGAGCGAGATTGTGCTTGCGCGCGAGCGCTTCGAGCGCGTCGCGCTCGGCGGGATGCCCGGCGTAATGCACCGGCAGCAAGGCGCGCGTGCGCGATGTGATGGCCGCCGCCACCCGCTCCGGATCGATGTTCAGGGTGTCGGGCTCGACGTCCACCAGGATGGGCCGGGCGCCGACGTGCTCGATCACGTTCGCCGTCGCGGCGAACGTGATCGGCGTCGTAATCACCTCGTCCCCGGGCCCGATTCCGAGACACGCCAGCGCGGTATGCATCGCCGCCGTGCAGGAGTTCAAGGCGAGGGCTCCCGGCGCGTGGATGAAAGCCGCGAACTCCTCTTCGAAGCGGCGCGTCTTGGGACCCGTGGTGATCCAGGGGGAGCGCAGGGTGTCCACGACTTCGCGGATCTCTTCCTCACCGACGAGCGGCGGGGAGAACGGCAGAAAGTCGCGGCGCGAAGCGCGCGAGATGATGTCAGTCATGACCCGCGCCTCCGCCGACTTCTCCCGCCGCCGGACCGTCCTCGGGCACGGGTGCATCGTCCACGACCAGGCCGCGGCGCGTGGAGGGGGTGCCGTTGGTGCGGCGCCGCGCCGCGGACGGGCCGTTGCCGTTTGCGCCGCGGGGGCGCGTGCCGCCTCCGTTACCGTTGCCGCGGCTGCCGTTGCCGCGGCCCACGAGCTCCAGCCGTTCCGGCTGGTACTCGCTCACGATGGCCGTCAGCGCACGCACGACGGTGCGCTCGTCTCCCTGGCCCGTGACGGCGATGAGGGAGCGGATCTGCCGCGCCAGCGTCGCGCCGCCGACGCCGTTGCCGGTGACGACGCGGATCTTGTCGATGCTGGTTGACGCCAGCGTTTCGCCGGGCGCGATCAGCTCTTCTTCGAGCTTCTCACCCGGCCGCAGACCGGTGAATACGATCTGCACGTCGTGGTAGGGGACGAGGCCGGACAGGCGGATCATCTGCTCGGCCAATTCGAGAATGCGGACCTGGATCCCCATCTCGAGCACGGCGATGCGGCCCGCCGCCTCCGGCAGCGCGGCCGCTTCGAGCACCAGCTGCGCGGCCTCGGGGATGGTCATGAGGAAGCGCTTCATTTCGGGGTGCGTGACCGTGAGTGGTCCACCGGCTGCGATCTGGCGCTTGAACAGCGGCACGACGCTGCCGTCCGAACCCAGAACGTTGCCGAACCGCACCACCCGGAAGTCGGTGTCCGACGCCCGCAGCGACGGCAGCTCCCGGACGATCTGCTCCGCAACCCGCTTCGTGGCGCCGAGGATGCTGGAGGGGTTGACCGCCTTGTCGGTCGAAATGAGGACGAACTTCTTGGTGCCGACGCGGGCCGCCGACTGCGCCAGCCGCAGCGTGCCTACCACGTTGTTCCACACGCCCTCGATCATGTTCCACTCGAGCATGGGGACGTGCTTGTAGGCGGCGGCGTGGAATACGGAGTCGGGACGGTACGTCTCGAACATGCGGTCGAGGCGGCCGGCGTTGGTGACGCTGGCAAGCACCGGCACGACATCGATCGCCGGATGCGCTTCCGAGACCTCGTGATGGATCAGATAGAGAGGGCTCTCCGCGCGATCGAGCAGCAATAGCCGGCGGGGGTTGAAGCGCGCGATCTGGCGCACCAGCTCCGAACCGATCGAGCCACCCGCCCCGGTCACGAGGATGACTTTCCCCGCGAGCTCCGGGGCGACGTCCTTGAGGTCGAGCTGCACCGGCTCGCGTCCCAACAGGTCCTCGACCTGCACGTCGCGGACCTGATTGATCTGCGGCGTGTCGGCAACGAGGAGGTCGAGCTGCGGCGGCAGGATCTTGACGGCGACGCCGGTTTCTGCCGCCCGGGCCACCAGCCGCCGGACCTGCTCGGGCGTGGCGGAGGGGATGGCGATCACGATCTGCTGAGCATGGTGAATTGCGACGAAGCGCCGCAGCTCTTCCGACCCACCCAGCACGGCCACGCCGTGGATCGCCCGTCCGTGTTTGTTGGGGTCGTCGTCTACCAGGCCCACGATGTGCAGGGGATGGCGGGGATCGTGGAGCAACTGGCGGATCAGCCGTTCTCCGGCCGTGCCAGCGCCCACGATGATCGACGGCTTGCCGCGAATCGGCCGGCGGCGGAACGGCTCTTCCTTCATCCAGCGGAGCAGCGTGCGCTGGCCGCGACTGGGTTTGCGGAACGGCTCCTCACGCATCCAGCGCACGGCGAAGCGAATGCCACCCGCGAGCATGATCGTGATGAGCGGTTCGAGCGCCGGCACGGACAAGGGCAGGCCGCCGAGGCGTCCGAGAAAGGCGAGGAGGGCCACAAACCCCAGGGACCCCAGTACTACCGCGGCAGCGAGCTGCTTCAAGTCACGCAGGCCGACGAGGTGCCAATACCCCTGGAACAGGCCGAAGCGATGGAACAGCGCCAGCCGCAGAGCGAGGAGGTAGGGCAGCGTTTCGGCGTAGTGGCGGAGCTGTTCGGGCGGGATCTGGAGATCGAAGCGCAGCGCGAAAGCGGTGAAATAAGCGAGGGACACGAGGGCCAGGTGGCCCGCGATGATCAAATAGCGCCGTGAGGGGCGCAGAAAGGACAAGGCTCCCTTGAGCATGTCGGCAACGACTCCACAGTTTGTCTTTGCCGCACCGTATTGCACCTTCCGTGCTCAGGGCAGGGCGAATGCTCCTTTCCATTGGTGGCGCAACGACTTACGCCCCATTTGGGCCACCGACGGCCGGTCCGGGGAACGCGGAGACGCCTCAGGACAGAGCGCGCTGATGTCCACACCAGACCAGACAGAGGACCCAAAGGCCTGATGGCTCAAGGTTTATAGCGCCGTGGCCCGTCCGGCACTGAGCTTGCGTTGCGAAGCACAGCAATAGAGCACAAGGAGCTACCCGAGATGTCAGGGCCCGAAAATCCGCGAGTTCCCGTTTTGAGAACCGGCGGGACCGCGCTGGACTCGATCCCGCTCGCGTCGATGGCCGCTGCGCCGCTATCGCCGCCGAGCGAGCAAAGCGATTGGCACCGGTACCTCACGGCGGTGATGCGGCACAAGTGGCTCGTTCTGGGAGTCACGCTGGTGGGCACCGTCGCCGGTATTGTGGCCACACGGTTCCTCGATCCGCGCTACACGGCGAAGACGATCCTCTGGGTCGAGACCGCAGTCGGCCGCGATCGGGGCGTGCAGTCGGACGAGCTGCTCGATTCACGCGGCTGGGTAGAGCTCGTCACGTCGAACGCCGTGCTCGATACGGTCGTCAAGACGCAGCGCCTCTTCCTTCACCCGCGCGCGCCGGAGGACTCGGCGGCTCTCAAGACGTTTCAGATCACCGACCGCGTCATTCCCGGCGCGTACCGGCTGATCGTTGACAAGGCGGGGCGCGCCCTGCGGCTCGAGCTGGAAGACGGCACCGTCGTTGGGCGGGGAGCGGTCGGCCAGCCGGTCGGCGAGAACGTCGGGTTCGATTGGACGCCTGCCTCCTCGGCGCTGAAGCCGGGGAGCACGATCAACTTCAAGGTGAGCGCCATTCCCGATGCCTCGGTCGCGCTGGCGAACGATCTCAAAGCCCGGCTCGATCCCGCCGGTAATTTTTTGCGTCTGCAGTTCAAGGGGTCGAGCGCGGCCGGGACGGCCGCGACCCTAAACGCGGTCGCGCAGCGGATCGTGCAGGTGGAAACCGAGATGAAGCGCCGCAAGTTTCAGGAGCTCGAGTCGGTGCTGGGCGAGCAGTACAACCACGCGCAGCAGGCGCTCTCAGAGGCCGACGTGGCGCTCCGGGATTTCCGGGTGCGCACCGCCGGCTCTCCGGCCTTGGGGCAGACAATGGGTGGGGGATTCACGGTTGAAGGGGGCGGGCTCGCGACCCAGCTGCGCAACGATGTCGATGACCTGAATCGCGATCGGCGCCAGCTGGATCAAGCGGCGGCGCACGCGGCCACGAATGGCGTGTCGGTGGAGCAGTGGACGGGCATCAAGGCGGTGGGCTATTCCCCGTCGCTGCAGCTGGCCCTGGCGGACGTCACGAAGAAGCAGGCCGACCTCCGCACGCTCCGCTACCAGTACACGCCGGACGCGGCACCCGTGCGGCAGTTGATGTCGGAGCTCGAGACGCTGGAACGGCAGGTCATTCCGTCCCTGGCCCGGCAGCTGTCGCAGGAGCTGGCGGCGCGCGCTTCCCGCACGGCGCCACGTGCCGACACGGTCGTGCGCACGCTCCGGGCGGCGCCGAATCTGGCGCTGGAGCAGGCGCGGCTCGTACGCGAGCAACAGATTACGGAGCAACAGTACACCAACGTGGGGAAGCAGTACGAGGCCGCCAAGCTGGCCCTGATCAGCAGCCTGCCGGATGTGCGCGTGCTCGACCCCGCGGTCGAACCGCGGCGGCCGGCGAGCGACTACGGCCCGCTGCTCATTCTCCTGGCGGCGATGGCCAGTTTCGGCATCGCGGTACTCGGCGTCACGATCCGCGATCGGGTGGATCCCAGAGTCCGCTACCCGGAGCAGATCACCGGGCAGATGGGGCTCCAGATCCTCGGCGCGGTCCCACACGTCAGTTGGCGGGTATCGGCCAACGGCGACGGCCCCGCGCAGGTCATCGAAGCGCTGCGCGGCCTGCGGCTGCGCGTCTTGCACGCGCACGACGGCGGGAGCCCGCTGATGCTGACGATCACCAGCCCGGGCATCGGCGATGGAAAGTCGTTCGTCTCGTTGAATCTGGCACTGTCGTTCGCCGACGCCGGCTACCGCACCCTGCTGGTAGATGGGGACACGCGGCGCGGCGTCCAGCACAAGGCGCTCAAAACGCCATCGACGCCCGGCCTGACCGACGTCGTCGCCGGGCGCGTGCCGCTCGAAGCGGCGCTGCGGCAAACCTCGTACCCCGGCCTGACATTCCTGAGCTCGGGCACGCGGATGCAGCGCGCGCCGGAACGACTGCTGTCCCAGAACATGCGGGACCTGATGGCCAACCTCCGCTCGCAATACGACGTGGTCATCGTGGACAGCCCGCCCCTGGGCGCGGGCGCGGACCCGCTGGTCCTTGGCACCTTGACGGGGAACGTGCTCCTGGTGCTGCGCACGGGTCAGTCGGACATGAATCTCGCGTCGACGAAGCTGGAAGTGCTGAACTCGCTGCCGGTACGCGTGATCGGCGCCGTGCTGAACGACGTGCGCTCGAGCGGTGTGTACCGCTACTACATGTACTCGTCGGCAGAGTACGAGCTGGTGGACGAAGAAGGCCCCACCAGGGAAGCCCTGCCAAGCGTCTTGGGAGGTCGGTCATGATCCGTGCCTGCGCAGTTCTGGGCGGCATCCTTTGCCTGGCGACGCCTGCCGTCGCGCAACAGAGCGTCGATTCGCTGGCCGATCGCCCCCTGGCGACGCGCGAGCAGCTTCAAGCCGCGGCCCAGCAGGCCGGCGCGTCCGAGGTCGCGGTGCGCATCAAGACGCGGCTGACCGAGGGCGACTTCCGGCGCGGCGACCGGATCGCGCTGAGGGTGCAGGGCGAGCCCGCGCTCAACGACACCTTTGTGGTCGGATCGCAGCGGGACCTGATGTTGCCGCCCCCGACTGTCGGCTCATTGCCGTTGAAGGGCGTGCTGCGGTCCGAGCTCGAGCCCAAGCTCATCGAGTACGTGGGCCGGTTCCGGACGAACGCGGTGGTGCGCGCCGAGCCGCTGATCCGGCTGTCGATTCAGGGCGAGGTGACGCGCGCCGGCGTTTACTCCATCCCCGCCGGTGGGCGGCTCGCGGACGCACTCATGGCCGCAGGCGGCACGACCCAGTTCGCGAAGCCGAACAGGATGTCCATCGAGCGCAACGGGGCGAAAATTTGGGAAGGGGCATCGTTCGAGACCGATCTCGACGCACTCAATCTGCGCGACGGCGACCAAATCGTCGTCGATTCAAAACGGCCTGGGACCGGGAACGACAACCTGCGGGTCGCCGCATTGCTCGTGAGCATGGCGGCCGGACTCTACGGCCTGAGCCGCGCCTTCAAGCATTAGTTCGTCTCGCCTCTGACCCCGGGGCATAGCCCCGGGGTTTTTCCTTATATTCCCAAGATTCGCGGGCGCGAAAATGCGCCGGCGGGCGGCAATCCGGTTATCGGCGCTGGGGCGTGGCAGGTATGTTCGCTGCCATGCCGAGTGGCGTACGCAGCGATCCGGCGGACTGGACCGACCCGCGCCATCAGCGCGGCCTCGCAGGGGAAGAGCAGGCGATTCGTTACCTGCAAAGCCGAGGCTGGCACGTCGTGGCGCACCGCTTCCGGGTGGGTCGGGTGGAGCTGGACATCGTGGCGCGGCGGGGACACCTGGTGGCGTTCGTCGAGGTGAAGGTGCGCCGGGGTGAGGGGTTCGGCAGCCCGTTCGAGGCGATCACGGGTGCCAAGCGGCGGGAGATGGTGAAGGCGGCGCGGGTGTGGGTGGATCGCTGCGGGAAGCCGTCGGACGTGTATCGCTTCGATTGCATCGGATTGACGGACAACAAGTTAGAGCATATGGCCGACGCGTTTCGGCCAGGCTGGCGGTGAGCGTAGCTTCGGTATATATTCGGGTCCTCTCCATTATAGAGGCTCGCAACCCATGTCGAGGCCAATCATGGCGGACGAAACGACCAAGCTGACCGACGACCGTCGGAAAGCGCTCAACCTGGCAATCACCCAGATCGAGAAAACCTGCGGCAAGGGCTCAATCATGCGCATGGGCGCCGATTCCCCACAGGTGCGGATCAGCGCCATTCCGACCGGCGCGATCAACCTGGACGCCGCGATCGGCATCGGCGGCATTCCGCGGGGTCGCGTCACGGAGATCTTCGGGCCCGAGTCGAGCGGTAAAACGACGCTGGCGCTCCACGTCGTCGCGCACGCGCAGCGGGCCGGCGGCGCCGCGGCCTACATCGATGCGGAGCACGCCCTCGACGTCGAGTACGCCAAGAAGCTGGGCGTGGACATCGAGAACCTGCTCGTGTCCCAGCCCGACACCGGCGAGCAGGGCCTCGAGATCTGCGAGATCCTGGTGCGCTCCGGGGCCGTGGATGTGGTGGTCATCGATTCCGTCGCGGCGCTCGTACCCAAGATGGAGATCGAAGGAGAGATGGGCGACTCGCTGCCGGGCCTGCAGGCGCGCCTGATGAGCCAGGCGCTGCGCAAGCTCGCCGGCGCGATCAACCGCTCCCGCACTTCCGTGATCTTCATCAATCAGCTGCGCGAGAAGATCGGCGTCATGTTCGGCAACCCCGAAACCACGAGCGGCGGCCGGGCACTCAAGTTCTACGCCTCGGTGCGGCTCGACGTGCGCCGCATCGGGCCGGTGAAGGAGCGCGAGGTCGTCATCGGCAACCATGTGCGCGTGAAGGTCGTGAAGAACAAGGTGGCGCCGCCGTTCCGCCAGGCGGAGTTCGACATCATGTTCGACGAAGGCATCAGCCACGAGTCGTTGCTGGTGGATATCGCGGCCGAGGCGGGGATCATCGAGAAGTCGGGCGCGTGGTACTCCTACGGCAAGGAGCGCATCGGGCAGGGGCGCGAGAACGCCAAGCTGTACCTGAAGGACCACCCGGACATCTCGGCCGAGGTCGAGGCGCGCGTGAAAGAGCACCTCGGCGTGAAGGCGACCAACGTCGGGGCGGTGGAGGGCGGGGCGGAGGGGGGGGACGAGGAGATCGCCGCGAGCGAAGAGTGATCCTCACCGGACTCGCCCCCGATCCGCGCCGGCCGGACTATCGGTTGGTCGAAGTGGATCGGGGGCGTTTTGCGTCTCTCCCGGCCGATGCGCTCGTAGGACTCGCCCTCGTCGTTGGGCAGGAGATTGGCCCCCGCGTACTCGAGCGGCTGCAGGAGCTGGCCGATCTCGAGGCCGCGCACCGCGCCGCGTTGCGCGCGCTGGCGCGGCGCGCGCACGCGCGCATCGACCTGCGCCGCCGCTTGCTGCAGAAGCAGCACCCGCCCGCCGCCGTGGACGGCGCGCTCGACCGGCTCGCCGCGCTCAACCTCCTCGACGACGCCCGCTTCGCGGCGGACTACGCGGCTGCGAAGGGCGCTCGGGGTCGCGGGCAGGCGCGGCTCGTGAAGGACCTGCTCGCCCAAGGCGTGGACCGCCACGTGGCGGAGGAGGCGGTGCGCGCGGCGCTCGCCGCCGACGGCGTCGATCCGGCGCGCACAGTGCGCGCCCTCGCCGAGAAGCGGGCACGGCAACTGGCCGGCCTGCCCGCGCCGGTGCGCAAACGGCGGCTGGCGGCGTTTTTGGCGAGACGAGGGTTCGCTGGCCCGGGTGTCTACGAGCTGGTTCAGGGACTGTGTTCTTGATGAGGCCAGCGGCATGCCCGCAGGGACCCTAAGTTATAGTTGTACTGTAGGTTGCCCGTAGCTGGTGCTATATTCCCGCCCCATGAAGTCGGCCGACATCCGCCGCAAGTTCATCGACTACTTCAAGGCCCCGCCCCGGTCCCACCGGGAGGTGCCGAGCGGGCCGCTCGTCCCCCAGGATGACCCCACGCTCCTCTTTACCAACGCCGGGATGGTGCAATTCAAGCGCGTGTTTCAGGGTTTGGAACGCCGTGACTACAACCGGGCGGTCACCTGCCAGAAGTGCGTGCGTGCGGGTGGAAAGCACAATGACTTGGAGCAGGTCGGCCACACGGCCCGCCACCACACGTTCTTCGAGATGCTCGGCAACTTCTCCTTCGGCGACTACTTCAAGAAGGAAGCGATCGAGTACGCCTGGGAGTGGGTGACGAGCGAGGCATGGTTGGGGATCGATCCCGACCGGCTGTATGTCACCGTTCACCACTCGGACGACGAGGCGCGGCAGCTGTGGCGCGAGATCACGGGAATCGCCGATACCCGGATCTTTGGCCTGGGCGACAAGGACAACTTCTGGCAGATGGCGGACACCGGCCCTGCTGGCCCGAACACGGAGATCAACGTCGATCTTCGCAGCAAGGCGGAGCGGGGCAAGGGCGAGCTGTCCACCGAGCAGTTCGTCCGGCTGAATGAAGAGGGAAAGCTGCTCGAGATTTGGAACCTGGTCTTCATGCAGTACGACCTGCAGGCCGACGGGTCGCGCAAGCCGCTCCCCAAGCCGTCAGTGGACACGGGGGCCGGGCTCGAGCGCATCGCGGCGGTGATGCAGCGCGTCCCGTCGAACTTCGACACGGACCTGTTCCAGCCCATCATCGCGCACGCGGTCGAGGTCGTGGGACGTCCGTACGACCGCGGGCCCGCGGGCGCCCCCTACCGCGTGCTGGCCGATCACGCGCGCGCCGTCACGTTCCTGCTGGCCGATGGCGTCTATCCCTCAAACGAGGGGCGCGGCTACGTGCTGCGCCGCATTTTGCGCCGGGCCGTGCGCCATGCCTGGCTACTGGGCCGGCGCGAGCCGACACTCGCGCCGCTCACGCGCACGGTCACGGCCGTCATGGGACCTGTGTATCCCGAGCTCGTGTCGAAAGAGCCGCACATCGAGCGGGTCACGCGCGCCGAGGAGGAGCGTTTCCTCGAGACGATCGAGGGGGGGCTCGCACGCATGGAGGAGCTGAAGGGTGCGGGCGCGATCTCGGGGGACGAGGCGTTCAAGCTGTACGATACGTACGGCTTCCCGCTCGACCTCACCCAGATGATCGCCGGCGAGCGGGGACAGTCGGTGGACGTGGAGGCCTTCGAGCAGGCGCTCGACAAACAACGGCGGCGCTCTCGATCGGCGCGCAAGGTCGGCGAAGGACGGCGGAAGGCGGCGAAAGGCGGCGAGTGGGTTGAAGTGAAAGCGAAGGGTCGTCAGAAGTGGGTCGGATACCAAGCGACGAAAGCCGAGACGGAACCGATTGCCTTTCGCCAGACCGGCGATCAGTTGGAGATCATCCTGGAGGAAAACCCCTTCTATGCCGAATCGGGGGGCCAGGTGAGCGACACCGGTGTGGTGACGGGCGACGGTTGGGAGTTGACGGTCGAAGACGTGGAGAAGGTGGACGGTAGGAGCGCCGTCGTCGGCCATTTTGGGAACGGCGAGAGCTTCGAGCCGACCGCAGCCGTCGCGCAGGTGAACGAGGCACGGCGCCGCAATATCGAGCGCAACCACACGGCCACGCATCTCGTCCACGCCGCGCTGCGCAGGATCCTGGGCACCCACGTCCGCCAGGCGGGGTCGGTCGTGGCGTCCGAGCGGCTGCGGTTCGACTTCAGCCACCACGGCCCGATCAAGGGCGAACAGCTCGCCGCCGTCGAGGCCGAGGTCAACGCGCACGTGTGGGAGAACCTGCCCGTCGAGACGCGCGAGACGGCGTACAAGGATGCCGTCGCCGCCGGCGCGATGGCGTTGTTCGGCGAGAAATATGGTGACGTCGTCCGCGTGGTGGACATCCCCGGCGTGTCGCTCGAGCTGTGTGGGGGCACGCACGTGGCGTCCACGGGGCAGATCGCGCTGTTTCGGTTCACGCACGAGACGGGCGCGGCTGCCGGCGTGCGACGCATCGAAGCGCTCACCGGACCAGCGGCGTATCGGCACGCCCTCGAGCTACAGAGCCGTCTCACGGAGGCCGCCGGGCTCCTCAAGACACAGCCCGAGCATCTGGCGCGACGGATCGAGGCCATGCTCGAAGAGCAAAAGAAGCTTGAGAAGCGGCTAGAGGAGGTTCTGCGCAAGGGTGGTGGGGCACCGCCTGGTCAGGAACTAATAATTCCGAATGGACCGCCACTGTGGGTAGTGAGTACCGACATTCAGGATCGCAATCAGATCGCGCTGATGGTAGATGGATTTAGGGCTCAGCATCCGAGCAGTGCGACCGTGGTTTTATCGCCTTCGGCTGCGTACGTAGGTGTGCCGGATGCTCTGCTTGCTACCGTGAAGGCACCAGAGGTTGTTCAGGTCATTTCAGCGTACACTGGCGGGCGAGGAGGCGGGCGGCCACACTTTGCCTCTGGTAGTATTCCTGATCCATCGAAGATTCCTTCTACCACGACCTTGGTGGAGCTCTTTACGGACTATTGGGCGAATAAACCGTGACGCGTGACGAGGTCCAGGCCTGGCTCGATGCCCGCCATCCGGCGCCCCCCGCAGCCCTGCGCGAGCGTCTGAACCGAGCCGTCGCCGAAACCACACCCCACTCCCCCTTTCCCTTGTATTTGGCGGACCTGGGGCGCGAGCTCCTGGCACGCGTCGCGTCGCGCCCTGCCGGAGGGCGCGAGCTGGCGCTTGATCTGCTCGCTGCCGACGCCTTCGTGACCTATGCGTTCGAAGCGCAAGCGGAGGACGACGTGGGCGGCATGGCGCGCCTGGGTGAAGGGGCGATCCTATGACCGCCCTGGGCGGACCCGGCCTCCTGGTCCTCGTCGATCCCGTTCGCACGAACGGCGCGGAGGCGGCGCGCATCGGGCGGGAGGCGCTGGCCGCGGGTGTGCGCGGCCTGCTGATCGGGTCGTCGTTCGACGGCGCGGCCCAGACGCACGAGGTGGCCCGCGCGCTGCGCGACAGCGCCCCCGGACTCCCGGTCGCCCTGTTTCCCGGCTCGGCGATGCAGCTCACCGACCAGGTGGACTTGGTGCTCTTCCTGTCCCTCGTCTCCGGGCGCAACGCCCAGTACCTGATCGAGGAGCACGTGCGTGCGGTGCCGTTCCTGCGGCAGCACTCGGTGGCGACGCTGTCCACGGCCTATATCCTGATCGACGGCGGCCGCGTGACGAGCGTCGAGGCGGTGAGTCAGACCCGGCCGCTCCCCGCCGACAAGCCGGAGCTCGCGGCCGCCCACGCCACCGCGGCGCGGCTCATCGGCATGCAGGCCGTATACCTCGACACCGGCAGCGGCGCCGACCGCCCGGTGCCCGGCGACGTGATCCGTGCCTGCCGCGCCGCGGTGCCCGAGCGGCCGCTGTTCGTGGGGGGCGGGATCAAGAGCCCCGCGCAGGCGCGGGCGGCGCGGCAAGCTGGGGCCGATTTCGTGGTGATCGGCACTATAGTGGAAGGGGACGAGCACGATGGGGTGGGGGGCAAGCTGCGGGCCTTCGTTGAGGCAGTCCAGTGAGCGTCGCACGGATTCGCGAGTCGCTGGAAGGCCTCGCCACGCTCGCGGGCCGGGTCGCGGCCGAGCAGGCCGAGGACATCGCGGTCATTGCCCAGCGGTATGAAATCACCCTGCGGGCGGGCGGCACGCTGTTCTTCGCCGGGAACGGCGGCAGCGCCGCCGACGCCCAGCACATCGCCACCGAGTATGTCGTGCGCTATCACGCGGTCTCACGACCCGCGATGCGCGCGGTGGCGCTGACCACGGACAGTTCCCTGCTCACCGCGTGTGCCAACGACCTGGGCTTCGACGAGGTGTTCGCGCGCCAGGTGGAGGCGCTCGCGGAGCCGGGCGATCTGCTCGTGCTGCATTCGACCAGCGGCGAGAGCCCGAACGTGATCCGCGCCGCCCAGGCGGCCAAGTCTCGGGGCGTCGGCGTGGTCGCTTTTTTGGGTAAAGGTGGGGGACAGCTCAAGGCGCTCGCGGACCTGACGCTGGTCATTCCCGCCGACGACACGGCCCGCATTCAGGAGCTCCACCTGGCCGTCGAACACGTCATTTGTGACATCGTGGAGGACCGGCTCAAGGGATGATCGACCTCGCCGGCAAGCGCGCATTCGTGACCGGTGGGGGCAGGGGCATCGGGCGCGCGACGGCGGTGCTGCTCGCGCGCGCGGGCGCCCAGGTCGCCGCGGGATATCGGAGCCGGAAGCCCGCCCCCGATCCCAAGATCACGGTGAACATCGCGGGCGACTTGGGCGATCCCGCGGCGGCCCGGGGTGCGGTGGCCGAGGTCATGCGCAGGCTGGGCGGGCTGGACATCCTGGTGGTGAACCACGGCGTCTGGCCTCCCCACGATGTGCCGCTCGGCCAGATGACCGACGAGCAGTGGGAAACGACCCGCCGCGCCAATCTCGACTCCGTCGTGTACGTGTGCCGCGCCGCGATTCCCAATCTCCCGCCCGGCGCGACGATCGTGCTCGTGTCCTCGACCGCCGGACAGCGCGGCGAGGCGTTCCACGCCGACTACGCGGCGACCAAGGGGGCCGTGATCGCCCTGACGAAATCCCTGGCTATCGAGCTCGCGCCCACCATTACGGTGAATTGTGTGGCCCCCGGATGGGTAGATACCGAGATGGCGCGGCCCGCGCTCACCAGCGCTATCCCCAAGACGATCCCGCTCGGCCGGGTGGCGAGCGCCGAAGACATCGCCGGGCCCATCCTGTTTCTCTGCTCGAGCCTCGCCCGCCACATCACGGGGGAAGTGCTGAACGTGAACGGAGGCTCGGTGCTCTGCGGATGACTTTCCCCGCCCAGCTCCCCATCCCCTCCGAGGTCTTGAAGATCGCCAAGAAACTCGAAGACGCGGGCTTCGAGACCTGGTGCGTCGGCGGCGCGATTCGCGACAACCTCCTCGGCCTCGAGAATCACGATTTCGACCTCACGACCGCCGCGCCGCCGGCGGAGGTGCAGAAGCTCTTCAAACGCACGGTGCCGGTGGGGATCGCGCACGGCACCGTCGCCGTGCTCGACGCGAACAATCAGCCCCACGAAGTCACCACATTCCGCAAGGACATCAAGACCGACGGCCGCCATGCGGTGGTCGAGTTCGGCGTGTCGCTCATGGACGACCTGGCGCGGCGCGATTTCACCATCAACGCCATCGCCTATCACCCGACGACCCGCGAGTGGCGTGATCCGTTTCAGGGCGAGGAAGATCTCGGCAAAAAGCTCATCCGCTCGGTGGGCGATCCGAACTGGCGCTTCCAAGAGGACTACTTGCGGATCCTGCGGGCGCTGCGCTTCAGCGCCCGGTTCGAGTTCAAGATCCACGCCCGTACGCTCGAGGCGGCGAAGGCCAACGCGCAGGGGCTCGGCCAGCTTTCCGCGGAGCGCGTGCGCGACGAGTGGTTCAAGGGCATCCAGACCGCGCGGAAGGTGTCGAGACTCGTGGCGTTGTGGCGGGACGTAGGCGCCGCCCGGATCTGGTTGCCGGAAATCGGGGGAGCAGGGAACGGGGAGCAGGGAGCGGTGGACAAGTTGCCTCGCGATCCGGTGCTCATCACGGCATTTCTTGCGAAAGATCCCGCGTCATTGCTCACCCGCCTGAAATCATCGAACAAGGACATCGAAAGGGGCCGGGCGATCGGTAGCTGGCGGGAGAAATACCCGGATGCCAAGGATGCTGCCGCAGTGCGACGGTGGTTGGCGGAGGTCGGTGAGCATGCGGACGATCTGCTCGCGCTGCTCCCCGCTCCCCGCTCCCAGCTCGCGCAGGCCGTCGCCAGGATCCGGGCGACGAATCCCCCGCTCGCGCTCAAGGACCTGGCCGTGAAGGGCGACGACCTCATTGCCGCGGGCGTGCGGCCCGGCCCGGATCTCGGCGACGCGCTGCAGCGCCTGCTGGCCGAAGTGCTCGAGGACCCGGCCCGCAACACGAGGGAGTACCTCCTCTCCCGTGTCTAAGGCCCTGGTCTATGCGCTCGTCGCGGCGCTCGGCAACGTGATCGGCGCCCTCGCCGTGACCCGCCGCGCCGCGCGCGAGCTCAAAGTGATCGAGCACACCGTGGCGTTCGGGGCGGGGTTCATGCTCGCGGTCGCGATCGTCGAGATCTTGCCGGCGGCGCTCGTGCGCAGCGGCCCCTTGGGGCCGGCGCTGGTGCTCGTGGGGTACCTGGCCGTGCACCTGACGCAGCACACCGTGACGCCGCACTTCCACTTCGGCGAGGAGACGCACGCCGTGAGCCGGGTGGCCGGCACGTCGGCACTCGTGGGCCTGTTGCTCCACACGTTCTTCGACGGCGTCGCCATCGCGAGCGCGTTCCTGGTGCGTCCCGAGCTGGGCATCATGGTGTTCGTGGCGATCTTCCTCCACAAACTCCCCGAGGGAGTCACGATCTCGAGCCTGATGCTCGCCGGCGGGCAGACGGGCGCACGCGCGGTGGGGGCGGGAGGCCTCTTGGGCCTGGCGACGGTGATCGGGGTCCTCCTCACCGATCACCTGGGGTTCCTGATTGTGCACGGCTTAGCCCTCTCGGCGGGCGTCACGATCTACGTCGCGGCGTCGAACCTGGTGCCGGAGTTCCAGGGGAAGCCGGGATGGAAGCTCCCGGCCGCATTTTTCGCAGGGGCGACAGTATTTTTCTTGACTAAAATGATTCTGGATTCGGCAACGTGACAGAACCGACGCTCTTCCAGGGATCGACCGAGCCGCTCGCGGCGCGCATGCGCCCCAAGACGCTCGACCAGTTCCTCGGTCAGGAACACCTGCTCGGTTCGGGCAAGGCCTTGGGTGACCTGATCCGCCGCGGCGACGTCGGCTCGTGCATTTTCTGGGGCCCGCCCGGCTCCGGCAAGACCACCCTCGCCAAAATCATCGCCAACTACACCGAACGGCATTTCGAGCCGTTCTCCGCGGTCACGGAGGGGGTGGCCCGCGTACGCGAGATTATCCGGGAGGCTGAGGAGCGGCTCAAATACCAGGGGCAGGGAACCATCCTGTTTTGCGATGAGATTCATCGCTTCAACAGGGCCCAGCAGGATGCGTTTCTCCCCTGGGTGGAGAACGGGATCATTACCCTCATCGGTGCGACCACGGAGAATCCCAGCTTTGAGTTGACGAGCGCGCTGCTGTCGCGGTGTCGCGTGTTCGTGCTCGAGCCGCTGAAAGACGAGCACATTCGGACGGTGATAACTCGGGCGCTGGAGCAGTCGGGATGCGAGATGCGGGAAGCGGGATGCGTAGCCCCTGAGGGTGTCGACCTACTGGTGACCCATGCCCAAGGGGACGCCCGACGCGCCCTGAATACACTCGAAGCGGTTCTTAAGCACATCCACGCATCCCGCATCTCGCATCCCGCATCTCGCGATGTTGTGATGCAAGTTCTAGAGCGCCCGCTCCCTGCCTATGACAAATCCGGCGAGCAGCACTACAATCTCATCTCGGCGCTGCACAAGGCGGTGCGCGGATCGGATGTGGACGGGGCGCTCTACTGGCTCGCCCGCATGCTGGCGGGGGGAGAAGACCCGCTCTATCTCGCGCGGCGGCTGGTCCGCATCGCGGCCGAGGACGTGGGGTTGGCCGATCCGCGCGCGCTCACGGTCGCCCTCGCTGCCAAAGACGCCTATCACTTCCTCGGCAGCCCCGAAGGGGAGCTGGCGCTCGCCGAGGCCGCGGTCTATCTCGCGACCGCGCCCAAATCGAACCGCGTGTACGCCGCGTTCGGGGAGGCGCAGGCCGCGGCCGAGGAGCATCCCGCCGCGCCGGTGCCGCTGCACATCCGCAATGCCCCTACCGGGCTCATGCACGAGCTCGGCTACGGGGCCGGGTACAAGTACGCTTTCGACTCCGAGCAAGCGTACATCCCGCAGGAGTATTTGCCGGAGGCGCTGCGCGGCGCCAAGTGGTACGAACCCACCGAGTTCGGCTACGAGAAAACGGTAAAGGAACGGATCCTGTGGTGGGAGAAGCTCAAGCGGGATGCGGGAACCGGGACGCGGTGATCCTCCGTGAGCTGCTCGACGCCCTGGCCGAGCTTGGCCGGGACCGCCAGATTCTGTTTCCGGTGCACCCACGGACCCGGCCCCACGCGCCGGGCGGACGGAGACATGGATGGCAGTACGCCTCGTGTTGGCGGACGATCATCTGGTGCTGCGGCAGGCCTTGAAAGCCGTGCTGGAGCGCCGGGGGCTGGAGGTCGTCGCCGACGAGGCGGATGGGCGCGCCGCGGTGGCCGCGGTGCAGCGGCTCACCCCCGACGTCGCCGTGCTGGACGTCTCCATGCCGGTCCTCAATGGGGTCGATGCCGCCCGCGAGATCGGCCGTATCGCTCCCAATACCCCCGTCATCCTGCTCTCCGGCATCGACGACGCGCGCTTCGTCCCCGAGGCGCTCAAAGTCGGAGTGCGGGGATTTGTGCAGAAGAACCAGGGGGCGGATGACCTGGTGCGGGCCATCGAAGAGGTGCTGCAGGGCGGGCTGTACGTCAGTCCCGGCGCGTCGCAGGCGATCGTAGACGCGTTTGCCAGAGGCGGGGGAACGGCGGGGGGGG
>Ga0209220_1000165_pt1 | contig 28520 bp, 29 predicted proteins | sample BlaSpr_A8_OM3_M3_FD_187984 | JGI IMG/M metagenome (GOLD analysis project Ga0209220, IMG submission 187984) | Forest soil microbial communities from Thunder Bay, Ontario, Canada - Black Spruce, Ontario site 2_A8_OM3_M3 (SPAdes) (version 2) | ecosystem: Environmental > Terrestrial > Soil > Boreal... | reverse complement strand
GATTGCAGTAGACCGCCCGTCGCAGTTGCGGCTCCGTGCTGGGTTGCGCCATAAACACACGGCCGCAGCGAGCGCACACCTTGCGGATCACGGGATTTTGCCTAGGGCCTCGTAACAGGCATCACAGAGGACTGATACGACCGCCGGGTTCATGTCGAACCCAGGTCGCGGTTCACCAGGACCCTCACAGGATTCACAGATGTCTGAGGAGAACTCTGGCTCTGGCTCTGCCGCTCGCGATACAAGCTCCAGTTCATCCGGGCGGAATGCAATCTCCCACTGAGATCTCATGGGGTCGGGGTCTAGCCGAACTCCGATCCTGCCGTCAGAGTCGAGGTACCACAATTCGCCGTAGAAGCCGCAGTATTCCGAGTCCGGGTTGACAACCACGAAACGGTCACCGTCGTAGACCACCTCGGGAGCGCTCATATCGATTTCCCGCAGATATGAACCGATGCAATTGGCCGCGAAGAGCAACTAGTGCGGCGAGCTCCAACGATGATTCTGGACATTTGGTTGCTCCTCCTTAGGAACCGCATCCCCGGAAGTCGGGAGGCACCTTGGCTGTCCGGGCCAGGTTGCCGGGTCCGGTGGAAACCAGACCACTCCTAATGCAGGCATGGATTGTACCGGGGTTGGCTCCGAAGGCGGCCAGCACCTCAGAACCCGCCTCTCAGGGGAGGATCGGGACACGGCGCGACCCTGTATCTATCAACCCACACCATGATTGTGCTGCCCAGGGCGTCGAACCTTGAACCTTTGGGATTAAGAGGAGATTGACCTTCTGTGTCTGGACGTGCCAGGGGATGCCTGGACGTGTCTAATGTATTCGGGGGTCTGACGCGTTTGTGTCACAGAGCGTCCCGACGTGTCACAGACTGACCCGGCTACGCTGTCAAATAAGCTGTCAGGCCGCGAGCTGAGGGCGCCCCACTAGTCGTGAACCGCTATGGGAATGGAGCCCTCGATGCGGGTGCCTTCGCCTCCACTGTGAATCTGAAGGGTTCCCTCGAGGGCATCGATTCGGTCCCGGATGTTTTGGAGCCCAGAGCCTCGACTGGGCGTGGCGAGATCGAATCCTCGGCCGTCGTCACCGATTTCGAACTCTCTATTCCGTTGACTCGGGAGTCGACCACGTCGTCGCCAACTCGGCGGGATTAGCGGGCGAATCCGTCATCGTCTTTTCTCGGTTGGCCTCGCAGCTGTTCGTTAACGACATCCACCAGGGAAACCGACGAAAACCCCCACCTCAGCCAGAGTGTCTGCTCGACATCCCAGAACGCTGGTGCCGTTATGCCCTGACGTGTTCGGAATGCGATACCCTGTATCGCAGCTATCGCACGCAGCGTTAGATGAACTGCGTCGTAGTCTTGTGCAACTAGGGGCCACTCGGGGTAGATCAACCCAGAATGATGTTGGGCGTATTTGTCGACGAAGGCCGCCCACTCACTCGCAGTCGTCACCTCAAGGATCGAGACGGCTTTGGTGTCCACTTCGACCTTCCATGTATGCCACGGGAGTGGGTTCAGTATGGAAGTTGGAAACATGTCGAGATAGGACCTCCACATGCTCTTGCCACCGCTCGTGGCCGTAGAAGTGAACAGGCCAACTCCGAATGGTTTTGGGCTATGGACGGGGCTGAACACTTGATCAGGTCTGACGAACTCTGTTTCCGCCAGGGGCGGCACTATCCCCCCCGGTGTTGGCCTGAGATTCGTTCGGATCCAGTGTTGACTAGCGAGGCGAAGTGGCCCCTTCACGAGCGAACTGTCGTTCTTCGCAATGTCGGCGATGAGCCGGCACGTGCCTACGATTGCGTCGCTGTGCGTGGGATCGATGACGGGGGGATCAAGAATGCCGCGATCCCGGCGCACTGATCCATTGCTGAAGGAGAGAATCACTTGGATGAAGTGATCCAACTGTCGGTTGGGATCGAGTCGACCGGCTAGATAGGGATCCTGATCGAATTCATCGACCCTGCGCCGCACAAGATTGTGTGCTAGGTCACTCGATGCCACGAGAGGTTGCCGTCCACTCTAACCGAAGAACGGACCTCGCCAAGTCCATCGACCCAGCGAGGTCCGCGCGTTCAGCAATCTATGCCTTTAGTTATATACGTCCACCCGTTGGTGCTCCATACGTACAGGGTGCGCTCCTGGGGTATGTAGTTAATGGGATAGATCACGTCAGCGTAGCCAAGGCCGATGTACCACCCAGTCTCGCAAAAAGGGGCGGGAGCGTTGGTGGTACCACCGGTCTTGTTCGGCCAGAACACAACACAACCGGAATCAGAAATGTACTGCTGGCGGTTGTTGCTCCAAATCCAAGCCTCGATGCAGAGCCAGGGCACCGCGAGGTTGCAGCCCACCCGCGCTGTCACGTTCATCGTGCCGTTCACATGGTGGGAGCCGTGCACAGAATCGGCCGCCAGAATGCAGTTGATGAAGGGTAGACCGGCGCCGCCCCCTTGTAGCAGCACAGAGGCTGCTGGTGCTACGCCTGGCGCATCCCCGGTCATGGGAGGGGGGGGCGGGAGCGGTGGATGCTTTGGAGAGGCAGCACTGGCCGGCACAGCAAGAACCATGCCGAAGGCGGCTACGAGCGAAACCACAACGAGAGAAAGACCCTTGGCTCTCACAGCTAGCTAACACCCCCCGTCTGCTTAACGCCGACACCAGCGGACGGATGTTAATTCATTTGTCAAGGGCCGTCAAACGGTACCGATAAAGACTGTCTTGCAAGCGACCGAGCCACTGTGAGTCGATCAGGCATCGCTCAGGGCGTCACGCTGCGCGTCTAGCGGTGAGGCAGGGGATTGTTGGTCTTTCTAAAAGGTGGTTCTAGTCGGCAAGAAAGCACTAGCTGAGTTCAAACGAGGCCCCGGTGACGACAGTTTCGCTGCTTGTTCCCGATCTATAAGCTGTCAAGTAAGCTGTCAACGCATAACTGGGCGCGTTCTGCCGACCAGCACTTGGCACGTCAGGTACACCACAGACGCTTCCTGACGCTCTGAGACACAACAGGTTGGTGCTCGCGCAGGGAATCGAACCCTGAACCTTGGGATTAAGAGGAGATTGACCTTCCTTGCCTGGACGTGTCAGGGCGTGCCAGGGCGTGACTCACGTACTCGGCGGTCTGACGCGTTCGTGCCACAGAGCGTCCTGGCGTGTCACAGACTGCCCCGGGTAAGCTGTCAAATAAGCTGTCAGCCGTTCAGTTCTGCCGGCGGCCGCCCTGTGAGCTAGGTCGTCGGACCACGGGCGAGGGCTGGTCGCGACTCCCGGCGCCACTCGTAGGCGGTCGCGCCGAGGAAGGCCAGACCGCCCACGACAGCGATCGCGCCGCCGTTGGTACCCCAACTTCCAGGAGCATTTGGCACGGAGATTGCCGCCACACCGAGATATAGGAGGTCAGCAATCACTTTAAGAGCGAGCACGTTCCAACCTGGTCTTCGCGAGGCCGCCAGCAGAGCAACCAAACAGAGGTTGATCAAGTGCTCGACATTGCTTGGCCAGTCGTAATTCCGGAGCTCATCCGCCCCGCGAAGCTGGGCCTGGAGCGCGCGCCAGGCATCGGGGATAAGGAAGGCAGCGAGTACAAATGCCAGACACAGCAGAGGCCAACTAGGTGTCCCTCGCCAAGGCGGCGTCAGCAATTTGCGTGGTTCCGGATAGGCAATGAGTACCGGCACGAAGATGATCGTGAGGAACACTGTGCTGCCCGGTAGAAAGAAAACGTTCGCGAGGAAGAAGACGATTAGAGCCAGCACAAACCACTGCAGAATCAACGGTTTGCCGAGCGGGCGCCAGGCGAGGTACAAAAGCACGAGCGCGGTCGTAACGTCCGGACCGCCTGCGAGCGCATTCGCCCAGCGGTGGAGGTCCGGATGATGCTCGAGGCTTGGGTTTGCAAGGGCCACTGGCCCCCAAGGCGACACGGCCAACTGGCCGGCGGTCAGCTGCAAGATTCCGAGCAGGCCCGCAACTACCCTGAATACGACCACGCGCCACCGTGCTGGTCCGGAAGATCCGGCTACTGCCCCGACCATTGCTTTCCTCCGGCTAGATCGCGTCAGACGCTCAACGTTGCTACTCGATAGGGGACAGCATAGCGACGCTCGCGCATCCGATTGCCATGGCCGACACCGCAATTAGCGGGCTCAAGCGCGATGTATGGGCCCAAACCAAAACGTGGCTGCGAGCAGCGATTAGATGATTGTGCGCCCGCAAAGAGTCAGCTAACGCAACCACGTTAGCTAAGCGAGGCAGGGGATTGTTGGTCTTTCTGCAAAGGGGTTTGAGTCGGTAAGAAAACACCAGCTGAGTTCAAACCAGGCCCCGGTGACGACAGTTCGGGGGCTTATTTCCCGATCTGTAAGCTGTCAAATAAGCTGTCAACAGGCGACGGCGCAGATGCTGCCCACTACCAGTTGACACGTCAGGTACACCAGAGGCACGTCCTGACGCTGTGGGACACAACATGATGGTGCTCGCGCAGGGAGTCGAACCCTGAACCTTGGGATTAAGAGGAGATTGACCTTCCTTGCCAGGAAGCGTCAGGAGTTGTCAGGACGTGCCTCGCGTATTCGCCGTCGGACGCGCTTGTGCCACAGAGCGTCCTGGCGTGTCACAGACTGCCCTGAGTAAGCTGTCAAATAAGCTGTCAGATGCCTGAACGAGGATCCAAGAGTCTTCCGATTTGGACAATTGGCAATGAGATGCACCGGACATCGTGGTTCTCGTCCCGGCAGCGGTCGTGAACGGACAGCCGGTTTTCCGGTTGAGCGCCTTCCCGCAAACCGCGGGTCTACCTGAACCGCTTCCCAATGAACTCTTCACGACTGGCGTGCCAGAGACTGGTCCGAAGTATCGGCGGGACACCAGGCTGCGCGTTCTGACGTATCACGAGGCCGGCCCACTCGTCGGATTCGGCCTGAGTGGCCCCTTCTACCGGATAGCGATTGACCCGGCGACCGGCGCCGTGGTTGACGTGTTAGCTAAGGAACGGGCGCCAGGAAACGTCAATATTCAGAGGCTCAGCCAACCAACTCCCGGATTCGTCAATTCGTCGCTCGCGACGTTCGTCGAATGCGTCCGGGTTGCCATCGCCCGATTCCCGTATTACTCGAGGGCGGCCGAACTCGAAGAGCGGAACGAAGTTGCGAAAGTCCTGGTGCGATTGCTTCAGCCGGTCGACCCGCCGGCATTGGAGCCGGACCGCTTCTGGTCAACCTTCGCGGACGACGTCGCGATCGGCGACTTCAGTACTGAGGAGATCCTCGAGATCGGCAGCTGAGGCGCTCGAGTTCTTTTGCCGAGACCTTCGTCGAATCAAGCGTGCGGTAGTTTCCAGGCGCGAACTAGTGGGTCGCTATAGTCGGCATTTTGACGCGTTGTAGCGCGTTCTGGGCATGAAGGAAGTCGTTTGTCGTGTACAGCTCGCCCCTCAATTGATGACAGCGGTCCGCATCAAATGGCACGTCCTGTCGCGCAGGGGCATCTCCTGACACAAATATGGTGCTCGCGCAGGGAATCGAACCCTGAACCTTGGGATTAAGAGTCCCGTGTCTATGTGGTCGCTGACAGCCAAGATGACAGCCAACTTGAAGGACGCCGGCGGACATAGGCGCACGGTCCTGGAATCTGAAGGCGCGCGATCGAATAGCAGCGGATCTCTACGGACGCCTGCGGATGGCAGCCCCGCGGTCTTCAAAACCGTTTGCGGGGCGCTGCTGAGGCGTCCTGGGTGGGTTCGATTCCCATCCATCCCCGCCAGTTTTCCTGGCTATGACAGCCAAGACGACAGCTACAGCAGAATCGCTAACTCACGCGCCGGGTACTGCAGGCAGTGATCGATCGGTCCAGGTCGCGCCGCCATCGCGCGTGACGCGTAGCGAAGAAACACCGGGGCCGTTACTGCCAGTTGTGGTGGCCCAGCCATGCAAGGGATCGGTGAAATCTATCGGGGAGAAGAGGTCCCAACCCGGCAATGAGCCCCCGGCGCTCGCCGTGACCAGCGTCTCCCAATGGCGGCCTCCGTCGGCCGTGCGCATCAGTCTGTTGATCGGGCCATGGTCTACCGACGGATCGAAAGCGGCGAGCCCGAACCAATGAGTGGAGTCGATGAAGATGACCCTTTCCACGTTGGCCGGTAATTGCACCGGCTGGGACCAATGATTGCCGCCATCCGAGGTTGCGTAAACGTAGTTGAGATTCGCGGAGGTGCAGGCCGAGACACTGCAGTTGTAGTCTGCGAGCACGCCATCGTGAGTGCTGAAGAAGGTGGTCTCGAGATTGAAGAACTCCGCACTCGAACGCAAACCTTGCGGTCGGGCGAGGTTCAGCTTTAGCCACGTCACCCCGAGGTCGTGCGTCAGGTAGGTGGTCCCGGTCGACGTGAAGACCCCGAACGCGGCGGGCATGAAGAGAAGATTCCCTCCTCCTTGCGGGTCCGTATCAAGTCGGCCAGTTCGCGTCCAAGTGGCGCCGCCGTCAATCGTGTGGAGTAGATCGAAACCGGAATATATCCAGCCTTCCCGGACACTGACGAATCCGACCCAAGGCAGTCCAGTGGTCGCGGGAAACCCTCGCGCATCCCAACGCGTTCCACCGTCAGAGCTGTGAAAGATCGTGGCGCTGGACGTGTCATATCCAACAGCTACGAGCACCTCCTGGCCGTCGGCACTTGACTTGACGATCTCGCCCTTTGCGCCGCTCCAGCTCAACGCAGGCCGCCAGTGCTGGGCGCCATCATCCGTCCGATAAAGGATCGACCGTCCGCTGGGTAAGTCAGTGAAGACCCAGCCGATGGTCGAGCTTGCAAAGAATGGCGGTCCAACCAGGCACGAGTTCGAACCGTCGATCACACATGGGGCCGTTATCGGGGGCTGCGGTTGCAGTGCCGGCTGGCTTGGAACATCACAGGTCGTTCGACAAACCTCGAAGTGAAACGGTGCCGGCTGTGCCACCCGAGTCGGTCCTGGGTAGGCGGGGATGCTCGACCTAACGACTCCGTGCGTCGACAGAAACACGCCGACGGCGCCAATGATCACGAGGACGACGAGCGCTGCCGCCACAAGCCGCCATGTCGCCGGAGTAAGCGAGATGCCGAATTTGCCGCGCCGACGTCGTTCTTGACCGACCGAGCCCACCAGCGCCATCGTTTTGGAGAGGAGCAAACGACTCGGAAAGTCTGGCCCAGGGTCAAATGCCCGCTCGAGATTGCGTCGAAGAAGTTCCTCAGCCACTAACCGGTACCTCCCCAACTCCAAGCGCCGGTCGCAGTCGCCTTAGTGCGCGTTTGATCCGCATCTTGACGCCAGCGACGGAGATCCCTTGAGCCGCAGCAACCTCGCTCAGCGGCATGTCAAGATGAAAATGCAGAAGTACCGTGACCCGCTGGTCATGGGGCAGTTCAGCAATCGCCCGCCGAAGGTCCTCGGCCTCCAGCCAAGTAGTCTCGTCGCCACTTCGCGACTTCTCCACGTTCGGGAGCCGAACCAACCTCGACCATCGGCTTCTGCGTACATCGCGACATTGGTTCGCGACGATGCCGATGAACCACGGTTGAAACGGCTTTCCGTCGCGAAGGTTCGGCAGCTTGCGCCAGGCCCGCAGCGCTGCCTCCTGAAAGACGTCCTCTGCCTCGGAGCGATCGCGGATCATCGCGAACGCAAGACGTGTGGCGGCCCGCACGGTTGGCTCGAGCAGGCTCTCGAACGCGGCCTGGTCGCCGGATTTGGCGCGGGCGATAAGAGCCTGTTCAGCTCGAACTTCCACCTGGGGCGCACTATGCGCGTTCACGCCGACAAAGACCGGAATGGCAGCTGACGGCAGATTGCGCCTGCTCTAGACCGAGATCTGGATCCATCTCAACTTGTCCTACGGGCGGAATCGGTCGAAGGGGGTCAGGCTGCCCAAAGAAATTGGATTCTGACTTTCCACCTAGGTCACTGCGCCCGTCAGTTGAACTCAGGGCCAGTCGTAAACAGGCGGCGTCAATACGGCGCTTCATCAAGGTGTCAGTTAGCGTGTCAAGCCGCGTAGAGGTGTGACGCTAATGACAGCCAAGATGACAGCCAACTTCGCACACGCTGGCGCACAGCTGCGGATGGCCATGGAATCTAGCTTGCTGGTTAGGATCGTGAATGGACTTCTGCGCACGTTGGTGGACGCCGGACCCGCGGTCTTCAAAACCGTTTGCGGGGCGCTGTTGAGGCGTCCTGGGTGGGTTCGATTCCCATCCATCCCCGCCTCACTCGGAGGCTAGGCGCTGGCCTCCCGTAGGTGCCTGCCGATTTCGTGCAGGAAGGCGAGAAGCTCCCGGAACGACTGAACCATCGAAGTCTAGTAACAGGGCACGCCGACGTCGCCGCAGAATTCCCGGACGATCTGGTGCGCGGCGCGGAGGCTGTTACGCGGATCGAAACAGATGGTGCTCGATCTGGTAGTTGAGGGAGCCATACCAGAGGTCCGTGGCGACGCCGGAACGGAGGTTGCGCGCGGTCAGCACCTGCTTTCGCAGGAAGTCGAGCCGAGTCGTTCCGTCAATCTGGGGCATCCCTTTGTCGTTGGGACCGAAAACCGTGGCCATGTAAATTCCGGTGCTCGCCTTGTGCAGCGTGACCACGAGCAGCGCAGCCCAAGGTCCAAGCCATGGATTGTTCCGGACGAGAACCAGCAGCACCAGGCACAGGCCGAGTATCGAAAGATTTGCCGAGATGCACAACGCGTAGTACCACGGCTGCTTCCGGAGCAGGCCAGCGTGGCGAATCCGGCGCTTCAGCAAGGCGTAGTCGGAGCGTTCAGACGAGTCCACACGCGACATAGGGGCGTCCGCGACACCGGAGGCTCGCCAGCCGATCTCCCTGTGGCGAGATTGGTCCTCGCGCAGTAATAAACGCCGGCGTAGTCATGCCGCGTGTCGGGCCTACAATCGCTCGATCGAGATGGCAACAACGCCTGCCGCGCTGCCCACCGACACCATCCAGTATCCAGCGCTGGTCCAGGCCGCCGAAAACGCTTCGAACTCTGGCCAGCGTTGGTACGTGAGCCTGATCCGGGCGGATGTCGCTCTAATCATCGCTGGAGCGTTGGCCGGTGCCCTTAGCTCGTTTGGCTCTACGGCGTGGCGGCAGACTACAGCAGTCATCTCGGCGGTGACCCTGGGCACCGGCGCCACCATGCGGTGGGTAAACCGATCTCGCCGGCCCAACCGGACCTGGTTCGACGGGCGGGCCGTCGCCGAGTCGATCAAGGGAAACAGCTGGCGCTACATGATGCGGACGGAACCGTTCACCGGCCCCGACGCGCAGGCAGATGCCCGGTTCATCGCCGACCTCGATGACATTCTGGAGGCACGCAGTGACTTGTCGATCGGCGGCGTGCAGCCTGGCACCGGTCAGATCACGCAATCGATGCGTCATGTCCGCACCGAGCCATTCGACGCGCGCCGCGCGACATACATCTCAAACCGTCTCTCGGATCAAATCGCCTGGTACAGCGACCGCGCCACGTATCACCAGCGGCGAGCGGGCCTGTACTTCGCCGGCGGCTTGCTGGCAGAGTTGCTCGCGCTGACATGGGCGATCTTCAGGATTGCCGCGCCATCCCCCCTGAACCTGATCGGGGTGCTTACCTCAATAGCTGCAGCTGCGACCGCTTTGAGCCAGCTGCACAGCCACGACGAGCTGGGCCGGAGGTACGGGTTCGCGGCCCATGAGCTCGACTCAATCCTCACACTCGCCGAGACGTCAGACGAGAAGACCTTTCCGGGACGTGTCAGGGAAGCGGAAAGTGCAATCTCCCGCGAGCACACGATGTGGATCGCCAAGCGCAGCTGACCAAAGGACTGTCCGCGCTAAGCCCGCTTCGCACGCCAGGTCGTGTGTTCGCGCGAGATGGCGTTCTCGGATTGGTCGACGAAGCGGGCCCACGCTGACTCGTCGTCCTGTGTCGGCAAGCTTTCGCTGATGGCAGACAGTTCGGATGCGGCGACTCCATAGCTCTCGGCTAGCGTGGCGTGCTGCTTGATCTGCAGCCATGCCACGGCCACGGTGGAAAGCACTGCAACCACGGACAGCAGATCGAGGGACTCAAACTTGAAACCACGTGCAAAGGCAGCGACGGCGCCGGCAAACTGGAGGATGAGTGTGCCGGCGCCCCAGATATAAGCCCGCCGCCGGTTCCATTCAGCCTTTTGCGCGTACCAGCGCCCCTGGTCTCCGATCCGCGCGTTGGCATAGACGTTTCTACGCTCGGCGAGTGGTTCGTTTCGTGTGGATCGCATCCATGGTGTGATTTCGGAGTCGATGGCCGCGTTCGGCAGAGTTCTCAAGCCTGGAAACTGGTCCACGATCTGCTGAAACCTCCCCAGCAGCAGGGCGTCGGTGGCGCCGCCATCCTGACCGAACGGTTCGCCTGCGACGGCGTAACGCCAGGCCAGCGTCTTGATCGACTCGGCCAGTGCCCGCCCCTGATACCAGGAGCGTTCCGGCTGGATCGTGACCACGCTTGTCTCGAGCACGCCCGCGGCCAAAAAAAGGAGGCCCGCGAGTATCGCGCCGGGGATCACCTGGCTGGCGAAGTAGACGCTCTCGTTCGGGATCAGCGCGCACACGGCGGCAGCCACGAGGAAGGCCAGCTCGATCCGGCGGCGCCACAGAAACTTGCGCTGAGAAACCTGGGACGCCCGGTCGGCGAACTGGAACAACGCGGGCATGGCGACCGGTAAGGGCTTCGTCGATGCCTGGTGCGACACCGAAGGCTGCAGCTGCGTCAAGTCTCCCTCGACCACAACGGGCGGCGTGAGTATAATCGCCGCGGGTTCAGGGGGTGACTTTACAGTGAAGCTATTCGTCTCTTACAAGAGCGACGATCGCGAGAAGCTGAAACCACTCCTCGACGGCCTCCACCGCCTCAAATACGACGTCTGGTTCGACCAGGAGCTGGCTGGTGGCCAGCAGTGGTGGGACGCCATCCTCGAACGAATCAGGGACTCGGATGTCTTGTTGCTGGCTGTTTCGCCTGCAGTCGTTGAATCCGACGCGTGCGATCGTGAGGTCCAGTACGCGCGTGGTGTCGGCAAGCCAATCTTGCCGGTCATGATCGAGTCGGTTCGGACCGAGTTGCTTCCGCCAGACCTTGCCGAGGTGCAGATCGTCGATTTCTCGAAGCCTGACAGGGACGCGGCGTTTGCCGTGGCGGGGGCGCTGCAGCAACTCCCACCGGCCAAACCCCTGCCCGATCCGCTGCCCATAGCTCCGCCAGTTCCTATCGGCTACCTTGGCGGGCTGGCTCAGAAGATCCAGTCCCCCGACCATCTCTCTTTGGATGATCAACTCTCCATTGTCGGCAAGTTGAAGATGGGTATCAGCAAGCCGCGCGAGCGGGACGCGGTGATTCAGCTGATCGGCATTCTCAGGGAGCGCGATGACCTCTACTACGCAGTGGCCCGAGAACTCGAGTCGATACCGATCCCGGTTGCCCAGCCAACCAAACCACCTGATTCCGAGCAAAGCTCGCCTGACCCGGCAAAGACCCCACCAGCTCCGCGGCCCGATATGCGTCCTGCCGGGGCCTTCTACAGCGATCCCCTGAACCGTCACCAGCAGCGGTTTTGGTCGGGGACCGCCTGGACGGGCCGGGTCCGGGACGGTGGACTCGAGAGCTTCGATGCCATGCCCGGCCCGGGGAGCTCCATTCCCCAGACTCCCGCCCGGCCCAAGCCGAAGAGTTCCAATGTCGCCCTATGGTTCATCGCAGGCGGCGTGATCGCAGCCATTCTGCTCGTCGGCGGAGGCGCGGTCTGGATCGCTTCCCTCAACACGGCGAGCGTCACGCCGACGCCGTCGAGTCAGGCTGCGAGCCCGATCGCGTCTCCCGCTCCGGTTCTCGATCCCAAGGCGCTGATGATGCCCTCGAGCCTTATCCCGACCATATACACACAGGTTCAAGATGGCTCAATCACGCTGAACAACTGGCGCGGATGGAAGCGCGTGTATCAGGCCAACTCGAGTTCCGCGCCGTACTACTGGGTTGACGTGAGGGTATTCGTTCTACGCGGCGAGAACCCAGCGTCCGCCGTCAACGCCGGCGGCTGCGACTACACGTTCACCGGAGAGACTCCGATCTCGACTACCATCACCGCCGCTCCCGCCGGAGGTGCTGGTTCGAAGGCCTGCATCTATGCGTTCTCCAACGGCGGAGACTGGGTCGAATACATAACCGCCGACCGGTACGCCTATGTGGAGATCGGGCTCTCACGACAGACCGCGACACAGAGCGACGCGGTGGATACTTCCGCAAGCCTTGGCATCGCTCAGCTCACGTACCTCGAAAGCCAAGCCGGCTGACATCCAGAGCGAGGGTATCTCGGGCTGATCGGCTGCTTGGTCAAAGCGGTCGGCCGGTGACACTTGACTCAGTTGACATCGGAGGCGCCCGGCCTATTTGGTTGGAGCCGAGTGACGGCGCGGTGACGCCTGCCTGCCACCTTTCTCCCAAGGGCTCGACCGCCGCTTACGCGAGCGGATCGGTATCGACCGCAATGAAGGGAGGTCTCAGATGCCAGAGTGCATAGGGGTCGACGGGTGGCTGCGCACAGGCGACATCTGCGTCGTGGGTTATGGCTCGGCCGGAGACACGGGGGCGCGTGCCGACGCAATGCGTTTGGCGGAAAAGGCCGGCAGGGAATACCGCGAAGAGCTCGTCAAGTGGGCAAAGCGGTTCAAGTGTCCAACCGGATGCAAGAAAGGAACCATCGACATCGGAAACCCGGAGGTCGATGAGCCCACCGAGACCATCGAGCCAAGGGACGGCTACGACTATCCAAGGGCTAAAAGCGTTCGCGACATCATCCTCGACCATCGGTATTGCACCCGCGCCTGGATCCACGTGCTGATCGAGTGCTATCCGGTAAAGGGATAGTGGATTGAGGATTTGCGATGATGAACCGAGACGACGCAAGTGCTGCAGTCGTGGCGGTCGCGCTCGGAGCGATAGCGCTGTGCGTCGAGGTCGGGTCTGCGACGGCTTACGCAGCCTACATGCACAACGACGTCTCTACGTTCATCGCTGCCCATCCCTTTGATGTCCTGAGCGTCGCCGTCTGGTACTCGGCGGGCAATTGGCTGGCCCGTCACATTCGCAGCATACTGAGCGTCGTCGCCCTGTCCTATGGGCTGGCGATGTCGGGGCTCGTCGCCCTGCTGGCGGAAGGCGGTCCTTTCATCTCGACCGTGCAGCTGGCGATTGTGGCGGGCACGGTGCTCGCCATCCTGGTCTGGGTTGCGCTCCAGTTCTTTGGCGATGGAGGCGGCGGGCCTCCACCCTGGATGCAATGGGGGGAAGCTGTCTGGGCGATGGTGCTCGTGTCGGGCGTTGCGGTCTATCTCGAATACACCCAGCCAGACTCCTGGCAGATATCGTTCGCTTCGCTGTTGCTGGCCGCGGCCGCGGCGTTCGTGCTTGGCCAGATCATCATGTGGCGCGGTTTTTCCCAGGGGCCCCTCGGCTCCGTAGTGGACCGCCTTGGCCCCCAGCCACCGATGGCCCGGGAAATCGGAGTCGGCAAGGCCGTTCGTCGAGACCTGGCCGGTGACGCGGGGGTGACGGCCTCCGTGCGAGATTCGTAAGCCCATGCCTGATCACGGCGCACCTATCGGAACCTTCGGCAACTTCGTCACGCCCCGCCTTTCGACCGGCGGCGCCCTCGGCGGCCCGGCCGATATCGAACTGTTGGCGGCCGCCGGAATCACCCACGTCATCGACTGCCGCGCCGAATTCGATGACGGCAGCCTCCTCGCCCAACGGTTCCACTATCTCTATGACCCCACCGCGGACGACGGCCTGACTAAGCCGCCGGTTTGGTTTCAAACGGGGATCGAGTTCGGACTGCAGGCTCTGTCGCAGCCCGGCAACCACGTCTATGCACACTGCGCGGCGGGCGTGAACCGAGGCCCGTCCATGTGCTACGCGATCATGCGGGCGCTCGGCTGGTCGGCGGTGGACGCGGCCAACTCTATCAAGAGTGCCCGACCCCAGGCGCTGATCCATTACAGCGCCGACGCGGACGCGGCTGTCGTCTCACTCGGTTACGCCTAACGCTCCGATTTGCTCTTACGATCTACCGTGTCATGAGCTTGATCGCCCATGCTCCATCGCAACACGACGGCGGCCCTTCGAACATGCCAGCCCGCCGAACGTCCCCGCATGGCTCTCTTCGGGTAAGTGACCGTCATGACCCATCGGAGATCGAGGCCAGAACTTCAGCGCCGCAACTGGCTGCAGGAGACTTGCGGTTGGCTGCGCCAGGACGGATTGGTAGCCAGCTTGGCGCGCCCCGTCTGCATGCAGACTCTGAGGCGGCGTCCCACGCGCAACGTATCGGAGCCCTTGCCTTCACCGTCGGCCGGGACATCTACTTCGGCGCGGGGCAATATTCGCCCTCGACTCCCGCGGGGCGCGAACTGATCGCGCACGAGTTGGTGCACGTCGACCAGCAAAGCCGTGCTGGGTTGCGCCTCGATCGAGCCGAGGATCCGGCTGCGGCCGAGCACGCGTTTTGGCTGTCAGAGGGCAAGCAGCCCAACTACGGCGTGCTCCCAGTTGACCGGCGGACACCGATGAAGTTGATCGGCAACCAGGTTGCGGACGAGCGGCTTTGGAGCATCGAAGCGACCGTTACTCGGCAGCTCGCCATAGCAGATTTCCTCCAGCAGCATTTCGGTCCCGACAAGCGCGTTCGTGTCACCTCCGTCGTCAAGGATGGTGAGCATCGGACGTACAGGAAGATGGACGTGGTTCCAGCTGGGACCACGAGCTGGGAAGAGTTGGCGGCCGCCGCAGTTCATGCAGGGTTTTGGGTCCACGCCGAAGGGGTGACGCTTGACGGAAAGCTCTGGCCGCTCAGTCCACTTGCGACGGGTTCCCACCTCGACCTCTATTTGATTCGACAGTCGGCCGGTGATTTCCCGTCAGAGGGTGGGCCGGCTCCGAGCGGTCACGCTGTTGGAGCCGAGGCATCGCCCGGCCCCCAGGTCGCGACGTAAGCCGATCGGCTCGGCTACTTGGCCCAGGCCGCGTCCAGGTCATCGGCGGGAGCAACCACCACCCCGGTTTGCCACTCCCACTTCTCGAGCGGTGTGGCTTGAATGACGTCTGGATCCGTGGCGGTCTTTTCCCAATGAAGTTCATAGAGCTGCCCGTTGAGCAAGAGGCCCATGTGCACGGCACCCTTCGTCGCCACCAGCCCCAGCGGAACATGGCGGAGACGATCGAGGTTGGCCATGCTCTCGGGTTTTCTCGGGCTCGTGGGCGTGTATTCGACCGCCGACCTTGTGGTATCCACGGCGGCCCCGTAGTAGGAGCCGGTTTCTCGCACTTTCTTGTACGCAACAGGATGTTCGGGGAGTCGATCGGAGGGATCTCGCGGGTCCTTACCCCAGAAGACGCCTTTCCATCCTGCAGACGATTCGAGCGACTGCACCAGGGCCATGCCCTTGAAACCGCCCGCGCCGCTTCCCGTGACCGCGGCATCGTAGACAGCCTTCCAGTCGCCGCCCCGGCCCTTGGCCTCGAAAGACGTCCTGAGCACAGACAGGATGTATTCGGTGCAGTCCGAGCTCGTGACTCCGGCCGGAACAGGCCCGCCGGCCCGGTTGCCCATGAATTTTCCCGTACCGGTTGCGGCGACCGCTTGCTGGTGCTCGAGCAACATCGAGCGAGCAGAAGCAGCGCCAACCTCTCCGATGGAGTGTTTAGCCGGCGCGCTTGTGATCGCTTTGAGCTCGGGAAGGTTCATGAACGATATGGGCTTCGTCTTCCACACAAAGAAAGAGCGGTCTGAATAGGCGACCGGTTCGTGGGCCGCGTTGCGGCCGACGCACCGCAGCAGGTAGCGCCCCTCCGGGCTCGTTGCCTCGAAGCTATCGGGCGCGATCGCGAAGGGCGACGTGATGGCTGCAGGGTTGGTGGGCAGGGTGCTGTAGCTGCCTGGCAATTCGTTGTCAGAGGGGTCGTAAAGCATCCAGCTCATGTGGGTGATCGAGGCATCGATCACGTGCGGGTTCACTGTCTGGGCCGCGAAGGCTGGCTTGCCGCCCACGACCGTCAACAGGAAATCGGCGACATCGTCAAGGGCGATGACGCTGCGATCAAGTTTGCCGACACTTCCCTTGTATTCGGGAGGCGCAGGCAGGCGATACGCGACATGTGGGTGCGTCCGGCCGATGACCTCCGGAGTCTTGGCACGATCACTGCCCGAAACCAGCAATCCTGAAAGTGACTCTGCCTCGACCTCCTGAGCATCGGCTGGCGAGCTCAGCGCAGTGATCGGGCCGGGCGCGGAGCCCCGGTTCTGGGCGACATGGGTGAGCTCGTGGGCGAGCAGCGGCGAGCGCTGGCCGAGTGCCGTGTCTTCGCCCTGGCGCACGAAGATGTGCTCCCCGACGGTGAGGGCCTTGGCGCTGAGCGATCGGGTCAGATCGTCAGCCGATCGGCCCGAGTGGACACGTACTTGGTCGAAGTCTCGATTGAGGCGCGCCTCGAAGAAGTCCCGCGCGGATGGCTCGAGCGGCCGGACCGCCGGGCCCAAGGAGCGCATTTCAGCGGGGGCGAGCGATGGGAGATCGGCCCGGCGCGATGCGCGGTGAAGGTCATCCCGCGATCCGGGTTCGGCCTGGAGCCGAGGGGATTTGACGGACATCAGCGAATCTTCACTGAGACGTTCCCCTCAACCAGCATTCCGCTGAGGTGGAAGATCTCGATGTAGTAGGTCCCCTGCTCCAACCCCGACCACGCGAACGTGCCCGATTTCCCAATCTCAACCTCGTGCGTCGGATCGATGTCGTCATCGAAGAATCGATTCTCCTTATGGAGGATCACCGTGACCTTGCCCCCACGTATAGCCTCCACCTCCGATTGAGCGGAAATCGTCAGAGATACGCTCCCATGCGCCCCGACCGGGAATCGACGAGTCTTCGGCAGCCGCGCCGTGATCGAGTAGTAACTTTGAAAGTCACCCGACGAGGACGCCGGGGCATACGTGAGCTTCTCGGGGTCCCGGCCCAGCATCCGACTCCCCGCCTCGGTCGGGTCGACCCCACCCTCCGTGAAGACTTCGGAACCTCGCACCCCGCCTGTGCCGACGTTGACGTCGTGATACGAGGTCCGTCCGACCCAGCCTTGAGCGGGTCGTTCAGTGGACTGGGCTATCGCTTCCGCGACGGCCGCTGAATTGCACGAGTCAAAGGAAATCGTCGCGTCAGGGGCAAATGCCGATGGAGACAGGCTCTTGGCTTGGGCGGTCGAGAGGCCGTAGTCCGCCTGACCCGGCCAGCCATGGCGCATGGCAAGCAGGCCCGGAGTGCCGTGACCGTAAGCTTCCATGCTGCCAATCGACTGTGGCGGAAAGCTTTTGATGGCCTCCGCGAGTCCATTATCCGGGTCAACCCAGAACACGATCGACGGGCTGGCGAACGCTTCCAGGTCGGACTTGCTGATCTTCCCGAGCTCATAACCGGTTCGCTCGACCAACCAGACGGTATTGGCATCTCGTCCGAAGTCGCTCTGTGCGGCGGCCTTGGCGAATTGAAAGGGATGGCCAGACTTCACCTCAGCAGATCCTGGCGCGCCGACAAGGATCACCTTGTAATGGCCGGGCGGCAAGCCGGCCGGGCTATCCGGGCGCGAGGCGGGCGCGGTCGGACCTGGCGGCGGCGCCCTGTGCGCCACCGCGACTCCACCGTCCGGCTGGGTCGCGTTTTGGACGGTGTGAGCAAGCTCGTGCGCAAGCAACGCCTGCCTATTCCACGGTGGCAGGCGGGATACCGCCGCACCGAGAACTATGTCCGAGCCCAATGTGTATGCGGATGTGCCAAGTTGCGCCGCCGCCCTCGAAGCTTCAGGGCCTGCGTGGATCCTGACCCGGCTGAAGTCGTGACCGAACGCCGCTCCGAATCCCCGGCGCGTGTCAGCGTCGAGGTGACCATCGAAATGGCGGCTGTCCGAAACGGCAGGTGTCGACCCGCCTCGGAATGCCCGGAGTGCCGTGGAGGCACGAGTGTCTGCATCGCGCTCTTGTGCGCTGAGATGAGGACCAACTCGAGTAGGCCTGAAGAGGCGAGAGCCGCCGGCTGGCTCCGGCTTGCCACGTTCTCCGGCCATCGACGCCTTCAGCTGGTCGCTCATCCCAAACTACTCGTGAGTGGCCCGAAGTGCCCATTCATGCTCACCGGCGCGCTCCGACCCTTTGGTGTCCGCTGCCACATAGCCGACAAACACAGTCGGAACGGAAAGACTCTTGACCGAGCGAGTGGTGATCCCAGCACCATGCCCCCAAACCGTCTCGATCGTCACCACAGTTGAGTCATAAACGGACAGCACGGTGGCCTGGTGCTGCCAGTTCATGAACTCCTTCCTGGGTGGGCCGATGAAATGTTGAGGCAAGATCTGCGTCCGTGCGATGAGGTCGGCGGTCACCTCATAGCGCCAACCATCGTGGACCAGGCCGTCTGTGATGGGCGTCGTTCCCTTGGGGACGACGTACTTCGCGCCAGGTATCGGTCGGACCGCATCCCAGGCGTGAGGCTGGGGGGCCCACTCCGACTGGATGAAGAAGAGCGTCGCTCCCGGCTTCAGGTCCGCTGCCGAGATGTTGGTCCCCTGCTTGAAGGACGCGGCTTCGGCAGCTGCCTTCGCTGGGCTACCGGCGGGTGTCGATGTAGAGGGTCCGCCCTGCGCAGGCGCGGCCGGAGCTGACGAAGACGGTGGAGCTGCGGGTGGCTTGGCTGCCGCCTGGGACTGTTGATAGATCCAATCGGCATTGGCGGTGATTCCGCCCGGAAGGCTGACGCCCCGTCGTGCCTGGAGAGCTTCGCCGAGCTCGTTGCATACGACCTGGGTCGCGAGGAGTCGATTGGTGCTCTCCATCTCGGGACGCCAAGCGGTGAATTTGGCCTGACGCCATGAAATGAGAATGGACCGCCATGGATCCGTGATCGCTTTCGGCAAGCTCTTCGGCTCGACTGGAGCAACCTCCCACTTGGGCTCGTCGGTTTGAGTCCTCAATTCCGTGAACTCGACGATGATGGACCACACGTCGTCGGGCATGTTCCCAAGGTCGTGCAGCTCCTGCAGAAGAGCCTGCGCCGTGAGGTTGTCGATACGTGGAACGTGCGGTGGCCGTGCCTTGGCCGCTGGCTTCGCGGACGGCGCGGCGCCGGCGGCTACTGTCGTTGGTGCGGGCCAACCTGCAGGCAACGGGTCTGGCCAGTCGTCAGGGAGCAGGTGATCTTCATCGGGCTTCGCCAGGTCGTGCTCCAAAAGCCGCGCCAACAAGTCTCCCGCCGGAAGCCAGCTCCCGTGGGAGCTCTTGTAGCGCATCCCGCCGTAGTCGACCAGAATCGTTTGCGCCCAATCCGGCAGTCCGCTCGCTTGCATTTGAGCGCGGGTAGCGTTGAAGAGATCGGCGCTCGACATACCCGCCGTATGCAGGTCAGCTCCGAGAAAGTTGGTGGCCCATACAACTATTTGCTGCGGGCTGACCGGCTTCGCGGCGGCCAGCGCCTGTAGCTTGTCGATCGACTTCTTGATCTCGCCGTCAGCGGCGTCCGGCCGGGCTTTCAGCGCGGTCAGTCGTTCCTCGATCTGCGCCCGGATGGTCACCACCGCCTTCTGTCGCGTCTCTTCATCCATTCCGCCTAGCGAGGCAGCCTCTTCCTTACCAAGCGTCGTCGTGATCCGTCCCATCATGTCGTCGCGGTTGGGATAGACGACCGAGGCGACGGCGGGGTTGTCCCACTGCTGGAGATGCGTGTGCACGGTGCCGTCGTCGTGGAACTGCGGCCATCCAAACGGTGCATTCGCGCGCGGTATCGATCGAGCCGCCCTCAGCGAGTGCGGCCGGCGTTCTCCGATGCTGCCGAGCTCATGCGCTTCCTTCTCGGCCGCCGCATTCGGATTCTGTCGCGGCGACCCGCCGTCCGGTTGAGGTGCTTGCCCCACGCGCGTTTGCTGAATCGCGTGCACGACCTCATGAGTGAGAAGCGCGCGCCCGTGCGCGGTTTGAGGGGCGTATTGGCCCGGCGCAAAGAAGATCTCGGGCCCGATCGTGTAGGCTCGGGCCCCTAACGCGGATGCGGCCGCGCCTGCCGCCGGATCATCGTGTACTCGGATCTGGCTCAGGTCCCTACCCAGGAAGGGCTCCAATTCGGACCTGAGGTCCGCTCGGAGGCGGCTGCCTGGGGCGGCGAACTGGCCGCGACCTGACGGTGGTGATCGATGCCGGTTGGCGCCCACAGCAGGCAACTCATAACCCGGCCGGGGGCCGCGAATTCCATGGCTCATCCTGGGAGTGGTTGCTGTCTTAGCAGCCGTGCCGTTACGCGTCCGTCACTGAAACGGGATGCCGGTGACGTTCTCGTGACGCCTTCGTGACGTGGTCCGGGTTTCCATCAGGGCAGTTCCGACAGCGTCAAGCAGCGCAACGGAGGACGTCAATGCGGCAGAGTCAGTCCGCCCCCGGATGGCCCGGCGATCGAGCGATCGAGCTGAGCCTTCTTGGAGGGTTCGAGCTGAAGTCGAACGGTCGGACCGTCTCGGTCACCCAGGCCGCTGAACGGCTGCTCGCGTTCCTCGCCATTCGCGCACGACCCATGCTCCGTCTCTACGTCGCCGGGACCCTGTGGGCCGAGTCGACCGAGCAACACGCGATCGGCAACCTCCGCTCCGCGCTGTGGAGACTTGGCCAGTCCGGCCACAGGCTCATCGAGGCCGACGCGGACCACCTCCGCCTGGCGTCCTTCGTTCATGTCGACTTGTATGACGTAACGGAGCGTGCTCGGAAGCTGCTCAATGGCGGTGCTGCGCAGGAGGGCGACTTTCGGGCCATCAGGCCGGCGGCAGAGCTTCTGCCGGATCACTACGACGAGTGGGTGCTCATAGAGCGTGAGCGATACCGCCAGCTCCGCGTGCATGCACTCGAGATCCTCTGCGTCCAGCTGAGCGCGGCCGGCAGACACGGTGAGGCGGTCGAAGCCGGCTTGGCGGCTGTCAGCGGTGAACCGCTCAGGGAAAGTGCCCATCGGGTGTTAATACGCGCCCACCTTGCTGAGGGGAACAGATGCGAAGCCATCCGGCAGTTCGATCGGTATCGCAGCGTGCTCCAGAGGGAGCTTGGTCTTGAGCCCTCGCCCGAAATCGCTGCGCTCGTCCCGGGCTCGCATCTTTCGCTGGTGGCAACCGGTCGGTGACGCCCGCGTAACGGCCGCGTGACTCGCGGCGGGCACACTCCTCCAACCGTGGCTGCACTGCCCACAGACAATCCACCGCTGGTCAGCTGCATCATGCCTACCCGCGACCGGCCGCAATTCATCCGCCAGGCGGTCTGGTACTTCTTGCGGCAGGACTATCCGCGCAAACAGCTCATAGTCGTCGACGACGGCGAGCGGCCGGTGGGTGATCTAATTCCCGACGACGATCGCATCCGGTACGTCCGCCTCGACCGCAGGACCGCGCTCGGCGCCAAGCGAAACATCGCCTGCGAGGCGGCGACTGGCGACCTCATCGCGCACTTCGACGATGACGACTGGATGGCTCCCGACCGCGTGCGATGCCAGGTCGAGGAGCTCTATCGCTCCGAATCCGACCTCTGTGGTCTCACACCTCTCCGCTACTTTCGGCTCGCAACCGGGGAAGCCTTCCTCTATCGCCATCCCCGCCGCGCCAGCTGGGTCGCACCCGGCACGATGGTCTACCGGCGCTCGGCCTGGGCCGAGAGGCGCTTTCCTGAGCTCGAGGTCGGCGAGGGCGAGGCTTTTGCGGCCAGGTTCGATCCCTCACGTGTGCGATGCCTGGACGCGCCCGATCTCTACGTGGCCCTGCTCCACCCGGGCAACCTGACCCCTGTCGACGTTCGGTTCAGCGGATGGGAACGCAGGCCGATCGATGAGGTCGCCGTCCTGATCCAGCTCGACCGCGAGTTCTACGTCCGGCTTCGCAACGGATCGCTTCCCGTCCAACAGCGCCGGCCGCGAGCCCTGTCCAGCATCACCTTGGCCGCGAGCCTGATCGTCTACGAAGGCTACGGCAGCATGGCGGAGTACGCGCTGCTCGGCATGGCGCGCGCAGGCGCGGTCGTCGACCTCGCTCCGCAGTGTGTTGTTCGCGAAGGCTTGACGCGCGAAACTCTCGACCTGCTCCGGACTTCGATGCCCAAACCCGACGCCACGGTCCTCTACTACTCACCACCGCAGCCCGACCTGAACAGGTTCCGCGGCGCGAGTGACCTATTCATCTACACGATGATCGAGAGCAGCCGCGTGTCTGCAACATGGATGCGCGACCTCAACTCCGCGCGCTGCGTGATCGTGCCCACCCGCTATGTGGCGGACGCGTTTCGCGCTAGCGGTGTGACGGTGCCGGTGGAGGTCGTACCCCAGGGCATCGATCCGGCCATCTACCACTACGAAGAGCGGCCGCTCCGCGCCGGCCTCACCACCCTGATGGTGGCCACGGTCGACGATCGAAAGCACACGAGGGAAGGCATATCCGCGTGGAAGCTCGCGTTCGCGGACGATCCGGAGGCGCGGCTCATCATCAAGGCCCGCTTCCACTACAACAACTACGTTCCCGACGACCCGCGGATCCAGTTCGTGGACGACCACGAGACGAGCCGCGGAATTCCGCACTGGTACCGACAGGCCGACGTCTTGATGACGTTGGGCAACGAGGGATTCGGGCTGCCGCTGGTGGAAGGCATGGCCACCGGCCTCCCGGTCATCGCCCTCGACGCGGAAGGACAGAGCGACGCGTGTGCTGACGCCAGGGGACTGCTTCTTCCAGTGCCGGCGGAAGGCTTCCGACCATTTGTCGAGGCACAGAGAGGTGATTGCGGCGTCCGCGCCTATCCCTCGGTGCGCGCAGCGGCTGAACAGCTGCGCTGGGTTTCCATGCATCGCGACGAGGCGCGCGCGATGGGGCGTGCCGCGTCGGATTGGGCGGTGGCCCACCGCAACATCTGGAACCACGGGCCCGCCCTCCTCGATGTCATGGAACGGCGCCTCTCGACTCGCCGCATCCTGCGCCGCCGGATGCTCCTGTGGGTCGCGAGCTGGAACCAGGCCTGCGGCATCTCGGAGTACACGCGCCACCTCCAGGATTGGATGCCCGAGGCGGTCGCCAGTGCCAAACCACCGGAGCCGGGGTTCGCCCGCGTCCTGCACATCCAGCACGAATACCTGCGGTACGACGACGCAGGTCTCACGACCGAGATCGCCCGGCAGCGCCAATCGGGTGTGCGGGTGGCGATCACCGAGCACACCGTGACGCCCCAGCTGGGGCCGTGGGAGCGGGATGCCGACGTGCTCGTGTCTCTCACATCCGGAGGCGCTGACCTGCTGCGTAAGAAGTGGCCCGGCAAGCGAGTGGACCACATCCCGCATGGGTGTCACGAGTACTTCCCGCCGCGCAAGTCACAAAGGGGAAAGGTCATAGGGACGTTCGGCTTCGCGGCCGCACACAAGGGCGCCGAGAGGCTGCTCGATGCTGTGCGGGCGATCCCTGGCGCCAGCGCGCTGATCTTCAGCCACGATCACGGGAATCCAGCCGCGGGGCTGCCGCCGGAGTTCGTCGACGGCGAGACGGTCCGCGTCTTCAACGAGTTTCTGCCGCCGGAGCAGATCGCTGCGCGGCTCGCCGCCGAGGCCGACATTCTCATGTACTGGTACGGGCCGATCGACACCTACGTCGCGAGCGGCGCGGTACGCATCGGGCTGGCCACCGGCGTGCCGGTGATGACGTCGCCGACACGGTGGTTCAACGACTTGAAGGAGGTGACCTACCAGCCCGCCGATCCGATCGAGGGGGCGCGGCGACTCCTGGAGGACGACGAGCTGCGGCAGCGGTTGGTCATCGCGGCGAGGGACTACTGCCATCAGAACAGTTGGGAGCGGATCGCGCAGCGGCACCGCGCGCTGTGGGAATCGCTGCAGATCGCATAAGGGGGCACCATGCCAAGCACGTACAGCTATCCGGGCGTCTACATCGAGGAGATCCCAAGCGGCGTCCACGCGATCGCCGGGGCAAGCACATCAAACACGGCGTTCATCGACTTCTTCGCCCGAGGCCCGGTCGACCAGGCGGTCGAGATCACGAGCTTCGCGGACTTCGAGCGAACCTTCGGAGGCCTGGACGCCCGCAGCGAGGCGAGCTACGCGGTCCTGCAGTACTACCTCAACGGCGGGCAGATCGCTTTCGTGGTCAGGGTTGCTCCAGCCGCGGCAGTCGCATCCGGCTGGCTGACGGGCGGGTACGGAGGGCAGCCGACTCTCGAGGTCAGCGCAGCCAACGCCGGCGATTGGGGAAACAACCTCCAGGTGGCGGTGGACACCACCAATATCGACGCCAAAGCTCGAGCGATCGACCCGACGCTGTTCAACCTCGTCGTCCGCGAGGTCGTAGTCGTCAACGGGTCGCCCCGAGTCGCGAACCTCGAGACGTATCGCAACCTGTCCATGTCCCAGGCCAGTCCGCGCTACTGCGTGACGGTGGTGAACAATGCCTCCAGCCTCGCTCTCCTGACCGACGGCGGCATCGGGCAGACGCCTGCGGCCACTGCCGGCGACCCGATCGGCAAGCCGGACAAGGCCACCTGGACGAAGCTCGGCGACTTGATGAACCCGTCGCCTGGAGGTGACGGTCACGCACCTCCCGCACCGGGCTCACTCACGACGACGACGTGGACATCAACCGACGGCCAGGGAGCCTTGCTCGGAGACCCGGCCACCCACACCGGGATGTACGCGCTCGACCGAATCGAACCCGCGATTTTCAATCTCATGTGCCTTCCAGCGGCCGCGGCGCTGCCTGATCTCGGGTTGAACAAGGTCTACGCGGACGCCACCGCCTACTGCGACGCGAAGCGAGCGTTCCTGATCATCGACATTCCGGACACCACGGACCACACCGACAAGATGCTCAAGTGGATGGGCGCGCACGACGGGTTGCGCGACAAGAATGCCGCCGTCTATTTCCCCAGGCTTGTCATTCCCGATGCCCTCAACCCGAGCCAGCCCCGCAACGTCGCTGCAAGCGGCACCATGGCCGGCGTCTACGCGCGCACCGACACGACGCGAGGAGTGTGGAAGGCTCCGGCGGGCATCGGCGCCACGCTCTCCGGAGCGGACGTCGCGGTCAGGCTGACCGACCTCGAAAACGGTGAGCTGAACCCAATCGGCGTCAACGTCCTCAGGAACTTCCCGATCTACGGTCACGTCAGCTGGGGAGCCAGGACGCTCGAGGGCGCGGACCAGATCGGGAGCGAGTGGAAGTACATCCCAATCCGGCGACTTGCGCTCTACATCGAAGAGAGCCTCTACGAAGGCACGAAGTGGGCGGTTTTCGAGCCCAACGACGAGCCGCTGTGGGCTTCGCTCCGCTTCAACATCGGCAGCTTCATGCAAGGGCTCTTCCGGCAAGAGGCTTTCCAGGGTTCGAGCCCCAAGGACGCGTACTTCGTCAAATGCGACGCCGACACCACGACACAGGCGGACCGCGACCTCGGGATCGTCAACGTGATCGTCGGGTTCGCGCCGCTGAAGCCGGCTGAGTTCGTCGTCATCAAGATTCAGCAGCTCGCCGGGCAATCGGCCGGTTAGCAGGAGGAGGATCACGATGCCTGAGTTCACAGCGGGTCGACACGATCCCTACAAGAACTTCAAATTCCGGGTCAAGATCGGAAACGATTACGTGGCCGGCGTGAGCAAGGTCGGCATGCTCAAGCGGACCACCGAGGTGGTGAAGCACAGAACCGGCGGCGATCCGAGCTCGAGCCGCAAGTCGCCGGGCCGCTCCGAGTACGACCCCATCACCCTCGAACGAGGGATCACTCACGACATCGATTTCCAGCAGTGGGCGAACAAGGTCTGGAACTTCGGCGAGGGCCTCGGCACCGAGGTCTCTCTCAAGGACTTCCGCAAGGACCTGACGATCGAGGTCTACAACGAGGCGGGGCTGCTTGCAGTCGTCTACAACGTGTATCGCTGCTGGGTCTCCGAGTTCCAAGCAATGCCTGACCTGGATGCCAACGCCAACGTCATCGCCATCGAGCACATCAAGCTCGAAAACGAGGGCTGGGTCCGGCTCGAACAAAAGCAGCCGGCTGATCCGTCGTTCGCCGTGCCTGCGTCCTAAAGGGTGTTCGATGACGGCCGCCAGCCTCCTCATCAATTGCTGGGAGTCCGCTAGCCGCTCGCCGGCGCGCTGGCGGACGCTGGCGCTGGTCGTGCCGGCAGTGGAAGGCGCGGATGTCGAGTCGATGGCCGGCCTTCCGATCGGCCGGCTCGAGTATCGACTGCTCGAGCTCAGGCGCCATCTTTTCGGCGAGGGCATTGAGGCGCTCGCCTCTTGCCCCGCCTGTAGCCAGCAGGTCGACCTGAGCTTTGAGGTCGGCGACATCACAGCCGAGCCACCCGCCGACACTCGTCTTTTCGCCGAGCACGAGGACTGGTCGATCCAGTTCCGTCTCCCGAGCAGCCGCGACATGCAGGCGGCCGCGTCCTGCGCCGAGGCTCAGGCTGCACGCCTGCTGCTGATCGATCGGTGCGTCGTGGGCTTGACCCGGGAGTCGCAACCTCATCCGGTCGAGGAGGCCCCCCTGGAGCTCGTCGCGGCGATGGAGGACGCGATGGCGGCGGCCGATCCCCAGGCCGACCTTCGATTCAAGCTTGTCTGCCCCGCGTGTGGTGCGGAGTGGGAGGCGGCTCTCGACCCGGGGTCATTTGTCGGCGCCGAAGTCTCGTCTGGCGCCCGGCGGTTGCTGGGTGAGATCCATCGCCTGGCAGCCGCCTACGGCTGGAGCGAAGCCGAGATTCTCGGTCTGCCGTCTCGACGGCGGCAGGCATACCTGGACCTGGTGACCGCGGAGTGAGCGGATTTCTCTCGCGGCTGGCCGAGCGGGCTGTGGGCGCGTCGCGCTTGGTCGAGCCGCGACTCCGCTCGCGCTTCGAACCGGACGCGCAGTTCACCGTCGCATCGCCGATGGAAGTCGAGGAGTTCCTGGATGTGCCGCCCGCCGACATCGCCAGGCCAGGTGCCGAGCACCGCGCACCAACCGCGCCTGCAGGAAACAGAGCGGCGACCGTCGATCGCGGCGCCCCTGCACCCCTAGGAACTACTCGACAGCCGGTTCCAGCCACGCAGCAGGCGCGTGGCAGCGCTCCGCTCCCAGCCGCGCAGGAGGACGTGGCGGACGAAACCGTATCCACTCGGGTGGAACCTGGAGTCGAGTCGGTCTTTCCTCCGGGAGCACAGGAGTCGGAGCCTGCACCGGCGCGCCCCCCCGCGGACATGGGTGGGGCAACGCATGCTCCGCAACTAGCGCCGCGGGCCGGTGCGGACCACGTGGCCGCACGCCGCCAGCCGCTCGCGGCCGACCCCGATGCGCGTCCGACTCCCATCGCTACCAACTACGCGAAGTCGGACGCTGTCACGCAAGAAGCCGGGATGGATCACACGACGGTCTTCGAGCGGCCGGTCACGGAAACGGAGCTCGAATGGGACGACCCGGTCTTCGCCGCCGACACATCGATCAACGGGTCGCGGTCTTTGGACAGCGCCGCGCCGGCGGACGAGGTCCGAGCCGCCATGGAACCCTCCATGGAACGCGCCGCTGAACGTGCGACCCCGGTCGCTTCGACGCATGTGCGGTCAGTGAAGACTTCGCGGCATGAGGCGCGCCGCCCGACGACTCCCGCGAACGACCACGACTTCGGCCCAATGGATCGTGCGGCGATCGACGTCGAGCGCGGAAGCCGCCGGATGGATCGCGCGGAGTCGATGCGTCTCGACCATCTCGCCGACAGCGAGGCAGTGGTTCAAGTGCGGATCGGCCGGATCGACGTGAGGGCCGCGGCACCGCCGCCACCGGCGATCCAGAGGTCCACCCAGCCGCGGGTCGAATCCCTCGACGACTATCTCAAGCGGACGTCCGGGCGCAGGTGAGCAACTACCTCGCGGTGGCGACGGTGACCGCGGCCTTGCGCGGCATTCTGCGGCCGGCCGTGATAAGCGACGTGTCGGGGGCAGAAGTCTCCATCGGGCGCCCCCAAGCCTTTCAGGCGACGCCGACTCCGGCGGTCAACATATTTCTCTACCACTCGCAGCCCAACCCGTCGATGCGCAACGACGACCTGCCGACGCGCCGGAGCGACGGCAGCGTTGTGACAAAGCCCCGCATCCCACTCGAGCTCGACTACCTGTTCACCTTCTACGGCGACAGCGCCAACCTCGAGCCTGAGCGCCTTTTCGCGGTCACGGCCCGCACCCTCAACGCGATCCCGCAGGTCAGCCGAACAGAGATCGCGGACGTGGTGAGCGCCGCACAAGCGACGCACGCGGTCTATCCATTCCTCGCAACCACCGATCTCGGCGACCAGGTCGAGCTCGTCAAGCTCACGCAGCTGCCCATGTCCCTCGAGGAGCTCTCCCGCCTGTGGGCGTTGTTTCCCGACATCCCCTAAGATC